>ENA-OWPI01000482-OWPI01000482.1-marine-metagenome-genome-assembly--contig:-NODE-482-length-55437-cov-11.816944_pt1 | contig 55437 bp, 43 predicted proteins | sample MGYA00238138_ERZ651775 | MGnify/ENA primary metagenome ERZ651775 (study PRJEB26906, sample SAMN06265043) | marine metagenome | isolation source: Helgoland LTER site | place: Germany:Helgoland, sampling...
AGAACCGGAGAACTTTAAGACGATGAGGACGCATTTTTTGGTCTCGGAGAGTTCTTTGGCGAACGGGTACTGGCACACCGCGTTGACGGCGGCGTTTTCGCACAACTCGTTCAATCATTTGTTCGGGAACATGTTTACGCTGTATTTCTTCGGCAGAGACGTGGCGTTGGCGTGCGGAGGAGCGTATTTGCTGAATTTATATCTCGTTGGTGGCGTGGTGTCGAGTTTAGCGCACGTCGGGTACGAGAGGTACGAGAGACGGAAACGTAAACCGCACGTTGGATTTTTCGACAAGAGAGAACACGAGAGTTTCTTCTCGTGGTTCGACGAGCGCATGGATAAAATCGCGAGGTTAGCCGCGCCGGCGAGTTTAGGCGCGTCTGGAGCGGTAAACTCGATCATTGCCATGAGCGTGATGATGATGCCACACCGGAAGATTTATTTGTACGGAATACTTCCGTTGGAGTCGTGGGTATTCGGCGCGATGTTCTTGTTGAGAGACTACGCAGGATTAGGAACTCAAGACGGGATTGGACATTCGGCGCACTTAGGAGGAGCCGCGGTTGGTGCTTTGGCATTTTTGTTGAGGAATGGCAGAATGATACGATAGAATACATAGAGTAGATAGAGTAGTAGATGCAAAGGCGTAGATAGTAAATATACATACCGTAGCGTGTAATTTCAGAGAAATATTTTGTTCAGATACAGTTTCGCGATTCGTATACCAAAATACTTATATTTTTACATTCTTTCACTCGCAAATCTCTCAGTTAAACAAAAGTAATCAATGCGCTGGCGAAGCTGTGTTGTTTTTTGCGGTGTGTTTCTACATTTCTGTGTTTCTAAATGGTTTTATTTCTTTATCCTCCTCTTCTCGTGCGCTTTGGAGCAGGCGCGTCGGCGTTGGCGCCTGCTCCTTCTCTTTGACCATCAGATCCGCCGCCTCTGCGTCTGTTGGTAGCGTCGGGAGCAGCCGTGGCAGCGCGGTTCGCATTCGCTCGTCTCTGCGCCGTTCTCCTCGCCACCGTCGCCGCCGTAGGTTGACGAGGAGCGGTAGGAGTAGCTCGAGACGACGGCGGGGAGGGGCTAGGCGCGCCGACAACTTGACCATCCCTCATGAACTGGTTCAGGGCTCTCTCAAAATTCTCGGCAAACTCGGCTGTGCCTCTCTCGCGAAGTTCGTTGCGAATCATCTCTGTGTTGGCAGAAATGAGAGCCGATGGCGCGGACTGATGGCCTTCCGGCAGGTTTCGCGGAGGGGGCGCCCAGCCAAGGTGGCGAATGCCATCGAAAGAACCAACATCGTTTCTTTCGGCCGGAGGAGAAGACGGTTGGGCCGATTCGGGATCCTGCATTGTATATCTATGCATTTGCGCGAGAGTTGCTGGCGATACCATCGCTGGAATGACCGTGGCAAACGCGCTTGAACGATCCAAGTATACCGTTCGCGGTAAGCGGAAACTTCGCGATGCACTCACGTTTTGCGTGTAAACGCCGTTGCCAACCTCAGTTCTTCGCTCGTTTCCAGCTGGTGCCGCAGCACGCGCCGGTGCCCCCGTCGCCGCGGCCGTCGCCGCTCGGATCGAATTCATATATTGAATCGTCGATTGTCTTCTCGCGCTAGCCGGCGAAAAAGAAGGAGCGAACGCTGAAGCCGGTAAGGCCGCAGGGGCGACCGATGATACGCCGCGCGCCAATTCCGTCCAAAGTGCGCCAATCGCATGCATTTGGCTCGCAAGTTCGAGAATTTCGCCATTTATGACGGCTTGTGCATTATCATCTCGTCTCTCCTGCGACGAGGACGCGTTCGGAGCGCTTTGAAAAATGTCACCGGATCGCACGCGTGCGCTCAACTGCGTGAGCTGCGGGATAAGACGCTGTGCAGATCTCGATGCAACATCGAGGGCGGTTGTCAACGCGTCGACGTCTCCTTGCGCCGTTGAGATACCGTTTGCAAAGGTATTAGCGTTTGCGTTATCACTCGCAGCACCGGGGACAGCGTTCGTAGTTGTTTCGTGCGTGAAAACCGGGGCAGCTTCTGGGACGAAATCTTCGGAATCGGATTCCGAGTCGTCGCCGAACAAGGAAATTTCTCTCCCATCCATCAAACCAATCGGTAACGGATAGGCTAATCGATGGAATTGCAACGCACTTCTGTCTACTCCTCCGTACAATCGAGAATGGCACTCCGAACACAAATCGTAGTCATCTCTGTTTGTGCATTTGTATCTCGCGCCGCGAATTGGCATCACGTCGCATGCATCACAGCAGACGCCGTGATGCACGACGCTTTCGAGATGTTCGTCTTCTTGTTGGTTCTGTTGCTCTTGCTGCTGCTGCTGTGAGGCCGCTAAATGTCGATCTAGCCGCATGGCGTAGGTTGCAAGCGTTTGCGCGGGATTCGTGCGGGAATTTCTTCTATTACTGTTGTTGTTGTTGTTGTTGTTGTTGTTGTTGATGTTGGTGGTGGTGGTGGTAGTATTTTGTTCTCTCGCCGCTGGCGGTGGCGCGCCGTTTCCTGTTCCTCTTTCTGCATCTTCTCTCCTTCGTCTCGGCGGCGACGAGAACATCATCGGGAAACCATCTGGCATCATCGCGCCCATCTCAATTTCCACCGCAACCGGGCCGTCCGGAGTATCAAAGACTTGCGTATGAACGGATCCGTTGGCGCCAAAACCGTCCTCGTCGGTTGGGAATCTAGGCGGTTGTAACCCGTGAGTTGGTCGCCGCTCTCTCGACGACGACGAAGTTCGGTTATTCGATGAAGGATTTGTTCCAGTGTTGGTGTTTTGTCCCCTTCCTCGGCGCTCCTCCGCCCGCTGACCTGTCGCATCGGCGCGCGGTTGAACCAACCCGCCACCCGCGCGGTCTGCTCCTACTATCTGCGATAGAATCATGCTTCCAATTCTTTGCGGATCGAAAGCTTCCGGATTGGTCCCGCTAAACGCCATGCTTCCTAACATCCTCGCGTTCGGTGGCATCATCATGTTGGTCATCCCGCCGACAACCTCCACGCCCGGCGGTAAACCTGGAATGTTCAACCTTTGAAACACAGCCTCGCCGCCGCCGCCGCCGACGGCGCGGCCCATAACTTCCTCGATGGACCGAAGACCGGAACCCCTCCCTCTCATCCCATTCTCCCGATTATGCGGCGCGTGCGGATCATTCCTCAACCCTTCCGGCGTCCTCGCCGTCGCGGACTCGGGCGCTTTCCTCACCATCAACAACACGTCGTTATTTTCCACCGGCGCCGAGGATAAGCTCGTCTCGTCCGCGACCAAGCGACCTCGACACAAAATCCGCTGTTCCGCGGGTTTCACTCCAGATTTCGTTTCCACCAGTTTCTTCAGAGCGAGGATTTTCGTCTGTTTCAGATTGATGTAACACGTAGCGCGAAAGCGTAGATTGTGGAAAAGAGTGTCAGTCAAAGTCAAAGTCAAACACCAACTCTTTCGCTTTCCCCGAGGTTGAAAAGACGAAGAAGAAGAACCGCAATCGAAACGTTGTTGAGGACAGAGAGAAAGAGAGAGAGAAAAGAGGGAAAGAAACGCGTGAATTCATCGAAATTCGCGCTTTCGTTCGTTCTCCTTCTCGCGTCTTCTTCTGCGTCGTTCACTCTCGACGGGATGCGTTACACGAGAATTGGAAACGAGATCTTCTCTTCCCTAACGCGCGAGAAGCGACTCTAACACGAAGAAGAAGAAGAAGAAGAAGAAGACTAAAGAAGAACGAAGCGCAGAGAAAAGAAACGAACGCTTGCGCGTCAGAACAACATAACGTACCGTCGCGCACAAGGAAAACTCGTACTCCCCGACCGGGTCTTGCGAGCGGACTTTGATCTTCAACAACCGCTTTTCCCCTAAGGAGGAAGAGGAGGGACCTTTGGTCGTCGCCGGGGCCGACATCTCTCTCTCTCTTTCCCTCTGAAGTCTCTCTATATATATGGATTACTTGTGTGTTGTTTCTATCTCGTGTGCGTCTCTCTCTCTCGTCTCAGGCAAGCTGAGAAAGAGCAAAGGAAAACTCTGGGGAAAAAGTTTCCTCACTTTTCTGTTCTTTTTCCTCTTCATACAAAACCACGCGCACGTACACACACAGAGAGAGAGAGAGAGAAAGAGAGAAAAGAAGCGAGACGCGTGCGCTCTCTCGTTATATCACTCGTGAAAGTGTGCGCGCGTGAGTGCGCATAAATCAGCCGTAAACGCGAGAGAGAGAGAGAGAGAAAGAGAGAGAGACCGATGGGAAAATGGATGCAAACGGTGAAACGTTTCCCTCTTCTGTTCCTCGCGTTACTCTTCCTGACGACGTTCGTGACCTCCTCGATGACGGCGATCGATTTTGTCCTGAACCGAAATATGGGGTTAACTTCTGCGCCGGAAAAAATCAACCGATACTACGCTTTGACGTTCGCCACGTACGCGATGAAACCGGTGTTTGCGTTAATGAGCGATTGGTTTCTGAGTCGAAGCTCGAGTCGTGATGAAAACGACGAGAAAGAAGGAGAGACGACGAGGCGAAGAGAGAGAGGACATCGCGCGAAGTTCGCGAGCGGGTGTTGTATTTTAGCCGGCATATTTCAGTTCGCGTTATCCTTTGCGAAAACGCTGAAGGAAGTGTACGGGTTTGGGATCTTGATGACCGCGTGCGTGAGCGGGGCGTACGCGAGTTTGGACGGGATATTAGTGTGCGCGGCGAAAGGGACGAAGACGATTGAGACGACAACTTCGGGGAGAAACGAGGAAGAGATGCGACGGATGGGCGGCGGAGAAAGAGAAGGAGGTGGTGAAATAAACGCAGAAGAAGAGGCAGAGGAAGTACGCGCGATTGAAGAAAGAGAGAATAACGCGCATAATTCGAAATCAAAGAACAGACGGATAACGCAGGTGAACGTGCAAACAGTCGCCATGGCGACGCGAACGTTTGCGGCGATTTTAGGAAGCGCGTGTTCGGTTTTGTTTTTGGAGATGTTCACCGCGCGAGCGACGATTGCGTTGTCGAGTGGGTTTGCAGTTCTGGCGTCGATTTTTGCGCTGAGGATTCAAGAGGGAAAAAGGAGCGCCGGAGGAGCGCGCGAAGTGGACGAAGATTTGGAAACGAGAAGAAGAAGACGAAGAAGAGCGCAAACGTCGACGAAGAAATGGCCGTGGAGAAGATTCTTCTCGGACCGCGAATTCATCGTGCTCGCTTTGGCGTTATTCATCTACCGAATCACGCCAACCGCCATGGATACGTACAATTCGTTCATCTACTCCATCTACGACAAAAAACTACCAAACAGTGCCTTTGGTATGTTTCAATTCTTCTCCAACGTCGGCGCGCTGTTCGGCGCGTTTGCGTTTTCCTTCTTCCACAACAAATACTTCGTCGAAAAGAAGCAACAACAACGAGACGACGGAAATCTTCCTCCTCATTCTCCTCCTGGAAGAATAGGAGAGTTACCATCATCATCATCATCATCATCGTCAAGATATGCAAACGCTCGAATCCGACAAAAACAACTCCTCCTCCAAACGCCTCGATCGAAAATGAACGTCTTCCTCCTCGGCGGCGTCGCCGACGTCGGCTTCCAGCTCGTGCGACTGTTCGCGCTTTACCACCCGCCTCAAATTAACCAACGCAATAGCGGCATGCGCGCGGCAATCATCCTGTCCATTCTGGAACTCGTCATCTCCTTCGGCTCTCGCTTCGCGTACATGCCCATCGTCATCCTCTCCGCCGTCGTCGCCGAAAAGTGCGAAAACAAAGAAGCCTTCTCCTTCTCCGCCTTGGTCTTCTTCGCGGACCTTTCGTCCATCTTCGCCGGCTTCATCGCCGCCGATATCGTCGAGCGATGGAAAATAGGCGCCGCCGTTAAACGAAAGTTGGACATGATGTACATCACCGGACGCTCCTGGCGTCCTCTGAAAAACTTCGTCTACTTATGCGCGTTTTTAAAACTCTCGGCGGTCGCGGTGACGCTTTTATTGCTCAAGCTCATCTTATCCCGTTCGTCCTCTTCTTCTTCTTCTCCTTCTTCTTCCTCTTCTTCCGAGGAGGACGAGGACGAGGAAAACGAAAACGAGGAGGCGTACTACGAAACGGTGCTCGCCCCGGCGGCGACGGCGGCGACGACGATAACAACAGCGCGAGACGATGACGAATATAATCAGTTTAGTCCGTATAGAATCGATCGATAGATACTAGATGTGCAGTAGTATTCCTAAGATGTAGTCATCATGCCTAGTTATTTTAGTTGTAATAGTTGTAGGAGTACTCCTATAGGAAAAAAGCTTCAGAAATGCAAGAAAAAGATACGCACGTGCGCGCGCACAAAATGACATCACGCTTTCCTGCTTTTGCTTCTCCGTCTTCTCGATAACGGAACACGACTCCTGAGAGTGAAATTTCCGTCGCTCTTTTTTTACCCGCGATGATGACGACGACGATGACGACGACGACTTTGACGACGACTTTGACGAGAACGCGAAACGACGCGAGTTCACCATCGACATCCGTTCTTCAGTTCTCGTCGTCGTTAAGAAGAAGAACACGAAGAATTGGCCTCCGCGCTTCCCCCTCCTCCTCCTCCTCCTCCTCCTCCTCCTCAAAGAACGAGACGGATGAAAGAAACGAGACGACGACGACGACGATTGAAAACAACAACACTTCCAAATTGCAACAAACAGAAGTCATCACTCGCTTGTGGTCCAACGTGAACGAAAACGAGGGGTACGCGCACGAGTCTGGGTCGGTTTTCGGAAACGCGGCGTTGATTGCCGGAACCACGGTTGGGGCCGGCGTGTTGGCGCTTCCGGAAATAACCGGGCCGAGCGGGTTTCTCCCGAGTTCGGAAGTGTTGGTCGCGATGTGGATGTATTTCGTGGCGACGGGATTTTGCTTGGCGGAGGTCAACTTGGCGACGTTATGCGCGCTCGGGAGTTCTAAAGATGGGGTGAGTTTGTTTTCAGTGACGCGTTCGACGCTCGGGAATGGTGGTGCTTTGGTGTTTAGCGCCGCGTACGTATTCATGCACGAGTGTTTAACCATCGCGTGTTGTTTAAAAGGGGCGGAGATTTTGTCGAGCGGGAAATACGTCGCGGATGTTGGATTCGACGAAGCGGTTTTAGTATTTGGTGGTGCGATAGGTTTGTTCGTGGCGCTGAGCAACGAAAAAGTTTTGGATTTCACCAATCGATTGTTGGTGCTTTTTATCGTTAGCGCTTTGATCGGGTTGGTGAGTTTGTGCGTCGGTGAAGTAGACGCGGCGAATTTGGAGAGAAGTGATTTTAGCGTGGTAGGCAATACTATCCCTGGCGTAGCGGTTGCGTTCGTGTATCAATCCGTGTTGCCATCCGTGGTTTCCTCGTTGGAGGGCGACGTGCCAAAGATTAAGAAAGCGACTATTTTAGGGACCGCGGTGCCGTTGGCTATGTTTTTGCTGTGGAATGCGGTCGTTTTAGGTGCTTTATCCGGAGAAGATTTAATGACTTCAGGAGTAAATCCGGTGGATCTGTTAGCCTCGAAAATCGAAAGTGGCTACGGCACGGTGTTAATCGACGCGTTTTCCTTTAGCGCCGTGGCGACGTCCTTCATCGGATTCACCATCGGATTGAAATCGTTCATCGCGGATGGGTTACGATCGGTCGACGTGAAATCCGAACCCATATCCTACGCGTTGACGTTAATCCCGCCGTTAACTTTCGCCATCACCTACCCCGACGTCTTCATCTCCGCCATCGACAACGCCGGAACGTTCGGCGTCATCGTCATCTTTGGCTTGTTGCCGCCTTTAATGGTGTACAGTTATCGAAAATCTGCCAAAGAATTTGAATCTAAGATTACCATGTCGACCGAAATGACGCGACAAAAAGCCTTGATCGATTCCATCGCTTTACCGGGTGGCGACTGGACCTTATTCGCCATCTTTGCCTTTTCCGCGTGCGTCATTTTGCAAGAGCTCGTCGAACGCGTCGGCGGGTAAAGCCGATCGTAGAAAAAAAGTTGTACATATATATATTTTGCAGTATACTCTGCGTGTTGAATTTCCTATCGATCATCGACAAGGAGTTCTTGACGAATACGTTTGATTGGTGTTTCGCTCGTAGTATTTTCGAGAAAGGGAAGCCAAAGACCGCCGCCAAAAACTTCACTTTTTCTCTCATCATCATCATCACCAAACCATCATCATCACCGATACAAACGCGATAAACGAGCATCACTTTTAGAAAGTAGTCGTTTTGAGAGTAGTCTTATACATAATAAATGAAAAACAAAAAGCGCAAGCAAGAGCGCCAAGCGCGTTTAGAACGGGACGACTTTGAGAATCGAATCCGGGAGGAACAGACGAAGCATCGCCACATCGACCGGACGAAAGTCTTGCTCGGCTCCGGCGGGGACGTCGCCTCGGATTCCGAGGACGAGTTCGACGAGGCGTACCAAGGTCAGTTTGGCGAGGTTTTGGAAAAAGAGGCGCTGTTTAAACCAGAGAAGAGTAAACAACATAAAGAACCGGAACATACAGGCATCAATAGGAAAGAAAAAACGCTCGTACTGACAAGTCGAGGGGTTGTCGCTCGGTTTCGCCACTTGATGCAAGATTTACTCTGTTTACTCCCGAACGCGAAGAAAGACGCGAAGATTGATTCGAAGAACGATAAAAGAGCGGTGGTGGAGTGCGCGGAGTTGAGAGGGTGTAACAACGCGATATTCTTTGAATCGAGGAAACGGCAAGATTCCTACGCCTGGTTCGCGAAGACGCCCGAGGGACCGTCGATAAAATTCCACGTGGAGAACATTCACACGATGGCGGAGTTGAAGTTAACCGGGAACCATTTGAAGTTTTCTCGACCGAGTTTACACTTCGATCCGAAATTCGACGACGAAATGCACACGCGCGTGATTAAAGAGATTTTAGTCCACTGCTTCGCGACGCCGTGGAAACACCACGCGATGAAACCGTTCTACGACCACCAGATGTCTTTTTATTGGGAAGACGGAAGAGTGTGGTTTCGAAACTACCAAATCGTCCATCCGGAAGGGAAAGAAGTGCGAGCGAACTTCTCCTCCATCGAAAACGGCGTCTCCTCCGGTGGACTCTCCTTAACCGAAGTCGGCCCGCGCTTTTGCCTCCACCCGATCAAAATCTTCCAAGGCGCGTTCACCGGGAAAGTCTTATACGAGGACGAACTCTTCGTCAACCCGAACGTGCGACGCGCGGACGCGAAGAAAAAAGACAGCGACGTCTACGCCAGAAAAGTCGCGAAAAAACAAAAAAGGAAAGCGCACGTCGCGATGAATCAGTTGAAAAGAAGAGAGGATGATTTAGATGGGTTTTTTAGAGACGACGACGCTTTTTAATGCGAGTAGTATTCATCCTCCGTTGTATCCTCTTTGTCTCAAATGTCTGTCGATTCTCGTGACTTAAAATCCACGCAAAACGACGTAAACACTCTTATTACTCTTCTACTCCTATGTTTCGATGACGACGACCAAAAGCAAAGCGTCGAAAGTATCCTCCTCCGGCGTGTCGAGAACGTTGCACAGCACGCGCAACGCGCGTTCGAAACGGACGAAACATTTACATCCAGAGAAGCGATTGGATGCGTCGTCGTCGAACGAAGAAGACCAAGGAACGCATTTGACGGAGGAGGAGGAACGAAGCGATGAGGAGGACGATTCTTTCGACGACGACCGAAGAAAAACGGGTACGAAAAGGAGAAGGAGAAGGAGAACGGATCGGAAGGGAGGAGGAGGAGGAGGAGTACGCTCGGCGAAGAAGATTGCGGACGAATCAGAACTTTTGTTTCCTCTGAGACTCCTTGGGAAAAAGGAGAGAATGCTTCTTCTGCGTTCACCCGAGACGACGACGACGACAAGAACGGGAGTCATCAAGAAGGAGAAAACGTCCATCCGAAAACACGCGGCGGAGAACGTGTATCGATTGGTTGCGTGTTGCTTGCAGAGCGGCGATTTCGAGTTAGCGGCGCGAACGACGGCGGCGTTGTTAGCCATCAGTCGGAAGCGGATGTACCGGGAGGAAGAGGCTTTGGAGGACGGAGGACGGAACGAGGACAATGAAGAAGAGGAGGACGAAGACGAAGAGGCGAATGAGAGACGGAGGAAGAGAAAGACGTTGAGTTGGCACCATAAAGTCGAGCGGAATGATTGGGAGACGCACAAGAAGCACGAGCGATTAGCGATGAAGAGTTGTTTGGAGTTGATGAGTGGAGGTCGAGGAGGCGAAGAGGAGGAAGAGGAAGAGAGAGACGCGAAGGTGATTTATGCGAATTTATTGAAAGAGGCGAACGTTGGGGGCGAGAGGCATCAGGCGAGGTTCGAGAGCGCGTTCGGGGAGTTTTTCCGAGCCGCGAGGAGGAAAGCGAGAGAGGCGAGGGTGAGCACGGAGAAGGCGAAGGCGTTGAGGAAGGCGAAAAGGAAGAAAGCGCTGCCGCACGCTTCCCGGTTTGGCGGGTACGACGAAGAAGAGAAAGAAGAAGAAGAGAAAGAAGAGAAGGAGGACAATAAGCTAGAAATAAACCTGGGACCTGAAGTGACAGAGGCCGTGCGGTTACTCGAAGGTCGCGGCGTCAAGATGTGTAATTTCTTTCCCAAAGACAAGAAGAAAAAATTACGTTCCAGCACGCGTTTGCTCACGGATGCGGCGATGTTGAAAGTCGCGCTTTGGTTTGAATCCGTGAAAGACGAGACCGTGCGAAAACACGTGCTACGGCTGGAGATGTGTCGATCGCCACTCACGAGTAAAGAGATAGAAATGAAAAGAAGAGGTAAATCGATTGCGAAAACCCTGGATGCTAGAGCCGAGAGTGGAGCGTACGGCGACGATTCGCTACGAACGAGTGCGCTCATTTCCATTTCGAGCTTACTCGAGGCCAGGGCGACAAAAAAGAACAACATCAACAACAACAGCAACAACGAACGACAGGACATTAATGCGAATTTTTCTTCGGCGTCGTCGAGCGACGACGCGATCAAACTTACCATAGCTTTCGCGATGCTCACTTTGGCCAAAAATCCAGCGAATTGGCAAGAACCGGAAATGACTATGGTCACCGTGGATGAGCAGTTGAGAAAGCTCGTCGAAGAGTTCCCGAACGATAAAGACGCGAGAGAGGCTTTGGCGACTTTTTTGATTCGAGCATACGCACGCGGGTATCGAAAAGACCACGCGGAAAGGTCTCGAAAAGGCTTTGCTCCGCCTAAATCCCGTCCTCTTGACTGCATGGACGCGCAAAACATAGCGAGTGCGTGTCTCGCCGCCGTGCGAGTCGACCCGACGTGCGAAATATCCACGCGCTTTTTAATGCATTGCTGGAAGTACAATTATAAAGCGGAGAATGTGCAACGCGTAGAAGGAATTGATTTTTTGGAAGATGCGTTCGATGACGATGATGAAGGAAGTATCAACGAAGCGGGGGATAATTTTAGCGCGATGGATACGGCAAGCGTCGCATACATCGGAAGCGCGATTGATGTAAACGAGTTATTACACGTCGCGTGCGAACGCGTTGAGTGTTTTCCGAAAGACGAACAGTCTTGGAAATATTTGAGCACCGCGCTAGTGGGCGTCGAAACGTGTATAGGAGAAAACGACGACGCGCACGCGAGGCAATACGAGATTATCTTTCAAAACGTGAGCACGAATCGCGCGTGGTGGCCGGAACGGATGTTTGCCAATCCGAAGGAAATTACTTTCTCGAACATCGCGCTTTGCAAATACAAAGCCGTCGCGGCGTGTATCGCATTTCCGTTTGATGAAAGATGCAAGCGATACGTGAGCACCTTTCAAACTTTCCTGACAAAAAATGCGAAATCGAGTCCGAAATTCTCTAGCGTCAGATCCCTGCTTTCGTTTTTGAAGGATAGCGTCGAGGTGAAATACGAACGCTTGCTTACTCCGAAAAACAAAAAAGTTGCGCGAAAACGCGATCGAGTTACCAAATCGCACGAAGGAAAGAATAGGAAAGAAAGTGAAGACGACGAGCTGAAAGACGTAGAAGTAGACGACGCGATGCTCTAAAGATGTAAAACAGTAGTAATAGTATCTGTAGTTGTAGGTTAAGAGAAACGATGATGAAAAATCTTGAGCGCCTCAATTAATTACTCCCGCAATGCCAACGTGATCGATACGGGGCAATGGTCGCTTCCATTCATCTCCGTCAATATTCTACTGGACACCACCTTCACATGTGCGTCTTCTGCGAACATTTTGCTGCTAGCTAAGAAGTAATCCAAACGTAAACCTCTATTCTTTGGCCTGTTCCCGACTCGTTGAGACCAATACGTAAACCACCCGCTCTTCCCAGGATGGAAATAGCGGAACGCGTCTTTCATATCGCACTCTCTCGTCATCACTCCAAACGCGTTCCTCTCTTCCGGCGTCGTCCCTGCTGATTTTGGAATGTGTTTTGCGTCTACGTTATAAATGTCGATATCTAGATGCGCCACGTTTAAATCACCGCCGTAAATCGTCGGTTTCTTCGCCTGCAACGCGTTCAAATGCTCGCGACACTCTTTTTCCCACGTGTTGATTCTCCAATCCAAACGGTCCAGCTTTTGCCCGCTGTTTGGAACGTACGTGAATAGTGCGTTGAACGATTCGTATTCCAAAGTAATCGCGCGGCCTTCCGAGAGATGTTTCCCATCGAGCAACCCTTCCGTGACTTTTAAAAGCCTTGGTCCGTCGTATCGCCTCGCGGCGGCGGCGTTCGTAGGGATTGGCGCTTCCTTCTTCTTCTCGCTCGCGCCGCCGCCAAACATATCCTTAATCGACGTTTGCTTCATCGGCGATTTCCCACCTTCTTTTTTTCTCGCCTCTTCGCACTCGCCCTTCGCCAAAACACAAACTCCAGCGTACCCTTTCTTCGCCGTCGAACACGCAAACTTCACCGTCGTAAACTCAGGCAACAACTCCTTCAACTGTCTCGTCGCCTCCTCCACGTTTTCCGGATTAAGCTTGTGCTCGGAGAACATCATCGCGTCGCACTTCGTTTCGTCCGCAATTTTTCGTAAACATTCGGGTTTATTCTTTAACAAAGCGCGCAAACCGGCGACGTTGAACGCCACCGCGGTGAAGCGACGCTTCGTTTCGTCGTCGTCGTCTTTGAAATCTTCGTCTGCGCGTTCCAACGCATCTCGGGGGATGATTTCTGGAATGAGTGCCGCTGCGACTTTCTTTTGCTTCTTATTCGTGTTTATGTCGTTCGCCTCGTTCTCCTTCTTCTTTTTGGTGGTCGCTTTTGGGAGAGGGGAGGACATTTTAAAGCCGACGATGATGAGAGTACTCCGCGCGCAAGTTGTGCGCAATTTCACCTCATTTCCCCAGACGAAATACCTACCACAACAGATATCAGATATCCATGTCACACCGGGGCCTCCTCCTCTTCGGAACGAAAGGGGCGACTAATCTGATCAGATGCGCGAGATGTGCGCGCGCGCGGAAGAACGCGAGGATATCGAGAATATCGACGACAATAACAACTGCTTCTTCTTCTTCTTCTTCTTCTTCCTCGCCGTCGGGAAAAAAGAATCTCTCGTTGCAAACGCAGTTGGACACGAATCGAATAAAAAACAGGCGCGAATGTCTCCCAATCCCGACCGCGATTATCGCGGTCAAATCATCAGGAGGAGGGGACGAGAACACTTTGTATAAAAAGTTGGAACTCGATTTTGAGACGAAGATTAAGCGATACAATCCTAAGTTTGAGATGATTTCCTGCCCACAAAATCCAAAGAATGAGAAAGGTATCGAAGAGCAAAAAGCGAGCGAAGGCGAGCGGGTGATGAAGAAGATCGATGCGAGAGATTTTGTGGTTTTGATGTGCGAACGAGGACAATCGTACACGTCGGAGAGATTTGCGTCGGATGTTTTGTGCAAGAGCGGGGATTTAGGCCACGGTAGGTTGGTATTTGTGATTGGAGGGCCGTTCGGGCACGGGGAGGAAGTGCGAGCGAGAGCGGACGTGTCGTTGCGATTGAGCGAGATGGTGATGAATCATCGCGTGGCGAGGATGGTCCTCTTGGAACAGATTTACAGAGCGTGGACGATTGTTCGAGGGGAACCGTATCATCATTAGCTCTTTTAAATGTCGTTAGCTAGGTAGCTTTTATTTTTTATGTATGCTTTTTAGTTATTAGTCTATAATTCTATCATTTTAACTACCGGTACACTTCTTAACTAAGTACGCGCCGCATTCTAAATGGGGTGTGTATGGAAACTGGTCAAACACCGCGAAGCGCTTCATGTCGTGCGTTTCGGAGAGGATGAGCATATCTTCCGCCAAGGTCTCCACGTTGCAGCTGATGTAGACAATGTTCTCGAATCTTTGTAGCATCTTGGAGACTTCCGGGCCGCATCCGGCGCGAGGCGGGTCCACGAGGACAGTTTTGATATTCAGCGTGGTTAAATCTAACTGAGTGTCCTTCAATCTCGTGAACACGCGTTCGCCGTCGATGGCTTGAACAACCTCTTCGGCGGATAAGCGCACGACGTGCGTGTTTTTAATCCCATTCATTTCTATGTTTTCTCGAGCGGCGGCTATGTTCGTTTTCGAAATCTCCGTGGATAAACACGTTCGAAAAAAAGGCGATAGTGCCACCGTAAAATGGCCGTTGCCGCAATAGAGTTCTAGAAAATCATTCGTATTCGAAGAAGGCGCGCAACACGAACGCGCAAACTTGAGCATTTCGGTCGCAATCTGCGCGTTCGGTTGAGCAAACTGCCCTTCCAATTGCTTATACTTCAAAACCGTACCGTCCAAGTGAACATTTTCCATCACAAACGCATTCCCTATCACCTTTCTCATCCTATTCGCTCTCCCAACAATCGACACGTTCAACTCCGGATGCATCCTATTCATCTCCTCTCGCATCCCTTCCGCCGCTTTCACCCACTCTTCGTCCAACTTCCGGTGATAACACATCGTCACCACCACGTCGCCACTCGTCGCGGTCAGAAACTCCACCTGAAAAAGCCTCCTCCTCAAATTCGCATCGTCTCGTTCCACTAAACTTCTCACCGAAGGCATCGCCGCTCGCATCGCGTCCGATCCCATCGGGAACGAATCCACCAACACCGTCTTCTTCTCCTTGTAGATTTTCCCGGACGGAAGCGTCGACGTCCCCAAAACTTCAACCATGCTATACCTCGCGTCTATTGGACCGTCTAAATGCACCCCAAATACCGCTCGCATGCGGAAACCGCCATTCGTTTGCTTCGATTTAAATATTTCAATGTTGTTACTTCCATCGCTACCGCTGCTACTCAACAAAGTTGGTGTTGTCTTAATTCGTTTTTGCAACAAAACAGCCACCGCTTTGGATATTTTCTCCCTCAACTCCTCCTCGTACCTGTGCGGGCGCACGTCCACGTCCAATCCTCGCCCTTTTTTGAAATTCGTCCTCTCTAGCTCGTGATGCTTTTCTTCTTTTTCTTTTCTTTCCGTCCCCGAGGAACTGCGACTACTCGGAGAAGAAGAAGAAGACGCTTGGGTGCGGATGCCGGCGCACGAATTGTCCCGAGGAGGAGGAATAGGAAAACGACCGAGACGACGACGACGCGAGAAAGGCACAGGAGGAGAGTAACGACGGGACGAAGAAGAAGAAGGCGTCGAGGAGAGGAACATGTTCCTCGCGCGAGAAACGAGAAGTGCCGCCATTTTTTATCCGATGTTTTATGTGTGTCTGTGAGAATGCGTTTCCCCAATGGTGCGACAAAAAGTGCAGCCCCAAAGAGGGAAAAAATGTATACAATTTCTACTACGCCCAGAACGCCGTCGCTCTCATCAATTTTGATGCTCTCATGATTTCCGAAAAGAATCCTTAAGCTGCCGCGTTAAAGGAGGACACCGCGCCGGCGAGGACTTTCTCGTGCGCGTCGACGTCGCCGAAGTAGGAACACCTCAAATCTCTCTCCTCGTCGTTATCCTCGTCGTCGTAAAACTCCTCCTCCTCCAAATTCTTCCCGTCGTCGTCGTCGAGAAACGATGATGATGCATCTGTGCTGCCGAATTGACGAGGACGACGACGAATGCTGCTCAATCCGCGTCTGGATTTGAATTGACCCAAGATGGGCGGCGAGGCCGGTTTGTTCATGGCTTTCTCGAGAAAGGCGAGTCGAGCGCCCGGTCGAGCGAATAACGCGCCATTTTGGGAGAGTAAGGCGAGTTTGGAGACGACGGTATTGGCGAAGGACTCGTGGAGTCGCGCGGCTTCGGCGACTGAAAGTTGCGCGAGCGCAGGGTAGGTGGAGTAGAGGGAGGACGAGGACGAGGCAGAGGAACCAACGTCGCCGCCGCCGCCGCCGCCGAGGGAGGACCAAAAGGAAACGTTTTCGTTTCTTCCCCGAGCAGATGTTGTCGTCCATCCAGTTTGGAATGGTGTACCAGATGGGCGGATAATTGGTTCATGGACGGTACCGTCCAGCGCTGTCGTCGTTGTTTGTGGCGCCACGGTATCCGTCGCGTCGCGTTCCGAGTGGCTCTGCGTCGACAAAGTCGTCGTCGTCAGCGCAGAATCTGGGAACGTCACCTGTCTCACGCGTTTGACCGCCTCGCGATACGCGCACGTCGCAATAGCAACGTCCCTAAACGTCGGTCGTTCGTGCTCACCTAAAACGTTCTCATTGTTTCGATGGTCAATACTACCTTTACCGTTCAACATTTCGTCCCCAAACTCGTCCACGTTGCTAAACATGGCCGCGGCGATTGCCATCCCTAAGTCAGCGAGCGCGCCGTAATCTTCCACCGCTTGTGCCGCTCTTTTGGATGCAATCGACGCTTGCGACTGTCTGTGTTTTCGCATTTGTATCGCTTCGAGGCTTAACATGCCACCAATGCTCCCTCCTACGCCATCGAAGCCGTCAACCCCTCTTACTACGCCGCCGCCGACGCTGGACATGGAAACAGCAGACGGAGGTCCCGCGCTCGATCTCGAGTCCGCCACTATAGCCTTCTCGTTGAAGTCACGCATGGCTCGCGCCACTGCCGTTGCCGGGGCTAAAGCGCACGCTAAGAATGCGCGCTTGATAGATAAAACGTCCAAGAAATCTGGCGTCTTTTCGCCGTCCTCGTCCTCGTCGTCTTCGTCCGCGTTCGCGTCCGCGGCGAATCGTCTTCTCCCCGGCGCCACAACGCCAAACGCAGCGGATGCCATCGCATCGCTCCTACTGTATAGCAACGGTAGTCTCCCGTACTCGAAGTCGTCACCACTCACAATTTTCAAGCAATCGTCAAACGCTAAGATTTGCGAAAACGCGTATTCGGAAACGAATTCGCCTCGCATCGCTCTCATCAACGGTTCCAATGCTGTGCGTTCCGTCCCCGCGGCTCTCGTATCCGGTCGAAACGCGTACGGTTCGGTCAATATCGATTCGCACACGTCCCTGCAAATTTTAAACGCGACGTAAACGACGTACCCTGGAACAAACTTTGAAAACAAAGAAAAAAGAGACGTCGCCGGCGCCAATCGAAACCAACTCAAACAAATTTGAGCTACAAACGCGACGACTACCATCTTCGCGGAATATAAAACCACAATTGGGTCCATCGCGACATCAAACGCGATTCGTTTCACTCGATAATACCGTCTGCGCTGACCGGCCTGCGAAAATTGAAAGTGTAAGTCGTCGTGAAATCTCGGAAACGTAAGAGCCGCCAATCGCACTTTCTCCAACAACGCTTTGTGATTCCCATCGGCGCGAGAGCTCACAATTTTCTCCCTTAAAATCGACGACTCTTTGCTCACTCCACCACCACCACCACTAAACTGGTTCCTCGATTTCTCCAACCAGGACAAAATCCTCGACGATTGCACGATCCTATCCCCGTGCCCGGAAAATGGCGCTAAAACTGTTCTCACGTTTGACCAAACCGACCAATTCCACGTCGCCCACGCCCGCGCCAAACCTAAACTCCCCGCCGACAACACGAACGCGTACAAGGCTCCAAAATACCCAACGCTATCATACTTACCACCACCGCTGCTACCACTACCACGACTACTAAACATTGGCATCAAAAACATCCCAGCCACGAAAACTCTCACGAGAACAAACGCCAAAGCGTCCGTCGCTCTTTTCGCTTTCCATCGCGTCGCGTTCATATGCGAGCGCGCCTCCTCTGCTCGCTTCGCCGAAGGACGGCTCGCATCAGGGAGCGCGATCCCGTGACTCGAATCCAGCATATCTCTCGAGATGAGAAAGTGATAGTTTCGAGAATCTGAAACTCCGGGGATATTCTGATGCCGACCGCCGTTTCCGCCTGCTTTCGCTGTCGTCGGCCTCCCTGCTCTGGCGGTCACGAAGGAGACCGGCATCGCGAGTGCAAAAAAAATCCCGGACGTTTTGCAAAAATTCGCGAACGTCCCCAGTCTCACAAGGAACAGGAGGAAGTAAAACGCGGACACCTTTGATACAGAGTCGTTTTAGTGTTGTTGTTCGAGGTAAGTAAGAAGAGAGCACGTAAACGTCAGCCATGAACACACACGCACGAGTAGGGGGAAAATGAGCGATTTTGAATTTCCCGAACAATAACGACTCTTTAAAAAGACCAAGAGAAAACAAAAACGTACCGGCACGACCATGCCAAACGACGCCCAGAGCGCACACGCGACCGTTCGGAAGAACGCGACGTCGGATAAGTCTTTGCGCCAAAACTCTGCGCGGTATCTGTCCATGATATTTTGAGTTTGTGTGAATTTTAGAACGGAAAAATAATGAAGGAAAAGGCAAGTTTTTCACAAATATACAGGACTAATATGTAGGTTGCGAATACATACGCAGAGTCTAAACGACACGGTGTACACACTCTCGCTCTCTCATTTCTCTCTCTTGTTCTTCTGTTTCTACTCTACACGTGCGTATTATTAGTAGTATCGTTATTATTTCGTCTTCGTCTTCGTCTTCTTTGAAGCGTCGCGGGTTTCTTCTTTCGTCGTGTTCCCGGCTTGGCTCAATATGCAGTTCCACACGACGGAACAGCAAGACATGTACAAAACCTGCCTATTCACGGGAACGAGTGCAAAGTTCACGCAGCTCGCGGGCACCCAAAACGCCCAGCCTTTTTGTAACGTCGGCAACGCGTCTCTTTGCACTTTTTCTCGCCAACTCGTCGCGGTGAACGTATTCGTGAGCAGTTGCGACCAGGCGAAGAAGCACGCGACGACTACCGGCCCGAGCGCGGCTTGGTTCAAGAAGACTTTCGTCGCAAACGGGCGGATGTTCGCATACGCCAACGAACCGGAAACTGTGGGCCATTTTGCTCCCAGGAACGCGTACCACACGTGTTGGAGTGGACCGTAGAAGGTCAGGTTGAACAGAGACTGTCTCGCCGTTCTCGGGTAATCGTACTTCTCACTAAAACTGTTGCTCGTGTGTTGTTGTTTTCGTTGGTGTTGGTGTTGCAAAGTTTGCGCGACGCAATCGCCGACGATGCCTAAACCAGCGCTCGTGAGCGCGGATTTCATCATTCCTGGTGGTATTCTAAATGAGGACGACGACGAGTGCGCCACACCGTTGCTACCAGCCGCCGCTTTCGTCGTCGTCGAAGGCTGATGATGCCGATGACCGTTGGCGGATTTCCCCAGACCACGAGGAGTAGTAGTAGTAGTATTGCGCATCATCATCGACCCCGCGTTCTTCGCTCTGACGACGACTCGCTTCCAAAGTTCGCCGTAGTTATTCCCACTGTTGCTATTCGCGATGGTGATGAAACGCATTTAGTAGTATTATTAGTGTTATATATGTGGAGTTCAATGTGTCTTGAAGTTGTCTTTAAGTGTATTTTGGTGTCTACGAGTATATCGCGCCGTATAACTACTGTACATTTTCGTGCGTGCGTCTATCTCTCTATCTCTCTCTCTCTTTTTCTCTGTGTGTATGTGTGTTCTTCCTTCGTAACTGTAGTGAACGATATTCGCTTGCTACTGTGTCACGCGTTTATGTCGTTTGGACACCCGTTCTCTAACGCGTATCGTAAACTCTCGAGGTGGTTATTTTCGCGAGCGAAAGCGCACGTGTGCGAATCCCAAGGCGCGCCGTTTTCGTGCAAGTATTTGAGGACATCGAGATGACCGGATTCGGCAGCACATGCACACGCGGCAGATCGTAAGGGTGCATTCTGTTTCATGCAATACTTCACGATGTGGAGAAACCCGCCTCCGGCTGCTCCGTTGATCGTCCACTCGTTCCAATCAAAGTTTTTCTCTTCTCGAAACCAGCGAAGCAACTCGAGGTTCCCAGTTTCAGCTGCCTCGTGACAGAAATGAGGCTGTCCGTACCTTCCTTTGATCTCATATTCATGAACCTTCTCTACCGGTGGATTCCCCTGCGCAGTATACGTTATAAAGGTCTCGGCCAACTCAATATCCTTTACCCGTCTACACGCGTCGCGACTTTCCGTGTTCACCTCTCGAAACACTCTGAAAGACAAGTCGTCCAACTTCGATAAAATATGCGTCTCGAAGATATCTTTGTACTGCTTATCCGTGACAACCTTCCACAACGGCGTCGGCGAAATGTTCCTCAGCTCTTCTTTGACCTCTCTCAACTCCTCCTCCTTCTCTCGCAACTCCTCCTCCATCTCTTTCACCCGCTCTTCGAGCTCGGTCACGCGCCGCGTGAAACTCCCCGAAAAGAAGCTCGCGCAGTTCTTAAGCGTTTCGTCCAAGCGTTCGCACAACGCTCGCGCCTCCGCGAGATTCTCCCCCACGTCGCGCTCTGATTGCTCGTTCCTCGTCATATCGCGCGTTCGCGCTTCTTGCGAGTACTAATGAAAGTGGACGACGGACGAGTTTTCTTCTTCTCCGCGAGAGAGACGAACGACGCAGGTACACGAGCGCTTTGCTTTTCTTTTGTATCTGGTTCGTGATCAAAATGTGGTCATTTAAAATGAGCGATTTTCCTCATTTTTCCGGTTTTGGTTTCGCCAAAAAAACCTCTCGCAGAGGAAAAAATTCAATCCTCATGAGCGACATGGACGAAGACTACGGGTTCGAATACTCGGACGAGGAACAAGACGAGGAACAAGTGGACGTGGAGAACCAATATTACAACGCTAAAGGTACGTTCAAAACATTCGTTTCTCTGTTTTTTTCTCTCTCTCTCTCTCTCGAAAAGAGAGTTCAAGCGAAGAAAACGAAGATCTAACGAACTCCAATTTTTCTCTCTCTCTCTCTTTACTGTTTCTTTTCTGATATTACAGGCTTGCTGGAAAACCCGGAGGACTTTGAGAAAGCGATCGAGGCGTTCACGGCGGTGGTGACCATGGAAGATGAGAGCGGTCAACCCGGCGAGTGGGGGTTTAAAGCCATGAAACAGGTGGTGAAGTTACGATTGAAAGGTTGTGCGGATGCGTCGATTTCAACGAAAGAGGAGGAGAAGAAGAAGAAGAACGTCGCGCTCGCGATTGAGAGTTTAGGGAAGCTGTTGACATACGTCGACTCGAAAGCGGTGACGAAGAACAAATCGGAAAAGGTTTTGAATTCTTTGTTGGAAACGATGAACCAAATGGAAGACCGGGAGTTGCTGGAACAGTTTTACGAGAAGACGCTGAAAACGATGACGAGAGAGGCGAACGAACGGTTGTGGTTTAAGATTCAACTGAAGTTGTGCAAATTGTGGTTGAAGTGGCAGAACTTTGCGGCTATGGGGAAGACGTTGAAAGAATTGAGAAAATCGTGCGAAGACGAGAGTGGGAACTATGCGGCAAGTAAAGGGACGCAGTTGTTGGAGGTGTACGCGATGGAGATTCAAATGTACACCGAGCAAAAGAACACGAAAAAGTTGAAAGAGTTGTACCGAGAGAGTTTGGCAATTAAGAGCGCGATTCCGCACCCGAGAATACTAGGTATCATTCGCGAGTGCGGTGGCAAAATGCACATCGCGGAGAGGAACTTTGGAGACGCGGCGACGGACTTTTTCGAGGCGTTTAAGAGTTACGACGAAGCAGGGTTACCGAGACGGGTGGTGTGTTTGAAGTATCTCGTGTTGGCGAACATGTTGATGCAATCGGACGTGGATCCGTTCGGATCGCAAGAAGCGAAACCGTTTCAATCGAACGAGGAGGTGAAGGCGATGACGGACCTAGTCCAAGCGTACCAAGCTAACGATATCACGTCGTTTGAATCGCTTTTAGAGAAGCACAAGAAGAGTATCAGCGAAGACGCGTTTGTCGCCGAACACATTCAAGCGTTGTTGGACAACGTTCGAACGCAAGTTTTGTTAAAAACAGTCCGGCCATACTCGAAGGTGAAGTTGCCGCACTTGAGCGAAGAGTTGAACATTCCCGAGAAAGAGTTAGAATCGTTGCTCGTGAATTTAGTATTAGACGACGTGTTAGACGCGAAGATAAATCAAGTGACCGGGATGTTGGAGATTAACCGAGAGAGCATCGCGGACGCGAGTGAACAAGAGAAGGAACAACAAGAAGAAGGGAAAAAGCTTCAAAAGAAAAGGGTAGAAAGCGAGTACGATGCATTGAACAAATGGAGCAACGAAATTAAGAGGACGCAGGGTATTTTGTTCGCGAACCTTTGTTAAGATAGAAATGCGCGATGCGCGCGCCAGGTTGTAAAGAACTAGTTAGATACGCACAAGACATACATTCACATCGTTCGTTATTATTTGTACGGCACGGTTGCATTATTTAAAACAATTAGTAATAATTCCTCTCTCTCGCTCTCGCTCTTTCTCGAACTCGAGACTTTATTCTGTATTATGGAAAGTATTAGTTTAGGTATTATAGTTCGGAATTGAACAGCGGTTGCTGGTCTTCTAAACCTTCTTCCTCTTCGAACTGATATGTCACCTCTGGCTGCTGCTGCTGCTGTTGCTCCTCTTGCCTCCAAGACTTTGTGTTGATGTTGATCACTTTCGGTTCCGGCTTCGTCGTGAAATGAGAATAGGTGAGCAAAGATACAACGATACATAAAAAGATGGCAAGAAGTATCTTCTTGATCTTATCGCGTCGTTCTTTCTTCATTTCCTTCATCAATGCCGCGCGCTTGGCGGCTTTGGCGGCGACTTTCACGACTTCTTTGTCAACCTGAACATCCTTCGACGCCGACGATAATCGCTCTTGCTCTTCGCGCTTTTCGCGTTTCAACTCCAACTCGATTTGCGCTCTTGCCGCTTGCGTAGCGGCACTCGCGGCGGCCATTTCTTCGCTTTTACTTTTCGTCGATTCAGAGTTCTTCTCGGCTTTCTGCGCGCTCGCTTTCAATCGTTCCTGCTTTAATTGTTGCTTTCGCGCCTTTAACTGCGCGCCTTCGAGCGATTTTTCGCGCGCTTGAGACCGCGGAGATAACGGAGGATCACTCGCGTCGCTATCATTGGTACCTTTTGAGCTCAGAATCTCGAGAATGTGTTCGGGAACTTTCGCGATTTTCGGCACTTCTTCTTTGACTTCGTTCTTGTTCGCAACGTCGACGGTTGACGGTGATTTTTTCGCACCTTTTTGCTTCTGTTTCTTGTTGAGCTTTTTCTCGACAGCGTTCTCGGTGGTGGCTAATGATGATGAAGATGCCGGCTTTTCCACATTTGGAATTGCCGCAGGATCAACTTCCTCTTTTTCTTTTTCCATTTCGTCTTGCTCCTTCTTCTTCTTCTTCTTCTCTTCCTCCTCTCTCTTTGCGTTTGATTTCTTGAGCTTTTCTTCAATCTTTGCCAATCTCTCGGCATCCCTCACCGCTTGCGCTTCCATCTTGCGTTCTCTCGCCGCCGACTGCTCTCGTTTGGTTTCAACCATATACCATTCACGGTACATTTCACTCTCAATCATTTGAGCAATCAACTTATCGTTGTGGTCTTCGCACTTCATTCTCGCTTCTGAAATGACGTCGACGTCTTTCGAGTTCATTGAAGCTTGCGCATCTCTGGCGAGCGATCTGAACTTGGAGAAGACTTGGATTTCCTTTCTGACACCGGCCAACTCGTTGTACTTTGCGCTTCTTTCCTTCATAAACTTTGAACGCTTATCTCTCAAAGATGTGATCGTTTCCGAAACAACCTTGATTTGCTCAAACGTCTCGTCGTGAGAATCCGCAACCGTCTTTAATCTCGCTCTCAAAACATCGATCGCTTCCGAGCACGCATTCAAACGCGCTTTCAGCTCGTCGCGACTTTCACCAACTAGATTCGGACCAGTCGTTTGACGCTTCTTCTCTTCGAGAGACTCGATTTCTGTTTGCATTTTTCGCAACTTTTTCTGCTCGCGCAAAATCTTGTTCTGTTCCAAAACCGACAAGCTCTCGTCTTCCATCTTCTTCTCCAAGTCGTCCAACTTGGCGTCGAGTTTCGCTAAACTGTCCAAACCTTTCATCGTTTGCGATTTTTCTTTCAAGCTCTTCTCGGCGTCGCGCAGACCGTTCCATCGGTCGCGAATCGGTTTCACCAAGTCGTTCGCCATCTTGACTTCCTCTCTCGATTTCTTCAACTCGACTCTCTTGGCGTCCAATTCAACCTTCAACTCCTGCGATTCTTTAATCATCGCGTCGATTTCCGTGGTTAAACCTTTAATCTTCTCGTCCAACACTTGATCTCTCTCTCTTTGCGCTTTTTGGTCGTCGTACTTCTCCGAGGCTGGTCTCGGCAACCTTGCCACCCAAATCGGTCGCGGCGTCACGTAGTTTTCCTCTTCTCTTTGTTTCTGTCCCTTCTTACCCGCCTGAGCGGACGAGGCACTATCCTTCTTCGCGTCAACACCTTCGCCATCCGCGACAAGTTTCTCTTGAAAACTGACCGACTCTTGATCGGTCGTCCCGGAACTTTGCGACTCGCTCGTTTGCCCGTCGTTGCACAACGCCAAAGGACTCTTCGGGTCGTTCTTGTCCTCTTCCTCTCCGAGACTATTCTTCGGTTTCGCGCTGAGTTTCTTAATCATCGCCAGTTGCGGCGAGACTAAGCTCGGGTCGAACGCCTCGTCCTCTTTCTCCGGGATGCCAATCGGTGCTGGTTTCGTCGCGCCGCTACTCTTCGTCGGCGTCGTTGGCGTCTTTTTCCCAGGAATCTGCTCCTCCCCCAAAACCGTCGTTGTCCTCGTCGTCTGTTGTTGTTGTCCGGATGGTGATGTAAACCCGGGCGGTGCGGACGCCGTTCTTTTCTGTTGTTGTTGTTGTTTTCCTGTTTGAAAGAGAGAGAAAGAGAGTTTCGATGTGTGAATAGTGAACTACGTGCAAAGTCTTTTGCCGGTCGAAAACGCTCAAACAATCCATCCGGTTGGATTCTCGGGCAGAAGAAATGAGAAAGTGCAGACCGAGGTTAGATACTCTCGCATAAACGCATACCTGTTCCGTTTTGCTGCGGCGCTTTGTTCTTCAAAGTCGCGAGAAAGTTCATCGGTTGTTGTTGTTGTTGTTGTTCTTGTTCTTGTTCTTGTGTCGATGTGTCCGCCATCTTTTAAACTAGTACTCTTGAATGTGAATGGCGCGTTTTTTTTCTCCTCCTCCGCGTGATGTGAATCGGATTTAAAAACGTCCTTCTTCTTCTTCTTCTTCTTCTTTGGTGTAGCAGCGCGGTACACGGGTGCTTTTCGCGACTGTTTGAATCGACTCCTCTCTCTGTTTGATTGAAAAGGAGAAAAGAAGACCTGTCTGTGTGCGCGCGCGCGCGTGTCTCGGATGATGATGACGATGATGATGTGACGATTGATTTCAAGGAGTTTCCCTGAAGAAAAAACGACTTTTGGAGGAGTACAAGATATTTGCAGTCATTTAAGTTTTGCTCTTGCTTTTTTCTCTGAGCTTTTTGCTGCGAAAATATGTCTACTACAATCTATATATATAATGTGCTTTACAGTGATGAAAACGATCACCAACCGACGCCTCTCCAGGACAGACCGGCTTTTTCCATTTTATCCCGCTCATTTTTCGCTTTCTCTTCGCTCGATTTGATGTCTTTATTCACGGATTGGATGGCGTCGTTTATTTGCGCGAAATCAAACGTTTGCGTTTCATCCGTTCGGGCGACGGATTCGTCTTCTTCTTCGATGGATTCGGGGGAGATTAAGGAAACTCGAGATTTTAACGCCTCTGCGGTAGCTTCGTCCATTTTGGAGTAAAGTAAGGTTTGCGAATCGAGGTCGAGTCGGGCGAGGATTTTCGCCGCTTGGCTCCGGCGGGAGGCTTCGAGAATCATGGCGATGGTTTTTGCCGCTGCTGTTGATGACGAACCAGTGGAATGGCGCTTGGCGGCGGCGCTGGCTCGAGAACCACTACTACCACTAGTGCTAGTACTACTACTTGTTGCAGTTTCTTTCGATGGAGGCGTAAGCATTCTCGTGAACACGTCGGCGAGCTTCTTGAGCGATAACGTTTCCACCGCGATGGAAGCTTGCAAAGCTGAAGACGCCGAGAGAAGCTCCGCGATATCCGCGTCCGGGAACCACGACAGAAACGGTCGGAGCGGTTGCTTGTGCAAACGTTGATGATGAGGGTGACGGTGTTCCTCGTTCTCGTTCTCGCTACTACCAGCACTCCCACCGCGCGTCGTCGTCAAATGAGGCAAAATGCGATCCAACGCTTCCGTCTTATCGTTCAACGCCGCCAATACCGCCAACACCTTCCTCGGCGACCTCAAAATCCCCCGCTTAATCAATTTCAACGCCGGCAAAGTTGCCGTGTACTCTATAATCTCCTTCGCTCTCGTCGCGTCTACGCTCAACAGCAATAAACTCTGCTTATCTGCATCCGAAACGCCGTTCAACAGCAAATCTCTCGCTCGAATCGCCGGCAAACCCAAATGTTTCAAAGTCGCCGTCTGATCGTTAATCGACAACTTTGCAAAGTTCACGTACGTTTCCTGCGGCAATGCGCATCCTTCCTCCTCGTCTGTGCCTTCCGGGCAATTCATCGCGACGTCGTCTTCATAAACCTTCCAAAACTCTCTCGCTTGTCTCGTGAACCATCTCGGCGTCGCCGGCCGCGCTGGAGTACCGGCGCCGCTCGCCGCGGCGTCCTTCTCCTTCGAAGAACCTATACTCTCCTTCCGATTCGCGGTGCCTTCTCTCCTCACTCTCCTCGTCTCCGTGTGAATCCCAGAATTTAAATCGCTCGTCGTGAACCTCACGACATTATTATTGCCGTTCGATTTCTTGCGATTCGTTGAAGTCAACACCCCTCCTCCTCCTCTTCTAACTCCTCCTCCTCCCAATACGTGCTCATGTTCCTTCTCTAAACTCCCTTTACCAGGCATCATGGTAAAATTCGAGTACATTTGTTGCGTCCAGAATACGACGACTAGGATAACGAGCGCGATCCGTTCCATTCGAGGGAACATGTTGCGGATATTCTTCGTCCTACTTTTATTTCTTTTCAACGTTTCCAGTCGCTCTCGCGCAGAGAACGAAGATTTTGACGACGGAGAAGGAGGGGGCTCCGTCCACTGACGAGGCGATGGAATGTCGGGAGAATTCGAGGGGGATATTGGTCCGTACGTGCCGTCGTAGTGCAGGTGCTGGTTTCCACCAGCACCGCCTCGGTGGTGCGACATTATGTGTTGGAATACAGAGGAGTTTTGACGTGTTTGGGGAAACTTTCAACGCTTTACGATGGGAAACACATTTGGTTATCATATTACTACTACACGCTCGCGCTCTCTCTCTTTCTGTCTCTACGACCCGCTGCTCTCCTCGTCGTCGCAGAATTCTGTCTCGCCGTTCGCGCATTTCTCTCGTCGCCTCTTTTGCTTCTCCTCTCTCGCTAACCGCTTTTGTTCGTTGAGCTCGTTTTTAATCGCATCGCGTTGCAGGTTTCTCGCTTTCTCGTTGACGTCGTACCCGGGGAAACCGTTGCCGAACGCGTGAGATGGTTGAGTTCTCGAAACGGAGAGGAGGACGGTGGCGGTCAAGGTGAGGAGCTGTTCGCGACGATTTCGAGGACGACGAGAGGACGTGTTGATGTTTTTGCCGTCGTTATCCAAAATGGAATCATCAGATGGTTTCGGACCGCGATACTTGTTTTTGTTCTGTCCTTGCGCTAAACACGATGGTGTTGTTCTTGGTGTTGTTGCTGTCGTTATAGTCATCATCATCATTTTTTGTCTCTTTTCTTTGACGCTTGTGAGTGTGTTCTTCTTTCGCAGAGAGCAGAGTAGTAGGTAAATTTTGAGGCACTTGACGAGTTCGTTACGCTCTCTTGTGTTTGTTTTCGTGATACTACACCAACGTTCTCGGTTTTCTAAAACTACTATTCATACAAGCAGCACATATACATACATACATACATTCATTTCACAATCGCCGTCGCCGCGATACTCTCCAACACTCTTTCGCAATTTTCCTCCTCTTTCACCAAACACTGAAATCGATAGCGCAACTCCTCCGGGACCAAATCCGCCACCCGCAACATCCGAAACGAAGGCGCTCTTCGCCAAATGTCTCTCGTCCACGTGTCTTTTTGTTCGTTCGATTCGATGTTTTTTGCTTTTAAAGTTTTCCAGAATTCGCCGTGCGCATCAACGACGCAGCTGGTTGGACCTCTGGCGACGGTTATCCAGTGCGTTTCGTCGTCGGGGATGTCGTAAACGTCTTCGAGCGGGGGGAACGGGTGTAAGTAGAAACTCCAGTTTTCGTCGCGCTGGCCGATTTCGTTGACGCCATCGACGGAAATGGTAGCGGTCCAAGCGCCGCCAAAGTCCTTTTTATCGTCGATTTGGACGTTTGCGTTTTGTTGTTTAGTACTCTTTACTTTATCATCGTCATCATTGTCATTATTGGCATTTACCGCCGCTTCCACGTCTTGCGAAATCGTAAACTCCGCCGAGGCAAATTTCGCTCCTAACCCAGTCCCCATGCACTTCGACCACGCCTCTTTCAACGACCAAATCTGTCTAAATCTCGAAAGTTGACTGGATAATCCATTTTGTTTTAAAATTTGCGCTTTTTCTTTCGGATGTAACGTCGTATCGAACGTCTCAAAAATTTCCTCGATGGCGGAAATCGACCGATTCCCTAGACGAAGTTGGTCCGGCGCGGCGACGTCGACGCCGCAAATCGCGTACGGTTCCGAAACCAACGCGACGTATTTCCCTTCGTGACTGACGTTAAAGTTAAAGTTTGGCGCGTTCGCAATACCTATTCTTCCACCGTCTCTCATCATCGTCATCGTCGCGTTGCCGTTACTAATACTACTACTACCGCCGTTGTTTGTCGTCGTCGTCCTCGCGGCTACCTCGTGCACGTTCTTAAAGAACGGTTTCCTCCCTTTCGTCCTCCCGATGATAACCTCCTCAAACTTGCACCCTCTCGCTTTCGCGCACGCCGCTCGCGTCATCAATCTCGACACCAGCGCTCTCTTCTTATCCGCGAAATGGTAATACTTCAAAACTTGTTCTCGTTCGTCTTCCTGTTGAATCAAATTTAATAAAAACTGAAACTCTCTCCCTTCGTGTTCTTCGATTGGATGCCACTGGTCGATGTCGACGACCCATCGGAACGTGTTTTTGCAGAAAGAAGCGTTTTCGCTCGTCGTCGTATCGCCTTTCCTCGGCTCCGCGTTCGTCAAAAACGCTCCGTTTGCTCCGTTCATTATTATGAAGAAGAAGCGTTACGGAGGTTTCCCCTACCCAATTTCTCTTTAAATAAAAGCAACTTTTCTTCACCTGCGATCGATTCGCGAGAGAGAAACACACACACGCACGCAAGAGAAATGCGTCCTCCTCCTGCGTGACGCGTTGCGTGCGTGTATATATTTTAAGAGAGAGAGAGAATGTTTGTTGCGCGTGTGAAGTGTGAAGAAAATATCAATTTTGCTTCCCAAAACACTTTTTCTCGATTTCATAAATTTCTTTACTTTTTTTGTTCTTTTCTCCACTTGATTTTTAATCATTTCTCAACACAACACATAAGCATCATGGATCTGTTTGGTTTCGGGAAGAGCAGTTCTAACGAGAACAAAAGCGCGGATTCTTTGTCTTCTTCTTTTGCGAGAGCGGAAGATAAAGCGCGAGAGGAAAAACTGATGGAGATGGAGACGGATTTAAATGTCATCTTGCAAAAGAAAAAAGACGATGGGGATCATCATCCTTCTTCGGCGGAAGCGTACAACAACAGTTCAGCATCATCGAACAATATCGGTTTGCTCGCCTTGATTGCGTGCGCAGGGTTAGCCGCGTGGTTTTTGTTGATGAAGTTACCGCAGTCGATGCCGAGTCCTGCGGCGCAGGCACAGATGATGAGACGGGAGAGTACTACTGGTGAGGATGGGTTTGGCAGCGCGGACGAGTTGGAACCGACGAGGACGTCTTTTAGTGGCGGGGAGAACGATGGAGGAGGAGAGAGTTTTGGAGAAGGGAGTGAGGAGAGCGTGGACGATGACGGTGGTGATTTTGAGGACGATTACAGGGATTTTCGACCGGTATCTCGATTCCAAAGCGATGACTTTGGCGACGACTACTCTTACGACGATTACGACGGCGACGAAGGCGTTGATAGCGGATCAACATCTACATCCGGGACGAAAGAGGAGATGCAAATGGACGCCGCTGAACAATGGTTAGGGGAACATCACAATAAGTTTTTCAAAAACGTGGTGAAAGAGTTATCCATGGACGAAGACGGGTGGGAACGCGCGGCGAAGAAACAGTTTTCCATGCGCAAAGAAATCATCAAAGACGCGGCAAACATGAGGAAAATGGAAGGGTACCGATCCATGCTCGTGTTGGCGTTAGAAGTCGCCACGGCGATTGGGGCTTTAGTATCGTTTAAAAATTGGGTCGAGAGTGATATTTACATGAGAGACGTGATTGATTTGCGACAAATCGTACCGAAGATTCCCGATAAGTCGAACTTGTTACCGGTGAGAGAGAGGCCTACTCGACCGTCAGCCGAGTTAGTCAAGAAGGATATCTCTAAATTGACCACGGAGGAGTTGAAAGCACAATTAGCGTTGCTCAGAGAGCAGAAGAGTTAAGATTCGTCTCGCGACAAATCAAATCAAATATAGTAGAACGTATTTTTGTATAAATAAAGAGAGAAAGGTCACCTCAAAATATCTCACATAAAAAAAGACGTTTTGACGAAAAGAAAGCAAAAACAATGAATGAATCTAACATCCACGACGACGACGCGCACACGCCACCGCGACCACATAGACCGCACCCATCGCCTCCTTTCTCTCCTTCAAATGAACGTATCCAGTGGTCCCGGCGTCAACGAGAGCGCGGAGAACACCTCCCTCCTCCTCTTTTCTTCCCAACAAGAAAAAATATCAATGAAAGGAAAAGAGGAAAGAAAACCATCTTGATCTGCGCCATGTTTGCGTTGATGATTGGCGTTTACTTTTACGTCATGGTGAATAAACTGAGCGACTTATTCTTGTACATGAATTGGACGAGACCTGTTGACGATATTAATAACAATAAAGCCCATTCTTCGCGACGAATGATGCTCTTACTCAAGATCTAAAATATGATAGTCACGTCAAAGTTCTTTCGGCCTCGTCGGCGAGAAGATGTGCTCTGGCGGCAAGTGTTGACTACTGTTATTCGACCATCCGTTCAAGCACGGAAACTTTGTCGTTGTCTCGGTGAAGAACGCCATCTGATGCGCCAAAGATTCATTTATTTTATTGCGCAATTTGATGGTTTCGTTTCCGCGAGTTCTTTTTCGGTTTTGGTAAAACGCGCGTTCGTCCTCCTCGCCAACGAAGCGAGATTTATCGCGAAGCGCTTCAAGAGTCTGATCGACTGAGGAAAGTTGCGCGTCGATTTCGGAGGCGATGCCGACGTGGTTGATGTCGTAGAGGAGCTCGTTATCCGCGACTGTTGTTTCGCAAATAGTCAATCTGTATGCATAATATTTAGAAAAAGGAGAAAGAGTTGGGTGTATGGTCAGTATTTTTGAACGTTTTTGCAGAAAAGAAGACCCACGTGCTGGCGTGTTCCGTATTCGAATTCGTGTGCGTGTGCGTGTGGATTCGCGCTAATCTCGACGTCAACGCGCTCGGTTCTACGGTGTTTTGTATCTCTGGCATCACGCAGTGTCTTTCGACTTCTGCGCGAGTCATTTACTTTTTTTTCGAAAGAGCTAAAATTTTGGAGCGTACGTGTTGACTTTGGGCGTGTTGACCTCTTCCGCGCGAGAGAAAATTGTTCCTTTTACAAAACCCGGCGGTACTAATTTTCGCGCATTATTACAAATACAAAATGCTATTAAATAATCATATCTCATCGTTCATTATAGCTTGTCTGTGCCTTTCCATCGTACGTCCCATGAAATGTAAATTGTGCTCCGTCGCGAGGCTCCATGCCATGGGTTCGTTTGCCCTGTCCAGATGTGCTAAATACGAGAGCGAGTGTTTTCTGCACAATAAACACTTGCACTCGTCGTCGCCACTACTATTTCCTAATATTTCAGCAGGTTTGCCGAAATGCTCTCTATATTCTGATTTTCTATAATTTACTGGCCCATTCTCGGACAAAAGCGTCCCGTGTCGAGCGATTTGAGTCGGGTACGCGCTATCGAACGAATCCACGCCCATGCGTACTCCGTGCGCAATAGACGGCAAATCTCCAATTCCAAGTAAATGATTCGGTTTATCCCTCGGAATGATTGGCATCAAAAACTGTAAAAGTTCTTTCAGCTCTTCCCTGTTCTTCCCTAACGACCCACCAATCGCGTAGCCGTCAAAAGGCAAACTCGTCAAATATTCCACGCTCTTCTTTCTCAACCTCTCATCCACGCCGCCGTGAATAATGGCATACATTGCCTGCTCTTTCACATTCTTCAAGTGCTCGTATAAGCTCCGCGTCTCCCATCTGTGCGACCTATCTACTGACTCTGAGAGCTCTTGTAAACTGATATCGTATTTCGTCAACTCGTCCAAAGGAAGTATAATGTCGCATCCGATGTTCTTTTGCGCTTGCACGCTCGACTCTGGCGTCAACTTCAACGTCGTCCCGTCGCGGTACGAACGAAACGTCACGCCATCTTCATCTACTTTTTCCAATAAATTCTGTTGCTTATGCTTCGTTTTCCCTCGACTCTTCAACTCCTTCGTCCCGGTGCCGCCGTGGTTGCGTTCGCCGTTGTTGTTGTTGTTGTTGTTGTTGCCATTGTTATTCTTATTAGGGGATTTGCTCTCATCCAACTCATCCGCATCCAAACCCAATGAAAACACTTGAAACCCGCCACTATCGCTAATAGTTGGTCTATTTCTCCCTATAAATTTGTGTATTCCTCCGGCTTTTTGTAAATGCTCGTGTCCTGGTTGGAGCAACAAATGGTAGGTATTCGCAAACATCAAGTCCAAGTTGGCATCGTCCAATACCGAATGCGGCACCGCTTTCAACGCGCCTTGCGTGCCAACCGCGACAAAAGCTGGCGTAAATATCGTCCCGTGCGGAGTCGTTATTTTGCACGCTCTCGCCCGAGACCGTTTCGATTCGTGGAGGACTTCGAACGTGAAGAATGGTTTCTGAACGTACTCGGGGAAAGAGTCGTTTTTAGAGATATCTTTTCTGTCGGCGCTGGAATTTTGATGCGCAAATGTTCTGTGAATAATTCCGCGATGAAGATTTCTGTTCGAGGGAGGAGCGGCTATTCTCGTTGCTCTCGTCGTTGTTGCTGTTGTCATCATCGCGAGTCTCTCGGTGAATGCCCAACAGAGAGGGGGGGAGCGCATTTCGGCGCGGTGCAACAAAACACCAGATAAAAAAAAGTGATGAGAGTAATGACGAATTTTGTCTTCTGTTTTTGTTTTCTTTCTTCTTCTCTTGAAAAAATTCAAAAAGAGAAGGGGAGGGAGGAGACTTGGGAGAGAGGGAATGGCTTCATTAGTAGCACACGTTCTCTCTTTTTACGAGAAGAGACGCATCAGAGTCACGCGCACGAACGCACGCGACGTATCATCAACCGAACGGAGCATTCGGTACACTTTTCGTGCGTTCGAAACGTTTCTATCGTTGTTGTTGTTGTTGTTCTTCTTCACGAAACAAAAGAAAGATACAAAAGAGAACCAATTTTTGAGAAAAATCAACCTCTCAATCGGCAACCATCATGAGCGCGATGATGGAAAGAAACCAAAACGTCCAACAGAACGCGCAACAAGGACAACAAACGGTCCAGGACGTGTTCGTGAAGGAGAAGATAATGCCACACTGCGTGCGAATTGACGAGCTTTCGGTACGTTGCGATGATATAGGTTTAGATCTTCTTCTTGTTGGAGAAAGATTTTAGACTTTGTCGTCGCCGGAATTTTTGAATCTTCTTCTCCCTTGGAAAGCGTTGGAGGATGCGAGGGTGCACACATTTGCGCTCGCATTTGCAATCTTTGTTTTTCTTTTTTCCTCCTTCTTTATCCTCTCTTCTCTGAATACTACTCACGCGTTCCTCTCCTCTCACTCTCTCTTTCTCTCTATTTTCTCTGTGTAACAGAACCATGGGATTAACGCGAACGACATCGAGAAGCTCAAAACCGCGGGCGTGTGCACGATGGAGGGGTTGTCCGGGGCGTCGAAGAAATGGTTGACGCAAATCAAAGGCTTGTCCGAACAAAAAGTGGAAAAGTTGAAGGCGATTAGCAAGAAAACGTGTAACGATACGTTTCAGTCCGCGACGGCGCTTGCGACGAAGAGAGAGAATTTGGTGAAAATAACCACCGGGTCGCAGCCGTTGGACGATATGTTGATGGGGGGGATCGAGTCTGGGTCGATGACGGAGCTTTACGGAGAGTTTAGAACCGGGAAGACGCAATTGATGCATACGTTAGCGGTGAGTGGGCAGATTCCAGTGGAGAACGGAGGAGGTGGTGGTAAGGTTATGTATATCGATACGGAAGGGACGTTTAGACCGGAACGTATCGTGCAAATCGCGGAAAGATTCGGAGTTGAAGGGACTTCGTGTTTGGATAACATCGCCTACGCGAAAGCGAACAACACGGAGCATCAGCAAGAGTTGTTGGTAGCGGCGGGTGCGTTGCTCGCACAGGACCACTTTTCGCTCATCCTCGTCGATTCTGCCACGAACTTGTTCCGAACGGAATTCGAGGGAAGAGGGGAGTTATCCGCAAGGCAAATGGCGTTGGGGAAGTTTTTGAGACATTTGGCGAAGTTGGCCAACGAGTTTGGCGTCGCGGTGGTCGTTTCCAACCAAGTCGTCGCGAACCCAGAAGGCGGTATGTTTGCCGGCGCAAACGCGCAAAAACCAATCGGTGGTAACATCATGGCGCACGCGAGTACAACGAGATTGGCGTTAAGGAAAGGAAGAGGGGGGAACAGAGTAGCAAAAATCGCGTGCTCGCCGACTTTGCCGGAATCCGAGGCGCAGTATTCCATCAGCGACGGAGGTATCGTCGATCCAGAGATTGATTAATGAGGATGATAATAAGAATTACAACGACAATAATGTATATGAAAAGCGACGAGAAATTGTGTGTGTGAACTAGAAAGAGTAGTAGGCGGTGGACGATGATGAAGAGGACGTGAAGGAAGAAAAAGTGCGTAGGCGCGTGCCGAAAGGCTTGGAGACGCGTGCGACTTTTTCAAGGAGAGAGAGAGAGAGAGAGAGAGCGTTTCCAATTGTAATCTGAAAAGTGTTTCACGATTTATAAGAATATTGATAATAATTTATTACAAATCATTTTGTTACGTACGCGCCGTATAAAGCTAATCCTATGGCTACAGCAGTCCACCCAATCAGTTGTAACCGATTCGGCGCGTACTTGGCGTAGTTCACTCTCTCCATCGCCTCTTCGGTGTACGTTTTTGGCACCTTTGGTTTTCCTGATTTCCCAACCACTTTCCCGTATCCCCGATACCTGTTGGCATCTTTCACTCCCGCCGGCACGTCGACGTATTCGTCTTCTTCTAATTCTAACCTCGGCGCCTCGGCGATATACTTCAACTCCCCAGCCTGTCGACGAATGCTTCCGATCGGATGCGTTCCTTCCAAAAACGTATACAAATCGATGCACTCCTCCAGACGACGGAGTGCGTACAACGTCAAAGCTTTATAGATTTGGATTTTCCCACCCAACAAACTGGTATCACTCGTTTCTTCCAACGCATTTCCGAAGAATTTCAACGCTTTCGGATACTGACCTACACTATACGCCTGAATCCCAGCTTCGTACAAATTCGTCGCCGCTAACAACTCGCCTTTCAACTGCATGGCGTTTTCTTTCAACTTCTCCGCCACTAACGGCGCGTACTTCTTCTGCGTCTCGTTCAACTTATCAGTCGGTACACCGAGCGCGTACCCAATCTGCTCCTCTGGCGTCAACCCAGCCTCGTAAGCCTCCATGAAACGTTTCGTCGTTTTCAATACCGTCGCCGCGGACGCGCCTTCGGGAACCAACGCTTTCACCGTCCTCGAGAGCTGCTTGGAAAACGTCGGTTCTCCCGAAGACGACTTGACCGGCGCGCTACCAATCATCCGCAGTGGTTCATCCTTATCGCCGTCGTCGTCATTTCTTTTCTTCTCTTTTTCTATCGCCGTCGCGTCTACGTTAATCGGACTCAGATCCGTCAAAGGCTTCGCGACCGCTGGTGGTGGTGGTAAAGAAGAAACTTCAGTTCCTTTCACTTCCCAAGTCGAACTCTCGCTCTTCTCGTCGAATATCTTCTTCTCTTTTTGTTCCGTCTGCGCTTTCGCGATCGCCTCTTGGAACTCGTTCCTTTTCTCCGCGAGCGTGGAATCTTCGCCGACGTCCGCCAACGTGAAACTCTCGTCGTCCTCCTCCGAGACTTTGCTCGTCGAGGATGACGAGTTGTTTCGGGAAGGATTTGCGTCAGAAGACGATGCGCGGATTAACACTCTCCTTTCTTCGCGCCTCTCCTTCCTCCTTCGAATCAAAGAAGACGCAGAAGACAAAAAAGACGAGGAGGAATACGACGTCGTTGGTGCGCACGTCTTCGCATTTCCGCCGAGCGTGAATGCTGCGCGCATGATGGATGAGAGTGTTCTTGGCCAAGTCTTTTTGTGACGATGGTGTTTCTTTTGAAAAGAAGATACGGGTGGTGGTGGTGGATACTCAGATGCCCAAAAATCGGAGAAACACAGCGCTGTTCATCTATTACATGTCGTACCTATTATCATACTCGTTTTGTAGACTCTCTCTCTATCTATCTCTCTTTTTCTCTATCTCTCTATCTATCTCGCGCCGTATCGTCGCTACTTGGTATCGCCAGGGAGCGAAACTGTTTTCGGTTTGCGTTGTCTCGGCTTTTTCTTTTGCGCCGAGCTCGGAGGAAACGCGAGAGGCGCTTTTTCTTTTTCTTCCGCAACTTTCGCGACTTGTTCTTCCTCCTTTTCGGTGATCGTGTCGTTGCGAACGCATATTAACTTTTCGAAGCCGAAACGTTTGGAGATTTTGGCTTTCTTTTGCGGCCGGCCGAGAGCGTCGATGCTCAAGGCGCCGTGGAGACGTTCGAAAGCGAGGCGGGCGGATTTCACCGAATCGAACGCCACGTAAGCAGAAGTTGTCGGAGCGTGCTTGGAAGCTGGGACGACACTTCTTTCGGAAGATGCGAAGACAGACACCGTTTCGTTTTCTTGCGCGTTTTCGCCGGTTTCCACCTCGAACTTTCCTTTAATCGTCTCGATTTTAATGACTTCGTGACTGCCCTCGTCTTCTTTTTCTAATTTCGTCTTGATGACGTTTTCAAAGATGGATTCTATGGCTTCTTTTTTAACACCTCGCGGGAGACGATGGATGAAGAGCGTTCGACCAGCAACGCGATTAGTCACTTTCCCGCTGTTCTCATCAAAGTTACCTTTTCGTTTCTTATCCGGCGTGCCGTTTTTCCTATTCTCCTTCGCCGTCTGTCTTCTCGCTTCGAATAACACTAACAACCGTTCCGGTGCCGGCAAAATAAATTCAGCTTTTGCTATGCTCGTTTCCACGACCTTTTCTACGACTTTCATCGCGGTCAAAGCGTCCGCGAATGCTTCATGCGCCGATCCTTTCTCTCGCATTTCGTATCCTAAAATCATTTGACATAAATCCGCCAACGCCGGCGTCGCTCTCGGAAGTTCCTTGAACGAAAACAACAAAGACGTATCGATGACTGGCCTGTGGTCCAAACGCAAAGCTCTTAAATCGTGCGATAACGAATGACCAACGAGAATGCACCCGTGCACGTCCTTCTCCTTATCCTTTTCTCCTTCTTCTTTTTCACCGTCGTTGTCGTCCAAATGTCCTCGTTCCAACAACCGCATCAGTTTTGCTCTCGCCTCGTCCAACGTCAACGTCACGTCCTTAAAATCCGCCTCCGTGTACCCGGTAATTTCGTGCCTATAATCTATAATCGCATCCGGTGGTTTTACCAAAGCGTCTAATAACTTATTTCCATCTTCGTCCACCGCGGACACCGCGCACAACGCCTTATTATCCGTCGTCGTCTCGCACATCTCGCAATCAATCGCCACCATCCTCGGCCTCACGTTCTTCTCCACGCACCACCTCCCCGGTCGATAACTCGTCCTCAACCAACTGTCCATGTGCGAAGGAAATCGATTGTAGTTCTCGTCGAATTGCTGACTCTCCTCGCACATGTTCACCAATTTCCACAGCGCGTTTGCCTTCGAACCTTCCTCGCCGTACTTTTCCTTCTCGTCTTCGCAGCTCTCGTGCCATACTTTCCACTCCTGCCGTTTCTTGTTCTTCTTTTGCCAATTCGCGTGTCTAGAAATCGTCTCTTCGAATGATTGTTCTTTACTCGTCGTCTTTGTCGCGTTAGTCTTGGTTTTCTCCTTTTCAATCTCTCCGTCTTCTTCTTCGTCGTCGTTTTCGTTTTTCCTTTCCTCCTCCTCTTCCTTTCCCAAGACGCTCTCCACGAATTTCACCAACGTCTTCCAATCGTGCCTATTAGGATCGTGCGTGTGCTTCAACTTCTCCGTCTGCGCGTGTTTTTCCACGAATTCATTGAACGTGCCGTCCGAGCCGGCTTTTTTCGTCCTCTGCGCGTCTTTGACGATGCGCACGAGCACTTCTTTGTCCTGTTTTAAAGAGAGAGATTGAGAGAGAGAATTAGCCGCCACACCGGAAAACGAGAGAGAGAAAGAGAGAGTAAAAAAGGACGCGCAAAAGCGAGTAAATAACAGACGCACGGCTTCGGTAAATTTGCTCAGACGCGACTTCTTGCCGCCCATGATCTTTTGCCCTCTTTTGCGACGACGGAGACTTTGAATGTCTTCGGTATCTGAGAAAAAGCGCGTGCGACTTTGTGACCAAAAACTCGTTCAGTTTCCCCACAAAACAACGCAGAATATTCTTCTTATTATTATTAAAGAGGAGCAAAGGAGAGCACGATGGACTCGGACGGTGTCCTCGGATACGCGTGCTGCCTCGTCGCCGCGATATTCTTCGGCTCCAACTACGTGCCGGTGAAGAAACTCACCAACCTCGGCGACGGCGTCTTCTTCTCGGTGTGCATGACGCTGGGCGTTTTCACGGTTGGAGTGGTCGTTTGCCTCGCGCGATCGTTTCCAAAGTTTGAATATCAAGCGATGTTTGGCGGAAGTTTGTGGGCGATTGGGAACTTGTGCGTGGTGCCGATCGTGAAATCGATAGGTTTAGCGCTCGGGATGATGATTTGGAGCGGCGCGTGCATGCTTTCTGGGTGGGCGAGCGCGAGATTTGGCATTCTCGGATTGGACAAAGAGGAGGTGTCGATGCCAGGGTTGAACGGATTCGGAGTCGCGTTGGCGTGTCTGGCACTGTACGTGGCGTCGAAGATTGATGGGACGACAAATAGTAACAGTAATAGCAGTAGTAGCAGCAACAGCAACAGCACGAGTGGTATGAGAAGAATCGACGTCGACGAAGAAAGGGAGGACAACGCGTTTTTGAATAACAACAACGACGACGAGGACGAAGCGTTGCGTAATGCGAGCAATAAAAAACAGACGTTTGGTATTACATTATCTCTTCTGTCTGGAGTCCTCTATGGCGTGAACTTTAACCCGGCGGAAAATTTGAGACTTCAGAGCGGTGCGCATTCCGATGACGCCCTCGATTACGTGTTTTCTCAATTTTGCGGCATCTTTGGAACTACGCTCGTCGCGTTCGCGCTCCATTACTTGCACGTCGTCCGAAAAGCCACGGATAGATATCCCGAGCTTCGTCAAGAAACCATAGTCCCGGCGTTTATTTCTGGCGTCATGTGGGGGATTGCTCAAACCTCCTGGTTTGTCGCCAACCGCGTGCTCTCGATGTCGATCTCGTTTCCGATCATTAGCACTCTCCCATCGGTCGTCGCCGCGTTGATTGGCTACTTTTACTTCCACGAAATGCGAGGCGAAAAGAACGTCCGGTTATTACTTTCGTCCGGGGCGATGCGATTAGTATCTGTCGTGTGCATCGCCAACAGCAGGTGATACTTAAATTGTAAAATTGTGATTCTATTTACTGTATATGTACACGCTATTCTAAAAACAATATATGCTGTCTCGCGTGACGCTATCGCTACTTGGTGTAGTACTCCTGGTACTACTCCATGCTTTTCTAAAAACAATTCTGTCTCGCGTTTACTTCTTCTTCGCTCTCTTCCCTTCCCCTTTCTTCGGAGGTCCTTTCCCTCTCCTCTTCATCCGCTCTAATTTCACCTTCCGTCTCTTATCGTCCGGGTCTTCGAACAGCATGTCCATCTTTCGAATACCTTCCGGGTACCACGACGTCAATCGTGGACCGACTAATGCTTTTTTTAAGAGTTTTCTCCCCGTGGGTGCGTTCGTGTCGTTCAGTGCGGTTTGGAATATTCTCGCCGCGACCAGGGCTATCTTTTTCTTGTTCGCCGAGGCAATCGACGACATTCTCGATCTCGCTCTTTTTGCGTTTCTTCTTCTTTCGCGTCGTCCGTGTGTTTTACTTTCTTTAGACTGTGGTTTTCCTTTCGAAAGCTTCAGAGTTTTCACACGAAACGCAAGAAACACATCTCACCTGCTTTGTACGAGAAATAAAATGGATTCCGAAGAAGAAAAGAAAGAAGACAAAGGCGAACACATCAACTTGAAAGTGAAGGACCAGGTTCGTTTTTGTCGTTAAGTTGTTGCTGCCGCTGTTCTCGTTTTTCAGCGCTCTCTTCTTCTTCTTCTTCTTCTCGGATTGTTTTTTAGAAAACGCGCGTGGTTCTCCTTTTTGAAAAATCGCTTCCCCGATCTCTCCTTCCTTCGTTGCTCAAACGAAACACAAATCTCTCTCTCTTTCTCTCTTAAAAAACAGGACAACGCCGAGGTGCACTTTAAAGTGAAGATGGGTACCAAGTTTAAGAAGGTACGCGTTCGAGCGTTTCGTTTTATTCTTCTTCGAAAGACGACGAGAAGAGAATTGGATGAGAGATTTTTACAACCGCTGCTCAAGGCACTCGCTCACGTTTTTTCTCTTTCTCTCTCGTGCGTTCATATTTATGAACAAAACAGATCTTCGACGCGTTCTTGCAGCGCAAATCTCTCCAACCCGGGTCCGTTCGATTCTTATTCGACGGGGAGAGAGTTAGAGAGGACCAAACGCCGCAAGAGTTGGACATGGAAGACGGCGACTCGTTGGACGTCATGATGGAACAAGTCGGAGGGAAGTAAAGAGTGGAATTCTGCGCACCCGCCCTTTGAAAAAAGTACTAATACACACGCGCAGTAACATAAACCTTACAACTTAGCTGCCGCCTGGAAGGGCGCAAAGTAAAAGGCAGAGAGTGAGAGAAGAGAGAGAAACACGCACACATTTCATATGTTATACTCAAATTTACGTAGATGAACACAGACTTTTCTTTTACACCGGCTAAATTCTATTGATACTCCGCCGACGCTTTTTGCATCTTAGATTGTCGCTCGCGAAAGACATCCTTCGTGGGCATTCTGAACGACGACGACGGTTCGCCTCCTGTCATCATATCGGGAGTCATCATTTGCGTCGCCGTTCTTTTCGAGCCCATGCTTTGCGGTCGAGTATCTTTACCCTGCATTTGCGCCAACAACTCAGCTTTGCCTTCGATGGTCAAATCTGCGTTTTTCAAAGCGTCCAAGACCGCGTCGACTCTCGGTGCTGGCATTTTCGCGAACGCTACCGGACCGGGAAGCTTATTAAACAACTCTCGCAGCGTTTCCGGGAGATGAGGTGCTACTACGACAGGTAAAGCGGAAAGACCGATGGACGGAGGCGCCGCGCGCGGCGCAGTCGTCGTCTTCGCGTCGTGTAGAGCCGACGACGAGGGCGCCTCGGCGGAAACAACTTTCGGAGGAGGAGGAGGCGCACCTTTAGGCGCTTTCGGCGGTGGCGGTGGTTTCGGTCGAGAGATTTCTTTTTTACCCGAGGCAACGGACACGGCGATGTGCTTCCGAATAGAAGACACGCCAAGTTTCGCGTAGTGAGATAAACTTTCGCTTCTCAAAGGCGCGACGTCTGGGATGAAGTTGTGTCGTTCAAAAACGTTCGCGACTAATTTCGCCACCGTCATTCTCGAGAAAATCCCTGGATCTATCATGGACGCCGCCGCGCTAGGTTCTAAAAACTCGCTTCTCCGAATTTCAGCGGCGCGAAATGATTCGTACGAGCCGTACTCGTGCTCAAATTTCACAAAAGCGTCAAAGATGGAAACGTCTGGTTTTCCTACGCTCAATGCGCGTTCAAAGACTACCCTCGTATTCCCAACGTCTCCAAGCGATATTAAGTGATTTGTATACGTCAACACGTACGCGGGTACGTCCATGTACGTCTTGAGACCGAGTTCAAATACATTCCGGCACGGTTTATCGGCTTCATCGTAGCGCCATTCCACCAAAGCGGCGGCGGCGTAAACGAGCCAGCTGCATCCGGGAGCTTTACGCGCGCGCAAGAAAGCCTTTCGAGAGGAAGCTTGGGAATCCGAGCGTCGACACGCGCGAATATATTCGGCGTACACGACCGAAGTGTCATCGTCCATCATTTTAACGATTGTACCTTCTCCCCCCGCTGCTGCTTTCTCAGCTTCGCGCTTCTCTTCGTACGAACCCATGTACGATTCGTACACAGCTTTCATCCCTTCAAAGTTTTGCTGCGACTCTTCTAAATCAGCGGCAGCAAGCAATAGCATGATTGACCCCGGAAGCACTATGCGCGCGCGGGACAATATTTCAGCCGCATCTCCCGCTCGTCCTGCACTTTCGTGCCAGTGAGAGTATTCTAACCAAACTTCTGGGTAGTTCTCGCACGTCAACAAACACTTTTCGTACGCTAGAGCGATGCGTTCTCGAACGCGAGGCGGCTCTTCTTCTAGTTTATCTGCTGCTGCTTTCTTTGCCGCTGCGATGCTAACAATGCCTACCGCTTCCAATTTCTGCGGGTTCGTTTTCTCCCACGCGATGAATCGTCGAAACGCGTCTAAATGACAATCCGCAGCTTTCGTCGTGTGCACGGGATCACCCACGGCAATACCGTTCTTATGCACTCGCAAATCGTAACCTAAACCTTCGAAGAGAGCCGCGTTTAAAGCTTCGCGCTCTTTGTATGCGGTTTTACACGCGAATATTTTCGGAGTGCTTTCGGCGAGCAACGTTCTCGCAAACTTTTTATCGTACGAATTTTCAAAAGCCTCGTAGTCAGTCACTAAAGATTCCAGGGATTGCGTGGGAACGGAAATGGCGCGTTGGTACACGCGACGGAGTTCCATCATTCGTGCGGTTTCGTACTGCTCGGGTTGTGCACCTGTCGGCTGTGAGAAGAGGAAGAATATAGAAGAAGAAAAGAGTAAGATGTCAATATCAAAATTGAAGACTCTGCAATTTTCATAAATCGCCCCGAGAGAGAGAGAGAGAGCAAAAGAAAAGACAAAATGTTTATCAAATTTTCGTGGCATCAGAGGCATCGTTGTCAACACCATTTATCGGGGGCGAACCCGTTTCAGTCGCAAATTACCCATGATACTTATAACTCATCACGTGCCACGAAGTTTGGTCGCTCTGTTGCACCGGCGTTTTCACCAACAAGAACAAAATTTTCAAAATTCAATAAACGTACCGCAATAAATCCCGGGCTCACTCCTTTTACGAAATCAACGTATTCCTCCCAAATCTTACCGCTCTCCACGTCTTCTCCCACGTGATCTACACAATATTCAAACGCCGCTTTAATCGCTCTCGCTCCTTCCTCTGTCGTCCCGTTCTCATTCGTCGCCTTTGCGTAGTTCACGTACACCAACCACAACTCTGGCGCCAAAACGTCCCGCAAACACCTCGAGAAAATCTCCGAAACCGCCTCGTCGTCTTTCTTCTCCATCGCGTTTTGCGCGTACGCGATCCACGCGTTCACGCATCTCGGATGGTATCGCAAAATCTCTTCGAACACATCCTTCGCCACGGACGGCCTCCCTCTCGCCTCGACGAAGAACACGTCCCAAGCCGTCGCGTCGTACGGGTTTCTCCGAAGAATTTTTCGAGCGTTCGTCAATCTATTTGATTTCACGATTGGATTCGCGCCGTCGTCGTGCGCGTCAAACGCTGGGTCAATGTCCTCGTCCGTTTCAACAGAAGGAGCCGGGTCCATTATCTCGTCGTCATTAGTAGTAGTAGTAGTAGTAGTAGTAGTTTCTTCTTCTTTGTTTTCAAACGTCGTCGTCGTCGTCTCCAACTCGTTTCCTTTCGCATCTTCTTCTTCCGTCGCGGGAGTCTGCTCTGCCTCCTCGCTCTTCACCCTCTCTTTAGCGTCTGCATCCTTGCCGCCTTTTCCTTCTTCTTCTTCTTCATCTCTCTCCTCCAAAGCCTCTTTCAATCGCGCGACTAAAATCGGCTTCGTTCCCGAGGAATCTAATTTTCTCTTTTCGAGTTCTGCTCGAAGTTTAACCACGGTCAGTTTCTGCACGTCTTGCGGCTTCAAGGCGGCGACGACCATGGCTTTATCTTCTCACTTTTAGTACTTTTTTCCTTTTTGGATGCGCGGTGGTTACTCGAGGATTGCGTCGGAATTGTTGTGTGAATGTGGACTTTGAATTATGAGGAAAAGAAACTCCCAAAAACTGAAAAAATACTCGTATGCGCTCTTTGTTTAAAAAGAAATCGAACCTAAAGGTAAACACGTCGGTCTTCCGTGCGCGCACGAGAAGGGCGCTTTACAGCTGCTGAGAGATTTGACGACGATGTCGCACTCTTTTTGGGTAAGTGCATCGCCGAACATAATCGCCGAACGACAACTTTTTTTTGCGAAAGCGCGTCGGAACGAAGGCGGGAGAGCGACGCCGCCGCCTGTTGTTGTTGCAGTTGCTGCGCCTCCTCCGAGTTCGTGGAGGAGAACTTTAAACTCCTTGAGCGCGGATGCTTCGAATAACGCTGGCACGCGCGTTAATTTGATCTGTAAGAGCCCAATTTCTTCCCATTCGAATCCGGAACGGACGATGGCGTCTCGAAAGTCGCACGAAGCGATGTATTCGTCTCGATCGAGTTTCGCCACAAGGTTGACAGCTCTCCCTGCTGGGCGCTCTTCGAGGTAGCTTTTTTCGAGATCTTCTACGATGCACCTCTCATCTGCTGCGTGCTGATCGACGAGTAATAACTCTTTCGTGTCTTTGGTTATCAAAACGATAAACTTCTTGGCAAACTGGCCGACGACGCGCGACTCTCTGAGTTCGTTTGAGGTAACCGTTTTGGACGAAGGAGGAAGCTTTAGTACTTCGCGGTTATTGACGAGAGCAAACGCCGGATTCACCCACATTTTCTTCGGCGATTGCTTCTTCTTTGGAGATACGATAGCGTTGTTCAGCTGGAAGGGCAGCTTTTGAATCGTGCAGCACTCGCACCGCTGCTTTTGTTTCTTCTTCACTACCTCTTTTTCTTCTTCTTCTTCTTCTTCTTCTTCTTCGTCGTCGTTGTCGAGGTGCCTTTTCTTCTTGGACGAGCTTTGCTTCTTGGACGAGCTCGACGGCACGCGCGGAGACTCTGCCGCGTTTATTTTCTCTTCAGTACTTTCGGAAGAGATCTTTTTTACAGTTTCGCGTAAGAAGGCTGATATCAACTCTTCGTTCTTTTCGTCCGCGGTCGTTGTCGAGATGTGTAAAACGTAAGCGACAGAAGAAGATTTCTTTTTGTGAATCTCCTCGAACGATCTCTCTATAACCGTGTGGTATTTTGTTCTCTCTCTCACGTGAGCCCGGTTTATGTATAGATACTGTATCTTTCTCCTGTGAATGTAGTTTTCGGCCCAAGTAATATATCCGGAAGCTCGCATGGAGGGAGGAGCTCCATGGCTACCTTTTTTCTCGTAACACACCGGACGCAACGCGCGCACGGTAACATCTTCCTCGCCGTACAAATCTGCCAAATTCGCCAAAACATTGCCTCGGCTGCGAAATGCTTCTTTCTCTTCCCACTCCTCGTCGTTTCTCTTCTTTTTCACGGTCAAAATCAAAGTAACTTTTGGATTGATAAGCGAAAGGGCAAACACCCGTTCGCGCGCCTCTTTCTCGCAAGCCTGCGCATACGTCTCAAACCCATCCGCTTTCATTTTCTTCTGAATCAAAGCAGACCCTCGAGAAAAGACTCTATCAACGGTGATAATCGCTCCAGAGTTTCGATACGCGCTCGGTAGCATCCCTTTCACTTTTCTTTTACTCCCCTCGGCGGAAGACACCAGCGTCGCCGAAAACGTTCTCGTCGAAGGCGAGGCGGTTTCAGACCCACCCATCTTCTTCCTGGTCACGATCTGAACTCTCTCGCTCAACTGCGCAATCGCCGCCAAAGACGCTCCACTCTTCCCTCGCTTCGACGTGCACCCAAACTCTCCAACCAAATGTAAATCTCTTTCTGTCATTCCTTCGCCGTCGTCTCGGACCCGCATCGAAGGTAAAAACGACGAGAACGAAGACGAAGACGAAAAGAAGAGTTCGCACGACACTTCTCTCGCGCTCGCTTCGACGCTATTCGTCACCAGTCGTTCCAAAACGTCCGCGACCGACTGGATGATATTCACCCCTCCCGTCGTTTGTCTTTGCGTCGTTACGTGTTGTCGTCGCATCATCGCGGTTGTCGTCGTCCTCCTCGTTTTCGGTCGTCCTAGGGTGGTTGTTCTCTCGCGTGTCGTTCTCTCTCAAAGTTTGTGTGAGTATTTTTTGACATCTGAAAAGCGAAAAAAAGCGCCCAAAAAATCTCGATCTCTCTCGTTTATGAAAAACTCGTTCGTCTCTGCGTGAGATCGTTTTTGAACCAAATTGAACAACAACGAAATTTAATTTCAACGTCATTGCCCTCGAAAACGTTATAATCATCATACGCAAATCAAACAGAAACCCCCGCCCTGCTGCCTCTCACACAGCGGAGAGGTGGAAAGAAACGAACCAAAAGCTCTCGATCGAAAACGCGGACGCAAACGCAACCTTTAGGTTTTAGCCGCCCTCTCTGCTTTTGCACGCGCACGCATAGCACATATAATATATATATAAATTAAAAAAGAGAGAGAATGCAATTCAACGCCCCCCCCGGGGGAAACTCGAATCCTCTTCTTCCTCCGACGCCACCACCGACTTCGAATGGAGAAGAAATATGCCGAGACTTTTTAAAGGTTTACACATTATGTTACATAGTATGCCGCAACATCTGACCATTCTTACAACAGGGAGCGTGTTTCAGAGAAAACTGCAAGTATTCTCACGCGCACGCGGAAGGTTTATGCGCGCAGTTGCCGCAGGTGAGACAAGTTTTTTGCTGACGCAAATTCGGCTTTGAAACGAACCTAATTTTGAACCGACGTTTGAGAGATTGTGCATTTCGTTTCTCTCTCTCTCTTTTTTTCTCTTTCTTAATCAAACTCACTGAACTGATGTCACTCTACTCGTGCTCCTTTTACTCTCGATCAAACAGACGTCGCAGCCCATATGCAGAGACTTCCAAAACGGGAGGTGTTTTAGATCCAGGTGCGTTAGTAAATTTAGATGGCCCGCCCAAAATTTCCTTTTCTTCGACACAAACGCGGGCGGCGCTGAAACGCGCCAGACGACAAAAAAAAAAGGTCGAGTCAAAAAACTAACAACCTTCGAACAAAAAATTCTTCTTCTTTGTCTTCATCTTCTTTAAACAACAGTTGCCGATTTTTCCACGGCGCGGTACCGACCATGGTTGGAGGCGCGATGCCTGGACAGTTACAGAACGGCGCGTCCGCGTATTACGCGCAGCAGCAGCAACAATCGCCGCAACCGCCGGGCGGCGGCCAGCCGATACCGGGGATACCGCAGCATCATCACTATCAATACGCCGGCCCGGCTGGACAGGAACCGAATGTTATTAACGGTGGTAATTATAATCGCTACGCGCAGACCTTTAGTGGTGGAGGTGGGCATCAGCAGCAGTTGCACTTTGGGGCTACAAATTCTGCACCGGAACAGCCGTCGTATTTATCGAATCAGACGAACGGGCAGACGCAGGATTTCGTCCAAGCGAGCGCGTATTACCGCCAACCGCAGAATCAGCGATATTCAATCGACCAGGCGTTTATCGATCAATCGACCTCCTCGGCGATAGGGTACAACAATAATAGCGACGGTCGCATGTACAATACCAATAATTCTATCGCTGGAATGATAGGCGCGGAGCAGTTGTACGCAAACGCAAGCGCGGCTGCCGAAAGCGCAGCAAAGGCGTTTGCGTTGCAACAGCAACAACAGCAACAGCAGCAGCGGCAGCAGCAACAACAACACGTAAATGGTAGTAATAATGGCGCAGGGACGACGACTTCAGCTTTAACCGGTGGTTTTCATTCGCAACCATTTAGTAGCAGCAGCGGCGTAGTCTATAGCGGTAACCAGGCGGCGGTGAATAACGTTCCTCTGACGAAACAGGAAGGTTTCGCGAGGGTCTCATCCGGACTGACTGAAAACTCCAATTACAGCGCGAATTCTCGCATCGATCCCATAGATCTTCCGTTGGATATTCTCGACGAACCGAAGACGACTTTGGAAAGCTACCAGTAACATTATGACGATCATTTAAAATTCGTGTATTTATAATTTTAAAATGCGACGGCGCACGTTTATGTACATGCAAGTAGACCAGATAGATATCAATAGTTCTACATATAACGAGAGAGAGGTTTTCCAGTTTTTAATAATATAAGTTCAATATCACACATTATATTTCAAATAATAATCAAGTATCTCTCTCTTCTAGTTTAAAGCTAAGGTTTTCGGTTTTTACAATTCTTTCTTCTCTCTTTCTTGTTATTTGAGCAGCTTTAGTCGACTTGTCTAATCGCGGAAAGTTCAACTTGAACCGACGGTCCCATGGAAGAAGCGATGTACAAAGATTTCCAGTAGTTCCCTTTCGCTCCAGTCGGCTTGTTCTGGTCGATAGCATTCACAATGGACTGCAAGTTCGTCATCAAATCACCCTCGGCAAAGCTCAACTTGCCAAACGGAACGTGCACAATACCTTGCTTGTCTGCACGAAACTCAACCTTACCACCCTTAAATTCACCAACCGTAGTGGCAACATCCGTCGTCACCGTACCGGCTTTCGGGTTCGGCATCAAACCCTTCGGACCGAGTTGTCTCCCCAACTTCGCAACCTTCGGCATCATATCCGGAGTCGCCACCAAGAGGTCAAAATCCAACATACCACCCGAAATGTCCGCGACCAAATCATCATCGCCGGCAAAATCCGCACCAGCACCCTTCGCGGCAGCAATGTTATCCCCAGAGCACAAGACGGCAATTCGAACCGTCTTCCCCGTTCCTTTCGGCAACGCAACCGTCGCTCTCAATTGCTGGTCGTTGTATTTCGGGTCAATGTTTAATCTCGCGTGCACTTCAGCAGTCTCCACAAACTTCGTGTTTGAGTTCGCTTTCATCAACGCAATCGCTTGTTCCGGCGTTTGCGGTTGCATTCTGCCCGGAACGGATTTTTGAGCCGCTCTAAATCTTCGAGACATTCTCGCTTCCTTCGAGGACAAGCCATCTTTACGAACAGCTCTCGCTTTGGGAGCCGCAACTTCCTCCTCGAGCTCCGCAAAGTCCAAAGCCGCGTTCACTCTCATCGTTTGTCTCATCGGGGATTGTCTTTGAACTGTTGATGATTATGATAATGCAGAGTGAATTAAGAAGGGAAAGAGAGAAGAAGGTGAGTACAGAAAGAAACGAATACAAATCGCATTCGAAAGAAATGGATAAAGCAGGTTTTTATAGGTTTTCTCGTTCACCGGAAAAAGGACCCAGGAGGAGAGGGAAAATCAACCCGCCGTGCGCGCGACTCCTGCGCATTCCAAGTCCATCGTTCACAAAACAAACGCAAATTCGAGTGATTCACATCACCTCCTTCGCGTTTCTTCCATCAAACGGAACCTGTGACATTCGCACGGACCCCGGAACGCGTCGTCGATTTCTGTTTTTCTTCTCGGATGACGCCTTTCCTTCTCAAGCAGGTCCGCAGTCATAACTCAATTTGCGAGAGAAACGAGAGTAAAAAAAACGCGCGCTGCTCCTCTCTAAACGATAAAACGCGAACGTTCAATACCGCGTACCTCTGCTGTTCGTGGACGTGGAAGAAACCGAGGTTCCAACCAAAGACGCAGTTCTCATGGTTAAGCCTAACATTGTCGCTGTTTTTGGTTGTGCGCTGTTGTACGCGCAGGGTGATTTTCTGGCGACTCGAACGTACTTTATCTCTCCTGCAAAAAAGCTGAAAATGGACCAAAAATTGACGTCAAAGCAGCCGAGACACTTTTTAACGCGTTCGACGCAAGACGAATGATGATGATGGCGAGCAGCAGCAGCAGCGTGAGCAGCAGCGCTCTGCTGCTCGCCCGATTGAACGGGTATCATCTCAACCGCTATTATTATTATTCGAATAAAAACACCACCACGTATACTTTGAGCAGAGGCGCGAGGACGACGAGAGCGTTCTCCGGGAAGTCGACATCATCGTCGTCGGCGCCTGCATCTTCCGATTTGGAGGCGGTGAACGACGATGGGGATGAAAGCGACGATGGCATCGAGAGGATAAAACGGAACGCGGGGCGAGAAAGTGCGGAGGTTATCGTTGCGTTGGGGAAGTTTGATGCCATGCACAGGGGGCACAAGGCTTTAGCCGCCGCCGCGGCGACGTTGAGTAAAGATAATACTAAGAGCACGTCCAAAAAGGTAAAACAGCAGGCGGTGTTGTTGTCGTTCGAGAACATGGCGGAGGTGTTGGGATGGAAGCCGAAGAAACCAGTCACGGCGAAACGCGACAGAGGGAGAGTTTTGAAAGAGTGGAGCGAGGAGTTGGTAGCTTTAGATGGTGTGGAGGAGTCGGATTCAGACTGTTACTCCATTCGCGAACACGGCGTTCCGTTTGCGTCTATTCGAGAGATGTCTCCGGAGCGCTTCGTGAAAACTTTGAAAGAACGACTCGGCGTTGCCGGGGTAGTCGCGGGAGAAAACTACCGTTTCGGCTACCGCGCGAGTGGAAGTGCGGAAGATTTGGTCTCGTTTGGGGAAAAGTACGGATTACGAGTGAAAATAGTATCGCTTTTAGACGCAGATAAACTCGGCGCGGAGGCGTGCGATAACGACGGGTGCAAAGGCGAGCAAGTGTCCTCGTCGAGAGTGAGAGCGTGCTTGAAATTTGGCGACGTGGACGCGGTGACGAAGTTATTAGGTAGGAACCATCGATTATGTTTAGAGAAAATAATAGCAACCGACGGGGAGAAAGAAACGATGGATGATGACGAAAATTTCGTCGCGTACAAGAGCGAAAACATAACGCCGAAAGCCGGCGACTACGAAGGCTTTCTCGTCGTCTCTTCTTCTTCTCCTCTTTCTTCCGATGATGATGACGTCGGCGAAGAAAAGCGCTTACCAGTTCGGTGTAAAATAGTTGAAAACGGAAATAAAGATGATGAAGATGACGGATACGTGTTACTCCCGAGGAGTGCTTTTAGTCCTATTATTAGCGATAGCAACACTCTCCTCGCGTTCGATATCGAGAGACGACTTTGACATGAAAAAAATTAAGGCAAAATGCTTCATTATTCATATCACACATTTTAGCAGCAGAGAGAAGTTTTTCACGCGCTCTATACACACACACACACACACGCGTCATGGGCACCGGTGGTGGTGGTAGTACGACTAGCGAGGAAAAAATATCTGTCTCTGTCCGGGTGAGACCGTTAAACGAGGCGGAAAAAGACTTAGGCTGCGCGTGGAGGCACGCGGAAGATGCCATCGTTTTGGACAACTCTCGTAAAGTGCGTTTTTTTATTATTCCCCCTCGAAATTTCTTCTCGTATTTCTATATCTATCATCCATCAATATCTCTTTAATGCCTCGTTCTCGATACGTTTATACTCTCATTCTGACGCTTTCATCTCTCGTTATCATCGTTCACAGGAAACCACCTCCACTTCCAAAGAATCCGTGGTGTACCGCGTCGATAACGTCTTTGACGAATCCTGTTCCAATTTGGACGTCTACAACAAGACAACTTCGAAAATAGTCAAATCGGTTTTGGATGGCTTCAATGGTACGGTATTCGCGTACGGGCAAACGTCGTCCGGAAAAACGCACACCATGCACGGAGAGATAGGCACGGAACCTGGGATTGTTCCGTTGGCGGTTCAAGACGTGTTTGATTCGATTGAGAAATGTCCGGAAAGAGAGTTTCGAGTGCGCGTGAGTTACTTGGAAATTTATAACGAGAATTTGTTGGATTTATTAGCGCGTTCGTCCGCGGAAATGGACGAACATGGACAGGTTAGCAAGACGTTGAGAATCCAAGAGGATCCGGAGAGAGGAATCGTCGTCAATGGCTTGAAAGAGGAACGCGTTCAGAACGTGGCACAAGTGCAAAAAGTATTAGAGATTGGCCAGAATAATAGACACGTCGGCGCGACGAATATGAACGCGAGAAGTTCCCGGTCGCACGTTATTTTCAGGCTGTGTATTGAATCGAAGTTAAGAAAAGATTCAGAGTTAGATAGTAGTGATAAGTCAGGTCATGCTAAGAAACCGGACGGTTTCGTAGGAGCTGGGACGAAGAGCGGTAGTGAGAAAGGAGGAGGAGACGAAGACGTGGCGAACGAAAACGTGCTCGTTTCTGTTTTGAACCTCGTCGATTTAGCCGGTTCCGAGCGCGTGGCGAAAACAGGTGCAGAAGGTCAGCGCGCGAAAGAAGGTGCGTCAATTAACAAGTCTTTATTGACGTTAGGCGTCGTCATTAATAAACTCGCGGAGGATGGAAGCAAAAACGGCGGTGCGGGCGGCGGGCATGTGCCATATCGAGACTCCAAATTGACGCGCATTTTACAACCCGCTTTAGGTGGTAACTCGAAAACAGCCATCGTCTGTGCGATGACGCCGTGTGTGAGTCACGTGGAGGAGACGAGCTCCACCTTGAGGTTTGCAACCAGGGCGAAAAATGTCACTAATCAAGCGAAACGGAACGAAGTGGCGACGGCGACTACTGCGTTGATAAAGAAACAAGCCGCGGAAATCGCACGGTTAGAGAAGAAGTTGTTATCGTCCACAACTTTAAAGACGAGCGCGACGAAGAAGTTAGAAGACGAGGTCGAAGCGCTCAAGCAAGCGCTTTCTGTCAAGGATTTGAAAATACAAGAGTTGGAGGCGAAGCTCTCTTCTTCTTCTTTTCCAACGACGGCTGAAGAAGTTGTCGATGAGAATCAATCCGCCTCGGAGTGCAGAACGGTGACGACGCAGAACGATAACACCGAGGAGGGGAGTAAAAAACAAGAACAAGAAATGACGCCGCACACGACGGAAGCCGTGTTAGCTTTAGAGGCGAAATTGAAAGAGATTCAAAAAGAGAAAGATTTAGTGGGAGAAAAGATGAAGACGATGAAAACCGAGTACAAATCAGAGACGAAGAAAATGTTCAAAAGAGCAGAGCAAGCTGAGAAGGAGTTGGAAAAGTTGAGAACGAACGTGAAAAAGCTGAAGTTAGAGAACGAGGCGCAAAATTCGGACGTCGTGAGCGCGAAAGAAGCCATCGAAGCGGCGTTGGTCTCGAGAAACTTAGAGCTGGCTTCCGCGGTGGAACGCGCTACTCTCGCCGAGAGGAAACTCGAGGAATTCAATCGAAAACTGAAACTGAAAGTGCGTTCAGAAGACGAGGATAACTTTGAGTTGAATAGAAAGCTGGAAAATATTACCGACGAGAAGGAAGAATTGGAGTTGACGCTGCAAAAGAAGGAGAAGAAGTTTGCCGAGGAGAAGAAAAAGTTTGCGTTACAAGTTGAATTGGCGGAGAAAAAAGTCCAAGAGTCTCTGAAAATGTACAACACGGAAGGCGATGGAAAGATCATAAAAGAAATGGTAGAGAAGATTAGAGGGTTTGAAAAAGACAACGTGGCAAAGATGAACGAAATCGCGAAATTGAAAATGGAGTTGGCGCAAAACGTTTCCAAGCTCATCGATTACGAGTATCGTTTGGATGAGAAGACGAACAACACCACGACCAGTATTCCCGATATCAAGAACAAGAGTAATAAAAACACCACCGAGGAAGTCTTCATGAATGAAGAAATAATGAAGTCACGGATTACGGAGTTGGAAGAGGAAAATGCGGATTTGCAGAAACGTTTGATGGCGTCGCCGAGCGAGAACACGACGACGATACTCAAGAAGGAAGAGGAAGAACTTTTGAAGAATGATTTACGGTTCGCGTTGGAAGAAGCGAACGTTCAGATTGAGAGAATGAACGTGGAAGTTGAGAAAGCAAACGCGGAGGCGAGCAAAGCGAACGCCGAACGCGTGGACATGGAGCAAATGCTCGAGGATGCTGTCGTGGCGGTTGAAGAGCAGGCGCGTTTGCGAGAGGCACTGGAGAAGACTTTGGAAGAGATTGAGAATAAAACGATGAGAATAGTTTCGGCGGAACCCTCTTCTTCTCCGTCCAAGAAAGCAGAAGCAAACGAAGAAGAAGAGAAGAAGAAAATTGAGGAGATTAAAAAGCTGTGCACTATTTACGAAATCAAATACGGCAAGGCGAAGGAGCGCATGAAGGAGGACTTGGTCCGCATAAAAGCGCTCACGAAGGAGATCTCGAACGAGAAGAAAAAACGAGAAGGCTTGAAATACGAAGTCGTGAAATTAACCAAGCAGATGGACAAAATGCAAACAGTTTACGGGCGCTTGAAATCGACCAAGTACTCTGGAAACGAGGAGGCTTTTGAAAAGGCGCGAGAGGCGTGCGAGAAAGAGGTGGAAAACGACTTGGTGAGCAAGAAGAATTTGAAAAAAGACCGACGACAGGAGGTCACACCGTTAGCGGAAAATAATATATAATTAGAGAGAGTAATTTTGTGATATTAATAACAAGGCATGTATTCAATATTGCTGTATCCAGAGGCGTGTACGTACATATATGGTGTGTGAATGTGTGAAGTTTCTCTTATGTGTTTTCGTTTGAATATGGTTGAGATAAGAATCTCAATGTTTTTTGTTTTGTTTTTTGAAAAGTTTAACAAAGTAAATCGCGGTTAAGCAGTTTACTTCTTGGACTTCTTCGGCAACAAGACCGAGTGGATGTTCGGCAAGACACCGCCAGACGCGATCGTGACCGT
>ENA-OWPI01000486-OWPI01000486.1-marine-metagenome-genome-assembly--contig:-NODE-486-length-54839-cov-11.959132_pt1 | contig 54839 bp, 40 predicted proteins | sample MGYA00238138_ERZ651775 | MGnify/ENA primary metagenome ERZ651775 (study PRJEB26906, sample SAMN06265043) | marine metagenome | isolation source: Helgoland LTER site | place: Germany:Helgoland, sampling...
AATAATATATCTAAGTACAACATAAAATTAATAATGAGAGCGAGTATCAGTGGCGCAATAGTATGTATCTATCGTCTCGACAATCGACAAATACTTAGTTTTATTTCCTGAATTTTCCTACAATTGCTTTACAAAAATAATGTCTCATGATGTTCTTCTGAGACAGATTCTCGGCCCATTCAAAGAGTACAGACAAGCGCGACCAAAAGAAGGAGGTGAGACGAAGATTGATGAATTCAATCAACTGAGGACGTATCCAGTCGATGACATATCAGCCAACGAATTCGGACACGAATGGGCTGTGAAAACAGTTATGCTGGAAGAGTTTGATGAGGAAATAAGAGAGGCTCTGTGCACTCGCTCGAAAGAAGAAGTCACGACACGAAAAGGCATTCGCGTATCGAACGAAGACGGTGGTTACCACTCCACGCCAGATTTTCTACAGAGACTGACAGTAGCAGATGATGATGAGGAAGAAGCGAAGAAGGGTGAGATGTCGTCGAAATTTCTCCCTCAGTTCCTGCGTTTTGTGAGTATGCAACTCGAATCGTTCCCGTCGTTGAAACGCACTCGTCCTCCAATGACCACGTCTTGGATAAACAGGCTCGGTACAAATAACAGCAACGGCTTGCATAACCACGCGAGCGCTAAGCTTAGCGGAGTGTTTTATTTCGACGACTACGAAGCCGATGTTGACTCCGCAGCGGCGCAGGAACCAAAGCCTGGTGATCTGCTCTTGAGGACGGCTTCGGCCGCAATGCGGAAGAATGAGAATATGGGAGAGTGGTGCGAGTACGTAATCATTCGTCCTCAACGAGGAAAACTCGTCTTGTTCGAGCCCAAGTTATTGCACGGAGTGGTAGCTTCGCACCGAGAGCGATTTTCGCTTGCTATGAATTTCGGGGAGAAGAATGTGAGTTTTGAAGATCCAAACGAGGGAGGAAAGAAAGTTAGCGTGCGACCAATCGAATTATAGCCTTTACAGTAGATGTAGCCATTTTACAGTAGTAGTAGCACGCTCGCTAATGAAAGCATCATCATTTTATTCACATTTCGTTCAAATTTAACATCGAACTTGGACGAACCGCCATATTTGTCCGTTCGTCTTCCTCGTTATCGTCCTCGAGAGAGGCGTCGTTGACTCCCTCGGCGTTCAACCTTTGATACTTGGAGAGATTCGAAGAAGTGTTCGTGTCTGAAACGCTAAATCCTTGCAGCGAGAAAGCAAACGCTGACGTCCCGGCGCCAAGTAAAGAACCTACAATCACATCCTCCGGATGATGCCACATATCGCGAATTCGCGTGATGGCAACTCCGACTGCCACAGAAAGCGGCGCTAAGCTAATCAAAACTTTCCAAACGAACGCTTCTGTTCGCTCGGTGTTGGTTCTAGAACCGCCAAAACATTTCAAATAATACATTAAATACAAGCTCAAGTAAAACAATCCTGAAAAAGACATGCTCGTGTGCCCGCTCGGAAACGATCTTCTTCCTTGCCTCACGTCGTTCAATAAGCTCTCATTCTCCAAATTTCCACAATCTGGTTTACCGTACTCTTTCCATACCGGGTCAGCTGTAGCGCTACCCCAACATCTCGCCGCAAAATCCGGTCTATAGTTTCCGCATGCCTGTTTCACGCTGTTCACGAACACAAACGATATCGCGACGGATAACAGTAAACCCAAACTCGCCGCCGTGCTTCTCGCTCTTCTCCCCGATGTATCCATTTTCGAGCACAGAAATATGCACAGTAAAGGAAACACGATGCTGATAAATGGCAGAACGGCCGTTGGAACAGAATTTTTCTTCATCGGATATCGCAGTCGATAAATCAAATTCTCGTTGAGAAATTTTTCGTAAGGCTCGGCAAACTCTAAAGAGAAGCCGATGGATAATAAAATCAAAAGAAGCGCGATGTCAAACGCGACTCGATACCGCTCGTTCATTACAGTCAACGCGTTAAAATTAGTATTCCGCATCCTATCGTTATTTTTCCGGCTTTTTTGTCGTCGTCGAGGAGAAGTTTGCTGCGGGGGGAAAACGCTTTCGCTTTCCTCTTCTCCGCTCAAAATCTCTAAAGATACGAAAGACGAATTCGCGCGTCTCGTTCGTTTCGTCAGAGAGGAAAGCGAGGAAGACGACACGTTCCTCTCAAAAACTCTTTTCTCCTCCTCCTTCTCTTTGTCGGCGCGTGGCGGCCGCCCCGTATTCGAAGCCGGCGCGTGAGAGTCGATCGTTGTTGTTCTTTGTTCCGTTTTAACGAACAAAAAAAGTAACGACGACGCTTCGCTTTTCTTCCCCAAAATTACTTCTCTCAAGTTTAGTCTGCGAGAGACTTGACTTGACGATGAAAACGACGACGAAACCGTTCTCATTGACGTACGTGAGATACCCAATAATTGACGACTCCTATTATTTCAAAGGCAAATTCTTAGCCATCGCTTCTTTATCTCCAATCTTCACGGTCGCGCACACCATCGCCTGTTTCTGTTCCCAACGAGAACTGTTCGATTTCACCTTAGTGGTTGGAATATTCTTAAACGAATGCTTAGCGCAGCTGTTAAAACACTACTTGCAACAGGAGAGACCGAAATCGTGTCAGAGAGTGGATTTTTGCGACACGCACGGGATGCCGAGTTCGCACGCGCAGTTGGCGTTTTTTAACAGCGCGATGTCGGTTTTGGTGTTGTTGAGGAGGTGGAAACACGCGAAGAAATATCGAGGAGAGGGAGAAAAAGCGGGAGTGGATGTGTCATCTTCTGTGCTTTCGTTGATGACTGTTCCAATAGCAGTAATCGTGGGGTATTCTAGAGTCGAGTTAGGGTACCACACGATCGAGCAAGTCGTCGCGGGTGCCGCGATTGGGTTGATGTTTGGTTCGATGTGGTTTCTCGTCACGACGAGAGTGTTCGCGAAGCAGTTTTCTGAGTTGGTGAAAGAGGACGACGATCACGCGAGTAACAGCGCCAGGGTTCGGGGGAAGAAAAGACGAAGATTTGGAAAGTTACTGAGGGAGACGCTGAACATGAGAGACTCATCGATGTGTGCGAACCCGTTGACGATTTCGAGAGAGAGGGTGGAGCTGGAAAATTTCGCGTTTCCGATGAAAGATGTCGTCGGTTTGTTAAATACCCCGTCCTTAAAGAAAGTAGATTAGTTTGTTTGTGTGTATAGATTCTTCGATTGTACCATGGTAAAAAGTTATCATGTATATGTGTATTAGTGAAAATATTCTTTTTACAACAAGAGAGTATCATGTATAATTGTATATGTTTCTTCTTTTTCTTCTTCTTCTTTTTCATTCACCAACGTTCAGGATTTTAATCACAGACGCGTTCCCGATTCTATGCAACGCGACGATGGCGTCTCCTTTTTCGCAGTATCCAGCGACTTTCGCGTAAGATACCGCCGCAGACAATATCTCATCCGTCGTGTCAGTATCCGTCGCTCGTGCGGAACCTTCTGCCAAGAGTGGAATCAAACCCCTCGTCAACTGCGCTTGCTTTGCCGGCGTCTCGCCGGAACACGTCCACGTCAAAGAATCTGTCGTCAACGTTGGCACAAAAACCGTCAACACCGGCACTTTCGGTCTGTACTTTGCCACGAGCCTCGCCGTGCTCCCTCCGTGCGTCAAGACTACAATCAAAGCCGCTCGAACTTTCTGCGCTGTGCGAACCGCGGATGAAGCCAAAGATTCTAACGGCATCATCGGTTTCTCCACTTGCGCTAAAATAGCTTTGAACAAGATGTAATGGTCGATGGACGCCTCCGCTTCGTTACAAATCTTCGACATGACTTTCACCGCATCTACTGGGTAAGACCCCGCGGCAGTTTCACCGGACAACATCACGCAATCTGTGCCGTCTAAAACCGCATTCGCGACATCGGTAGCTTCCGCTCTCGTCGGTCGTGGGTTTTGCACCATCGATTCTAACATTTGTGTCGCGGTGACGACTGGTTTCCCAGCTGCGTTGCACTTTTCAATCATCAATTTCTGCGCCAAGAAAATCTTCTCGGTCGGAATCTCCATGCCTAAATCACCTCTGGCGACCATAATCGCGTCTGAGGCGGCTAAAATATCGTCAAAATTTACTAAACCTTCCTGGTTTTCAACTTTAGAGATGATTTGAATCTCTCTCCCTTCCTCGCCCAACACCTCTCGAATGTTTCTCACGTCCGAGCCTTTCCTGACAAAACTTGCCGCAATAAAGTCCACTTTATTTTTCATCCCCCACTCTACGATATCTATGCGATCTTTCTCCGTGATCGTCGGTAAATCGACAACCACCCCGGGTAAATTCACATTCTTTCTCTCCCCGAGCGTCGCCGTGTTTGTGCACATCGCTTGCACCGTCCCGTTTGCGATGTCGCAGGAAATCACCTCCAAAACAATCGACCCGTCGCCGATCAATATTTGTGCCCCAGGAACAACGTCTTCGGCTAATTTCTTATACGACAACGCGATCATATTTTCGTTCCCGAACGCGCTATAATCCGTCGTCAACGTCACTTGTCTCCCGGCGGTTAACAACACCGGCTTCGAGTCTTCCAACATCCCAGTTCTAATTTCCGGTCCTTTCGTGTCTAATAAAACCGCACACATTAACCGAGTGTTCGCGCACGCCTGTCTCAAAACGTCCAACGTCTCTTGATGGTACTCGTGCGACCCGTGCGAAAAATTAAATCGCGCGACAGACATGCCGCTTCGCAAAAGTTCCTCCAACACGTGCAACTCTCTCGATTTCGGTCCTAACGTGCAAACAATTTTGGTTTTACATCTCAACAAGTTATCGTTGTTGTTGTTGGAACTCGAGGCCGGGTGGATGGAAGACGCGTTCGAGGTTTGCCCGAGAATATCCTCGATTTGAATGTTCATCTTTCTTCTTTCTTTCTCCACAAAATAAAACTATGCGCGTGCAAAAGTCTTCGCTCTTATTTGAGATTTGATTGTTTCTTCTCAGACTCAGACTGATGATCGAACGCTTTTTTGTCTCTCTCTTCTCCTCGCGTGTTGTTGCTCTTACGTTTCGTGACACCACCACAAGTCGTCGTCGTAGTCGTCGTAGTAGCACTCGCCGGAAATGAAATGGAAAGTAGTATATCTGCTTTAATAAAGATTATATATGTATAATATTCTGTTCGCGTATACGAAGAAGAAGAGGTTGTTATTGACGACTTTGTGTGGCCTCTTTTTTTTTCGCGGAGGACCAAAAAAGGAACTTTTCTTTCAAAAGAAAGGAAAAAAAACAAAAAAAAAAACAAAAAAAAGGAGAATTTTGATCCGCTTTTGATTGGGGTTTAGCGCTAAACCCCATTGCATTCATCCACTCTCACGCAAAGTTTATTATATACTAACGAACTCCCCCCCCCTCGGTTACGATACAAGAGAGATGGCTGCGCCGAAGAAGAAAAAAGGTGAGGATGTGAAAAGAGAAAGAGAGAGAGAATCTTAAAGCGGGGCAGTGACGCTCTGCTCACTTGACACACACACGAAGCGCTCTGCTTCCCCTCCCGGCGGTCTCTCCCGATTTGAATTCTCTTTCGTCGTGTCGGATATTTCCATTTCTCTCTCTCGTCGAACAACAAGAATACGTTTGAACAAAGACTGACAAAATATTACGCTCTCTCTTTCCTCGAAATCAGGTGTCGTCAGTAAAGGTACTTTAAAGGCCGTACCGGCGAAGAAAAAGGTAAGAAGAGTACTCCTCTAATGTGTTTCGAGGCAATTTTTTTGAATTGGCACTTTCGTTCCCAATTCGACGAGATATTCAAGAGACAAGTGAGAGAAAACTGACAACAATGTGTTATTCTCGTTCGAACAATAAAAAATACGACAAAACAGGCTGCCGTGGCAAAGAAAGCGCCGGCAAAGAAAGCGCCGGTGAAGAAACAACGACCCCAGGCGGATTCCTCCGACGACGATGCCAACGAAGAAGAGAAAAAGCCGCACATCCAAATCCACCAACAGCAACAACAACTCGTCCCTCGCCCGCAACAACCCATCGCTGCTCGCAACAACATACCGTTGGACCCGTACGCGTTCTCGCCGGACGATGAGGCAGACGCGAACAAAAAGTACCAATTCTCCGTTATGTGTATGATGGGTAAAGATATTAACATTCCGTTGCAATTAGATATTGAGAAGGATGCGGCGATAACCGCGTTGAAGAAGAAGATATCGGATAGGACAGGCGGGAAGTTGGCTTTGAACGATATGATTTTAACCCTGGGTGCAAACGTGTGTAAGAGATCCATGACCGTAAGGCAAGCCGGAATTAAAAACAACGTTCAAATCATATTGACGTTGAAAGAGGATTTAGCTAAATTTAAGGTGTCTCTTTCAGACGAGCGAGACATGACGCAAGAGGAGGTCCGCGCTGCCTTACAAATGGTAGGCGTTGCAGTCGACGTCGTAGACGACATCGACCCAGAGGATAAAGTGAAATCGCAACAAAAGAAACCGTACCGCAACGCCGACGGTAAAGCGAAAGATCGCGAAAGATTTACCGAAGAAGAGGTGAAAGCGTTGATCGATGGCGTCGCCGCGTACGGCTTAGGAAAGTGGTCGGAAATTTTAACGCAATCGTTCGGGCAATCGGAAAGAACAGGAGTAGATTTGAAGGATAAGTGGCGTAACTTGACGTTGGCCGCGAGCCGACCTCCTGGGTTCACATTTCGAGTGAGTTACATGAACGCAGAGTTGTTGCAACGCGTGCGAGAAGTAAAAGCTCAAGTGGAAGAGAAGAAGAAAAAAGCAGCGGCGTTCAGAGACCAGAAAAGTGGGCGATCGCGGCAAGACGATATTGCGAAGGCGCAAGCCGAGGCGGTGCAAAATATACAAGCGCACGGCGATTTGGGCTACCACGCGTAAAGAAGGAACGCTTTAATTACAATATAAAAGAGAGAGAGAAAGAGAGAGAGAGAGGAAGAGACGATTTCATTCATGGAACATTACAAACAAAATTCATTCATATTGTGTCATACCATACTATTAACTAAATATCCTGAAACTATCACTAAATCTATCATCTACCTAAATATCTCTATCATACCGCCTTGGTTTTTGTCTCCTCCGCGATGCTCTCCATCATCTTCTTCCACTTTTCCACCTTCTCGTCGGTGATTCGATATCTCTCTTCGAACTCTCTCTCGCGAAGCGTCAACACTCGATCGAAATACGTACACACGCTCGTCGCCGCATCTCTACACAACGCCACGCATTCAAACACTTCCGTCTCGGTCATTTTTCCACGCATCTTCGTGCCTAGCAGTATCGTTTTATCCTCTGTCTCTTCATTGATTAAAAACGCGCACGTCATCGTCGCTTTCGCTTTCATCTCTTCCTCTCTCGTCGGGTCGAGCGCGAGCGCGAATGTGGGTGTCTCCCCCTCCCCTTTCCCACTGCTAATTTCCATCAAACACGCGGTCGAGCTGCACATCCATCCTTTCGTTTCGACTCCAGATAAAATCAACGCTAACCCGACCGCATTTAACGCGCAGGAGAGAAAACTCCCGTCGTTTTTCAGCTCTTGCACGCTCACAATGAGACCAAACGAGGCGTTTTTCTCCAACTCAATCGCCGCCTTTGCGCAGGATTTCACAAACTGTTCCGTCGTTCTTTCCTTCTCTTTTTCCTCCTTCAAAGGGTCGTCGAAGGACGACCCGTCGTCCTCGTCGTCATTTTTCGAAGGAAGTAACTTGCAGTAACTTTCCACGACCAGCCGTTCTCCGTCTTCTTTGCTCTGAGAGAGCGAGGAGAATTGGAGTTCCCTCGGGCCTTGAATCGAGCAGACAACTTTCGTCTCGTCGGAGTGCCACTCGCACGAAGACGTCGATCGAGTGATGGTGTTTAACACCGACGTTTGTTCGCGGAGCGTGTCGAGTAAGCGACCGTCTTCGCGAACGTATCTTTTGGTTTTGGTGGTGGTCATTCACTCTTTTCAGAACATATAAAGCAAGCGGAAGAGAGAGTCTGTAGGTGTTTGTTATTTGTGAGGATGTGTTCTGGGGAATACTCATGTGTTTCATCAACGCATCAGCGCGCGATATGGAGGGACATCGGACTTATATATCAATATATCAATATATGTTGTCTAAATACAAATTCCCACCGACGATGGGTTCCCACAGCTGATTGATAAACACCGCCAACGGTTGCAACACCGTTCCTATGAACACTTGCGAGGCTAAAAAGACGACGATAACGACGATTCCGTTCGCTTTTCCCGAAGCTTCGTCGATGTACCACGGACGAGGATTGTCGCCGTCTTTATCCGTGTACGGTTTCGATTGGTATTTGATGAAATTAGTACTTTTGCTGCTACTTTTGTCGGTGTCTTCTGTCTTCTGTGGGCCCCCCTTCTTCGTCGCGCGAAGAAGATGATGATGATGACGACGGTGATGTTTGACGACGGTGATGGGATGGTGTTGTTCTTTGTGTCTCGCGAGAGAAGCAGCAGCAGCACCACCACGAGCGAAGCTCGAAGAAGAGGAAGACGTTTTAGTATCGGTGGGAATAATGCCCACATTAAAAGCAGCGCGCATACTCATTTTGTCCGTGTGAAGTCTGCAGTCTATTCTTGTTATTAGCTTTAGGGGATGTGAGTTCATCACACATTCTTATTTCAAAACGGCTTCATATAAGAGTATCAGAACACACACACACAAACAAGCATCGACACTCTTCTGCGCAAAGAGAAGAAAGAGATGACGACGATGAGAGGCAGACTCTTCTCCCCGAAACAACACCAACACCAACCGCGTGGACGACGAAAAGCTGCATTACTTGGAGGACTATCGAGGGACACTTTAATCACGCTCGGTTTGTTCTTGTTCAGTCTCATCCTGTTCGCGTTGCCGAACGTCTTGTTGAGAACAACCGAGGACGACCTCTCTTTTAGGAGTAGGAACGAGAACGAGAACGTATTATCAGAGCAGCAGGAGCAACAAAAGAGTTTGGCGCCGCAGCACGAAAGAGATAGCGAAGGGAGGACGAGGCCTACGACGACGACGACCCCTCGACGAGCGTCTTCTTCGAGCGGCAGCGGTAAAAAATCTAGTAGTAGTAGCAGTGGAAGCAGTAGCAGCAGTAGTAGTAGTTCGAACAATAGCGAGCAAAGAGCCTCGGATGGAGGGATATACAGACGAATGTATAACCTCACCGAACCAGATGTAGACGAAACCATCAAAGGTACTATTCTCGACGTGAAAGTTACCTTGGACGCGCTCCCGCGAATAGATATCGATCCGAAAATTTTACCTACTGGATTACACAAACGCGACGCGTTTATCACGCAATCGAACGCGAAGAAATTTCGGTTCGAAACGTTGCCAAAGAGGTATTTAGCGATTGATTTTGATGCGATCAAGTTAAGGTTTAAAGATGTGGATTCAAAGTTATCGGATTCGAGTTGTGCTTTAGTCGGGTCGAGCGGAAACGTGGTGGGGAGAAATTTTGCGAGCGCGATTGAGTCGCACGATTCGGTCGTGCGATTGAACCAAGCGCGGGCGGATTCACCGTTGAAAGGTAATGGGGATAAACATACTCAGACGAAGGATGTCGGAGAGCGGTCTAATTTCAGAGCCTTATCGAAGCCGTGGATCCACAAGTATTCGCTTCCAGAAAAAGGCGGGTTATCGCCGGCGGATTTGCCGTTGGAGTGGGGGGCGAATTTAATTTTAACCGGCGCGACAAAAGGTATCACGTTACAATCAGTCGGACTGGCGCAAGCGTTGAGGGAGAAATGGCGGCGAACGGACGTGCAATTAATCGTGGTCACGCCGAGAATGGAAGCGGCGGCGAGAGATTTTTTCCAATTGTACAGATGGAAGCTCGAGAAGATGGGTTTTACTTTGAAAACGAAAGGCACGCAGCCGTCGGTTGGATTTGTCGCCGCGTTCGCGTTAATGCAAGTGTGCGATCGAGTATCGTTGTATGGATTCGGTCGAACGCACTCCGATGGTTCAAAGCTGGAAAAGTACAGATACTTTGATTCTGGGAAAGGTCGGTACCCGCCGACGAGGGAAATCGTGAGTACCGGCATGGACGTAGAAGTGGCTATTTTCCGAGCGTTAGCCAGAGAAAAAAAAGTGGTCTACTGCGACGACGGAGAGGAAACGACCATGAACTGTGGTAACTTGCACTTTCGTAACGACGCTTTTCCGAAATCGACATCGTCTGCTTCGTCTGAAAGAGGAGAAGGAGGAGAAGAAGACAACAACGACAAAGACGCCGACGCGGAAGAAGAGGGGGACGCCGCGACCGAAGACAGTAAAGAAGAAGTAGATGAACAAGACCACGAAGAACAAGAAGTGGGACAAGAAGAAGAGAGCGACGTTCCGTCTAACGGGTGGGCGGATCTGGTGTAAAGCGGGTAATAATAATAGCTTATACAGTTAGTAATAGATTGTTTTTAGTCGTAAAGAAGAAAAAACATCGTCTAAAAACTGCAGAACATCCTCCTCAAAATGTTCCCCTCTTCGTCGAAAGTAAAACTGTTCGCAGACCTCGGCGATCGCGCGCGAGTGACTCCGGGAAAAGAATCCGTCGTGAAGTTGGTCGTCTCTCTCGGGGACGGGTACGATGCTACTCACCACCGCGGCGACGGCGCCACTGCTGGTGCGCGAAGTCGTTCCGGGGGGCCGCATCATCAATCACCTACTCAAAGAACGAACGAGACCAACGACGACGTTTCCTTCCTCCCGTTCGTGGAAACCATCGAGGTCGAATGGCGAGGGATTGAACGCCTGAACCCGGTTTGGGTGCAACCACCGCGTGGTACCAGTACCAGTAGTAACGCGATGCATAACTCGTTGAAATCGGGCGAACGGTTCATCGCGCGTTCGCCACCTGGGAGCGTTTTAGAGAACGTGCTCTTGAGGCCGAACGAACGACACGTTTTAAAGTTTACGATTCAAATACCGCCTGGGTTACCGCCGACGTACAGAGGTCAGATTTGTCGGTACTATTACTGCGTGATCTTTTCGTGCAAGTTAAGAGGAGAGATGGAACCGGTTGTGATTGAAATGCCTTTGAAAGTGCACGCCGGGCCAAAGCCGCCGAAAAGCTTGAGCGGGACGCCTCGATTCGAGGATTTGAGAATAAGCGAGAGTTTTAATAGCAGCGGCAATCACAGTGTTAGTGGATCTAATAATAATAACAATAACAATAATAATAATAATAGCAGTAGTAATCCAGCTGCCAGGAGTGGACCGGTGACGCCTAGAGGTGTTTTGCCGTCTTGGTCGGACAGGTCATCCGATACTTGGGGCGACGACGTAGAGTTGCGCCAGGCGACGTTGCAAGGCGGCGACGCAGACGAAAGCTTGAGGGAAATTCTAGAGATGTCGAAAATGCAGAAATCGCAACAGAGAACGTACGCGATTACAACAGGGAATAAGTTTATTTGTAAGATAACGCCGGCGAACCCATTACCGGTGGTTGCCTGCGGGGAGTTGGTCTCGTGCGTATTTGATTTTGAAAACACAAAGCCAGAAAGTATGGAAGCGATGCCAGTTCAATCGTATTCTTGGACTTTGGAAACGGAGGAGATTGCGTTGAGTAGTATTGAAGGTGGTGGTAGCAGTAATAGCAGTAGCAATAGTAATGGAGGTGCTGATTCTTCGAAGTTGCCAGTCTTGCGGAAGATATGGGCGGAAGGCTCTGAACGGTGCGTAGAACGCATTCGTCGAACGTTCTTTTCGGCGTCAGTCCCGTTAGAAGCTCCAGGATCGTTTCGAACGACGAAAATGGAGTTGGCTTGGGTGCTTCGATTTGAGTTTAACGTCGGTAGTGATAAAGTCGAGTGGAGATACCCAATCGAAGTTATGAGTCGAACGTACGCGAAGAAAAGCCGAGCGATTTGATTGGTATGTCCTAAATAGTCTTCAATAATAGATTGTATAGAAATAACTTATAGATTGCAATAGTTCTAATAAACGTACATAGTTGCAGTTGCTTTGGTGCATCATGCCGGCAACGGTTCGTCCTCGGGAGCCAACGCTTTCCAAAGCGCTGGAAACGCCTCCAGCGAGCTCGGTTGCACGTTCACAGAAATTAATCGCGACGCATACTCAGCAACATCGAGATGCAACTGCTTTAAGATTTTATCCGTGTCGCTCAATTTACCACCCGTCTTTGTCGCATCAGCCGAAGCAGCCGTACCTTTGCCTTGTCTGTCTTTTAAGCGATTCAAACTCGCTTCGGTTTTCAGGACAGTAGCGACTAAATCGCTCGCCATTTCCGCATATTTCTTCGTCACGCCTTCGCAGACTTCTCTCGTCAACTCCTTCGCGGCTATGGGAGACAGACGTCTCGTTCGTTGCGATTCTTCACAGAATTTTGAAAGAGGCTGGAGCAACATTGGCACAAAGTGCGAATGCTTGCTCGGGGTTGGTTTGTTTGTCATTCGAAACGTGGCCGTGATGCCTTTCAGTTGCTTCAACGCTTCGGTGCATCTTTCGGTCACGATGAGAGCAATGGCGGACGTAATTTTGGGCAGGAATTCATCGAGCGTGACCGCGCCAAGTTCTAGGCACTGGCTCGTTGCGTTTGTAGCCGCATTGCGATCTTCAGGGTCCTTAATACCACCACCAACTTTCTTTGCCGCAACTTTAACGAGATCTTCCTTTACTTTTTTAGAGAACAATTCAACCTCCGAACGAACCGTGGCGAGTTCTTCGCAACCAGCCGTGGCGCCCCACGTGTTCGAGCTCGTCGTCCGTCTCGCCGCCGTTGCTGCTGAGGAGGAACCACCCGCATCATCCGAAGTATTCTCACTCTTCTCCGCGGCAGCGTTAATAAGCGCAGTTTCTTCCAGGTATTCAGTTCCAACCGAAACCCACGCGCGATAGCGCGACACGATTTGCGCTGCCAGACGAACAAACTTGTCCGCCTGCGCCGGTACGTACACGTCGTCGGCAAAGCACCGCATGGCATTTCGGAACGCCGCGTCAGAAGCGGCAAGAGAGAATACTCCAGGTACGTCGTTAATTTCTTGTTGCTTTTTGGGCGATTTCGGGGACTGCGGGGGTCCGTCTTTCTTCGGTGACTTTGCCGTTGGCGTCGTCGCATCTCCTTTTCCCACTCTTTCCAGTCCCGGTCTTGTGAGTGTCGCGTCTACGTCACCGGCAATCTCTTGAAAGCGCAGCGTAAAGTACACGCTCAAATTCCATCGCTTATGAAACGTACGCAAAGCATCTGAATCGAAGAACTTATCCGCGGCAACTTGCGATATCGTCTTCGCTTTCGCCTGCAAAGCATCGATAAATGCCATCGAAGCGGCGTAGTTCGAGATGAACGCCTCGGGTACGCCCGGAGAGAAAGAGCTCGGTCGCTTTTCATGCAGTTGCGCGTCAATTTCAGCTAAAACAGAGCCGCCTAAGAAATCGCACGACGATTCCGACGACGAAACATCCTTGGCGATATCGAGAAGAAAAGACACCGCGTCGACCGCTTTTCCCGAGCAATTCTTCAAGATTTCCGAAACGTCCTCGCGAGCACCGATACCAGCCGGTGCTGGAGCGCTGTCGGTGACTTCTGATACAAGTGGTTTTACCAAAGCATTCCTGACTGTTTTCTCTGCATCGCTCGCGCGTCCGACGGCTTGGTACGCTTCCAATAGAAACTTCACAGACGCAGCCGATTTTAGTTTCGTCCCGGGAATGCCACCTTTTTTGCTCTCTTCGCTCGCGCCTAACAACGCAGCCGCGAATGCGCCGTTGAGTTCTTTCAGCAGCGTCTCGTCGCAACTTTTCACGCGGTCGCTGAGTGCTCTGATTTGTTGCGAATCTTTACCTTGAGAAAGGAAGAACTTCAATCTGTTCACTTCGCCGGCGACGCGCGACAAAATTCGCGCCCTCTCTTCCGCAGAATTATGTCCGTCACTTCTATCATTATTACTACTACTCGTCGTCGCATCCGAAGATGAACCACCTTTTCTCGGTGATAACGCGCTATTTTCGTCCGCCAAAGTATTATTATCCGAGGAAGACGCGTTTCTTTCTGCTCTCTCAGCCGAGGCTAAAAACGTCTTCGAAGGGCGCAAGAATTCTAATCCTTCCCCATCCACGTCCATATCGATGTCCACGTTGGTTGCCACGAGAACGATCTCGTCCCCGTCGTCCTCGAATCCTTCTTCTCTTCCTCCTCCTCCTCCTCCATCTCCTCCTACAAACTCCGCCTTACTATTATTTAAATTACTACTCTTCTTTCTCTTTCCGTCGTCTCCGTCCCCGGACGTCCCAAACTCCTCCAACAACCGTTCCACTTTACTACACACCGTCGTCGCTTCCATGATCAACTCCAGCGATTCCCTCTCTCTCGCCAACTCGTCTCTCCTATCTAACGCGTTTTGCAACTTCTCCAACTCTTTCTTCACCACGTCCCGCGCTTCTTCCACTTCTCCTTTTAAAACTTCCAAAGGTTCTTTTATGTCCTTCACGTACGCGTCCACGTCCACTAAATCCGTCGTCAGCGCCACAAAATCTTTATAATCTCGATTGACCATTTCCACTAACTTGTTCTGCAAGTCGTCCGCGTATTTCTCCACTTCCACGGCTAAATCTTCCGGAGTCACAAACGGAGACATCTCGTCGATGTAGACGTCTGGGTTGAAATCATCCTTCTCGAAAACGTGCGGGTCGAACCACGCCGGTCGACTGTTTAAGTCGGACAGTTCTTTGGTGACTTCCTCTAACGTCGAGTAGTCTTCTTCATCTTCATCTTCTTCTTTGCTCAAAGTCTTCGTCGTCGCGGGGTCTTGGTCCTCAGCACTGTCAGTCGCATTCTTCTTCTCCTCTTCCTCTTGTTGTTCTTTTCGCGCTTCTTCGATCATGTCGATGAATTTCTCTCTTCTCCCAAACTCTGTTCTTCTTCTTCTCTCTTTAAAAATAAATACTCGAAGGAGTCAAGAGGAAGAAAACGAGGGAGAACGACGAAACTTTTGAACGCTTTTCGCTGGGGTGAAGCGCGTCTTCTTCGTTTCTCTTTTTCTCTCTCTCTCTCTCTCTGAAGAGCAAACAAAAGGCGCAAAGCGTACGAAAATTCTCTCGCGTTTAAAAAACTCTCCTTTTCGCAGAAAGAGCAGAGTTGTTTCCCTCCGTCTGTTCTTTTTCATTTTTCACTTTTCACACGAAAAGTATGAAAAAAAAAAGCCGAACGCTTTTTGGTCTATCCAAATCGCTTTAACGAGGTTTTTATATATCTCATCGAGTCACACTTTTTCTTCTCCGTCGCTTGCTCGCTTGCTCTCGGAAGCGCGAGTCGATCGGTCGGAAAACACACACACACAGAGCATCATCGTATCATGGCGCGAGCGATGCACTTGCTCACCCAGATGAACTACTTTCCGGATTCGGACGAGGAGAATGAAAACGGGGAAATCGCCGGCGGGTATCTCGTCGCTCGAACGAAGAAAAAGAAGAAGAAGAAAGGGTCGAGGAAAGAAGAGCCGGAAGACGAAGACGACGACGAAGGAGAAGAAGCAAGAGAAGAAAACAAAGACGATGGTAACGACGACGACGACGGAGAGAAGACGGATGAAGATTCGCCAAAAATCGAGAGGCCTTTAGTGGAAACGCCACCGGAAAACGCGACGTCGCCCTTGCGGTTACGAACAACTTCGTCGGCGGTGGCGTCGTCGTTGTTCGCAGACTCACCGACGAGTGCGCAACCGCAAATGAAATCGACGCTGCAAAGACACGATTCGGTGGCGAATTTTAGTTACCGCGTGCCGTCGGACGACGAGTCGAGCGTGGACGACCGGGCGGAAGAGACGTGCTCGTTGTCGGAATTCGCGGTGTTGCTGAACGTGGCGTTTTGGGACGAAAACGCGGACGGGAGAATCACGGAGAGAGAGGTGAGGTTCAACGTGGGAAGGTTACGGTCGGTTGGTGTGGATACGATGGCTATTGAAGCTTTGCTCGATAAAGCGAGGCAAGAAAACGCAGACGTGTCTGTCGGGACGCTCTCGAAAGTGTTGCACAACGCGCACGCGAACGTGGCGCAAGCGATGACGGTCTTTGCACACTTTGATCAACACGCTGTTTTACACGCGACACATATTTTGGACGAGATGGATACCGGATACGTCACCGTAGATAGCGTGAAGACGGTGATGAAACGGTTGGGCGTTAAGAGTTCTGAGGCGGACATCGTCGCCATGATGGCGCAAGCCGATACCAGCGGCAACGGGCAAGTGAAAACGAAAGAGTTTACTCGATTGTTAGCGACTGAGTTGAAAGTGTTACGGGAGCAGCAAACAAAAGATATGTCGACTTTTGAATTGGGTTCTGATGGCGTTGTTGGTGAGATGGATGACTTTGAGGACGGATCGGTGCATTCAAATTTATCCTCCTCGGATACGATTGAACTCGCCGAGAAAGTTTTGCTGAAGAGCGCTTTAAAAATGCAGAAAGATGCGCAGGATAAGCTCATGCAAAGAGGAAAGAAAGGAGGTGGTAAAAATAATAAGAACAACAGCGAAGATAGCAAAGACCAGCAAAGCGCAGAAACGGGCGCGCTAGCTGAAGAGACGTATGAATTAAGCATTGAAGAATATAAAGTAGAACGACACGGTTCCGTCTTGGCGGCAAAACGAGAGATGCTACGAGTACCATCCTTTGGCGTCTTGAAGAATTTTCCAAGCTCTCGAAAGGATCGGGATATTTCCGTGAAGAAAGGAGAAGTGACGATGAAGAAATCAATAACATGGAGCGATACGGATACTTTAGAAACCTATTGTCTATACGACAGACAGACGGGCGATATGATGTTTGTGAGCGAGGACGGCGAGCGAACGTCTTTACCCATGCGAGACGATTATTTCACCGGTCGAACGCGGTCCATCGCCGCAGCGAAAGCCGCTCGGGACGCTGACCGTAATCCCTCTTGTTGTAGCATAATGTAAACGCAATTCTATACTAAAGCGCGCAAATATTTATACAGATAATAATTCTACTCCTATATGCATTTATGAAAAAATCGCTCGGAATCTCCACAAATACGAAGCGTCAAAGCGTCGCTTACTCAACAACGCGTCGTTTTCATCGCTGACGACTGGTTTTACGACCCCAAAATCCGGCGTCGACCAGTTTTCGTGATCGCGACACCGCAAATAGCCGCCACGACCACAATGCTTGAGCATAAAGACATCGTTGGTATTCACCGGTGGATGCGCGTCTTCTCCTCCTATCGTGGAAGAAGCGCTGCTCGTATTGTTGTTGTTGCCAACGCTTTGCCACGAAACGATTTCGAACTCATTCTCTCTCGCTAAATTTGATTCGCGAAAAACGGTGAACGTTTTTCTCGTTGCATTCTTTCGACCTCCGTAGAGATACTCGTTGAACTCCTTTGAAACCGTCGAACAGACTAAATCTTTAATCGAATAACGCGCCGGCGTTTCCTCTTCTTCTTTATCGAAGAGCATCGGATTCGCGCTCAAAATGATCCGGTCCCCAAATCTCACAAGCGTTTCGTCACAACTTTTACTACTTCTACCACTGACGTCGTTCCTTGGTGGTCTCCCTTTTCTCACGAAAAACGTATTCATCGCGTTCGGCATCGCCTCTGCATCCCGCGACGGCGCCACCGTGCACTCGTGTTCCACCTTCTCCAATCCTGTCTTCTTCTTCGCAAAATCGCAATCGGCTGGATATAACTTCATCACATCCTCATAATTCGAAGCCCCGTTGGCGAGTTGAATCATCGACCCGAATTCAACTCTCTTCTTTTCCTCGTCATCATCCTTTCTCGTCGTCGTTGTATCAAAAGAAGAAGAGGAAGAATTTTTGTTGAAGAGCAAAAGTTCTCGCAAACACCGTTCTCTTCTCTCGAGCAACACGTCCACGTGTCGAGTGCCATTTTTTTTCGCCTCTTTGTACGCCTCGAGTTTCGCCTGTGTGTATCATCGTTCATGTTAATGAGAAGAAGATAGTGAGTCGTGAACGCTCACGTCTCCGGAGTGTTGTTGCTTATAAGAGAGCGTCAGGGAGAGAGAGAAAATTTTCAAAATTCCCCTACACGAGTATACGAAACAAACAAACAAGAACAAACCATCGTCTTTTAAACGTACCAATTCTAAAGCCTCGTCTTCTCGCCAGTTCCCTATTCGAACCGCGGAACTCGAGTACGTCCTTTTATTAAACGTCGTCGTTTCCGTCGTCGTCGTCGTCATTTTTGTTTGGTGCGTATGCTCTGCTATTGCTCCTTCTAATGATGTTCAAGTTTTTGCGGGTGGGGGTTTGACTTTTCGTTTCGAGGCAAAATTGAGGAAAATTTGAGGAAAAAACAACGAAGAGACGCGAGAAAAAATCAATACTCTAATGACGAACGAAGAAGAACCCGCTTTGTTGGTGTCCTCCTCGGACGGCGGTGATGATGATGACGATGCGAGGAGGAGGAGGAATACTGATACTACTACTACTACTACTGTGAAACCAATCGATGGAAAGTATATAAAATATAGTCCATCTTTACCTGCTGTGAAAGAACAACTCCAACTGGCATTTTCAGTCTCCGATTTTGTCACCGTGAGACACTTAGGGGATGGGAGTTTCAGCGAAGTTCGAATGGTGAAGTTTGATACGATTCGCTTGAACGAGAACAAGAGAACGAAGATAAAAGAGGAATTTCTGAAACGACCGATCGCTTTGAAAGTTATGGATAAAAAGTTCATCGCGAAAGAGGAGAAGATGGCGTACGTGACGAAAGAGAGAGACGTGATGAACAGAGCGGAGTTTCCGGGAGTGTGTAAACTCTATTTTACGTTTCACGATTATTATTCGTTATATTTAGCCATGGAGTGTTCACCGGAAGGCGATTTAGCGATGCTGATGAAACGAACGCGAAATTTTGGCATTGGACGGTTGAGTGTAGAACAGGTGACGTTTTACATTAAGGAAGTGACGGAGGCGTTGCGGTATTGCCACGAAACTTTGCGCGTGGCGCATCGAGACGTGAAACCGGAAAATATAATATTAGGGTCGGATGGACACGTGAAATTGTGCGATTTCGGCTCGTGTTTAGATTTGAACGTGGAATATAAGGAAGAGTTTATCAAGAGAAGAGTTATGAATGAAGAAACGGGAGAGATTGAAGAGAAGATGGTGAAAAAGAAGGAGAGAGGGTACTCGTTTGTGGGATCGGCGGAATATTGCGCACCAGAGATTTTACAGGCGAAAGCGAAAGCGACGTACGCGTGCGACGTGTGGTCGTTAGGTTTGACCGCGTATAAGTTAATCAGTGGAAAGAATCCGTTTCGCAGGGAGACGGAGTATTTGACCATGCAGGCGATTGAGAAAGAACCGGAGGTTTTGACGTACGAGATTGTCGACGACGTGGACGACGCCGGAGGAGAAGGAAATAGAACAAGGTTCGATATAAAACTCGAGGATTTTTGTAGACAGTGCATCACGTATGATTGGAACGAACGCCCGACGTGCGAGAGATTGTTGAACGAGTGCGTTTTGTTTAGAGGGTTACCAGATGGCGAAGCACTTTGGAAAGCAGATGCGCCGGAGTTTGTAGCGTTAGCGAAGGAAGAGGAGGAGGAAGAAGAAGAAGAAGAAGGTGAAGGTGAAGCAGAAGCAGATGACGACGGATATTACGAAAGCGCGGAATGGAAGGCTAAAGTTGCTGCGGCATTACAAAAGAAACTAGATAAAGTAGATATTAGCAGTACCGGTAGTGGAAAAGGAGAATAAGTATATTACGCTCCTTGTTTTTCTGGGACGTATCCGCCACCGTACTTTTCAAACAAATACGCGACAATCTCATCGCTCTCGCCAATCTTCACATCTCCGTCGATAAGAAATGGGACAGATTTCCCACCAGCTTCGGTCAACGTTTCTCTTTTTGGCGACCCAGCGCCCACATTGCGCAACGTATACGGTAATTCTAACTCACACAACGCCTCTCGGCACAATCGCGCGAACTGATTGTTCTCGTAATTAAACAGCTCGATGTTTCCGGACTGCGGCTTCACGAAGCCTTCCTTTCTCGGCTCGTATTTCGTCATTCCTCTACCGGCACGAAAAAGTGTCGGCATCCATCCCGTGATGAGCGTGCTTGTGAAATAATTCTCCGGCACTCGCGCTCCGTTACCGTACTTCTCGTATAAATAGTTTACAATATCAGCGCTCTCGTACATCTCCTTTCCGGATGTTTCGTCCACGAAATACGGGAATGTTTCTTTCCCGCCTCTCTCTAATACTTCTTTTCTAAATCGACCGTCTTTCGGACACGGTCGTATCTCGCAATCTAAATCTAACATCGAGAGTGTTTCTCTCACGCGACGGCAAAACGGGCACGCCTCGAATTCGTATAAAATTAACTTCGGTTGTTGTTTCCTCCTCTGAATGCATTCTTCTAAAACAGTCTTCCCGTATTGAATTCGCGCGATAGAGGCGAACCCAGAAGTGGCAACTTCTAACGTTCTGTTTCTCGGTTTAGCGGCATCGCCACCGCCGATGAGTTTTAGCAACGGACACAGGAAGGAGAGCACGTTTTTGTTGTTGTTGTTGTTTTCATCATCATCGGAAGCGCAAAAGATACGCCCCCGATGAAAAGTGCCACGACACGGACGGTACAGAGAGGAGGACGAATGCGTTTTCGCAGCGCGACGAAGATGAAAACGAGGATGCTGCCGTGTACTCGTGCTCGAGAGATGTGAGGATGCCGCTAAAGCGTTTGTGCCCATGATTTTAATGTAATAAGTTCGTCGTGCGCGTGTGTTTTTATAAAGTTTTTCTTGCCACATGCAGAAACGCGAGAAACGCGCACTCAAACGCGAGATGTTTAGATGATGTTACTACTAGTACCTGCTATTATTACATACAAATTTCATGCGCGCGTTACTCTCTCTCTCGTCATCACACGGCGGTACAAATTTTCGTGCATCCAGCGCCAGACTTCATGGCATCCCCTTTCTCGTTTCCAAAATAAATAACTCGACAACCGTTGCACTTGCACCAAAACGAAGCGCACCCAAAAGCGCAACCTAAACAAGGACCACATTTTGGGTGGTTTTCGAAAATTTCCAAGGAGAGATCTTTGTTCGCGTCTCGGTCACATATTTGAATCTTTGTAAAATTTTCGTTGAAGTCAGACCATTCCATCCAAAAGACGCCGTCGTTGGCTTTAGAGACGTAGTTTAATTCCTCCGCAAAGGTTGGATTTTCTGTCCATTCTTTGGAACCGTCGGACCAGGCGCCTTTCCATTCGTGCTCGTCGCCCCACGGGTTTCGTAATTTGACGAGTTTGACTCCCGTTTTGCCTTTGTCGTATACCTTGTCCATGCTCTTCATCCCCGGTCGACGACATTCGAGAATAGAATACGCGTGTTGCGCGATTAATCCAGTCTCTCTTTTCGCTTCCACCTCTTCGTCGTCGCGTTTATTGACACTCGCGCCTAACAAACATCTCGCTTTCGCATACGCTCTCAAGATGTCGAAAACTTGGTCCTCTGTTTTTTTCTTAAACTCTGGATCTGAGGTAGGACGATAAAATACCGAGGAGCGACCCACACGAATACAATACGAATCCTTGAACGATTTCTCGGAACCAAACGTAAACTCAGTCTTATCCCAAACCGTCTCGTTTGCTTCGCGTTTGAGGATCATACAATTACCCCCGGTTAGGAAATTCCATGCGACGACAGAATGTCCTCCATCGAGTTGCGCATACCCTCCAAAAATCTTTGCAAACGCCTTCTGCAGTAAACAAACCCACAACTCGTTGTCGGTTTCTCTTAAAAACAACAATTTCTTCTTCTTTAAGAGCTTCGTGGTTGCAACTTTAACTGGAAATCGGTCATCAACGCCAACTGTGACCCATTTTTCTCTCGCCGCGTGAAATAAACGGAGTTTATAATACCCTCTGGGGTTAATTTCTCTATCAATAAACAGTTTTCTCAAGGCGTCTGGATGTTCGGCGAGGCATGCTATCGCTGCGAGTAACCAACAGTCTCCGAGCGAGCCTTGGCCGATGTCTGATGGGTCGATGCCGTTCTTGAACAAAAACGTGTTGTTGTTCTCTTCGCTCACTTTCTTACTCCCAATTGGCCCTAAATCTTTAAATCGTACGAGTTCAATCGTCTTGTGCCACTCCTCGTACGTCTTACAGCCTTGTTCCTCCAACAGCTCTTTCAAACTCTCCACGCCGTCTTTTTCTTTGTATTTTCCTAAAACAAGCGCGGTCGTGTGGAAATGAGGCGAGTCATCCAGAACGTACCCACCGAACGGTTTACACAGGAAACTTAAAAACACTCTGTAGGCTCGTTTTACGTATATGACGACAGTCGGTATCGCGTAAATAAAAATCGAATGCCATAACAACACGATTGGAAAAGCAATTAAAGAAAATGGACTATTTCCATCCAAAGTCCCTTTAAAGAACCACGTAAAAAACCCAATCAAGGATGTAAACAGAAACGTGAAGAATCGATCGCATATTTGACACGGGTCGTTCGATTTCGCCGCCATTTTCTGCTCTGTTTTCTTTCCTTCTTCTTCTGCAAAAGAGAGAGATAATAAATGGAGACAAATGATTTAATTAGGGAAAAAAGATACGCTGAAACTGGGAGGAATTGGAGATATTTCACCAATACCATCATACCTAGCAACGCGAAACTCCCGATGTTAAAAGAACAATAAAGAACGAGAGAGTCTCAGAAATGAACACAGTCATCCTCAAAATATCATCAAAGAAATGATATCGATCGGTTCTAGTAGCTGGTGATTGGAATCTTCACGGACTCTTTTAACGACGCGACGTACCTTCTAAAAACTGTATCGTCTAAACGTCTCCTCCTTGACTGCTCGCGTTGTCGTTGTCGTTGTTGTTACTATTCCTAATGAACGGAATTGACCCGGCTCGTATCGAACAACTCCTTCTTCTGTTCAACACAAACACGTACAACACGAACCATCCAACTACCGCTGCGTACAAACCTAACACCGCGCGCCCGAAAGCTCTCGCGAAACCAAACGCAACCGATGCCAGGAACGCCAGGAACGCCGGCCCAAACGTTCGATACGCCGCGTTCGGATCTACAAAACTCCCACCGTTCCCTCTCACCCCCCACACTAACAAAGCCACGTCTACTAAATTCCAATCATCTTTCCCCTCGTATTCCGAGAGGTTCAAAACGATGCCGACAAAGTCGTGGCAGTTCTGCCCGAACAAGTTATACCGTTCGTTCGTTCTCGTGTAATGCATCATCACCCTCCTTAAACTCTCATCAATCGGATGCTTGCAATTTATACTATTCAACGGAATCACTCGCATCACTCGATTGAACGATAAATTATTGCTCGCGGATTGGTGTATGGTTCCATCGCCGATGAAATCGTATATCCAACCATCCGAATTGGTGATGCCGACGTGACCGACGAATGGGAAAATGTCCGAGAGGATTGGAATCCCACACCAGACGATGGAGAGAGGATATTTTTGTTGTTGTTCGCTCGAAGTCGTCGCGCTGCTGGTTGAGAGCAGTTTCAGATCGTCGTCGTCGTCTTCTTTCTCTCGTTCTCGGGAGAGATCGAGCTCGGCCACTGTGCCCATGGTATAAATAGAAATCGAATTCTTTTTTGTGCCGTCGTTTTGGACAGCTGAATTTCCAACGCTTCCTCATTAAAACTTTACTCCTGGACTACTTTAAACAGCGATACGAATAAGAATGAGGAGTAATAAAGCCGGTGAAGACGACGATGATTTAGACGACGAGGAAGAATCGATAACGATCACGACGGAAGAAAACCCGATGGACGTGTCCTTCCGAGATTCTTCCGGCACCGCATTCGCGGTTGGTTTAATAACCGGCGGCGTCGAGATGTGGCGGCGAACGACAACAACAACAACAGGTGGAAAAGGGAGAGTAAAGAAACAGAGCACGATTCAAGCGCACTCGGAATCGGTTCGAGCGCTCTCGCACATGAGAAACGGAGACGTGTTAGCCACCGGGTCGGGTGATTGTTCGGTGATGCTGATTGATTCGACCACGGAGCAAGCGATTGGGAGATTCGCGGAAGCGCACGAGGAAGCGATAACGAGACTGACGGTTTTAGACGACGCGAATGTCATCGCAACCGGGTGCGATGAAGGCGTGATAAAAATTTGGGACGTCAGAGAGGAACGGTGCGCGCATTCGTTTAAGAAGGACGAGATATTTGTAGATTTCGTTTCGGAAATGTACCACGAGACGACGAGCGAACGAAACGCGTTGGTCGCAACCTCCGGAGACGGGACGTTGGCGTGTCTCGATTTGAACGCGATGAAAGTGCTCGGACAGAGCGATAACATGGAGGACGAGTTATTGTCGTGTTGTGTGGTGAAGAATGGGACGAAAGTTGTCGCCGGGTCGCAAGGCGGGAACTTGAACATTTGGAATTACGGGGATTGGATCGACTCGAACGATAGGTTTCCCGGTCACCCGTCGAGCGTAGACGCGATGGTTAAAGTGAGCGAAGACATCGTTTTAACTGGGAGTTCAGACGGGCTCATTCGCGTCATAACGGTGTTTCCAAACCAAATGTTAGGCTTAGTTGGTGAACACGGAGAGTATCCAATCGAACGCATGCGATTGACCGCGGATTTGAATACCTTGGCGAGTGCCAGTCACGACCACACGGTGAAAATTTGGGACGTGTCCTTCTTACACGAAGAAGATGCGAAAGGAGACGGGGGAGAAGACGCCATGGACGCGGATAACAACCACCGAGAAGATAGTGATATGGACGAAAGCGATAGCGAAGACGAGAGAAAAAAGCAGAAACAAAAGAAGAAAAAGGGCAAAGGCAAGAACCGGCGGTTACCCGGACGCGGCGACTTGCACACCAACGCGGCGAAAAAAAAAGCCGCTAAATTCTTCGACGGGTTGTGAGAGAAGTCGTCGAGGAAGACAGCAGTCGGCTCATCTTAGCGGTTTTGTAGCAGGTTTTATTAGCGCGTTTTTTGACATTCTTTCATCCAAATAACCAAAATCAACAGAACAAATCTTCGACACAACATTTCCAAAAACTTTCTTTGTCCGATACTATTCATGATCAAGCACCGCGTTCGCGCGCCGTCGCAGAGCTTGTGACACAAAAACCGGACGCGTGATGAACTTCGTCGCATCACTCTCGTCGTCATCTCTTCGCATCCAACTTTACCCGTTCCTATTCGTCTGTCTCTCGGTGTTTATTCTCTATCTCGCCCATATCCAAAGTTCCAAAAGTGCGGGATTGTATTTTGAAGAAGACGATACTGTTGGAGTATCATCGATGCTGACGAGGAATAAAGACGAGTTAGAATTGATTGAAGACGATGAGAATACGTTTACTGGCGATCAAACGGATGCAGATGATGATGCGGACGGAGAGAGTGGTAATAATAGTAATATGAATTCGGAGGGACTATTTGAATTCAGAGCAAGTGTTTCCCAGGGAGACGACTTTGGCGCGAATGGTCAATCAGATGAAGAGAATTACAGTAGTAGTAGTAATAGTGGCACCAATACTGAAACTTTAGGTGAATTCTTGTGTCCACCTGGGAAATTAATGTCTCCATCGATGAAGTGCGTTTCTATGAGCGGCGTCCCGGTGTATACGCCGCCAGTCGAGCGCTTGAATTTGAAAATCTTTCCAGATTTGACGGATTTCTTTGACGCGCACCAGGCGAAAGGGTGCGGGAAAGTTTCGGCGCACCACATGCCAGAGACCGGATTTGGTGCGATTGTTAATTACGCAATTTACGAGTACGCGCAAGCCGCGAAGAGTGGGAATAAACAGTTTGATTTTGCGTCGCATTCCTTGCCTGGATTCAGCGGTAAGACGTGCGGCGATCAGAGTTTGGCGTGTTATGTAAAGCCGCTCTCAAAATGCGAAAGAGCATCGATTGATGCGAATCAGGATAACTTTCAGAAAGCGGAAGAACGGGCGGTTTTGATGCCAATTCGAGAATCTCCGTCGTTCTTTCATTACCACGCGGCAGTGGCGGCCAGAATTTGGAGGCCAAATGCCAATTTTGCCAAAAAAGTAGCGGATTTAAAAATTAAGATGGGTTGGCCTAAGCCAACAAACTTGGGTGGCGAGAGAGATAATAGCAACAAAGTTATATCTGTCCACGTTCGTAAAGGAGATAGTTGCGTGGCAGTAGGGCGCACACAGAAATACGGCGGATGCGCAAATTTCGGACGATACGCGAAAGAGATTCAACGCATACGAAACGCCTACGGGAGAGACATTTTCAATTTCGTCTTCTTGGCTACCGACGACGACGGTACGGTGAAGGAAGCACGCAAAGATGCCAAAAGAAACGGATATCGACTCTTAGTTGCTCCAGTCGACCGTACTTGGTACTCTCCGAAAACTTGGGAGAAAAATAGAGACAAATATTCCAAAGGCATGGCCAAAAGGCGCCGTGAATCGGATCATTTTAAAGTTGGATTCATCGAAAGAAGGTTGAAGGCGGGAGATGGCGATCCAGACAGAGTGGGTGCAGAAACCGCTGCCGACGTAGAGCTCCTTGCCAGCGGCGATGCTTTTATCGGCACGTTTACTTCCAACCTAGGACGGCTCGCGTTTGAAGTCATGAGCGCGCGATTACGAAAAGTCCCGCCGTTTGCCTCCATCGACGGTAAAGGCTGGTATTACGGTCAGTCCAAGTGTCGGGAGAAGAATAGCAAGAAGAATCCATGTCCGGTGGCGACCTGGATGCAATCTCACGACGCTTCACCCGCAAAAAGCACGACGTCAAAGAAAAAAGCCGTCGTCAAAGTGAGCACCACCTCTGCGTCCAAAAATTCCAAGTCGACGAAAGCCGGCGAGCGAGGAAGTAAAACCATCGTCGCCGCGAGGAAGAGAGCTTCGTCCGCAAAGGTTGGCGCTGTCGCGAAAACCTCGAAAAAAACTAATAACAATAGCAATAATAATAATAATAATAAGAGAGGCAAATAATAATAGTGTAATAGAAAGAGCATGTTAAACGCAGCAGCGCAATACCGCAATTGCGCAAAAAGAGGAGAGAGAAAGATTCTTCTTCAATTTTTCTCGCACGAGCAAAATCGTCACAGCAAAAAGAGGAAGAAAAATATGTTTAGTTTATCCGCTTCCCTGCTCTTCTCTGCCGAGCACCAAACCTCCTCCTCCTCCTCTTCTTCCTCTTCTTCTTCCTCTTCGTCTCGACGACGACGAGTGGTGCAAGGGTTTGTCGCCCTGGGATCCTTCCCTTCGTTTAAGAATCCATTCGATTTTAATAACGAACGAGCGGCGAACGCGTCGACGAGTTCCTCGTCTGCAAAAATCGGCACCACGAACGAAACCGTCAAAATTATCAACGGAATACGGCAAAAGCGGTTAGGAAATACGGACATTTTCGTTTCAGAGATTGCGTTAGGGACGCAGCGATGGGGTAGCGCGGATTTTAACGCTCCGGATGAAAAGGTTTGCCACGATTTTTTGGATTTTGGAATCTTGGAATCAGGCGTGAGTCTCATAGACACCGCAGAACAATATCCGATACCGTCTGATCGAACGCATCCAGAAGGATATTCAGAAGAAATCATCGGGAACTGGATGAAGAAGGATAAATCGAGGAGAGAGAAGGTAGTCATCGCGACTAAAATTACAGGTGGAGCGAATGTCACGAAGAAGAACATTAAGAAAGATTTAGAAGGTAGTTTGCGAAGATTGGGAACGGATTACGTAGACGTCTACACAATGCACTGGCCGGCGCGGTATACCCCTCAGAGTAATTGGGGGCAGTCTTTGCAGTACAACTTAGAAAACGAAGCGGCGCCGTATTACCGAAACGCGGCGTCGTTTGAAGAAATTGCAGAGGCCATGGGAGATTTGATCACAGAAGGGAAACTGAGAGGATGGGGATCTTGTAACGACAACGCTTACGGTTTAACAGCGATGTGCTACGCCGCAAGAAGCGTCAACGCGCCGGAACCGTGCTGCTTGCAAGGAGACTTTTCCTTAATTAATAGAAGGATGTTAGAAAATGGAGTTTCGGAAGCAAGCTCGCCGGTACACGAAAATGTCGGGTGGATGGCGTATAACGTCCTGGCTGGAGGTGTTTTGACCGGAAAGTATTTGGACAAGTTAGCCGCGCCAGATTTAGATTCAGAGAAAGCCATGGTCGCGCAACTGAAAAATCCGCGCGGTCGAATGGACGATTACAGCTGGGGTTCGACTTTATACAGGTACAGATCCGCGCCAGCTTTAAGGGCCGTCGACATGTACAATGAAATCGCGAAACAATCCGGTATGTCGCTCACCGAGTTGAGCTTACGATGGGCCAAAGATAATCGCGCGAACACAACCTCTCTCGTAGGTCACACGTCCTTGAACCAATTAAAAGAAACTGTAAAATATTTCGACGCGAGCGTCCCTAGATTGGACGACAGCGTCTTATGGGCCATCGATAGAGTCCACATGCAAAACAGACTCCCAATCTTTTCCAGCGAACGCGTTTCCGCGGATATGAACGGGAGAGGAGAGATTGGAGAGAGCATCCCGTGAGTAAATATGATCCTTTTTGATGACTACTTTTGAGTACATATCAGTGATGATTATTACGAATTGCATAAAAAGTTGAACACCTCTCGCGCGCACGCAACCCTCTTCTCTCTCTCTCTTTCTTTCTCTCTCTCTCTCTCTTTCTTTCTCTCTCTCTTTTTTGTTGTTTCAAAACGCTTACGCTTCCTTCACAAAAAAATACGCGCTCGAAACTCCTCCTTCCTTGCCGCCGCCACCACCAAAAATTTCCTCGACGACGACGTAAACGACGAATGTAGAAAGATGAGCGCCAAAGATGAAACCACCGCCGCGACAACCAGCACTCTTCTCGCGATCGATAACGACAACGACGACGAGGCGCTCCGTTCTTTCGTTGAAACGCTCACTCTTAAGGACGAAGAAAAAAAGAAGAAAAACGCTCACGCGCCCACGAGCGATACTTTTTCATTGCCTCCTTGCCTGGATTATTACTTGGACCAGTTACTCAGAAACAGCTCGAGCGACGAGGACGAGGAAGGCGGTGGGTCGTGTTACGAAACGAGAGATGGACATTTGCCGCCTTTGCTCGTATCTTCGGGGTGTTTGGAGCAGCCGGAAAAACGGAAAAAGAAACGTCTGAAATCATGCCTCGAGTTGATCATGAACCACGAGGAAGAGCACTATCTGCCTTCTTCGCCCCCTGAGGAAGAGGCGCAAAGAAACAACACCATGTTGATGCACGACGAAAAACAAGAAGGGATATTACGGTTCATGAACAGAGATAAAGATATTGACGTGTGGGGAGTGTGCATGTCTGATGCGACGCGCGCGAACAATCCGAAACGTAAGAGCAATTTCAATTTCGAAGACGAAGACGACGAGGCGTTGATTCCGAGCGGCAATTTCTTCTCGAGCGACGACACGATGACGATATCTGTAACTATCCCGGATCAAACAAAATTTCCCTTGAACGAAGAGATGTGGCGAGCGAATGCGTCGAAGAAAGAGCCTGATGTCGCCATGAAAGACATTAAGAAAAAACGTTCTTTGCACGCGGTGCCGAAATCCAATCGGCGGGCGAAACCTCAAAATCCGTCTAGGACCTCGCAGATGAGAGGTGCAGCATTTTTATAATTTGTAACTATTTTTTGATAACTTATGTGTAACAAACAGGTGTAACAAAGCACAGATTAACAGGAAGATACGAAGCGCACTTATGGGACTCTTCTTCGGCGCGTGCGACGCCTAAACCTGGCGGCAGGACGCGAGGAAGACAGATTTATTTAGGTGGGTATTTAACAGAGCTTGAGGCGGCGAAAAGTTACGATAAAGCCGCGATTAAGTTATGGGGGAGAGATGCTAATTTAAATTTTGATTACGAAACGTACGCGGAAGATATCCAGATGATGAAATCCTATGATTTTGCCGCGTACGTTGCCGCGTTGCGACGAGAATCCAGCGGATTTACTCGAGGCGTTTCAAAATATCGCGGCGTGACAAAATATGTTAAGAGTACAACCAACCAACAAGGCAAGGCGTCGACAAAACAGTTGTGGGAATCGCGTCTGGGCCGCGTGAAAGGATCCAAGTACGTGTATCTGGGAACGTTCGATACTGAGATAGAAGCCGCGCGAGGCTACGACTTGGCGAGCTTGAAATATCGAGGCGACAAGGCCGTGACAAACTTTGATAAATGCAACTATTCCGAGACAGAAATAGAAACTTTCAAGTTCCCACACCGAGCCGATGCTCGCGACGAGACGGATGATAGCGACGACGATGATAATGATGTTACCAAAAACAAACCTGAAAAGATAGAGAAGAAGAAGGAGAAGAAGAAAGACGAGAAATTGGAGCCGTGAAAATGTTCTATGTATTGTATTTTTCGTTTTTACAAGGATATTAAACTTTTGTATGGTAATTATACGCGACTCGCTGTGATACTGCAACGTGTTCTTGTTCTTAACCCGAACGAACGCACTGCATTCTTAAAGATGAAGGCTATTCGACAAAAAAGAATTATCGGGACCCTCCGCGTCTCTTCTTTCGGCTGCCTCTTCGATTTCCACGGCTACTATCCTCACCATCTTCCTGAACTTTCGCCGGTCCATCTTCAAAATCCCCAAACTCGCTCTCTACTGCGCTCTTCACTTTCGCAGGTCCTTCGTCAAAATCGGTAAACTCCGCAGAAATGGCGTTCGAGACGTCAACTTTCGGAGCCGCCGCCTTTGGAATAGTCGCGCCCGATCTTCTCTCTCTTTTCGGAACGTAATCCACTCTCACCGGTTGCGAAGACGCTCCACCACCATCACCAGCCGCCGTAGCACCACCAACGTTGACGATCGGTTTCGTCGTCTTTCGCAAATACACCGTTTGCGCAGTCGTGACGATGTTGTTAAAGAACCAATACAAAGTCAATCCAGCCGGCACGTTCAAGGAAAAATAGCCAATCATCAGCGGCAAAAACTTCAAAATCGCTTGCGATTGTTGTTGCGCTGGATCTGCTGACTTTGCTGATTCCGGTTGCATGATCTTTTGCGACACCGATTGCGAAATGACCAACAATACCGGCAAGACCAAGTACGACAAGGCGTCGTGCCAACCAATGGGCGGCGCCCCGTCCACGAGCGGGAACAACCACGAAAATCCAGCGCCGTCGTTTCGCATTTCAATCGTTGCCGGTCCACCTAAGCTCGGAATCCAATAAAAGCCATCTTGCAGCAAACCTTCCACCGAGGCGTTGGACAACGCTCGGTACAAACCAATAAACACCGGCAACGTCGCAAAGGTGGGCAAACATCCCGCCAACGGGTTAAAGTTCGCCTCCTTGTACAATCTCGCCGTTTCCATCTGTAACCTCTCCGGGTCGTTCGCATACATAGCTTGTAACTCTTTCACTTTCGGTTGCAGCGCTTGCATGTTCACCGAACCTTCGATCTGTTTCTTCGTCAACGGAAACGTGACCAACTTCACCAACAAAGTTAACGCGAGAATAGAGAACCCGTACGAATTCGTCCCCGCGACGGGTGCTAAAATGCCATCGATACCTTCTAAAGTCGACTCTAAGGCGTTCGTGATTGGTCCGAGCCACCCGCCTTTTTGTAAAGCCGATTTCTTCTCCTTCTCTGGTGGTTTGTTCGTCGCGTCCACCGCCGGCGCTTGTTCCAAGGTCATCTCCGCCGATGCGGCGTCGGCGACTTCAAACACTCTTTGCACCTCTATCTGATTCGTCGAGGACGAAAAATCATACACTTCCGCGATTCGATCGGCGTCTATCGCACCAATCATCGCCGCACCAGCACCCCCGGGCACAGGTGGTAAAAATAAAACCGCGTTCGTGCGCACAGAAATCTTCTTCCTTCGTCGCATCGGCAAAATCGCTGACGACGACGATTTTTGCGTCGCCGTCTTCAAAAAAGAATTCCGACCGCCCCGAGAGGAGAAAGAAGGAGAAAAAGAAGACGAAGAAGACGAAGAACACCCGGAAGAAGAAGAGGACGTCTTCATCGCTCGAGAGGCGATTTGAGTCGCAGCAGCGCAGACAGTGCTCATACTTTTGAAGAAGAGGTCGTGTTTGGGCGTTGAAAGAATAAGGACAATCGAATATATTATTTTTATCCAGAAGCTGTGTGTGAAAAAAAAGCTGTGAAAGAGCTTTTTGCTGACGTATGTAAGGCGGCTTTTGGCAGTATTTGAGAAGAGGAAAGTTTTTATTTTCACTCGCCCGGTGAGCTGAGTGATGCCTTGGGTGTCGTTTGTTTTTTCAATCGCGAAAAACGAAGACGCAAAAAGAGAGGTTATATGATAATATGGATGTCTGTGTGGTTAATATTACAAGAGTATATATAAAGTAAATGTGGTTTACTACTTCTAGTATTATTATTATTATAAAACCAACGCGTCTTTGATGAGTTTGATTTGCTCTTCCGCGTGGACGGACCCGTAGCCAGTGGACGGACTGGCGGCTTGGTTTCGACCGGCGTATTTCAACTCGCCTTCTTTGCCGAGGTGCTTGAACAGCGTGCGTATGCGTTGGTCGACGTGGGTGTACGCGCCCATGTTTAACGGTTCTTCTTGACACCAGACGACTTCGGCGTTTGGATAGCGTTTTAATTCGCGCTCGACTAAATCCCACGGGAACGGGGCTAACTGTTCGATGCGGCAAATTTTAATGGTGTCTTCCGCTTTCAACGCTTCACGTTCGGCATCCAACTCGTAGTAGACTTTACCCGAGCAGAAAACGAGACGCTGAACGTGGTCTTCAACTGGAATGTTGGTTAAACCGCGTACTTTAGCCGTTTTATCCATGATTAAACGTTTAAATCGCGTGCCTTGAGCGTCGGTGAGAGAATCGACGTCGTCGAATTCACTCAAAGGCGAGAGGCATTTGGGATGACGCAACAGGTTCTTCGGCGACATGACAATTAAGGGCTTGCGGTAATCGCGGTGGATTTGGCGTCGGAGGAGGTGGAAGTAATTGGCCGGGGTGGTGACGTTACAGATTTGCCAATTTGTGCCTTGAATGGCTAATCGCTTGGTTTGGGACATGTCCGGAACGACGCGAGGATCTTCGTCAGACATTTGTAAGAACCTTTCCAATCGAGCGGAGGAGTGTTCTGGACCTTGACCGTCGTAGCCGTGCGGGAGGAGCAACGTCAAACCAGTTTGTCTCAGCCACTTCGCTTCGCCAGAGGAGATGAACTGATCGATAATAACTTGCGCAGAGTTGGCAAAATCGCCAAACTGCGCTTCCCAAATGACCAACGAGTTCGGATTGTCCAAAGAATATCCGAGCTCAAAACCGAGGACGCCGAATTCCGACAAGGATGAGTTACACACCGTAAAATACTTCAAGCCCTTTTCGGCTATTTTGTCTCGGTATAAGTTACGCAACGGTACAAACCTTTCGCCGGTACTTTGATCTTTGATAACCGCGTGTCGGTGAGAAAACGTACCTCTTTCGACGTCTTGGCCGGATAAGCGCACGTGGTTACCTTCGTTCAGCAGAGTACCAAACGCAAGCATTTCCGCGGTAGCCCAATCAACATTCTCTCCGGTTTCAAACATTTTCCTTCTGGCATCGTACACGCGCTTGACGATTTTGTGCGGCGTAAACGTTTCTGGAATTTCGGTAATTTTCGCGCCAACTTCTCTCAAGACTTGCGGGTCGACGCCAGTGTTGCGAATGGACGCGAATTGATCGGGCGATTTAAAGCCTTGCCAGTGCGACGAAACCCAATCGCGAAACTTCGGGACGTAGTTCTTCGACATCTCAAACTCCGTATCTAACTCTTTCAAGATTTCCGTGTGTTTTGCTTTCACCTCATCCGCCGTTAAAACGCCTTCCTTAACCAACTTTTCCGCGTATTGTTGATGCGCCGAGACGTGTTTTTTGATCACTTTATACATCAAAGGCTGCGTGAACATCGGTTCGTCGATTTCATTGTGACCAAACTTTCTGTAGCACACGATATCGACAACCGCGTCGGCTTTGAACTTTTGTCGCCACTCCAAGGCGAGTTGCATGACCCACGCGACGGCTTCGACGTCGTCCCCGTTGACGTGGAACACCGGCGCTTCGATGCACTTTGCGACGTCAGTACAATACATAGACGATCTCGAATGTTTGGGATCGGTCGTAAAGGCGACTTGATTGTTCACGACAATGTGCAAAGTACCTCCAACGTGGTATTCCGGAAGTTGCGACATATCCAACGTCTCGTATACGATACCTTGACCGGAAAAAGCGCCATCGCCGTGTAAAAGCACCGGGATGACCGTTTCTTTCTCATAGTCTTTGGTATAAAACTGTCTCGCCGCGCATTTGCCGATAACCACTGTATCTACGGCTTCTAAGTGCGACGGGTTCGCGAGTAACGACAGTTGGACTTTCTTATCTTGGTTCACGCCTCTTCTGGTGACCACGGACGTACCTAAGTGATATTTCACGTCCCCGGAACCGGTGTATTGCGATCCGCTCAAGCCCAACTCGCCAGTTGGTTTCGGTCCACCTTTAAACTCGTTGAAGATAGTTTGTAACGGCTTACGAATGACGTTCGCTAAGACGTTCAAACGTCCTCTGTGCGGCATACCAATGTTGATGTTCTTCACTCCCAAATCCGCCGCTCGATCGACGGCTTCTTCAAACCCGGGAATCAATGTTTCGCACCCTTCCAATCCAAATCGTTTCGCCGCGGTGTACTTGTTCGATAAAAACGTCTCGAACAATTCCGCGCGCGCTAATCGTTCAAACAGAATCTTCTTCCGTTCTGGTTTGTATCCTTTTTGAGTAGGCGTCTCGATCTGTTCTCGCAACCAGTTACACTTCTCGCGATCCATTATGTGCATGTATTCGTACCCTATGTTCCCACAATACGTCTCTCTTAATCGAGACAAAATATCTCTCAACGTCCAATACGGTTGATCTTCAGCTAAGAAACCTTTCATGCGCCAAGTTCCAAGGAAAAACTCGCGATCTAAGTCTTTCTCCGTGAAACCGTACAACTCAGGATCCAACGACACGTTTACGCTCTTCTTCCCCATCCCTAACGGATCGAGCGTAGCCATCTCGTGGCCAGCTGTTTGGTATGCGCGAACCAATAAAAGTAAGCGCATGGATTCTTGAATCAAATCTGAGGTGACTTCAGACGGAGCCGTCGAACTGCTTGGCGTGGCTCTCCTCTCTCTCGCCACCGGCGCGTTCCCGTTCTTCGCGTCTTCCCACATCGACGACAACTCTTTCCCGGTCATCCCTTTATCTAAACTCTGAAGTAAAGTCGACCACGATTTATCCATTCCTATTTCACCCCCCTCCTCTTTAAATCGTTTCTCCATCTCTTCTAAATACGCCACCGAATTCGCGTTCAAAAACTCGTCTCTCAACTCCCTCATCGGTGTCGGTTTATTCTGTTGTTCCGTTGGTTTCGACGGAGACGACGTTAACGTCTTTACCATAAAAAAAGACGATTGAGACGACGGATGATGAAAACGATGACGACGCGAACGCGTCGTCGTCGTCAAACCACCTTCACCACCAATCGTTGTTGCTCGTCTCAAAGAGTTATAATAAAAGCGCCGATGAAAAATGATTCCATTCTTTGCACTCGTTGTCCCCAACGGTGATGATGGTGCCGTGATGCTGCTACTACTCCTATTCGTCCCTCCTGTTCCTCCTCGCACTTTGCTCCCCCAAGCGGCGGTGGTCGTCGTTCGCCACAAAAGCCCCGCTGCTCTTCTCGCCGTCGTCTCCCTCATCTCTCTCTCTCTCTCTCTTTACTAGTATTCGTAGTAAAAAGTTGTGTTTGAATCTGAAGACTTCGACGCAAAGTCTGCCTCTTCCCTTTAAAGGCTTAAACCCTAATTAGAGGAGGTCATTTTGCTTTTTAAAAGAGAAAATTTTTCACGAGAAAACGCAAAAGAAAAAGCTCGTTGTTTTGTTGCGAATACTCCTTAACTCCTACTCCTCATCAACAACAACAGTTTAATAATAATAATAATAATAACAACAACAACGATGAATTTCCAAACGTCCACGCAGAAAAAGTCGTGGACGTTTACGTCTCCGAACGAGTTAGCCGAGCGGAGACACGCGCAGAGGAAAAAAGCGTTGGACGTGTTGTTGTCGTCCTCATCGGTAAAGAAGAAAGAATGCGTTGAAGAAAATGATGAAAAACTAAAGATGATGATGGAAAAAGAATTCTCCTTCCCGACCGCGAAAGAGGAAGAGATATACCGGAAACGATTGGAGGCGAAAATAGACCCTTTATGTTCGGCGTTTAATTTACCGGTGAAAGTGACGCACAGCGCGACGACGTTGTTCAAGAGATATTGTTTAAGCAATCCAATCGTGTTGACAAATTTGAAAATAGTCATGGTGGCTTCGGTGTACTTGGCGTGTAAAGTGGAAGAGTCGTACGTGAGCGCGGAGCAATTATGTAAAGTGGTGAAAGATATCGATTATAACAAGGTGTTAAACGCGGAGTTGGCGGTTTTGCAAGGGGTAGATTTTCAGTTGATTTCGTTCGGCGCGTTTCGGCCGCTGCGCGGGTTTCGCGCGGATGCGATTCATACCGTGAATAGCGACGGGAGTGAGGATGGTAGTAGCAGTAATAATAATAAAGTGGTAGTCGTAGAAAAAATCAGAGAGTGTTATACTAAATCGCAGGAGGATTTAAAGAAGCAATTGTTGACGGATGCGATGTTTTTGTTCCCTCCCGGACAGTTGGCGTTGTCGGCGTTTTTGAAAGCGGCCAAGGAGGTTGGATGTAAAGAGTTGGAGGAGTACATCGTGACGAAATGTTTACGAAACGAACCGGATTTGCTGAAGAATTTAGATGCGATTGAAAAAATGACGAAAGAAGAAGGCGAGGAGCCGGAAGAAGCGGAGGCCAAGAAGGCTGATCAGGCGATGAAGGCGTTTCAGAAGAAGAACGCGAAAACGCTCGGCGCCGCTTTGAAGAAACAAGCGAGCAAGGAAAATTTAGCCGGCGAGGAGCCGGTAGAAGACGACGAGGCGAGGAAGAAAAAGAAACAAAAGGTGATGGAAGAGGAGAGAGCAAAAGAAGACGCGGCGTTCGATTGATGCAGTAGAGTATAGTAAAGCTTTTAGAATGCGTAGAATAAAGTAATAAAAAAGATAGTAGTGGGGTGATAATATACAACACATTTAATAAATATAGTTCGAATTTAGTTGTTTGCCGACGTGCGTTAGTTGCCGACGTGCATCATCAACTCGTAGCTCGCCATCAAATCTTTTTGCGCATCCGTCATGGCCGGTTTCGATTCATCCATTGCGTACGCGATTTCAGCTTTGACAGCCTTGTCTTGCTCCGGCGTCATGTCCTGTTCCGTCGTCGCTTTTCCTCCTCCATCGTAATCGTCGCTTAAAATATTGTCCAAATACGCGTTCATGTCTTTAATTTTATCAACTTTCGATTCTTCTTCGTCTTCTTTTTCGCCCAAACCTGCGTCACCCTTTTTATCGCTCGTCGTGTCGTCGTCCTCATCGTCGACGCCGAAGGAGGTTAAGAACTCGCCAGATTCCGAGAGAAATTTTTTCGCCTTGGCGCGGGCCGCTTTGATTTCCTCCACTTGATCCTCGTCTGGCTTGTATTTCTTCACTTCTTCTTCTTCCGCATCTTTCTCGAGTTCGGCTTGGATGTCCTCGACCGAGCGACCGCTGCTGCTGTCATCATCGTCGATTTCTTCGATTTCCTCAACCGTCGTCACGCCGCTGGCTTCATCGACCGTCACCGTAGACTTTTTGGTACTCGTCGTCGATGAAGTGGCCTCTGGCTCCGCCGCAGATTCTTCATCTTTTTTCGTTACTTCTTCTTCTTCTTCTTCTTCTTCTTCATCGTCGTTCGTTTCGTCTTCCACCATTTCTGATTCTTTTGCTTCTTCTTTTGCTTCTTCTTTTGCTTCTTTTACTTTTACTTTAGCTTCTTTATGGTGTTTTTGGGAGGAGGACGAGGAGTGTTTCTTCGCCGGCGCCTCTGGCGGCACTTCGGCGTCTTCCTCGGCAGATTCTGTCGCCATTTCCGAAAGATGGTGATGGTGTTTCGAAGAAGAAGAAGAGGAAGCGACCGTTTCTTTCGCCTCTTTCGTTTCTTCCGGCACTTCTTCCTCCTTTTTCTCGTGCTTCTTACCGCTGTGCCTCGTCTTTTTTCCAGAAGAAGACGACACCACCAAAGGCGGCTCTTCCTTCTCCATCGCCTCGCTCGCCTCTTCTTCCGCCGCCAACTCTTCCTTCTTTTCCTTCTTCTTCGAAGAGTGCTGATGATGATGCTTCTTGCTCTCCAAATCCGAGGTCAAAGTCTCCGCCGCTTTCTCTTCCACCTCCTCCTTCAACTCTTCGCCCTTCTCCTCCAACGCTTCCACCGGCGGCGAGTGCATGAACGACGAGAGCATAGATTTCGCGGATTCGAGAATGGATGTGTCTTTTTTCTTGTCATCGTTCTCTGATTTCGCCAACTTTGATGAGGAAGACTTCTTTCTGGAAGACTTTGTTTTCGTCTCGACGGAAGCGTCAACCTCAGCTTTGAGGGAGGAGGAAGCAGCAGACCCTCCTTTCCCTAACATTGCCATTCGTCTTGGAAGAACTCCACGACCAGCCGCCGTAACATCACCACCGGTAAAAGAAGAAGCAGATCCACCATTCGCGACGGCCAACGCGACCATGGCAGTCGCGCACACCGCACCGACGGCGCCTCCGTACGCTCTCATTTTGTTGGAAGATGATTTCTTAACAGGACTCACGCGTCCTCCTCCTTCATCAGATGATGAGGAATCACCCTTTAACAGAGTCTGCGTTTCCCCGCTTATACTCGAACTGGTAGTACTAGTACTTCTACTCGTGGTAGTATTCATGATGATCAACGCTCTCTCTTTCTCTCTCTTATGCTCTCTCTCTCTGAAGATATGTGATCGTATATCGCGTGTAGTTGTGGAGAGATACGAACATCGGTCGTTCCGCGGCTTCCGATGGATTGGTTTAGGGTTTGGACTCCGATTTCTAAACCCTAAACCCTACTCCGAAGAGCCCTTTTCCCCTCCTCAGAAAAGGAGGCGCCGCATTAGTACTACAACGGAGCGGAGGATGCCACGCGAGGAAAACGACGAAGGTGAGCGCGCGACTTTGACTCGGCCGTTGCCGCGTGAAAGTTCTCTTCTTTTATATCTGTCCTTCTTTTATTTGTCCTTTCCTTCTTTCCTCTCTCTCTGATTTCTTTTCTCATCATCATTCGGCGGACTACCCCCGGACCTTCCCAACACGTAATGGAAGCGATGGTTTCCAAGATGCCAACACGAACGATGGATAACATATTTAGGACACCTCTCGGAAACACTCGAGAGCCTTTCTCCTTCAAAACTAACTGATCTCGAATTATTACCGTCGGATTCTAGTTTGTGCCTCGGAGCGACATTCTTATTATTGTTTCGTTTGTTCGTATATTCGTTGTTGTTGTTGTTGTCGTTACACTACTGACTCGAAAATCACCAACTTTGCGCATTCGCTCAACAGAGAGAAAAGAGGAGAGAGCAAAAAAGACGCTCTGAAGAACTACGCATCTATCACCGGGAGGGAGTTCTCGCTCTCGGGTGTACACGAACGAAACTGCTCTGCTGCTGCTGTAAATGCTCTACTGTTACAAAAAGGACTACGTTCTACGTTCTATTGTGTAATGTGATTTGTACGCATACGCGAGCGCGAGACATACTCATCACTCGTTTCCACCTCCTTCGCGAGTACCACCACTCAATAATATCCCGCACGCCACGTTCCTCCCTTCCTCTACTAACACGTTAAACGTCGCCACGCAATTCGCGGTGTCCATGACCTCCACCGCCATGCCCATTTTCCTCGCCCACTTCAAGCTTTCCTCGGGAACTTGCTTCAGCGTTTTCCCCGTCCCGAACAAAATCACGTCCGGCGTTTCCTCTAAAAGTTTCGCGTAGATAAGCGAGTCGATGGAAATATCTTCCACTTTGAGAGGTTTCCACAGCGCGCGGAAGTTTTTGTGCACGAAAATGGACGATCGCAGTTCCTCTCGGTTGATTTCAAACCACTCGTCGGTGTGCGCGTCGATGCGGAAGTTCTTTTCCACTTCAGCGTCGTCTGAATCGTCGTCGAATAAATGGAACGAAGACGGGTCGCGAGTGGATACCGTCGAGGGAGGAGGTGGAGAAGGAGAAGATGCTGATGATATCGACGACGTGGCAAAGCAGCGGGCTTTTCGCGTCGTCGTCATCATCATCTTTAAAGGTTTCCGTCGCAGCATTTTTGTTTGGAAGTTTTCCTCGAATTGGATTTTCCAATTCACTTCATTATAAATACTCTGCTCTATCTACGATGCCGCCAAAGAAGAAGAAAGGTCCCGGACGACCGCCGAAGAAGAAGAATAAGACGACCACGACGACGCCGAAGAAGAAGAAAACGTCGACGCCGGAACCACCTTCTTCACCTTTGACGACGAACGAAGAATTTGAAGACGAACACGTGGGGAAACGCATCGAAGTGGAATACGGCACCGGAGGGACCAAACGATGGTACGTGGGGACGATTATCTCCTCGAAACCGGACAAAAATCTCGCCATGGTGTTTTACGAGTTCGACAAGCAGCTCGGGATCATCGACTTCCCGAAATTGAAGAGAGATACCAGGCTGGTGCCGAAAGCGTCGAGGTGGACGGAGAAGATGATGAAAGTTTTGCTGACGAAAGAGTTGAAGATTAAGAACAAACAAGACATGGAGAAAGAGTGGATGAAACAGGAAGGGAAGAGAGTGGAAGAAAGCGAGGACGAGGAGGACGATTTTGCGGACGAGGACGAGGATGATGATGATGATGATGAGAACGGAGGCGCGAAGAATGACGTCCCGGATGAAGTGTACGAGACGCTCTCGACGGACGGCAGATGGCGTTGGCCGACTTTGAATGAGCTGTACGAGACGAAATTGGTCAAAGCAGGGGCGAGGACGGGGAGAGAGGCGTTCGTGCTGACGACAATTACGTTTAAACATGCGTATCGAGAGGAGGAGGATGGGCCAATCGCGGAAGCTGGCGCGGCGATGGTGAGCGTAGGCGCGTGCGTTCGAGTGAAGGAGAAGAATCGATTGGTGCGAGTCGACCAGATCGACGAGAAGAAAGGAACGTTTAAAGGAGTTAGAATTCTTACTCGAAACGAATGTAGACACGAGTGGGTCGGGAAATTCATCGACGTTTGTCCAAAGCAAGGGTTAAAGCCGAACGAAATCAAAAGTATGTCGGACGAAGAGGCGAACGAGTACGAAATCTTCGTCACCGAGGACGATTCCGGGTGGATTGATATCGGCGACATCGTCGAAGTGATGAATGCGAGACATCATTTGGTGCAACCTCCGAAAAAGAAATCGTTGGAAGACAACGTGTTTGAAACCAGAGTAGCGACGATGAAGTTTACGAACACCGGGGCGAGTGGAAGGAGAGAGACGGAGTTGGAGGCGAAGGTTTTCAGGACAAAGAAAGTGACGTGTTTGAGCACATTTACGAGCGACGAGAAAACTCTCGCGAGCGAAAGAAAGCGAGTGATGGATAGCGTCGTAGCGTTAGTCGAAGAAGAGAGCAGCGCGAAGAAGAAGAAAGGTGCCACGAAGAAAACACCGGGGGCGTCGGCGGAGAAGCAGAAGAAGCCGGCGGCAACATCGGCGAAGAAGAAAGAAGTAGAAGTCAAAAAAGTAGTAGAAGGAAAAGTAGCACGGAAACAGTCGACGCCGGAACCTCCGAGAGAAGATGAGAAAGATGCTGTCGATAAGAATAAGAATAAGAGTGCAGAAAAGTCGCCGTCGGCTGTGGGAATTATAACTCCTACCACCGCCACCAACGGCGTGCCGCCGGAGAAAAAGAAAGGCATAGAAGTGATTGAGTTCATCGTCCCAGAAGAGCAGAAGAAGAAGCAAGAACAGACAGCAAAGAAAAGAGTTCGAGAAAAACAAGAGGAAGAGGAGGAACAACGGAAGCAAAAGCGAGAGAAGGATGAAAAGTCTGCTCTCGCTGCGGAGGCATCCGCCGCCTCAGTAGTTGCTTCCGAGACGAAAACGCCGCAATACAAACGACCTCTCATTGGACAAAAATCAACACCAATGCCTTCCTCGGCCGGAGGAGGTGCGGGCTTTTCAATACCGAAGCAAAATGCGGTAGCACCGACGCCACCAGTTGTTTCTAGCTTTCAATCCGCGACGGCGCCGCCTCCCTTACCGCCGAATCCAGCCACGGAAAAACTGCGAGAGGCGATGAATCAACTCAAAGCGGAGTACGCGAACTGGCCTAACTTTTCATTCAAGAACGGGAGAAAATCAATGTTTCTTTTCGGCCCGAGCATTTTGTCGCACCCGTTTAATCCCCAAGCTAAAGCTTGTAAACAATGCGGGAAAGTTGGTCACTTCCAGAGAGATTGTCCTTCTTCGATGAAATACAACCGCTCCGGCGGCGGCGGCGGCGGAGGAATGAAGTGTTACAACTGCAACGGTTTCGGCCACAAATCTGCAGACTGTCCTGCGAGAGGAATTCGGCAGCAGCAGCAGCATCAACAGCATCGGCAACGAGAGAGATGGTAGGAAACAAACACAGCGCGTCTTCAAGTTAGACTTGAAAAGTAGTTTAAATTGTTGAAGTGACAAAAATGATGAATTGGTAAATAAATTAAAAACGCTTCGTTTTCGATTGCGATACAAAAATAATGTTTCCATCCAGAAAATTAATCCTTCTCGCATCCGTCTTTGCGTTCCTCTTCTCGTTCAACGCAGGCGCCGCTACTACGTCGGATCCAACTGTCGCTGAGTTAGTTCGTCTGCTTCAAGACGGGAGCGATTATCTCATGAAAATGGTCGCGCAATCCGATCCGCGCGTTGCTGAGATCTTATTGACCAAACAGACAGATGGCGAAACGACGTCTTCGACGACGACGATGGCACGGCAAACGAACGGCACGGCAAACTCTACGTTTTTAGAATCTCTGGAGAATGATTTGGATGACTTGTTTACGACCTTTTTATCCTCCATCGATCCCAATGATGTCAACGCCGCTCAAGTTCGCATCGCGAGCAGAAGTGAAGAAAATTCTTCGAGCAGAAACGAGTTTTCCTCGACGTCTGATCCGTCGTGTTTCCCTGGCTGGTACAGGCCGAAGTCGGTAAAGAGCGCGAGAATTTTCGGGCCGCAACTAGGAATTACGCTCAGAGCTGGCGAATGTCGCGTTGTTAAAAACATCACCAGCGCTTTGCGGAAAGTCGAGTGCGACTCGCCTTCAATCGCGTACTCGGTATTACCGGGAGGCGTGACTGCAAAGGGTGAAACGGCAGAACTTTTCGCCGGCGAAACGTGCGGAGTATCGGAAGCCGATCGAGATTTGGTTGAGATTTCTAAAGCGGATAGATTAATATCGTTCGACGATCCGTTAATAGTAGGGTTGAGTGATTTCGCGTGAGGTACAATACAGCTGTTATATTAATATTTTCCTAATCATCTTCGAAGAAGTGCCTGGTTCGTAAAAGAAAATCATCGATCTTCTTCGACTTTCGTCGCGGTGACGGTATACGCGTCTTCAATCTCCTCCAACGTTTTACCTTTCGTTTCCACGACACTGAAATATATCGAAGCGACGCTCAAAACGCCAATCGACGCGAACCCGAAATACGTAGACTTGATGCCAATTTGTTCAATCGCGTACGGCAAGTTTAAACTGACGATGAAGTTAGACCCGAAGTTTAAAAGCGTCGCGATGCCAACCGCTTGCGAACGGACTTTCGTCGGGAACACCTCCCCGACTAACAACCACGCAATTGGACCAAAACTCACTTGATACGCGCCTACGTATAAGAAAATAGCAGCCACGGAAATGCGCGCTTGCGTTTCTGAAAGTGCCGCTGCCTCGACGCCGGATCCCGCAAAATCCGGCGAGGCCAACGCTAGAACCATCAGCGACAACGTAATCAAGCTCACCCCGCCGAGTAACAACGGACGCCGGCCTAAACTGTCTACTTTCCACACGGCTATACCGGTCATGAATAGTTTGAACACGCCAACCACGACGGCAATGTTCGAGGCGCCTTGCGCCGACCACCCGGCCGCCTCGAACGTTTGCGTCGCGTAATACAACACCGACGGTTGCCCAGTTAATTGCTGAAACAAAACCACCGATAAGCCGACGTACAAAGCTTTCGCGTATTTCTTATCTAAAATCGCAAATGGCGATTTCGTTCTTCCCATCTCTTCTTTCCTCCTCACGTTCGCAAACATGTTGATCTCGTCTAATTCGTTCATCAATTCCATCTCGCTCACGTTCGGCCCTCGCAATTTTTTCAGCGCCGGAAACGAGTCCATATTTTTCGACGCCAACCATCTCGGAGAATCCGGTAAGATGAACCCAGCACCGACTAACGTCAACACTGCGAATGGCACAGAGGTTAAAAACATGGATCTCCATCCCCCATCTTCCCCGACGTACTGACTCGCGCAAAAATACCCGCACAAAATCCCAAACACAATCGCCGCTTCTTTCAAAGAAATCAAAGTTCCTCTCAGAGAACTCGGCGCGGTCTCCGCGATGTACACCGGCGCGCCGTGCATGGCAAATCCAATCCCTAACCCATAAATAGCTTTCGCAAAGATTAAAAAATCAACCGACTGCGCGTTCGCTTCCATAGTCCCGCCGATTAAATACAACACTCCCGCCAAGGCGATTTCTTTCCTCGATCCCAACTTCTCGCCGGCGCCGGCGGCGGCGACCGCGGATGCCGTCAACGCGCCAAAAAGAGACGCGGAGACAATTTGACCCGATTGCGACGCAGTCAAATTGAAGAAATCCGTCGAGGATGTTTTTATGCTCTCCAACGCGCCCGAAGAGAGGCCAATATCGAGACCAAAAAGGAACCCGGCCAACGCCGGAAAGGCGAACGCGACACCGACTCGACCGTAATCAATCAATTTTTTCGTATCTTTCTTCATCACCTCGTCGTCGTTGTTCGAATACGTAGCTTTCGTTCGAACCAAAAATCCTTTCGATGATGACGACGACAACACCACTCTGTCGTCGGTATATGATTCACTTTTCGCAATACTACCGCGCGCGTCGGAACAGACACCAGAAGAAGAAGAAGATGATGTGTTTCGGTCTCCCCGAAATGCGGCAAAAGCAAAGGCACCAAAACGACTTTTCTTACGAAAACTCCGACGAGAAGAGGACGCCTTGTTGGTCGAAGAAGAAGAAGAAGAAAAACTCGCGAACGGGGTCGTCTTCACTTCTGCGAAGGTGGTGGTGGTCGGTGTCGCTCCGCGCATGTGAATACTAATACTGAGAGTAGTATTATACGTGATATCCTACGCACTTCTTCTGGAGTAACAAACCCCTAAAAATCAAGCTTCTGCAAAAGAACCAAAAAATATCCGCAAAAATGGCGACTGAACGAGAAACGCGCGCTTCTATCAACGACGCGTTGAAGAAGGAACACGCGAACCTGAAGAAGGAAAGTGAACGGCTGAAGAGTAACATTGAACGTTCGAAAAGAGAGATTGATGCATTGCGAGAGCAGAATGCTCGATTATCTCGCACGCTTGCTCGATACCAAAGAGAAGGTCTGGAGTTGAAACGAGAAGAGAGAAGAGAGACTGAGTACGCGGAAGTTCTCAGGGACGCGTTCGACATGAATCCCCTCGAAAATGGGGAGAGAGAGAATCCATCGCAAGTTCTGAGGCGAGTTTATCGAGAGATGGTCGAAGAGTGCGATCGCGACATAGAAGAAGCGTTAAAGAGAGAACTCGAAAGAGAGAAGAATCGAGAGCAGTGGTGAGAGAAAAAAAGGTGAAATCTGAGCACTTTTTAGAGATACAAAATGTAGAGGAAAAAGGAGTTATTCAAACACACACGTGTGGAAAATTCTTCATTATAAGATACACAATACAATAAACAAACACACATACAAATAATAAACACACACATCTCACAACATCAAACGTAAACATGATGTTAACGACTTCTTTGCGACCGTTCCACGTTTTGGACGCCTCTTTAGCGGCTGAATTGGAGGACATGTTCTTCGACGCGGTGGATTCCGTGTTGCCTCCTTCGCATTCTTTTTCTTCCACGCGGGGGCAACAATCATCATCATCATCGCAAGAACAAAAGCGCGCGCTCTCCACGACGACGTCGTCCTGGAGAGGAAGGCAAGTGCAAACGAGAGAAACGAACCGAGGAACAATGGTGAAAATGAACGTTCCCGGCGTGTCCGCGAGAGACGTGAAGGTCACGTTAACAGGCGGTTGTCTTCGAGATTCTTCGAAAAAAGAAGACGAATCGAAACTTCTTTCTTCGATTGGGGTGCCCACGTCTTTGAGAATTGACTTTCTCGGCGACGAACGACAACAAGCGGAAAGAGGAGGAGGAGGAAACGTAATAACGATTAAGCTGAAAAGAAAGGCGACGTACGACATCGAAAACGCCAAAGGTTTGGTGTGCGACGGCGTTTTGCGGGTGGTCGTGCCGAAAATAACTTTGCCGAAGGTCGACGTCAAGGTTGCCTCCGGCGAAGCGGAGCGTCCTCCGGCGGAGGAAAGCGAAGTAACGCTAAAATTTGCCGTGGCGGGGTATTCGAGTTCTGATATTTCTGTCGAGTTGGATGCCGAGAGAGAAAGGTTGAAGATTTTTGGGGAGCTCAAAGATAAGTCGAGCGAGTTTGAACGCGTGGTGCCAGTACCGAGAGGGTTGCGCGCCGAGCACGTGACTTTGTGCGCGGTGGAGAACGGCGTGCTCGAACTCCGTTTGCGAGACCCGCTGGCAATTGAGAAGCGGATCGTGCCGGTATTGAGCACGTCGCCTCCGCCTCTGCCATCTCCACCGTCTCAAGAAGTGGCGGCGCAAGTCAATCAACCGATGATGACTACCACCACCATCACGGGCAGCGGAGAAGAAGAGAAGAAACCGACGGAACAACAAGACAACCGCGTGGTGTTAATGAAGACGGAAGTTCCCGGGTATTCCGCCAAAGACATCGAGTGCTGCATAAACGTCGATCGCACGATCGAAGCAAAAAGAAGCAACGGAAGAGGCGTCAAAATCGGCATCCCGAACTCAATCAACGTTGACTCCATCAAAGCGTACTGCGAACACGGCATCTTCCAAGTCCTCGGTGAAACCGAACCGCCCTTCACGCCGCGCGCGGTTGCGGTCGATATCGCCGGTCCGAGCGAAGACGCCGAGAAGCAAAAAATGCTCAAACAGTTGGAAGACACGATGGTCGAAGAAGACCAGGAAGAAGAAGAAAACGACGCCGTGCTCGTGAACAAGAAAGAAGGCGTCGAGGAAGAGAAGAAGACGAGCGCTTAAGCGCTCGTCGAGAGAGATACAAAAGAGAGACGCGTACTCATCTCGTCGCGCGATGAAAATCGCAAAAACGAGAACACAGAGAGAGAGGAAAAGTACTGGACAGACCTTATAAATAAAAGAACAACCTTAACAACAGTTGAACGCATACTCGAGTACTACTAAAAGAATGTTTCGTCGCGCGTCCTCGTCTTCGCTCTCGATCTTTTCCAGACGAGCGGTGTCTTCGATGGAGACTTGTTGTTCTTCATCTTCATCTTCTTTATCTTCTTCTTCTTCTTCTGTAAACGTCGGCGTTTTTAAGAATGTGTTTTTACCATCATCGACGTGTCTTTCGTTGCGGCAAGCGCAATCGAAATCATCGTCTTCTTTCGCGGAAGGAGGACGATTTGGTCGTGCTTTGAACACGACGGCAGCGACGAAAGAAGAAACCAGTAACAAAAGTCAAAACGAAATTGAAATGAAAGGCATCACTCTGAGAGGCCGCCCGATGTATTTGGACATGCAAGCGACCACCCCAGTGGATCCGAGAGTTTTAGACGCCATGTTGCCATATTTCGTGAGCTCGTACGGGAACCCGCACTCGCGAACGCATTATTTCGGGTGGGAGGCGGAAAATGCGAACGAAGAGGCGAGGAAGAACGTGGCAGATGTGATTGGAGCGACGGAGAAAGAGATTATTTTTACCAGTGGAGCGACGGAGTCGAATAACATGGCGATTAAAGGCATCGCGAATTTTTATAAGTCGGGAGGGAAGACGCACGTCATCACGACGCAAACGGAACACAAGTGCGTTTTGGATTCGTGCAGGCAGTTGCAACAAAACGGATTCGACGTGACGTATTTGCCGGTGAAAACGAACGGTTTGATCGATTTAGAGGAGTTGAAGAAAGCTATTCGCCCTGGGGAGACGTGTTTGGTATCGGTGATGGCGGTAAATAACGAAATCGGAGTCGTGCAGCCATTGAAGGAAATCGGGGAGATTTGTCGCGCGAATAAGGTGTTTTTTCACACGGATGCCGCGCAGGCGGTTGGTAAGATTCCCTTGGACGTGGACGAGATGAAAATTGATTGCATGTCAATCTCGGGGCACAAAATTTACGGCCCGAAAGGTGTCGGTGCCATTTACGTTCGAAGACGACCGAGGGTTAGAATGGAACCAATCATCAACGGTGGTGGTCAAGAGAGAGGTTTACGAAGCGGGACGTTACCGACGCCGTTATTGGTCGGGTTAGGCGAAGCCTGCAAAGTCGCTAAAGAGGAAATGGAATACGATCACAAACACGTCGAAAGGCTTTCCAAACGATTGTTGGACGGGTTGAAAGAACGCATTCCGTATTTAGTCGTAAACGGTGACGAGGAGCAAAGATACCCGGGTAACTTGAACGTATCGTTTGCATACGTTGAAGGTGAATCGTTATTGATGGGTTTAAAAGATTGCGCGGTTTCCTCTGGGTCGGCGTGTACGAGCGCGAGTTTGGAACCGAGTTACGTGTTGAGAGCGCTGGGCGTGGAAGAGGACATGGCGCACACGAGCATTAGATACGGAATCGGGAGATTCACCACGGAGGAAGAGGTGGACCGCGCGGTAGAGTTGACAGCAGAAGTCGTGGAAAAGTTGAGAGAGATGAGTCCGTTGTACGAGATGGTGCAAGAAGGGATTGACATTTCAAAGATCCAGTGGAGCTCTCATTAGCAAAACATTTCAACGCTCTATTATTAAAATACATATATCTAATATACAAACAACATAATCATCGATTCATCGATCTTGCGCATCGTTACTACTCAACACTTCAATCTCATACACCGATAACGTGTACGCGTCGAGCGAGAATGGTAAGCCTCGTTGCCTTATAATTTCGCGAGCGAGTTCTTCCACGTTGAAGTGACCGAGATATTGTTTTTTCATCGTCAGGAGCGCTTCCTCACCAAACGCGTCTTTTAAGGATTGAATGCTCGTTTCCGGGGCGACGACGTAATAGTAATCGTATTCCTTTTTGGATTTGTTGTTTTTATCGATGACTTTCATTGAATGAGTAAAACGTTCGGCGCTTTCTTGCGAGTGTTCTTTGATGGCGATTGATTTCATCGCATCTTTTCCCAGGAAAGCGTTTGGCGGAGGATACGTGCGCCAAAACGCAACCAACGCTTTAGCACCGCGGTTTCCGGATCCCACACCATCGGGATCGGTGGCAAATGAGGGAAGATCTAGAACTACCGACGATATTCGAGCTTGGTGCGCAAACCCGTAAAAGATGGTCACCGACGCGTTGAACGTCACCCAAACGAGCCAGAAGAGAGAGAATTTCACGCGCACTCCACCGCTCGTTTTATTCGTGTCCTTATCCTTAACCGCAACAGGGGTTTCGTTCTCGTATAATTGAGCAAGCTCATAGCTCGCAACTGTAAGCACGGGAAGCATCGCTGGAAGTAAAAATCTAGCCTCTTGGTGCGAAGAAATCGACAAAACGGCGATGGAAGCGAAAGACGAATACAAGATTGGTCGCAAACTTTGACTCGTCTCCGAACCGTTCTCCTTCGTGTTCTTTTTCTTCAACACCGTTTCTTTAATCAATTTCCACACGCACAGCGCATACGCCGGTCCAAAGAGAACGAAACCATTCAACATCAAATGCGTCAATCTAAAGTGCTCGCCGTGATGTTTGCCCGCGAATTTCACGTTGTACACCAACGCGTGCCACGGCGCGAAATAAAACTCCTCTTCTGTTCTCTCGTAATATTTCGCGTCCAATTTAGCTATTGCAGATGCAACCACCGCAAACGAAACCGCCACAATCGAACTTCGTCTCAGAAACTCCATCATCAGCTTTGGCGTTTGCAAAAATCGAAAGGACTCGAATACCATCAAAGGCGCGACAAAAATCGCAAACGTAAACCGTACGAAGATTCCCACGGCGATTAATGCGCCTCTAAGAACCAACACAACATCCTCTTTCAATCCCTCCTTCGCCGTTTTCTTCTCGTTACTTCTATATGTCGTCGTTGAATCCATCATCCCGATCAAAACCATCGCGAATATGGTCGCTTCCATCCCGTTTGAAAACGGTCTCGCGTGTATCACAAACATCGGCCAAGACGTCGCCAGTAAGAGTGGCAAGTATCGCACGGGCGACGATGTGTTCTGCGCCTTATCAGAGATTCGCTTTACAATCGTTATCGCGACAAAATCGACGATTAAAGAATATAACGTCATCATCGCTCTCGGCGCTGCGAACAGCCACCAAGTGCTGCTCCTCGTAGGGGAAATCTTGAGCCAAATCCGATACGGCACCGAAGCCATCAAAGCGTGCGCGATGGAACTTCTCACCGGCATTTTCGCCGTAAACTCCCACGGAATGTGCGTCAACTCTTTCACCGTCGTCGTCGATTGTGTTTCGTCTGTTTCTCCGCCTGATGAAAACACGTCTCTAAATGCCGGTTGGATGGATTGAAAGTGTTCGTCTGGGTGGACGTATCCCGTGCCGAACATTGCAGAAACGAATCGAAGCAAGACGAGGACGCAATGGAGAATAAGAAGCCTCGCGTTCGTCGGTTTGGTGATGGTGGTGGTGGTGGTCATTTTTATACAGCGCGGCGTGATAGTATTGCACGTATGAGTGAAGAAAAGAGTTGTTGTCGACCACTAAATGGAAAAAAGCAGTGAACAGCTTCAAGAAGATATCAACTCTTCAAACCGTCCAAGCGCTCGTCGCCCATCATCTTCCGATCGAACCCGTCGTCACCGTATCGACTCCCGAGCAAAACCCCGACTTTAATCTTTTTATCGTTCGATTGATGCACTTTTTCCAAGAACTCCGAGTATCCGTTCATGGTTTCTATGGATTTACTCTCCATCGCCGGACAGCGGTGTGCCGAGACGCGTTGGAGGAGAGGACAGTTTTGGAAGAGGTCGCGAGGCAGTCCGAGGAGTCGAGGGTTATCGTCTAAGAGGATCGTTTTTATTTTCGGTGGCAGGAAACTGTCCGGGATGGAGAGAAGGTTACACTTGGTCGCCGCGAACGAGGTTAAGCTTCGCCATTTTTCTTCGTTCTCACGGTCTTTCTCCTCGGAAGGTGTCGCCGTGGGAGTAGCATTAGGTGTTGAAGACGACGACGACTCCGCGCTCCTTCCTAATCGATCCAACCTCCCGTTCTCGCTCACGTCCACGTCTTCTAACATCTCCATCTTCCCGAGTTCCTCCAAGTTTACCTCTTTCAACATATTGCCTCTCAAATTTAAACTTTTCAGCTTCGTGCAGTGTTTCGTTAATAAGCGCCAATCGACCGTTTCGATCGCGTTCGCGTGTGCGTCCAACACTTTCAACTGTTTCAAATGTACGAAAAACGTGTCCAATGATTTCAACGTATTCTTCCCGAGGATTAATCGTTGCACGCTTTTGCCGATATCCACGAACACGCTGATAGGAATTTCCGCTATGCGGTTGTTCGTCACGTCTATCGTCTTTATTTTATTGTCCTTCGTCTGTATCATCTCAACTAACGAAGCGATGGGTTCCAGGGGAATCCGCGTTAACGAACAATCGCGGAGGGAAACGATGCCGGTGGAGTGCCAGTTTTGCACGCGCGTTTGGACGTTTTTTTTGGTGATTTTATTAGTAGTATTAGTACTCCTCGAGGACGGTTGATCCTGCGGTGTAGAAGCGCAGCAACCCATCTCGGTGACGTGATGATGAAGAGGAAGATGCTGATGAGTTTTGTTGTGAGGAAATTTTATTACAACAGACTACGCGTTCAATGAAGAAGTACATGACTTCATTCTTCACATCTTCATTTAGACGAGCGTCTGTTCCTTTTCTTGTTCCGAGCAGCGTTGTCGTCGTCGTTATCTCGCGGGAAGTAGTCGTCTTCCTTGTCGTCTTCGTTGGATGTCATGTTCTTCTCGACGGTGGTCGCGGCAGCGGCTTTTTTCATCTCTTTGAACATCGCTTTCCTCTGTTTCTTGTGTTCCAACTTTTTCTTCCCGGCGCGAATGTCTCTCGAAACGTAGCCTTCTTTGTTGTCGACTCGGTCTCTTCTCGGGTTGTTCTCGCGCCCGTCCTTTCGCAACGGCTTGTACTTCTTTTCGTTTTTATCCGCCTCGAGATTTAACAACCACTTCGGGACGTCGCAGCCGCTGCGTTGCATCACTCGCGCGATGGAACGCACCGTGCCTCTTTTCGCGTCTTCTTCGGTGAAGAAAGTGACCGCGTTTCCAACTCGGCCGGCTCTTCCCGACCGTCCGATGCGATGGATGTACGCCGTGCTCGTTAACGGGAAATCAAAGTTGACGACGGTGCCTACGGCGGCGAAATCCATCCCTCTGGCCATCAAATCCGTGGCGCACAAGCAGTTCAGTTTGCCTATTCGGAACAGATCGACGATGGATTTGCGTTTCTTATCGGACATGTCCGAGTGAATTAACCCAACTTCGCCTAACGCACCTCCGGTTAACTCTTTCGCGACTTGGATGCATCGATCTTTACTCTGCGCAAAGATAATCAATGGCGTTTGAACGCCCTTTTGGACCATTTGCTTGACGGCTAAAATTTTCCCGCTCTCTTTGCCACAAAAGATGAGTTTTTGCGAAATGGATTCGTTGGCGGAGTTTCTTTCGCCGACGGTGAGACGAACGCAGTGATGCATGACGCTTCGCGCTAATCGCTCGGCGGTTTCCGGAAGCGTCGCGGAGAATAAAGCTTTGAGACATTTTTTCTTTTTGGTCGTCTTCGATGAGGGACTCTTTTTCTTTTTCTTTTTCTTTTTATCGTCGTCGTCGTTTGTATCGTCTGGATTATCGCACGCGTGCACGACGGCATCTATTTGCTCCACGAAACCCATCTCGAAGAGTTTATCGGCTTCGTCCAGGACTAAGAATTCAACCGCGTGCGTCGAAATTTTCTTTTGTCTTAAAAGCGACGCCAATCGTAACGGGGTAGAGATGAGAATGTCAACTTTATCGAAATCGTTCGCCGCGTTCGCTTTGGAGAGTTGCGTGACCCTGTGTTATATAAAGGAAAAGGGAAGAAGAGATTGTTAGTATACACGCACAAGAGAAAGAAACGAAAGAGAAGAAGAACAGAACGATATTTGTTGATCAGAGCTGCTATTCACTGTCGACTCTTTAGCGCCAACCGTTTCTTCAACTCGTAAAAATCACAAGCGTCCTCTCGTCGGATATCAAACACCAACGTCTGCTTCACATTTCTACACTCAGAAGAATACAGAGAGACACCTCACGAAACGCCTTTTAAATGGTCGTAAAAAAGACGTCACAGGTTTCAGTTCTTCTTCACTTCAACAACGAACAATGAATGCGATATAAAGAAAGACGCGTGAAAGAGGAAAGAAAGAAATCTCGCGCACCTCAATCCGTCGCTCAACAGAGTACAAATCCTGGTCGATTGCGTCGCCAACTCTTTCGTCGGCGCTAACAAAATCGCTCTCACCCCCCCATCTTTCCTCTTCCCGAGTCGCATAAATATAGGTAACAAAAAAGCGAGCGTCTTCCCGCTCCCAGTCGGCGCCACCGCCAACGTCTCCACGTCTCTCAGCATCATCGGTATCGCTTGTCGTTGAATCGGCGTCGGCTCGAGCCATTTGCACTCCTCTAATCGTGTAATCAAAGACTTCGAACATCCGTACGTGGTTTCTAAATCCTTAAAACTTTCCAAAGGTGCCGGTATCACGTTTCGCGAGTCGTCTCCTTTCACTTTAATCTTGTATTCTTTTCTGCGGATATTCGCCAGTTCCTCCTCCGTTTGGTGGTGACCATTCGAGTGCAAATTTGCCTTCTTCTTCTTCGCGTTTGCATTTTTCGCAAACATGGATATCTTTCGTTCGTCGTCGTTTACGTCGTCATCGCTACTTTCATCGTCATCGTCGTCATCATCATCATCAGAAGAGGACGAAGAAGAGGAGGAAGAAGACGCCTCCGACGATGAATTCTCTCTCGTTTCCGTCGTCGTTTTTTTCCCGCCGTCAAAACGCTTCCTCGATTTTGTTGCGAATTTCTCCAAGTCGTTCCCGAACCTCTTGTTGTTGAACTGCGCTAAATTCCCGCACAGATTGGCGAACGCTTTCGAGGCTTTCGAATGCACGAGATTGAGCGAGTTTGAGGACGTCGTTGGTTCGTGTGTTGTTGTTCCCATGGTGTTGTTGTGCAAAGCAGAAATGTGGCAAAAATACTTCCAGACGGAAGAGTCGTTTCTCTCTCGTTTTCCCAAAAAAACTCTCTTTGTTATGTTTTTGTTCTTGTTGCGATGATGTGTATGTCAGTGCATGCGATGATTTAGAACTACAAATGATGAGCTAATGTTGAGCACGCATGTGGTATTTCAAACCACTAGATTGACGATACCTCTTCTCGCAAACGTGGCATTCGTACGGTTTCTCGTTCGTGTGAATACGCATGTGGTTATGCAAAGTACCAGATTGTGTAAAACGCTTCTCGCACACATCACACTTGTACGGTTTCTCGTTCGTGTGAATACGCATGTGGCTTTG
>ENA-OWPI01000489-OWPI01000489.1-marine-metagenome-genome-assembly--contig:-NODE-489-length-54422-cov-4.280964_pt1 | contig 54422 bp, 51 predicted proteins | sample MGYA00238138_ERZ651775 | MGnify/ENA primary metagenome ERZ651775 (study PRJEB26906, sample SAMN06265043) | marine metagenome | isolation source: Helgoland LTER site | place: Germany:Helgoland, sampling...
ATTTGGCGCGGGGTGCGGCCATGTGAAGTAATCATCCCTATTTCTTGCCACTCTCATACGGGGCCGCTCCGTTATGACGTATCGTCATAATTGATGCAAGATTATAATCTTGTATCAACGGCCTCGTATTCCGTTTGGAGCAGCCAAAGCTGCGACCGCCGGGCAAAGCCCGGCACCATGCGCAAGGCATGGCACCACTCAATCGTGGTTCCATGCCTCAGCATCACCAAGCAGTTGCAGTGCAAGTGCGCTGGCAGCGCCTTTGGCGCTGGCATAGTTTGGATGATCAGGCAGCTCGTGCAGATCAAAGGGCTGTTGCGGATCGTCCGGTGTTTCCACCCTGATATAGATCGCCCAGCCATCGATCTCCGCCAGATCATCACAATATTTCTGCCCACCATCGGGCAGATTGCAAAACCCATGCAGATGCACGCTTGCGCGGCCCTCACGGGAGGCTTGTATGATTTCAGAGTACTTCATTGCAAAACCTCCGCGCTGTCTGTGATGAAAAACTCTTCCGGTCGCCCGTTGAGGCGTGTGCCGTCACGATTGGTCAGACCGATTGCTGAGCCGTTCCGTGTGAATGTGATGAGGTACTTCCCGAGGCAATCACGCGTTACGACATACCCGTTGTTAATCCAGTGAACGCGGTTGCCCGCGTCCACTGCCGATCTGATCTCGACCAAGGTCATCGCAGCGCCTCTTCGAGAATTGCGAGGGCTCCCAAACAGTCGTCAATGGACTGCTGATCTTCGCCTTCCAGATCGTTTCGCTCCAGCCGGTTCAATACCGTGTAGAGTGTCGCGCGCGCCTCACCGGCGGCGCTCCGAAGGCTCACGGTATCCTCCAGACGCGCGGTCGAGAAATCATCGCTGTGATAATCAGGGATCATGCTGCCACCTCCTTGCTTTGACCTGCTGCATGCAAAACAAAGTCGGCAGCTTTCTGCGCCTCAGACGCCGCACGAAAATCGCCCGCTTGTCTTCTTTGAGCGCCGTCAGCCAACCCTCGACATAGGCTGCGCTTTGACCAAACTCCGGCGCAACGCCGATCTGTGCTCCCAGAAAACAGGCTCCAATCTCGGCCACTAGCTCTTCGAATGCATAGGCCTCTCGGTTCGCAAATTTCTTGATCCGCTCCAGCCGCTTTTCGCTGCCGGTCCAATGGACCACCTCATGGGCCATAGTCCCATAATAGCCTGCCGCATCGTGAAACGTTGCAACCGGCGGCATGTGGATGTGATCTTTTGCGGGGCTGTAATAGGCGCGCGGGTCGTCACTGATGAGGATCTCCGCCCCTGTCCGGCTGAAAAACGCCTCAAGCTCTGGATCTTTAGCTGTGCCAAGGTCGCGCGGGGCCTCGGGCCGGATGTAGTAGTCCTCGGGCAAGCCTTCGATCTGATCCGCATTGAATACGCGATAGGCGCGCGCATAAGGCAGTTCCTCCTCAACGCCCAAATCGTTCTCTCGCGTGAATGTGCCGTATTTGACAACGGTCGAGGACGTCTGTCCCTTGAGAACCTGACCACCCAACTCCTGCGCCTGTTTATAGGTCATCCAGCGGCTCGACACGTAACTGTTCTTAGCAGCCATGACCCAGAGCATCAAAATATTGATCCCGCGATACTCTTCGCCATTGTGACGGGTTGGCATGGCAATGTCCGACGCGCTACCAGTCCACGGCTTGCGCCATGGCGGCGTGCCTGCTTCGATCTCTGCAATAATGGTGTCGGTGACGTGGGCATAAACATCAAACTTCGGTGCCATTTGTGGCCTCCTCTTCAAGGTTGTGCGGGTGAGGCTTGGTGCCTTCCTTCCGCCTATGGGCTGCGCCTCGGCCACCTGATCTGACCGAATACGCATGTATTCGGCGGAACAGAGTGGGAGAGGGCAAAGCCCGACCCATGGCCCTGAACGGGGCTGTCAATCGGCCACATTTGCGAAGAAAATGTCTGCGCCAAAAACCGACGCCAATTTGCCGCGCGAGGAATGGCTCGCTTGCGAGACAGGGGGAATTGGTGGCTGTTTTTGGGGATGGACTAAGGTTGACCGCCACGGTCAGGGATGTTGGGCGGACCAAACCAAAAGAGAGATGCCTAGATTGGGGTGAGCGGGCCCAGGGCCCGTCGAGCCGCAATCTAGTCTATGGGAGTCAGTCGCCCGCGCGCGAAAGCGTGGGCTCAAGTTCAATAAAACAATCAAGTGCCGCTTACCTGCCGTTGAACTGCAATGCCAAGGCACTTACGGTCTTAAACTTTATCTCGATCAGTCATCTGTAATCCCCCCATTTTTAACGGGGTGCGGGTGTTATCCCGCCGATGCCCATATTCGGGCGGTCATTTGTAGTAGATGCCTTGGGAAATGCCCTCACGGCGGCACAGTTCAGCAATGCTGTCTTCGCCACGAAGGCCATCTAGGACGATCCTGATCTTCTCTTCGGATGAATAATGCTTGCGGGTGGCCCGCTTGATATCTTTGACGATCTTCTCGCCAGGGCTTTTGCGTGTTCCGGTCAACTGTCTCATGTCCCACTCCTCAGTGGTTACGATGAGCCAGAAACACTCTCTTATCAAATAACGCTATTTGGACCCATAGGCGCTGACGTCAGACAGTCTCGGGTCACCAAAGTCCACTTGACTGGACTGAAGCATGCGGCTCAGAAGACTGGGCTGGTCGACGTCCTACGCGAAGGCAACATTGTGCATCAACCGTTCCCCGCAAGTGACGGTAAGGCCTTGGTCAAAAAAATGAAGGCATCCATGCCAACGAAATGCGCTTCCCAGCTACCTGAATTGCAATAGGGTTCAAGCCGAGCAGTTTGTGAGAAAGGGCTACATTCCCCGCATTTCGAACAATCCATTGGTCAAGAGTGGGATCCTTACCAACGTTGCGATCGCTGACGTCGATAATTTCATCAGCGGTCTTCTAGCAAAAGCTAAGACGAGGATTGGCGCATCGAAGGGCATGATGGATATTGTCTCAGCATCCCAAGTTGTTCACGTCCCGGTAGTCGATATTGTTGAGGGTATCCTTACAGGAAAGCTTGTAAAAGTAGAGATTATGGATCCAGATCAGAAGTTCAAAGGCTTGTTGGTCGAGCCGGCAGAAATTCGAACGGTCATCTCATGCGTCAAACAAGAGGGCTTTATTTGGAAGCCAGACGCTGCCGAGCTGATTGGATTGCCAACTGAAGCTTTGACCAAGCTTTTGAAGATGCGGGACAAGAAAGGACTTCCGTTCTTCACCGAGCATCTCGTTGAGGAAGATGGCTTGCTTCCAAAGCAGATGTTAAATCTTAAAGAGGTTCATGCCTTTCTTCGTGACCATATTTCCCTTAAGGAATATGCGTTAAAAATGGGCGTAGCCCCCCGTGCAGCTAGCAATGCACTTGAAAGGGCTGGGGTAGAAGCAATTGCGCCTCGCAAGGTGATTTCTAGGAAAATCTACCTAAGAGCCGATATGCCGGCCTAACTACCGTAAGTCAGAATGTGAAATTATCAAAAAAGGCCACCCTTTGGGTGGCCTTTTTGTTTTTCGCTCACAACTTTCTAGTGGAAGTAATATGGTATGCAGAGTGGAAGTTAATGCGGCCGATGGAAATCATCAGATCAATAAAAACAATGGCTTAGGATTTTTAGTGGCTCTGAATTGCATGATTTTTCAGAAGCTCATTGAATTGCCGCTTCCGCTTCTGATTTTAGAAAAAGGTTTCCGTAGTTCTTGCCTTCAGGCGAAAACCGCAAAACTCCTTTTGCCTTTAGGGCAACTGAGATTCTCTGCCAGCTTTCGCCTTTTGATCTCGCCAAGGTCCTTAATGTGACGAACTTCTCGTGAAAGGTCTCCACGTCGCCATTTGTAAAATAGCGCTGTAGCGCTTTTGTCTTTGGGTTGCGCATTGCCGTTGAAGGCTAACACTCGTGGCATTTGCCAATCGCACGCGGGCTCGGTTTGCGCCCTGAGCAAACACCTAAAAAGCGAAGTTAGTGCGCATATACAATCCCTGATTGTAAGGTGGGGGTTGCGTTATCTGATCAGACCGGCTATGGAATGTGCGTTACGTTACCTCTATCGACTATCTGCTCCTTATGGCTCAGTGATACGATCTTGCACTGACTGGCCGAACTGCCGCATCCCGTGGGCAGTATTTTTAAGGAGAATTACGATGGCTAATGGCACCGTAAAATGGTTTAACGCTACTAAAGGTTTTGGATTTATCGCCCCTGATGGTGGCGCAAAGGATGTGTTTGTGCACATCTCCGCTCTCGAGCGTGCAGGCCTGACAACGCTGAACGACGACCAAAAGGTCACATTCGATATCGAATCCGGCCGTGATGGTCGTGAAAGCGCTGCCAACTTGGTTTTGGCATAAGCTTCAGCCTGCCTCAGGGCACAAGCTAAGATAATTCGCGGGCATATCGGAGACGATGTGCCCGCTTTTTTGCGTCTGGAACCACTTTTGCCAAGACCGCAAGTGGCGGTGTTGATGGCGGAACAGTGGCGTCAGGGTTTTCGCTTTATCGTTCCAGAGAGTTCAAGTGCGCCATGCAGGGTGTTGGAGATCGTGCCGTATTTGCGGATATTCTTGTGCAGCAGCTCGATCCGCTCGTCGGTTTCAGACGTATCGACAACCAGTTCGTAAGTGATCGCTACCATTTTGGGCGGACTGTCCTGTCTTTGACCATGAAGCGAAACCTCAAGGCCGCGCAGATCAAACTTTATCATTGGGGCCACGCGTTCGGCCCCTTTAATCATGCAGGCAGCGAGTGAGGCGAGCAGCAACTCGGCAGGGTTGAGAGCATCAGGGCGTCCCGCCATTCCGGTTTCGAGAATGATGTGTGCGCCCCTCGCGGTTGCCTCCGATCCTGTGTCATCAAGCCGCTTGGCCGAAACTGTATACTCAAGCATCATTCCCGCTCCATTTTTTCATTGCTGTCTTGGTTGGCTAAATAAAACTTATGTGATCCCAGTCAGTCAAATTTGAGTTGAATCAGAGGCTTACCTATTTGTAAGTTAGCACAGCATTTTGATGGAGACCAAGCATGAAGAATTATGCCCGTGAGGGTCTTCCGAACCCAGTGCGAGTCCGTATTGCCGTTGCCCCCCAAAGGTATATCAAACAAAGTCGAATTTGTTTGATGTGATGGGCGATAAACATCGGCCAGAAGCGTTCAAACCCATGAATCTTAACGCGGTCGTGCCATGCGCTGCGTCGGTCCACGGGCCTCATATTTTGCGCCGCGGCCCTAGCGCTCCCTCCACATCCGTGTCGAAAGGACGATAAAATGGAACTGAACGCAGACTTCAAGAAACGCGTGATTGTTCACTCTGACCAACTTGAGTGGACCGCGTCGCCAATGCAGGGCGTGCATCGGCGCATGCTGGATCGTATCGGCGGCGAGGTGGCGCGTGCGACGACGATTGTGCGCTATGCTGCAGGCAGTAAGTTTTCAGAGCACACGCACACAGGTGGTGAGGAATTCATCGTGCTGGAAGGTGTGTTTCAAGATGAACATGGCGATTATCCGACAGGCACTTATGTCCGTAATCCGCCCACGACGGCGCATACACCAGGCTCTGCGGCAGGCTGCACGATCTTCGTCAAGCTTTGGCAGTTCGACATGGATGACCGCAATCAGTTCCGTAAAAATATGGCAGACGAACTTGCTAATCCCGTGAACGGTGCCGCGACCGCAGAACTGCACAAAGATGATCGTGAGACAGTGACCTATAGCCAACTTGATGCTGGTGCGACGCTCAATAATACCGATGTAGGTGGCATTGAAATGCTGGTGATCTCAGGAACGGTCGTGGAGGGTGGCGATACGCTTGGCAAAGGCGCGTGGCTGCGGCTTCCCCATGGGCAAAGTTTGATGGCAAAGGCAGGTTCGGATGGAGCATCGCTCTGGATTAAGACGGGTCATCTGCGGCATGCAAAGCCACCGGCGGTCTGATGGGCCTGATATCCGCCGTGCATTTGAAGGGTCTTGAGATATGAAAATTCTGATTGTTGGCGGTGGCCTGTCGGGCCTTGCGCTTGCCGAAACCCTAGAGGCCCAAGGGTGTGACTATCTGCTGGTTGAAGCGCGCACGCGCTTTGGTGGACGGATTATGACGCACCACCTAGACGACGGTTACTTTGATATGGGTCCCGCTTGGTTTTGGCCGGGTCAGCCGCGTATCGCTGCTTTGATCGCGCGTTTGAAACTTCAGAAATTCGACCAATTTGCCGACGGCGTGCTGAGTTTTGAAGATGAACGCGGTCGCGTTCAGCGAGGCCAAGGGTTCTCGTCAATGGATGGATCGTGGCGTCTTGTCGGTGGTTTGAGCGCCCTGACCACAGCACTTGCCAATCGGCTGCCAGATCACCGCAAGCGGCTCGCTGCGCCTGTGATCAAGCTAGAGATGCGAGACGATCTGTGTTGCGCCACGCTTGCGAACGGAGAACAGATTACCGCAGATCAGGTCGTGCTTGCCCTGCCGCCCCGTGTTGCCGCGCAGATTGAATTTTCGCCAGCTTTGCCCGCCGTAACCATCCAAACCATGCAAGGCATCGCGACGTGGATGGCAGGGCAGGCCAAAGCTGTTGCTGTCTACGACACGCCATTTTGGCGAAGCGAAGGGCTTTCTGGTGACGCGATGAGCCGCAAAGGCCCAATGGTCGAAATCCACGACGCCTCACCTGCGCAAGGAGGGCCGTACGCCTTGTTCGGTTTCATCGGCGTCCCGCCACAAGGTCGCGCCGACGAACATCTGCTTCTTCAGCATCTTCGTGCGCAGCTGTCGCGGCTTTTCGGACCACAAGCCGCCGCGCCAAAACAACTCTACCTCAAAGATTGGGCCTATGATCCGTACACTTCGACCGAGGCAGACAAGGCCCCACTGAATGCCCATCCGACCTATGGGTTGCCGCATGAGATGACAAACCTTTGGAACAACAAGCTGCATTTTGCAGGGACCGAAGTTGCACCCGTTTTCGGCGGTTATATTGAAGGCGCATTGGAAGCGGCAGAAAATGTCGTAAACGCCCTGAACTTATAAGAAACGGTCTAGAATCTGGCCACGGGTACCAAAACAACCACTTTAGACCCCGCAGCGCGCGGCTTTGATGGCTTCAGTTATGCTGATCTGCCGTCAATGCGATGTCGAGGCACCCAAAACCGTCTGGGCCAAAGCCTTGTTCGTCATTGGTCAGTGCGATGCGCGCCACATTATTGCGAAATTCGTCCGTTCGTTTCAGCCCCATCGTCAGTTTCCAATGATGCAGTCAATGCTATCAAAGGAGCAGCATCATACCGAGACAGGTCCAAATCAGTATTTCGACGCGTAAATGCCGTCGATTTGCGCCAGTTGTTCACGCAGGTGAATTCTGAACGCGTTTGTTAGCACCGAAGTGGGGCGGTGTGCTGGCAGCAAGAGCGAAACACTGCTTGTGATCGCCGGTGCGAATTTGCGAAACACGACCCCTGGGGCTGGACTGGTCGCAGCCGTAATGCGGTCAACGACGGCGCCACATAGGCCCGCGCCGACAAGTTGAAGCGAAGGCAAGAATGTTCTCAGCACGAACCGTCTATTAAGCGCAGCATCGCAACTGGCAAAAGCGGCTTGGGTTGCGACCGTGACGGGATGATCGCCGAAGAGCATCGCCATAGGGTAATCCCGCAAATCGGTTGGCGTGAGAACATCCTTCTGCGCGAGAGGGTCTATTTCAGGAAGCGCAATCACGCATTCAAGGTCAAAAGTCTCGATCTTTATAGAGCTACGTGGCGTTGGGGTTTCGGCCAACCCGATATCGTATTCCTGCGAGGCGATCAGATCCTCGACAACTTGTGACGTGCGCATCATCAGATCTGCTTTGACCTCGGGCCTGTCCTTGAGAAACGCGGCCAGCACCTTAGGCAAGAAAAAGCCGGACGATGCCGGATGACACGCGATCCGCAGGCTGCCCCGATCAAGCGTGCCAAACTCTGACATCGTGCGCACGGTCCGGTCCAGCCTGTCCAGAACCTCTTCTGCTTCCTCTAGAAAATAATGCGCCTCGGCTGTGGGTGTAAGCCGCCCGTGTTCACGGACAAACAAACTGAAACCAAGTTCTCTTTCGATGTTCGCGATCATCGTGCTTACCGCGGGTTGGGTGCGCAAAAGGGTACGGCTCGCATCTGAAATTGAGCCGCTACGCATAACCTCGCGAAATGTTTGCAGTTGCCTAAGGGTAAGATTGGGCAGCAAGTCATAAATCCTATTTATGACTTCAGCGATAGTTTAGATTTGAATTTATGGCAAGTCGCACATCATGCTTGGTTAACGTAATTCAAGGGGGGACATCATGGATCGGTTTGTAGCCATCTTACTGACTGGGTTGATCTGCTTTGTCGCATTGGGCCAGTTTTTTCAAGTTATCACACGCTATGTGCTTCAAATCCCAGTGATGGGTCTCGAAGAAACGATGCTTTATCCGACGATTTGGCTTTACATCTTTGGGGCGATCAATGCGTCCCGTGAGAACACGCATATCCGCGCCAATGTCCTTGAGATATTCATATCAACCGAGCGTGCCCATACAATTTTGGCCATTGTTGGCGAGATTATAAGCCTGATTGTCGGCCTTTGGATATTGAGCTGGGCGTGGGATTATACCCAATACGCGTGGCGGGTCTGGCGCGAAAGCCCGACGCTCTACATTCCGACATTCTACTCTGATGTTGCCCTGCTTGTGGGGGTCACGCTGATGATGGTCTACACCGTCTCGCATCTCGTCAAACATATCCTCACGTTAAAGAATGGAACGTCGACATGATCGAGATCGCACTTCTTGCTATCGCAATTCTGGTCATAACGCTGACCCTTGGCGTCCCGCTGCCTTACTGCTTTGGGGCGGCGCTGATGATCATGTATTTCATTGGCGACGTCACAATGAAGGGGATGATGCTGTGGGGCGTCCAACAGCTTGGCAACCCGATCCTACTCGCGATCCCGCTCTTTGTGTTGGCGGGCACGATCATGGCCGAAAGTGGCATCGCAGCTGCGCTCTTGCGATTTGTGAATGTGTTTGTCGGCCATATCCGTGGCGGACTGGGCGTGGTGGCAACAGTTAGTTGTGCGGTCATTGGCGCGATTTCAGGGTCTGGACTGACGGGCATCGCTGCGATTGGCCCGATCCTGATCCCCGAAATGGAAAAACGCGGCTATCCGCGCGAATATGCAACGGCGCTGATTGCCAACTCCTCCATCCTTGGGTTGTTGATCCCGCCATCCGTGACAATGATCATCTACGGCTGGGTTACTGATACGTCGATCCTCGCGTGTTTCCTTGCCACCCTTGGGCCTGGCCTTTTGATCATGCTCAGCTTTTCTGTGACGAACCTGTGGATGAGCCGCAAGTTCGACCTGATCCTCGATGACAAACCAACATTTAACGAGTTGTCTTCCGAGGTTGCAAAACGCGGCATCCACGCCTTTCCCGCACTACTTATGCCCGTCATCATTCTGGGTGGTATCTATGGCGGGATCATGACTCCGACCGAGGCCGCAGCTGTCGCCGTCATCTATTCGGTGCCTGTCGGCTTTCTGATCTATAAAGGCCTGAAAGTTGAAAATTTCTTTGCGGCAGGCAAGGAAGCGGCGACCGCCGTTGGCGCGATCATGTTTATGATCCTGTTTTCCATGATCCTCAGCCAGATGTTCGTTTATGAGAGCATCCCGCAGAAAATCGTGGCGAGCATTTTCGAGATTACCGAGAACAAGGTTCTGCTGCTGATCTTCATCAATATCATGCTGTTCCTGGTCGGCATGGTCGTCAACGATGTTACCGCGATTATTCTGATTGCGCCGCTTCTTCTGCCGCTGATGAATGCGATCGGCGTCAGCCCGATCCAATTTGCGGCCATCATGGGTGTGAACACGGCCATGGGTGGGGTCACGCCCCCCTATGCCTCGATCCTGTATCTGGGCGCACGCATTGGGAACGTCAAAGTGACCAAAGTCATTCCGCCTGCGATGTTCCTTATCGTAACCGGCTATATCCCCGTCGTGTTTCTCACCTCGTTCTGGCCCGATCTGTCGCTCTATCTTCCGCGATTGTTCGGGTATTAAGCCAACCCAAAAACAAACCCATCAACAAGGAGAACTTCAAATGAAAACCCAACTTATGGCAACTGCGCTTGCTACTCTCATGGCGGCATCGCCAGCACTCGCCGAAACCCTCAAGATGAGCCACGTACGCCCACAAGACGCAACTGTCGACGTTGAACTACGTGCCTTTGCTGCTGACGTTTCCGAGGCAACGGGTGGCGACGTCGAAATCGAATTGTTCCCAGCCTCAGCGCTTGGCGATTACACAGCCGTACAAGAACGTATCAGCGTTGGCGCATTGGACATGGCAACACAGCCAGCAGCGGCCGCTGTTGACCGTCGCATGCAAATCTCGTCCTTCCCGTATATGGCCGAAACATGGGGACAAGCGCGTGCGGTTTATGGCCCCGGCGGTGTGGTGCGTGATGTGATGACTGGCCTTTACGCCGAGCAAGACATCACAATGCTTGCAGCCTATCCGGTATATTTCGGCGGTATCGCTTTGAATGTCGAAAACCCTGCGCCAGCGAGCACAGAGCCGAACGGCATCAAAGTGCGCGTTCCGGGCATCAAGTCGTTCCAGCTGACGGGCGAAGCGTTGGGCTACATCCCATCACCGATCCCGTTCTCCGAGGCATTCACGGCTGTTCAAACAGGTGTCGTTGATGGCGTTATTGGCTCTGGCGCCGAAGGCTATTACGCCTCGTTCCGCGATGTGACCAAGACCTACATCCCTGCAAACACGCACTTTGAAGTCTGGTACATGATCATCTCAAACGAAAGCATGGCATCGTTGTCCGACGAAGATCAGGCTGCTTTGGTTGAACAAGCGGCTGCATTCGAGGCCACTCGCTGGACAGTTGCTGAAGCCGATCAGGGCAAAAGCGAGCAGCGTCTGGTTGATGAATTGGGCACGACTGTTGCCGCGCTGACCGACGAAGACCTCGCCGCAATGTCCGCGAAGGTTCGCGCCGAAGTCTGGCCGCAGGTTCTCGAAGATGTTGGTGCTGAGTGGGGTCAGGCGATCCTTGACCAAGTGGCTGCTGCTGCTAACTAAAATCCAATCACGTGGTGGCGTTTGCGCGCCACCACGACAAACACACTGAAAGGCATCTTATGGCATCGGATTACGCCATCATCGGCGGTGGTATTGTTGGCCTTTCGACCGCTTGGGGGCTTCTCAAACGTGGGCTTCGGGTCACGGTTCTGGATGGCGACGACGGATCATTCCGCGCAAGCCGCGGTAATTTCGGCCTTGTCTGGGTGCAATCCAAAGGCATGAAGCAACCCCGCTATGCACAGTGGTCGCAGGCCTCGGCTGCCGCATGGGCTGGCTTTGCCGCAGAGCTAAGCGATGCGACGGGCCATAATCTGGGGTTAGAGCAAAACGGGGGCTACGACCTCCACTTTTCCGAAGAGAGCCTTGAGGCGACTGTCTCACAATATGAAATACTAAAAGAAAAACTGGGCGGCGATTATCCGTATGAGGTTTTGGGCCACAATGCGCTGCGCCGCGAAGAACCTGCGATTGGGCCAAAGGTCGTGGGGGCAATTCTGCACCATCAGGACGGCCATGCGAACCCGCTGAACCTCTTGCGCGCGCTTGCTGACGATGTGCGCCGATTGGGCGGGCAGGTTCTCAACGGCAAGCATGTGACCCATGTGGACAAGCCCGATCTGTTCCGCGTTTCTTGTGCAGATGGCACCGAGGTGCAGGCGCGAAAAATTGTTCTCTCCGCTGGGCTTGGCGCAATGTCACTGGGGTCTAAGTTGGGGTTCAAAGCCCCGATCAGGCCGCAGCGCGGGCAGGTCATGATCACCGAGAAACTGCCCAAACTCATCAATCGCCCCTCACTCATCGCGCGTCAGACCGACGAAGGTGGTATTCAGATTGGCGCAACCAACGAAGAGGTCGGGTTGGATGATCACGTCACCCAGACGGGTCTTTCCGGGCTTGCGGCCGAAGCGGTTGCTGCCTTTCCTGCACTCGCCAAAGCGCAATTGGTCCGCAGTTGGGGCGCATTGCGCATCCTGTCACCCGACGGATTGCCAATTTATCAGGAAAGCCCCGACATGCCGGGTGCCTATCTTGTGACCTGCCACAGCGGGATTACACTTGCCGCCGCTCATGCCCGCTTCCTGCCTGACTGGTTGGAAGGGACTGAAGGCGCACCAAATCTGGAGGCCTTCAGTGAAGACCGTTTCACCCTTTCTTGAAATTGACCCCCAAAGTGATCACGTGCTGGTTCGCTTTGAGGGACAGGATTTAAGCCTGCCACTTGGCGAAAACCTCGCAGGCGCTTTGCTCGTGGCCGGCGTCATGCCATTTCGACACACGCCTGTCTCAGGCGCCCCCCGAGGTCCGTTTTGTATGATGGGTGCCTGCTTTGATTGCTTGGTCCAAATTGACGGTATGACGGTGCAAGCCTGCATGTTGCAGGTCACCAAAGGGCTGGAAATTACGATGCCAGCCGCAAGAGGTGCTGCCGATGCATAATGCTGACCTGATTGTTATCGGTGCTGGCCCCGCTGGCATGTCCGCTGCCCGCCGTGCCGCCGCATTGGGGCTGAGCGTGCTGATACTTGACGAACAGCCTGCGGCGGGGGGGCAAATCTACCGTAATGTCGACCGCGCCAGCGCCGCGCGAAACGATATACTTGGTAAGGATTACACCCACGGGCGGACCCTGACCGAGGGTTTGCATCACGAAAACATCACCCATCTTATGGGCGCGGTGGTTTGGCAGATCGAAGATGGCACCCGCGTGGCTTTCACCCAGAATGGCAAAGGTGCGCTAGCGGTTGGGCAGAGAATTCTGCTGGCGACAGGCGCGTTGGAACGACCAATGCCGCTGCCTGGATGGACCTTGCCCGGCGTTATGACAGCGGGGGCAGCGCAAATCCTGCTCAAACAATCGGGCATTGCCTGCCAAGGCGCGGTCTTGGTCGGATCGGGTCCGCTGTTATATCTTATCGCCACGCAGATGGTGCGCGCGGGTGTTCCACCGCTTGCGCTGGTTGAAACTCAAACGACGGGCGATCTGACAAAATCCATGCGCCATTTGGGCGGTGCTTTGCGGGGTTGGCCGTATCTTGTCAAAGGGCTTCGGATGCTATGGGACCTGCGACGTGCTGGCATCCCGCGCTACGTTGGCGCCAAAGCCATCGCGATTGAAGGGGACCAAAACGCGCAAGCTGTCACCTTCAAGATTGGCAAATCGGCGCACCGCATCGCGTGTGACACGGTATTGCTGCACCACGGCGTTGTCCCCAATACACAAGCAGCGCGATCTATCGACATTCCCCACCTGTGGGACGGTGCTCAAAACTGCTTTGTGCCAGAGTATGACGCTTGGGGGCGCTCGGCCGTAGCCACGGTGTTCATCGCAGGTGACGGGGCAGGGATCGGCGGTGCAAAAGCGGCGGCGTTGGCAGGTGAAATAGCTGCCCTAGAAATCGCTCACGGCCTTGAAAAACTGTCTGAACCAGCCCGCGACGACACGGCCCGCAACCTGCGCAAACATCTGGCCGCGGAGCGTGCAGCACGCCCCTTCATCGACGCAGCCTATCCGCCCTATGCGGGTGCGATTGCGCCGCCAGACGATACGATCATATGCCGCTGCGAAGAGGTAACCGCTGGCGACATTCGCCGCTTTGCTGGATTGGGCTGTCTCGGCCCGAACCAAGCCAAGGCGTTTGGGCGATCTGGTATGGGACCCTGTCAAGGGCGCTATTGCGGGCTATCGGTTTCGCAAATCTTGGCGGCCAGCAATGAAATCTCCTTAGATGACACTGGATATTTCCGTATCCGCCCACCGCTCAAACCTGTGACCTTGGGCGAACTTGCAGCCATGGATGTCCCTGACATGAATGAGGTCCAAAACTGATTCAACGGATCGAAACAAATGCGCGTATGAGCAAAATCGTCAGACATGCGTGACTTTGATGAAATGAATGCCGTCTGGGACGCGTGGGTGCCACAGGGCCAGGCCCCCGCGCGCTCACGTGGCGTGCCGATATTTACCGATAGTCTTGTAAAATCAGGTCTGATGCCTTTTCGCCAATCATGATCGCGGGGGCGTTTGTATTGCCCGACACGATCTCGGGCATGATCGAGCAATCCGCAACCCGCAGCCCTGCAATGCCGTGAACCCGCAGGCGGTCATCGACAACGGCCATCTTATCGCTGCCCATTTTACAGGTGCCCGTCGGGTGGTAAATCGAGGCGGTATTACTGCGCGCCCAATCCAGCGTTGCGTCATAGTCATCCATTGGCAGGTCAGGATGCGGGCGGAATTCGGTTGAGATTTTGGACGTCAGCGGCGCGTGCCGCGCAATGGTCCGGGCGATATTGATGCCAGCCACAACCGTCCGACAATCGGTCTCGGTCGCGAGATAATTGGGAATGATTTTCGGATAGGTGCGACCGTCCGCACTCGCGAGACGAATTTCGCCGCGCGATTCAGGGCGCAGTTGACAGACCGAGGTGGTGAAGGCCGAAAACTTATCTGCGCCGCGTCCCGGATTTTCCGCCGAAAGCGGCTGCACATGGAACTGGATGTCGGGGGTCTCCACCTCTGGCCGTGTTTTCATAAACCCTGTCGCAAGGCTCGCGGCCATTGTCATCGGACCAGAGCGGAACATCAGATATTTCAGCCCGATCCGCGCCTGTCCGAGCCAACTGCCGACCTCGTCATTCAGCGTAGGCTCGTTGCTTTTGTAAACCAGCCGTGCTTGCAAATGGTCTTGCAGGTTTTTGCCAACGCCCTGTAAATCTGCGACGACCTCAATACCGTGCTCAGCCAATTGCGCGGCCTCGCCGATGCCCGACAGCATAAGAAGTTGCGGCGAGTTGATTGATCCCCCCGAGAGGATGATCTCGCGGCCTGCCTCGACGATATGCTCTGTGCCGCTGCGGTCTTTGTAGCGGACAGCAACAGCGCGTTTGTCTTTGATATCAAGCTTTTCCACTTGTGCATGGGTGATGATGGTCAGGTTCTTGCGTGACTTCACAGGGTTGAGGAAAGCCACGGCGGAAGAGCATCTGCGGCCATTCTTTGCGGTCAATTGGAAGAACCCGACGCCCTCTTGATCCGCGCCATTATAGTCGGGATTGAACTTATAGCCTGCAGATTGGGCCGCCTCGACCCAAGCATCGGTGATGGGGCGTTGAATGCGCATGTTGGACACCGAAAGGTTGCCCTGATCGCCGTGGAATTCATCCGCGCCGCGCTCGTTTTTCTCGGAGCGTTTAAAGAGCGGCAGCACATCCTCCCAGCCCCAACCCTTGTTGCCCATCTGCGCCCAGCGGTCGTAATCTTGCGGCTGTCCACGCACGTAGAGCAAACCGTTGAGCGACGATGATCCGCCCAAGACGCGCCCCCGTGGCCAATCAATAGAACGCCCGTTAAGGCCTTGATCTGGTTCTGTTTTATAACACCAGTCGACGGTCGGATTGTGGATGGTTTTGAAATACCCGACGGGGATGTGGATCCACGGATTAAGATCTGCGGGCCCGGCCTCTAGAAGCACAACACTGACCTTTGGATCGGCACTAAGCCTGTTGGCAATAACGCATCCCGCAGAGCCTGCGCCTACGATTACATAATCAGCTTTCACATCAAATCCTCCGGTGCTTGAAAAAAACACTATGCAAAAGCTTCAGACTAATCTAGCCTTTTTTGATAAGAAACGTCTCATTAATTCACCAAACGGGAGGAAACCATGACTATTAACAACCGCATTGGCGGCGTATCGCGAAGAGATTTCTTCAAGGTCGCAGGCACTTACGGCATGAGCTCGACCTTGCTCGCAGCAGGTACATTTGGCGGCGCAATGACAGCAGCCAACCTCGCAGCGGCCGCAGAATCAACCTACGAGCGTCGCTTTGCCAAAGAAGCAAAGTTCACGCTCAAGTTCGGGGCTGCCGGATTTAACCCGCGCAACCTTTTGATCGAACGCGCAGGTTGCCTTGAGTTCGCACGTGATCTGGAAAGCCGTACCGACGGCGAAATCCGTGTTGAGTTTATCGGCGATAACGCGATTTGTGGCCAAGGCTCCTGCGCTGAGAAGACCCAGCAGGGTATCGTTGATATGTACGCGGCTTCGACGCAGAACTCTGCGGGTGCGGCGCCTTATCTGAACGTGCTCGACTATGCATATATGTTCCCGACGCGCGCCTCGCAGTATCACTTCCTTTATAGCCCAGATTCACAGCGCATTTTGCGTGATCCCTATGAAAAGAACCACGGGCTAAAGTTCTTGTTCTCGCACTGCGAACTTCGCGGCATTCAGCTTGGCCTGAAGTGGCAGGACAAAGAGACTGTGACGTCTGTTGAGCAGCTTGCAGGCACAAAGAACCGCGTCACAGGCACTCAGCTTGGCCGTATCGCGATGGAAGCCTTGAACCTGAACCCTGTGCCGATTGCATGGGAAGAGACACTTGATGGTCTCAAGCAAGGCCTCATTGACGGCGCGGAAACATGGGCCTCTGCGGTGGCTTATGCGAACATGTCGCCAGTTGTGTCCCAGTGTGTGGACCTCGAATTCTTCTGCGGCACAGAGCATACAGCGATGTCGGCAGCCGTCTTTGACAGCCTTGGCGGTGAATTGCAGGATGCGGTCAACGAATCCGCATACCTCGCACAGGTTCACGTGCAGGCAGCCAACGAGGCAGCACTCGTGAAAACTGTTGGTTACTCGACACCACAGCTTCCTGACACGATTTTCGCCAAGGACGGCGTACGCATGGCCACGATTTCTGCCGAAGAAAAGCGTAAAGCTGAAGAGATGTGCTCGCCAGAGTTCCAGCCACAATTGTGGAATGAATGGCGCGAGCGGATCAACGGCTGGGCCGGTGGCATCGATACCTATCAGGAAATTTACGACATTGCGCGTCAAATTCCTGTCGAGACACTGCCAGAGAACGTGGAACCACGTCGCTGGTGGAAGGGCTAAACCCCTAAAAAGTGGGCCGGTTGGACGAGGAGGTCTGACCGGCCCATCTTCTTATCGACAAAACGCGTGCCAATTTAAGAGCATAACAATTTGGGGGGAGCCAAATGTCACTATTGTCTGACATGGGCACAATCATTTCGACGATGACCGTGGGTGAGGTCGATTTCCAAGCGGTGAATGCGTTCAGATCGCAAGCCGCATGGTTCGTTTTTGGCCCAATCACCGCCATCGGCGCGATTTTGGTCTATTACATGTATAAAATGTCGCCATGGCTTGACCGCCACCTTGAGCGGTCGATTGTGGTCTATACCTATATCGTGATCGCGGGGATCATCTTTGTCGGCGTGTTGCAGCGGTTTTTGCCGTTCCTGCCGATGCAGCCTGCATGGTCAACCACACTGCCGCCCATGCTCTTTATGGTCATGGCGTGGTTTGGCTGTTCGTTTAACGTGCGCCTGCGCACCCACCTTGGTTTTAGCGAATTCCGCACCAAGTTTTCCCCCAAATGGCAGTTGGCCATGTTGTGGCTTGATGCCGTGCTTTGGTTTGGATTCTGCGTGATTGTTGTGACCACAACGGCGCGTGTGACGGCCAATGCGGTGTCCAACTTTATGATCGTGCCGGGGACAAATGGTTTGATGCAGTGGTGGTTTATTATCACCGTGCCGATTGCGTTTATCCTGATGGCAGGGCGCGTTTTGGAAAATATTATTGAAGACATGGGCAAATATGCGCGCGGCGAACCGCTGGTCGAGCAATCTGTCATCGGGGGAGATGTATGATGACTGATGGAACCTTAATTACACTGATTTCACTGGCGGTGACGGTCATCTTCATGCTCGGCGTGCCAGTGTTGCTGGTCATCGTTTACTGGGTGATTGGCTGCTCTTTTGTCCTTGGCCTGACGCTCGATAACCTTGGCAACGAATTGCTGAACGTCTTTAACAAGGGCTTTGCCTTGCTGGCGATGCCGCTGTTCATTCTCACTGGTGACCTGATTAACAAATCTGGGATCGCCCGAAGGCTCTCTGATTTCGCCTATTCCTGCCTCGGCTGGTTACGTGGCGGGCTTGCGATGGCGGCGATTGGCGCTTGCGGTTTGTTCGCTGCGATCTCTGGGTCGAACTCGGCCACAACGGCCACCATCGGCTCCATGCTTCACCCTGAAATGGTCAAAGGCGGCTATGACGAGCGGTTCTCGGCAGCCACCGCAGCAGCGGGCGGCACAGTAGGGATCATCATTCCGCCCTCCATCATCTTCATCGTTTACGGGTTCTTGATGAACCTGCCGATTTCCGAGCTTTTCGTCGCGGGCATTATTCCGGGCATCCTGATGGTGCTCGGCATGATGGTTACCTGCTTTATCGTCTGCTCGATCCACGGCTGGGGCATCCTGATCAAGCTGTCGTTCATGCGGGTTCTGAAAACTGCAATCGGCGCTTGGCTTGGCTTTTTTGCCATCGGTCTTGTGCTTTGGGGCATCTACACGGGTAAGTTTTCGCCCACGGAGGCCGCTGGCGTCACGGTCGGTTTCTGTATCATCGTCGGGTTGATCTCCTATCCGCTCAACAAGCTTATGGGCACCCATGCAGAAACCCCGATTGAAGACAAATCCATCTCGTCGATGTTCGTCGTCGAAGGGTTCACAGCGCTGGAAATCCCGTCAATCGTCGTGCGGTCTGCGCAGATCACGGGCATCCTTGCGCCGCTGATCGCTGTCTCGGTTGTGATGCAGCAGGTCCTATCCACGATGGGCGCACAAGAAACCATCGGCAATTTTGTGACCAGCATGGGCGGCTACTATCCTGTTCTGTTCACCTCCATGGCGATGGTGTTTGTCGCGGGCATGATCCTTGAATCGCTGCCTGTCACAATCATTCTGGCACCAATCTTGGCCCCGATTGCGGCCTCTGTTGGCGTTGATCCGATCCACTTTTCGGTGATCTTTCTTGTGGGTGCCTCGATTGGGTTTATCACACCACCTTACGGTCTGAACCTTTATGTGGCATCAGGTGTGACAGGAGTGCCGTACTTTAGGCTCTTGCCTTATTCATCGCTGTACCTCATTTCGCTGATCGCGGTTTGGGTCCTCGTGGCGTTGACCCCTGAACTTGCATTGTGGCTGCTGCCAGCCAGATAAAGGATAGCTATGCCAGACGATCTGTCACAATCGACCACTGGACAGATACCAACCAACCTACGTCTGTTGGTCTTGTTGGAACGGATCGCAGCAGAGGGCGCGCCCGTTTCACCAAGCGCTCTGAGCACAGCCCTTGATCTGCCAAAGGCGACCATTCACAGGCTCTTGGCCACCGCCGAGGACGAAGGGTTCTTGCAACGCGATCTTGATGGCCGGTCCTATGGTCCGGGCGTGCGTCTGCGCAAACTTTCGGCCAATACATTGTCATCGCAGCGGGTGCGCACAGAGCGCCTGCTGGTGATGAAGGCCTTGGCCGAAGAAGTTGGCGAGACCTGCAATCTTGCAGCACCAGGCCGCTACGGCATGGTATATCTGGACCGTGTCGAGACCCATTGGCCCCTACGTATCCAGCTGCCTGTTGGCACCCAAGTGCCGTTCCATTGTACGGCCAGCGGCAAGATGTATCTGTCGTCCCTTCGCCAAGACAAATTGCTGCGCCTCTTGGAAACCATGCCACTTGATCCGCAAACTCCAGCTTCAATTACTGATCCCAAAAAGCTTTTGGATGAAATCGCAGCAACCCGCGCACGCGGCTATTCCACCGACGATCAAGAATTCATGGAAGGCATGGCCGCCATCGCCATTCCCATATGCGACGACAAATCGCGACTGCTCACAACCCTCTCGATCCATGCCCCAATCCAAAGGCACAATTTGTCCGAATTAGAGAATTCAATTGATGCCTTAAGGCGGGCAGGCAAAAGTCTGGAACAAATCGTCTTATGACGCACTGGCGCCATGGCAAATAACAACGGGCACGCGCTGGCTGCTTTTAACGCATGACAAAAGGGTTTGCCATCGGGCTGTCAGAGGTGTTGATCCATGTGGTTTTTGTGCGTGTATAGTCGTGGATCGCATCTAACCCTGCTTCACGCCCGTAACCCGACTGATTGTAACCGCCAAATGGCGCAATAGGGGAAATCGCGCGGTAGGTATTCACCCAGCAAATGCCAGCTTTCAGCCGCGCAGACACACGATGAGCGCGAGCAAGGTTTTGCGTGAAAACGCCCGAGCCCAATCCAAAAGGCGTGTCGTTGGCAAGTGCAATGGCCTCTTCTTCGGTGTCAAAAGCGATCAGTGACATCACAGGCCCAAACATCTCGACCTTGAGCGTCTCGGTATCCGTGCCCGCGCATTCAACGAGGGTCGGGGCCATATAGTTGCCAGCCTGCGCCAATGGCGCGCCGCCAAAATGAACTTTCGCGCCTTGCGTCTTTGCAATGGCCAGTGTCGTCACGATCTTATTGACCTGCGCCGCCGTGCAAACGGGGCCAAGGTGCGAGAGGCCGTCCATTGGATCGCCCACAATAATATGCGCGGCTTTTTCTGCGATTTTCGCAATAAGCGCAGCCATGATCGGACGGTGAATAAGCCCCCGTGACCCAGCAACACAGCTTTGTCCCGACGCGCCAAAATTGCCTGCAATCAGGCCATTGGCGGCCCCTTCCAAATCCGCGTCACCAAAAACAAGGATCGGGGACTTACCCCCCAGCTCAAGCGAAGTCACAGCAAAGTTTTCGGCAGAGTTGCGCACGACGTGCCTTGCGGTTTCTGGCCCGCCAGTAAATGCGATACGGTCTACATCAGGGTGTCGTGTTAGCGGAATTGCGCAATTTTCAGCATCACCAGTGATGATCGAGACGACGCCCGCAGGAAAACCTGCTTGCTCAATCAACTTGGCAAAGGCGAGCATCGGGGTGGGTGCGACCTCTGACGCCTTCAAAACCACAGCGCAACCTGCGGCAAGCGCAGGCCCCAACTTGGTCGCCGTCAAAAACATCTGCGCATTCCACGGCACAATCGCGACCACGACACCAATAGGTTCGCGGCGCGTGAAGACATGCATGTCGGGTTTATCAATCGGCAGCACCGCGCCTTCGATCTTGTCAGCAAGGCCTGCATAGTAGCGGTAATAATCCCCAACATAGGCCGTTTGCGTCGATGTTTCGGCCAGCAATTTACCACTATCCGTAGTTTCCAGACGGCCCAGTTCTTGGGCGTTTTCTTCAATGAGTTCAGCCAAACGATAAAGCAACTTTCCCCGCTTCGTCTGGGTCATGTCGCGCCATGCGGGATCATTCAGCGCCCGCCGTGCGGCTGCAATCGCCCGATCCACGTCGGCAGGGGCGGCGCATGCGAATGTAGCCCAGTCTTCACCCGTCGCAGGGTTTTGGGTGGCCATCGTTTGGCCCGCATCCCCTTCGGTCCATGCGCCATCAATATACATCTGAAAATGGGGAAGCTGTGTCATGGTGGTCCTCATGTAAAAGCGGGCATTACGTCATCAATGAACCGCGCGAGCGAGGCGCGTTTGCGCTCGGAACTCATGCCGTTATCAATCCAGAATGAGTATTCATCGTATCCTAAATCTTCATAGCGTTTTATTTGGTCGATGACGTCCTGCTTTGTGCCAATCGTCAAATCGCGCAGCATGTTCTCGGGCGACATCATGGTATTCGCTGCAATTTCATCTTCGGTCAGGGTTTCAATCAGCCCCTGACTAACAGGGCGCTTGTTTTGAAACCACGCACCAAAGTAGCAGTAGAATTCTGACAACTCTTTCGCCGCGACCGCAACATCATCGGCGTCAGACCCGACATAAGTGTGATGCAGCAACATGATTTTAGGGCGCGGCCCACTGTAAGCTGCACAAGCATCGTTGAATTTGGTCATCAGGCTTTCGATTTCAGTCATCCCTTGCCAAAGCGGGGTCACTTGAATGTTAAAGCCGTTATCGACACCAAAGGCATGGCTGTTGGCATCGCGCGCCGCGATCCAGATCGGTGGGCCGTCTAGCTGCACAGGCTTTGGCGCAGAGGTGGTTGCGGGGAATTGGTAATAATGCCCGTCATGCGTACAATCACCCGCCCATAGCTGACGCAACAAAGGCGCGGTTTCGCGCATCCTCTGGCCTGCGTCCCACGCATCCATTCCGGGCCGCAAGCGTTCGTATTCGTAGGAATAAGCGCCCCGCGCGATGCCAAGCTCGATACGCCCGTCGGTGATCAAATCCGCAGCCGCCGCTTCGCCTGCCAATGCAATCGGATGCCAGAACGGCGCAATCACTGTCCCTGTGCCGAGCCGTAGATTTTTGGTGTGATAGCTCAGATCCACAAGACTGATAAACGGGTTAGGCGCGATGGTGAAATCCATTCCGTGATGCTCGCCCGTCCATATCGCCCGCATGCCGCCTTCGTCCGCCATCTTTGCCAGCGCAATCAAGTCACTGCGCAAAACGCGCTGATCCTGGTCGGGGCGGGTCCGTTCCATATGTGCAAAAAGCGAGAAATCCATGGGCTACATCCTTGTTGTCGAGCTATGGATCGCACCGTCTTCGGTGTCTCCAAGGTAAAGGGCAAAATTGCGGGTCTGCTGCTCTAGCGCGAAACGGGTCATCATCCGCGCGATCGGGGCGCTGGCATATGTCTGGTCGGCAAGGTCTGCGATTGGCACGGCGACGATCCCATCTGTGGGCGTCTCAATATGACCCGTTGCCAAGAAATAGGTGTAATGCGCACGCGGCTTGGTGCTCTCAAAAACCGAATAGGCTTGGCCAAGGTCAGCCACGATCCCTTTGCGCACAAGGGTTTCGCGCAGGTCATTGATCAAACGCCCCCGCTCTGAGTGGGTGCAATGTGGTGGTCGCAACCCGTCCGCCGTTTGAACCATCAAGACGGTATCGCCATCCTCAACAATCGCGCCACAAATCGCAGCACCGCTTGTTTCTTCAAAAGCAGCACGCTCCAACCCAAGGCTAAAGTACTGTCCGTTGACGTAACCAAGCCCCGCCCCATCGACATGCGCAAATTCAGTCACCCTGCCAATTAAGATGCAGTGGTCACCGGCAGGAATGATCTGTTCGGCGGTGCAGGAGAATTGCACCACAGCGCCATCAATCAACGGCACGCCCTGCGCATCCAGATGGTGTGGCACTTGTGCGAAGCGATCCCCCTTGGAACTTGCGAAAACGTTCGAGATCGACTCTTGTCCCTCGGACAAAATATTGACCGCAAAATGCGTGCAATTGGCAAAGGTCTCGTAGCTCGACAAAAACTTACCCGGACAAACCAGCAAAAGCGGCGGGTCAAGCGACACCGACGAAAATGAATTTGCAGTGAAGCCCACGGGGGTGCCGTCTTCGCGCACGGCCGTCACAACAGTCACACCCGTTAGAAATCCGCCAAACGCATTACGCAGGGCGCGTGGATCAATTTGTGTCAATTTGCGTGTCCTGAATGAATTGTTTCAAAATCTCGGTCACTTGCGCGGCATGGGTCATCGGCAACATATGCGCGGCCCCCTTCAAGACGATAGCTGCTCCTTTTGGAGCCAGTGCCGCCATGCGCTGGGACATCAGCGGCGTTGAATTTGGCTCGTCTTCGCCCGTTAAAAACAATGCAGGACAGCGCAGATTTCTAAGCGTCACGTCCGATGGACCGTCCTCATTCGCAAACACGCGGTAAGCATCGCGATAGCCAGCGGGATCGACCCTGCAAAGCCACTCTTGGCAAGCGTCCCGCGCCGCTGACGGGGCTGATCCAAACCAGCGGTTAAGCGTTGCGGTTGGATCGGTAGTTGTCTTGCCGTCCAAACTTGCAGCACGCGACAAGACGGCCTTTTTTGCGTCAGTATCACGCTGAAAAATCCCATTCAGTGCAGCAACCCCATGCACAAGATCAGGATGCCTCGCTGCCATATCCAAAGCGATCATCGCGCCAAAAGAATGCCCGATCACCACAGCAGGCTCTGTCAGGATCACCGCAATCGCATCGCTGAAATCGGTCAGGCTTGGATGATCACCAAGCCGCGCACTTTCCCCATGGCCAGGCATGTCTACGGCGATAACTCGACCGTTTTGCGCCAGCGCCTGCAATTGCCCGCCCCACGCCTCGGCCCGCAAGCCGACGCCGTGAACCAATACAACATTTGGACCTGAGCCGCCCGTAATCGCGGCAAGCGCCCCAAAGTTAGACCGCGGCTGGATTGTCCAAGTCATGACCCAAATCCTTCAAATCTTGGTATCTGTCGCCAATGCGGTGATGTGGGCGACCACTTGTTGCGGCACCCAACACCACAACGATTTCGTCGTCGCGCGGCGCATCTGGGATCGCGAACTGGATTGTCAGATAGTGGGAGCGGCGACCTGCGTCATTCTTATCCATCAGTGGCACCATGATCGGCGCATTCGCCCCGCCACGCGTGTTTGTGAACGCAAGATAGGATTTTGCGCCCACGGCTTCGCGGAAATGGTTGCCAAACCGCAGCGTATGGATCAGCCCAGACGCATGTTCAATCTCACCATTGAGGCCAACTACAGCGGCTTTGCCGTAGGCCTCGATCGCGTCACCCGAGCCCGCGACCTTGATCATCCGCTCCGTTAACATTTCGCCCAATACAGGACCATAGGCATGAATTTCTGGCTTGAGGTTTTCGACAAACCGACCCGCCCATGGGTTGCGCACAACGGCGGCCACTGCAAACAGCCGCCAAGGTTTTTCAGCAGGGCGAAACCCCTCGACAAGAACCTCTTCATCATAGGTCACAATTTTTCGAATGTCTGGATGCATGCCGTCGTCTCCTTGCAGTGGTGACTCCGACTATCGAACGCCAATGCGCAATTTGACAAATGAATGATTATGAGGCTTAGGTATTAGTATTGCTAATAGGTAACTTGACCATGGTAAAAGCCTTACCCCCACTCGCATGGTTTCGCGCATTCGAGGCCGCCGCACGTCACCTCAGCTTTACCGCTGCTGCCGAAGAAATTGGCATGACCCAATCTGGGGTGAGCCAACATGTCAGATCACTTGAAACATCCCTTGGTGTGGCCCTGTTTATCCGCCGTGCACGCGGGCTCTCGCTCACGGATGACGGACGCAAGTTATTGCCTCAAGTCGGGTCCGCGCTTGAGACGTTGACTGCTGCCGCCAGCGCGTTTGAGACCGTGCCCACTGATAACATTCTGACTATCGCCTCGTCGGTCAGCGTCGCGCAATGGATCATCTCACCACACCTTTCTGACTTCACGCAAAGCCATCCGAACATCAGGATGCGCTTTCTGAGCACCATTTGGCCAGACGATTTTCACACCGTCAGAGCCGACGTCGAAATCCCGTTCGGGTCACAAAAGCAAGTCGGGCGTGATGCGGTTATGTTGGAACCTAATGCATTGATCGCCCTGAAATCCCCGACCCTGAGTGGCAGCATCGAAACGCTGCCATTGATTGAATCCGTTGGCACCTCTGACGGCTGGAAAACATGGGGCGAGGTCGTGGGCGGGAAACCGAAACCCGAGATATTCGTCGATACCTACGGCGCAGCCCTGAACCTTGCTGTACACGGGAACGGCGTCGCCCTTGTCAGCAAAATACTGGCTCAACATGCCTTAAAAGCGGGTCAACTCGAATTGGCCCACAAGGCCGCTGTCCCTTGTAAGGAAGGCTATTATCTCAGGGTGAATGAAGCCAAGCCTAAAGCCAAACACTTTGGAGACTGGCTGCTTGGGAAAATTGAAGGAAGCAACCCGTAAAACTGGACCTGTCGCGGCGAGAAGACGCGCTGAGAATATTTGCAAATCTGACCAACCCTGTGTTGTTCAGTCACCTCAGATGAAATAACTTGCGGTTGTAATCAGGTTTTGGTTTGAAAGAGTTCATGTCACTGGGCACCTCATCCATCGAGAACGCTGCGCCTGATCAGGCGTCCTTGAAGGCGGCTAGCAAACTAGTATCACCCGCCAAATGGCCAGAGCGTTTCATTTCTGGTGATGGTGGTTTGATCTTTGGGGCTTGTCAGGGGTCAGGTGCAAACCCTTATCGCGTTGTTGTGGACCTGAGCGATCTGGGGGCCAAATGCAGTTGCCCCTCCCGCAAGTTTCCCTGCAAACATGCCTTGGCGTTGATGTTACAATATAGCGGAGGCCCTGCCGATTTTGTGCAAGCCGATGTGCCCGCATGGGTGGCAGATTGGTTAGGTCGGCGGCGTAAAACCACAACGGTGGCCCCCTCCAGCGGCGAGAAAAAAAGCATCGCCGCCGCGCAGATGATTGAGCCAGAAGCACCCGTCGATCCGAAGGTGGCAGCGCGAAACGCAGCCGCCGCGGCCAAGCGCGCGGCGGCGACACGAGCCGCAATCACCGACGGCTTGGCCGAGATGGAAGCATGGATCGCAGACCAATTACGGGCAGGGCTTTCGGAACTTCTCGCGGACCTTACGGGGCGCTGCCGACGCATTGCTTCGCGCTTGGTTGACGCCAAAGCAGGAACGCTTGCCGGTCGCATTGATGGCATCCCAGCACGCGTTCTGGCGCTACCTCAAAGAGACCGCCCCGATGTGCTGATCTCGGAGCTGGGCAAATTAGTTATCATTGCGCGTGACTGGGGCAATGGGACGTCTCCAACCCCTGTGGTGCGGCGCGTGATCATGGGCGCCGAGAAGAGGGAAGTGTTGTTGGAAAACAATGATGCGCTGCGTCACAGCGGCTTGTGGGAGGTCTTGGTCAGCAGGGATGAGACCCGTCGCGACGGGCTTATCGCGCGATCAACATGGCTCCTTGGTTTGGACGACAGCAGCCCTCGGTTTGCAGTGCTCCAAGACTTTTTTCCGGCCACCATGGGCAAACAGGGGGCGGCTTTTACGGCAGGTCAGCAGTTCAAAGCCGAACTGATATTCTATCCTGCCCCAACACCATTGCGCGCCCAAATCGTTGAACGCAGGGTGGTGGATGAACATCACCCTTGGCCAATCACTCCGCAAAACCGGGATATCTTGCGTGGTTTCACAGAGGCTTTGATCCATGAGCCGTGGATAACGGAATTGCCTATTTTTCTGCCGTCTGGCCGTCTGGGTAAAAAGGAAGATGCGCATTACTGGACAGGCACCGATGCAACATTGCCCTTAGTTTCAGGCGGAATATCAGACTCGGTCATGGGTGCAGAACTGCGACAATCGGTTGTGCTGTGGAACGGGAGCGTCGCAGATTTGCTCGCATCAGACACCAATTTTGGCAGGTATTATTCAGATGCTTGAGGATACGCTCAGCAGGCTTGAAGCCGCCAAACTGCGTTGGATGACCGGCGGTGAGGCTGACGTTCGCTCTGATCCGTTCGCGTCAGGGGCGCAGGGCGTTGAGGCGCAATTGCGGCTTTTGGCACAGGCGGCGCTGTTTCGCCAAACCTGTCTGCGGCCCTCTGCACCCAGCAAGCTCACGATGGTAGAGCCGCTGCCCGCGCCGCCGTTGCCGCTGTTATCCACGCATTTGCGCCCGGCCTTCCGCCACATCATGCAACAACAAGACCGAAGCATCTGGCAGGGCCTCACAGGACTGATGGCCGCGAGGGGCGTCATGGCGCACCCGTTTGACTGGTTACCACCGCAGGACACAAACGGTTACGCCGATATCTATATCCCCTATGCAAAGTGGAAAGCGGGCCTCGACAATCATGAAATGGAACTGACTGCGGAAACATGGCAAGACATGTATCCGGCAGAACGCCGCAATGCCTTTGCAGACCTCCGCGCCAAAGACACGACAGCCGCCCGCGCAATGATCGAAGCCTATGGGAGCACCTTATCCGCAGACGAGCGTCTTGGATTGATCGATTGCCTTGCACAGGGCCTTGGTGCCGATGACATTCCCTATCTTACCGAGGTTTCGACTAAGGATCGCTCTGCCAAGGTCAAGGCAAGGGCGGCAGGATTCTTGGCGCGACTGGGTGTGGCAAGCGATAGAGATGAGGCGAAAGAACTTGCCGCGTTTATGGAGAAATCCACAAAAGGCATCATTCGTCGACGCAAAGAAATCGCGTTGCGCCGTAAGTTAAACGGAGCCCAACAAAATCGGGTGAGCGCACTGTTGGACACGGTTACTTTTACGCAACTTGCCGCAGCTCTCGACATCACGCCTGATGCGCTCGCTGACTCTTACGTTACCGAAAAAAATACCACCGCGCTGCAATTTTGGGGGCTATGCGCCCGCACCGCACCTCGTGATGCGCTCTTGATCTATTGGGCACGTTTGCGAAGCGATGGTGTGGCGAATTTCTCCAGGCTCGCTGGCATAACAGACCAACTCTCCCGAGATCAGATTATGGCTGAAGCACAAGGGCTGGTCATGTCCGCCGACCTGACGGATTTGCGTGACATGTTGGCGGTGACAGGGCCCGACGTTGGCCGCGATATGTCTGACGCACTGCTGAATAGCCCGTTCTACCGCGCCCAATTGGATGCCCTTAAAACCGCGCTGGCCAAACGCGCGACAGGCGATGGTGACTACCGCCACGACCCGATGGTGGCACAGTTCGGGGGATTTGTGACCCAGCTTGCTTTTCTGGTGACAGCGGAACACGCGCGCAGGGTGGCCAGCGACCTTCAAAAACGAGGCTTGCACGCCGCAGACCCCATCCTTCACCCTTTGAATTTCAACATAGCCTTGCAAGGAAAAACGCCATGAACGAAATGCTTCGTCACCCAGCCGAGGTCGTCTGGAAGGCCGAAATTGAGGCGCTTTGTGCGGACAAGAACGAGCCGAAGCCTGCGGGTTGGGCGATGTCGCCCCGTGCAGCCGTCACATATCTTCTGGGTGGCAAAGCCGCTGATGGCACCGTGATCACACCAAAATACGTGGGGCAAAAACGATTGATCGAAACCGCCGTTGCCACGCTGGCTACAGATCGGGCCTTGTTGCTGCTTGGTGTGCCTGGCACCGCAAAGTCGTGGGTTTCCGAACACCTCGCCGCTGCTGTGGCAGGGGATTCAACACTTGTCGTGCAATGCACCGCTGGAACGGATGAAAACCAAATTCGTTATGGCTGGAACTATGCACAATTATTGGCCAAGGGCCCAAGTCAAGACGCACTTGTCCCCACACCACTTTACCGTGCGATGGAGACAGGAAAACTATGCCGACTGGAGGAGCTAACCCGTATGGGCTCGGATGTGCAGGACACGCTCATCACGGTCTTGTCGGAAAAAATGATGCCGATCCCTGAACTGAATACGACCCTCTACGCACGACGTGGATTCAACATTATCGCCACGGCCAACAACCGAGACAAAGGCGTGAATGAACTCTCATCTGCGCTCAAGCGGCGCTTTAACGTCGTTGTGCTACCGTTGCCGGACAATTTGGACGAAGAAGTGTCGATTGTAACCAAACGGGTGGGCGAAATGGCAATCGGGCTGGACCTGCCCATGCCCAAGAATGTCGCGACCGAAGTGGGCCGCGTTGTTACCATGTTCCGTGAATTGCGCGAAGGGCAGACCCTCGACGGTAAGACCGCGCTCAAGGTGCCCAGCGGTACGCTTTCCACAGCAGAGGCAATCGCGGTCATGGTTGGCGGTCTATCGCAAGCGGCATTCTTTTCTAACGGAACACTTAACGCTGATGGGATCGCGCCCAATATCTTGGGGGCCGTCCTGAAGGATCCCGTTCAAGATAAAGCTGTGCTGGCTGAATATCTCGAAACCGTCGTGAAAAAACGACGCGATTATGCGGACTACTATTCCGTTCTGACCGAGATCTTGTGACCTGATGGGCGAGGTCAGCTACCTAGGGATCAGGCATCACGGACCGGGATCGGCACGGCAGGTCATTGCTGCGTTGGAAGCGTTGCAACCTGTTGTTGTGCTGATCGAAGGGCCGGCGGACCTGACGGACCAAATTGTTCACGTAGCCGACCCTGCAATGGTGCCGCCCGTGGCACTTCTTGCTTATGCCAGCGCGGCACCAGAGCGCGCAATCTTTTGGCCCTTCGCGCGGTTTTCACCAGAATATCAGGCCATCAGATGGGCACTAGCTCGCAATATTCCGGTGCAATTTATCGACTTGCCAGCAGCGGTGACATTGGCCGAAGTCTCAGAAGAACAGCGGCCACAAGATAACGCTGTTGCCCGCGATCCCATTGGCGCTCTGGCTGCGGCGGCTGGTTATGAAGACGGCGAAAGCTGGTGGTCTAATCTGATCGAAGAAAACCCCGACCCAGGTCGCGTTTTTGAAGCCATCAGCGACGCAATGACTGCGCTGCGCGAGAACCACACGCCTGATCCTCGCGAGGCACAGCGCGAGGCGCACATGCGTCGAGAAATCACCAATGCCACCAAAGAAAATGACGGCTCCATCGCGGTTATTTGCGGCGCCTGGCACGTCCCAGCCCTCCGCGATAAAGTCAAAGCATCAGACAACAATGCGCTATTGCGAGGGCTACCAAAAACAAAGGTGCAGGCAACTTGGGCACCTTGGACATCGCCCCGTCTTGCACGTGCGACAGGTTACGGCGCAGGCGTCGCAGCCCCCTTATGGTACGATCACATTTGGGAAAATGGCACTGGGTCGGCGGCAGACGCGCTCTGGGTGGCACGCATGGCCCAAACCCTACGCGCAGAAGGGTTTGACGCTTCAACGGCCTCTTTGATTGAAACGGTTCGTTTGACCCGCTCCTTAGCGGCCGTGCGTGATCGCCCCTCGCCGGGGTTCGAAGAAATGCGCGATGCCACCATTTCAACTTTGATGATGGGCGAGCCGCTACAATGGCGGATCATCGAAAACCGGTTGCTACTGGGCGCACAGGTCGGGGAAATCCCCAGCAATCTCCCGCTCGCGCCTCTTTTAGAGGACCTGCAAAAGCAGCAAAAGAAATTGGGAATGAAGCCCGAGGCACTGGAGCGGGAACTGGCATTGGATTTGCGCACGCAAAGCGGGTTGAACCGCTCGACGCTACTGCACCGTTTAATCGCGCTTGACGTCCCTTGGGGCAAACAAGTTGATGCAGGACGGAGCAGGGGCACGTTCCGCGAAAAATGGATATTGGCTTGGGACGCCGAATTTGCCGTCCGCTTGGTGGAACATCTGGTCTATGGACCAACCATCGAAGCGGCAGCCGCTGGGCGGTTGAGCGAAGATATCCAGAGCGAAACAAAACTTGCAGAGATGGCCGAACACGTGCGCAAAGCGCTCATTGCGCAATTGCCCGAGGTCGCAACAATTGGAATTGAACGGTTGGATGCCTTGGCGGCACAGACCGACGACTGCGGGTTAATGCTGGCCGCTTTGCAGCCTATTGTCGAAATTCTGCGCTACGGCACCGCCCGCGATATGGCGCTTGACCGGATGGAGACGCTGCTGGACCGTCTCATTACGCAGAGCGCGTTAAGCCTGCCACGCGCTTGCCGCGCACTGGATGGGGAAGAAGCAGAACGGCTGCGATCCTTGATTGCAACGGCCCAACGGGCAATCGCGCTTGCTGAACGCAGTGACGACGTGCAGTCTTTATGGCTCTCAGCGCTGTACGAGACGGGAACATCAAACGACACGGTGCCGCTGATCGGGGGGCTCGCAGCACGGCTAGCCTATGAGGCAGGTCGTCTGACGTCCGATGAGGTCGCAACGATGATGTCATTGCGCCTTTCGCGTGCAAAGCCAGCCAACCTGTCTGCCGCATTCTTTGAGGGTTTCTTTGCGGGCGCTGGGCTTAAAATGGCACATGATGCAAACCTGCGAACTGCCGTGGACGATTGGGTCATGTCGCTGGACGAAGAGGAATACACCGAGAACCTGCCGCTATTTCGCAGAGTGTTTTCCACGTTGGACCGCAACGAGCGCAAGGTTTTGCTGGAACATCTGCTGGGCAAAACAGCCAGCAGAGTGGTGGCGGATTTCGCCCCAGATGCAGATGCAATCTGGGCCGCGCAACTTGCAGCATTAACCCGCATTTTCGAGGGCAATACATGACAAAGGAACACGAGCGACGCTGGCGCATGATGCTAGGCGAAACGGATGACACCCAGTCTCTTTCGGGCCGTGACATGGCGATGTCTGCAGCGCTTGATGCCTTATACGAAGGCGATGGGCGCAGAGGCGCGGGGTTAGGGAAATCTGCACCAAAGGTATCGCGTTGGTTGGGGGATATCCGAGAGTATTTCCCCAGCACCGTTGTGCAAGTGATCCAGAAAGATGCTTTTGAAAGGTTAGGTCTAAAGCAGATGCTGCTTGAACCGGAATTTCTGGAGGCACTGGAGGCAGACGTGCATTTGGTCGCAGATCTGGTCGCCTTGCGTGGTGCGATGCCTGCCAAAACGATCCAAACGGCGCGCGTCGTTATCCAAAAGGTCGTAGATGAACTGATGGAGCGGCTCGAAAAGAAAACAACCGAGGCCATCCGCGGCGCGATCAACCGCTCGGCGCGTACAAACAGGCCCCGCTTTGGTGATATCGACTGGCCGCGCACCATTCATGCCAACTTGCGGCACTATCAGGCCGAATATCAGACGATCGTACCAGAAAAATTGATCGGTTTCTTGCGGCAACAACGGCGGATCACCGATTTGGACGAAGTCACGCTTTGCGTCGATCAATCTGGTTCGATGGCCACGTCGGTGGTTTATTCGTCAATCTTTGCGGCCGTGATGGCCTCGATCCCGTCCGTGCGTACCAAGCTTGTGTGCTTTGATACAGCAATCATTGATTTGACCGAAGACCTCGAAGATCCAGTTCAGGTCTTGTTCGGGGTGCAACTTGGGGGCGGGACGGATATTAACCGCGCCGTGGCCTATTGCGAGGATCGTATCGAGCGGCCAACAAAATCGCATCTGATCCTGATCACAGATTTGATGGAAGGGGGCGACGCAGGCGCTCTGATCGCGCGGCTAACGGCGCTCAAAGGCTCGGGCGTGAATGTGATCGTCCTTCTGGCGCTGACCGATACGGGGCAACCTTACTATGACAAAGATATGGCTGCCAAAGTTTCCGCATTGGGCATTCCTGTTTTTGCCTGCACGCCTGACCAGTTCCCTGGTTTGATGGCAACCGCGCTGCGGCGCGAAGACATTCAAAGCTGGGCGGCGTCTGAAGACATCAAGACGTTGAGAGAAAATAACGTTTTAGCAGCACTTTAGCGCAGATATGGCCGTGATAGCTCCGCAAATTTCGCGGGCGGGGTTCCAGCATGGCCTTAACATCAATCGTATTTTTGGCGAGATCAAAGGGCAATAGGTCGGAAAAGCGAATGCTGATTTCTTGTTTTTGCCTGAAATGATGTAAATGGGCGCGTCCACTGGAAAGCGCGGGCCTTGCGCACTTTGGTATAATGAAAGAACCTCAAACGTGAAAAAGCTAGGTCTTGATGGCACGGATATTCGCATCCTGAGCGCGGTCCAGCAGCATGGGCACCTGAGCAAAACACGTCTCGCCGAGCTTGTGAACCTGTCGCCGACACCGTGTTGGGCGCGTTTGGATCGGCTGAAAGCGGCGGGGTTCATCAGGGGTTTTCACGCCGAACTGGCATTGGAACGGATCGTTGATTTTACGCAAGTCGTGGTGACCGTCTCACTCAGCTCGCACCGAAAGTCAGAATTTGATCGCTTTGAAGGCTACATCCGAAAGTTGGACGAAGTGACCGATTGCATAGCGACGGGTGGCGGCATGGATTACGTGATGAAAACGGTGACGCCAAGCCTCGCTGCATTTCAGGTGCTTATGGACGAGATGTTGGCGGCAGAGCTTTCGATCGAACGTTACATGACCTACATCGCGACGCGGCAGGTCAAAACCAGCCAGCCAAATCTGGCGAAGTTAATCGCAAAATCAGCGAAATAGCCTGCAAAGACTGAACAGGCTGATCGCGACCCAAAAAACGGTCTGAACGGTCTTGTAGGCACGCAAAATCAGACCCGAATCCTCAGCGATTTCAAACTAAATCATCCGCAGGTTACATCACTTCACTGGCCTGTCAGGCCACCTGCAAAAGGCACGAAAACATGACACAAACAGACGACTTTGGCTTTGGCACACAGATCCGCAAATCACCTTATTTCGACGCAACTGTTCGTTGGGGCGCAAAGGGTTTTTCTGTTTACAATCATATGTATATCCCGCGCGATTTTGGTAATCCCGAGCAAAACTTCTGGAACCTCGTGAACGAGGCGATCCTGTGTGACGTCGCTGTTGAGCGCCAAGTCGAAATCACAGGACCAGATGCTGCAAAATTCGTGCAGACGCTAACTTGCCGTGATCTGTCAAAGATGGCCGTGGGCCAGTGCAAATACATCCTGATCACAAATGCGGAAGGCTGCATTCTCAACGATCCGATCCTGCTGCGTTTGGCTGAAAACCATTTCTGGATTTCACTGGCCGACAGCGACATCCTGCTTTGGGCGCAGGGCGTGGCCGTACATGCGGGCATGGACGTGCAGATTGGCGAGCCTGACGTGTCACCGCTTCAGCTTCAGGGGCCGAATTCAGGCTTGATCATGCAAGAGCTGTTCGGCGAAAGCATCATGGACCTCAAGTACTACTGGTTGCGCGAAGTTGAACTGGATGGCATCCCTATGATCGTGTCTCGCACGGGCTGGTCCAGCGAACTTGGCTATGAGCTCTATCTGCGTGACGGGTCAAAAGGCGACCAGCTTTGGGAGCGGATCATGGCGGCAGGCAAGAATCACGGCCTCAAGCCGGGTCACACGTCCTCGATCCGCCGTATCGAAGGCGGCATGCTGTCCTATCACGCCGACGCTGACAACAAAACGAACCCTTACGAGTTGGGCTTTGACCGCCTTGTGAACCTCGACATGGACGCGGACTTCATCGGCAAGGCAGCACTGACCCGCATCAAGGAAGAGGGCGCCAAGCGCAAGCAAATCGGCCTCATCATCGATTGCGATCCGCTGACAGGTCCGAACACGACCTTTTGGGCAATCAAGCAAGGTGGTGTAGAAATCGGCAAGGTGACATCGGCGGTTTACTCACCGCGCCTCAAGCAGAACATCGCGCTTGCGCTGGTTGCGGCCGATGCGGCCGTACTCGGTGCCGAAGTGGACGTCGTGACAAAGGCGGGCGTATCAAAAGCGACTGTCGTCGAGCGTCCGTTCTATGACCTGAAAAAGCAGATCGCAGCGGCGTAAAGTACCTGCACCTCACGCAGTGCGCATTGTCTTAGGAAAATGCGCACTGCAACACTGCTCATTTGAAAAGAGATCCTAATATGTCCGATCTATCCATCGAGCTGCATTGGCAGCGCGCCGAGCCCGAGTTTGCGACGGGCACCTATTCTAACGCACATACGGTGCAGATGAACCAAAACTACGACATTACCGTGGACTCTGCCCCCGATTGGGGCGGTGATCCTGCCAATACAAACCCCGAGCAGGCGCTGGCCTCTGCACTTTCAAGCTGCCACATGATGACGTTTCTTGCCTTGGCCGCAAAAGCAGGCTGGCCCGTGGCAAGCTATCACGACTACGCCGAAGCGCATCTAGGCAAGAACCCTAAGGGGCAAATGTCGGTGACGCAGATTGATCTGCATCCTGTGGTGCGCTTTGACACCGGGTTTTCCGTGACTGACGCGCAAATGGCCGAGATGCAGGATCGCGCACATCGGTATTGCTTTATTGCCAACACGCTTGCGGATAGTGTTGAAATCAACATCCGCTAAGTATCGCCAAAGGAGCAGCCCCATGACGTCGAGTGATATTCTCTTAAGTGACCTGAGCGAAGAGGGAATTCTGCGCCTCACGCTCAATGATGTGAAGCGACGCAATGCGCTGTCCGTGGCGATGCTTGGCGCACTTGGTGCAGCCTTTGACGCGGCGGGCAAGGATCCTGCCGTGCGTGTGATCATCTTGGCTGCGAATGGCCCTGCGTTTTGCGCGGGCCACGATCTTAAAGAGATGACAGCAGGTCGCGCCAATGCAGACGGCGGTAAGGCGTATTTTGCCTCCGTGATGTCCATGTGTTCTGGCGTCATGCAGGGTATCGTAAATTGCCCCAAGCCAGTGATCGCCGAAGTCACAGGCATCGCGACAGCGGCAGGCTGCCAATTGGTCGCAAGCTGCGATCTGGCGATTGCGGCCGAGACCGCACAGTTCAGCACGCCAGGGGTTCACATCGGGCTTTTCTGTTCGACACCCATGGTTGCCCTATCGCGCAACGTGTCCAACAAACACGCGATGGAAATGCTGTTAACGGGCGATATGACCTCCGCCACGCGCGCCGCCGAAATCGGGCTGGTCAACCGCGTTGCATCCGAGGCCACGCTGCAAGACGCCACCACGGAAATGGCCCGCAAGATTGCGTCCAAATCCAGCATGACACTCGCCACTGGCAAACGCGCTTTTTATGCGCAGCGCGAGATGACCCTTACCGAGGCTTACGACTATGCCTCTGGGGTGATGGTCGACAACATGCTGGCCCATGATGCCGAAGAGGGCATTGGGGCGTTCATCGAAAAGCGTGCAGCCAAGTGGAAGGACGTCTAACATGAACCCTTACAACACCGATCTAGACCGCAACCCAGCAAACCACCAGCCACTGACGCCGCTCACGTTTCTGGAACGCGCAGCATCGGTTTTCCCCGACCATACGGCGATTATTCATGGGGCATTGCGCCGCAATTATGCAGACTTCTATGCTCGCTCGCGGCAGCTCGGCTCGGCTTTGACACAGCGCGGGATCACACGAGGCGACACCGTCTCGGCGATGCTGCCCAACACGCCTGCCATGCTGGAATGTCATTATGGCGTGCCCATGTGCGGCGGGGTTTTGCATTCGATCAACACGCGGCTTGATGCGGCGATCATCGCGTTCCAGCTTGATCACGCGATGTCCAAGATCCTGATCGTCGATGCGGAGTTCATGCCGCTGATGCAAGAGGCCTTGGCCTTGGCCACGGTCAAGCCGTTGGTGATCCAAGTTGACGACCCCGAATATGACGGCGCAAGGGCGGTCTTTGATGGGACCGATTACGAGGCATTTCTTGCAGATGGCGATCCTGCCTACGCTTGGCTAATGCCCGAAGACGAATGGGACGCGATCTCGATCAACTACACCTCTGGCACAACGGGTGATCCAAAGGGCGTCGTCTCGCACCACCGTGGCGCCTATCTTTTGGCGCAGGGCAATGCGCTGACCACTTCAATGTCCAAACATGCGGTCTACCTCTGGACCTTGCCGATGTTTCACTGCAACGGCTGGTGTTTTCCTTGGACCCTTTCCGCGATCATCGGCACCCATGTTTGCCTGCGCCAAGTCCGCGCCGCGCCAATCTGGAACGCCTTGGCCGATGAGAACGTCACACACCTTTGCGGTGCACCGATTGTCATGTCGTTGATGATTTCTGCACCCGCCGATCAGCAACGCACGCTTGATCATACCGTGCAATTCTTCACCGCTGCCGCCCCGCCACCAGAAAAGCTATTGGCGGACATGAAGACGGCTGGCTTTGACGTGACCCATCTTTACGGGCTGACCGAAACGTACGGCCCTGCGGTTGTGAACGACTGGCACGCAGACTGGTCGTCCCTGCCGCTTCCCGAACAAGCTCGCCTGAAATCACGCCAAGGTGTGCGTTATCTGCCGCTTGAAGGTCTTGATGTGCTTGACCCCGAAACGATGCAGCCCGTCCCGCGTGACGGTGCGACAATGGGCGAGGTCATGTTCCGCGGCAACGTCGTGATGAAGGGCTATTTCCGCAATCCCACCGCCACGCAAAAAGCGTTTGAGGGCGGCTGGTTCCATTCTGGTGATCTGGGCGTGATCCACCCCGACGGCTATATCCAGCTGAAAGACCGCTCCAAGGACATCATCATTTCAGGCGGTGAGAACATTTCCTCCATCGAAGTGGAAGAGGTGCTCTACAGCTATCCGGGTGTCGAGATTGCGGCGGTTGTCGCCATGCCACATGACAAATGGGGCGAAACGCCCTGCGCCTTTGTCGAGGCAACAGCAGGCCATGATATCGACACCGACGCGCTGCGCGTGTGGTGCCGTGAAAGGCTCGCCGCCTACAAGGTTCCGGGTAAGTTTGTGGTCACGACCATTCCCAGAACCTCAACTGGCAAGATCCAGAAATTCGTCCTGCGTGAGCGTGCGAAGGACCTAGATTAGAAAATTTGAGCAAGGATGTCAAAACTGGGGTAAGCCCGTTTTGACATCCCGCAGGTGTCCTAATTGTTCTGGCGGCTTGGCTTTGCTGCCCCGATTACATCGCGACGAATTTCGCGGTGCTTTGGGGCATTTAGCGTGCCCTGCGCATTGTCGGGGCGTGCGAGGCGATGAAGGCTGCGCTTTTGCGTCAAACTAGACCGCTCTGCGCTGAACCATTGGCTCCAAAATTTTGTGGACAACGGCCGGCTTCACCCTTTGAATGATCTCGCAACGCCCGACCGTTTCCGTCGCTTGCCATTCAACTGAGGAGGCTCATATGCCCGAGATTCAAAACGACGAGACCGCCACAGGCAAACCGCTTCCGTCGCATGCAAAGGTGGTCGTGATCGGTGGCGGTGTGGTCGGCTGTTCGATCTTGTTTCACCTTGCGAAATTCGGCTGGAAGGATGTGGTGCTGCTGGAGCGCAACGAGTTGACATCAGGCTCTAGCTGGCACGCGGCAGGGCAAATCCATACGATTTCATCCGATCCGAACATCAGCCGCCTGCAAAGCTACACCATTGATCTTTATAAAGAGATTGAAGAATTGTCAGGCCATTCTGTGGGCCTGCACATCACAGGTGGGTTCTATGCGGCGTCCACAAAAGAATGGTATGACTACCTGAAACGCGAAAGGTCCAAGGCGCGCTATATGGGGCTCAACCAAGAGTTTATCAGCCCCAAAGAACTGGCCGAACGGCACCCGCTGATTGATCCCAAACACTATCACGCGGCGTTGTGGGATGACCAAGATGGCGACCTTGACCCGTCAGGCGCCACATACGCATTTGCTAAGGCGGCCCGCGTTTATGGCGCACAATATTTCACCCATTGTGGTGTGACAGCAATGTCCCAGCGCCCTGACGGCTCGTGGGATTTGACCACGCCAAAGGGGCAGATCAACGCCGAACAGATCGTCAACTGCGGTGGTCTTTGGGCGCGTGAGGTCGGCCATATGGCGGGCGTGCATTTGCCCGTACAACCGATGGAGCACCACTACCTGATCACCGACAAAATCCCCCTGATCGCAGAGCGGATGGAGACCATGGGCGAGGCAGGGCGTTTGCCCGCTGGCATCGACTACGAGGCGAATATCTACTTCCGCCAAGAACGCCAAGGCATGCTGCTTGGCACCTACGAGCCGAAGGGCACGCCGTGGAAAGTCGGCGGCACGCCTTGGTCCTTTGGCCATGAGTTGTTGCAGCCTGATCTTGACCGCATCGCCGACCGTCTGGAGATGTCGTTCGAGCGTATCCCCGCCATTGGCGAGGCGGGCATCAAGGATATGATCAACGGCCCCTTCACCTTTGGCCCCGATGGCAACCCGATGATTGGCCCTGTTCCGGGCATGAAGAATTACTGGGTCGCCGTGGGCGTCATGGCGGGCTTTTGTCAGGGCGGCGGTGTCGGGCTGACGATGGCCGAATGGATGATTGACGGAGAGCCTTCGATTGACGTTTGGGCGATGGATGTGGCGCGCTTTGGTGAATTTGCGACGCCTGATTGGGGCACGATCAAATCGACCGAGAATTACGAGCGGCGCTTTGTGATGACCTTCCCCAATGAGACCCTGCCAAAGGGACGGTTGCAAAAAACGACGGCGCTTTATGACCGACTGGTCGCGAAAGGTGCGCGGATGGGCCAAGGGTTTGGCCTTGAGAATGCGCTCTGGTTTGCCGACGGTCCCGACGACGCGCATGAATCACCCACCTTCGAGCGTAATCGTTCCCATGATTACGTCGCGCGCGAGGTCAAAGCGGTGCAAGAGGCCGTGGGTGGGATCGAGATCGCGAACTTCTCAAAGCACGAATTCAAAGGTGCAGGCGCACGCGCTTATCTGGACAAAACCTTAGCGGGCTATGTGCCAAAGGCGGGGCGTCTGGCGCTGACACCCATGTTGACACCAAAGGGCAAGCTTTACGGCGATCTGACCGTCGCCTGTCTGAATGACGACCACTTCATGCTGTTTGGATCGGGCGCGATGCAAGAGGCGCATCGTCGCTGGTTTGAAAAAGATTTGCCTGCTGATGTGACCTATAAAAATGCAAGCGACGACTGGCACGGTATCGCATTGTCTGGCCCAAAATCTCGCGCGCTGCTGGCACGTATTACCCGCGATGATGTGTCCAACGAGGCGTTCAAATTCCGCGATCTGCGCCAGACCTTTGTCGGCGACGTACCTGTCATTCTGAACCGCATCAGTTTCTCGGGCGAGCTTGGCTATGAAATCTACTGCAAGCCGCAATACCTGTTGCGTCTGGCCACAGCGATTGAGGATGCGGGCGCCGATCTGGGCTATCGCTGGTATGGCGCGCGGGCGTTGATGTCGATGCGTCTGGAGAAAGGCTGGGGCGTATGGACCCTCGAATTCCGCCCCGATTTTGATGCGGTCGCCAGTGGGATGGACGTCTTTATCAACTGGAAGAAAGACTTCGTCGGCAAAGAGGCGACCCAAGCCATCCGCGACGCAGGCCCTGCGCAAAAGCTGGTCACAATAACCATTGACGTGGACGGGATCGACGTCAGTAATGACGAGGCAATCCTGAAAGATGGTGCGGCTGTTGGTTATGTGTCCTCTGGCGGGTTTGGTCACAGGTCGGCGATGTCCATGGCGATGGGCTATGTTTCGGCCGAGAACGCGGCGGCAGGCACAAAGTTGCAGGTCGAAATCTTGGGCAATTTCTATGACGCCAAAGTGCTTGGCGGGCCAATCTATGATCCAAACGGAGCCAACATGCGGTGTTAAGGACAGATTTATGACGGACAAACCCATCATCGTCATCGGCGCAGGGATGTGTGGAATCTCCACGGCCATCTGGCTGCAAAGGTCGGGGCATGCGGTCACGCTGATGGACAAGGGCGCTCCCGGCATGGGGGCGTCTTTTGGCAATGCGGGGCTTTTGGCTGGGTGGGCTGTCGCACCTGTAACATCGCCCACGCTCTGGCGGGACGCGCCGCGGCTTCTGCTCGACCCCAATAGCCCGCTGTTCATGAAATGGGCGCATGTCCCAAAGATGCTGCCTTGGCTGGCGCAGTTTGTGTCACACGCCAACGATGCCGCGACACGGCGCATCGTGTCACATTTGATCCCCCTCTTAAGCGACACCGTCGATCAGCATAAATCGCTGGTCCGAGGCACGGATTTGGAGCGCTGGGTCTGTGACAGCAAATTCAGTTTTGTCTATAAATCCAAGGCGCATTTTGAGGCGGATTCTTATGCGTGGAGCATGAAGAAACTCGCAGGCCTTAGCCCGCAAATCGTCACAGGGCGCGCGGTTCAAGACTGCGAACCGATCCTTGGCCCCGACATTCAGTGCTTGGCCGTGCTAGAAGGACAGGGTCACATCACAAATCCGGGGCAATACATCGCCGAGCTCGCGAAACACTTTGTTAAAAACGGCGGCACCCTTGTTCAGGCTCAGGTGCGTGATTTCATCAAAACGAATGGGCGTATATCGCAAATCGAAACCGATCAGGGCACGTTTGATTGCAGTCGCGCCGTGATCACGGCGGGTATCTGGTCAAAAGACCTGATGAAAAAGCTGGGCCTCAAAGTCCCGCTTGAGGCCGAACGCGGGTATCATGTGATCTTTGAAAATCCGTCACAAGTGCCGCGCAATCCGATGCTGGTCGTATCGGGAAAATTCGGTGTGAACCCGATGGAGATGGGGCTGCGCTGTGCGGGCACTGTTGAGCTTGGCGATCATCATGCAGGCCCCAGCAAGGCCCCGATTAAATTACTAAGGCGACATGTAAAAGAAACGTTTCCTGACCTCACATATTCAGGCACGCAAGAATGGATGGGGTTCCGCCCTTCAACGCCTGATAGCCTGCCCTTGATCGGAGAACTCGGAAATACAGGCATCTACACTGGCTTTGGCCACCAACATGTTGGCCTTACGGCTGGCCCCAAAACAGGCCGCCTGATCGCCCAGATGATTGACGGCAATACCCCCAACGTCGATATGTCGCCCTATGCGCCCGCGCGCTACACCGCCTCGTGATTTTCAAATATCTTTGCAAATTCGCAAGGCGTCATAAAGTGCTGCGTGAATATTGCGCCCCGAAATCGCATCACCGAGCCGCGCCAGAAGAAACCCACCTTCCGCCTGTGTCGGTTTAAGCGGGTTTTGCCCCGCGACCATCGCGCCTTGATCAATCTGGCCAAGGTTGCACGAGTGCGCCTTAAGGTCGTGATACAGGGCATCCATTGGCGTTATGCCATGCTCGATTACAACATGGTCGACCACGTGAACCGATGTTTCACCCGTCAATACATGGCGCAACGTGACCTCTTTTCGGTTCCCCAATTGCGCCACCTTTTCGATGTCTTGAAAGCAGGTGAACGTGACCCCTTGGCTCGCAAGGTCGCGCAGGACAACGGCAGAGTTCGTGGGGCCAAGGTCATGTGCCGTCGCCCGATCAGGGCTGATATGGCGGACCGTGCAACCCAGTCGCGCCAAGACATCCGCGCAGACCAGCGCGGGGTGGTCGCCTGTTTCGTCAAACAACATCACCTCGCCGCTCAATCGCGCCGTGCCAGACAAGACGTCCCAGCTCGACGTGGTGAGAGCAGCGCCCTCAAAATCTGGCGCGTCAGGCCAGCCGCCGGTTGCGATAATCACAACGTCAGGGGCCTGATCCGTGATTTCATCCGTCTCCGCGAAAGTATTCAAACGGACATCCACACCAAGATGCGCGACCTCCGAGATCAGCCAATCCGCAACGCCCCAAATCTGGCGACGGGTCATGCCAGCGCTTGCCAGTTTGAGTTGCCCACCCAAACTGTCGCTTGCTTCGAACAAAACGACGTCGTGACCCCGCAACGCAGATATCCGTGCCGCTTCTAATCCCGCAGGGCCGCCACCGACGACCACGACTTTTTTGACAGTTTCTGCTTTCGTGATCAGATGCGGCATCTTGGCCTCGCGACCCGTCGCCGCGTTATGGCCACAGACCGCCGCCTTGCCTTGGTTCACGCGGTCCACGCAATAACCAAGGCCGACGCAGGGGCGAATGCGGTCGTCGTCACCACGGGCAAGCTTTGTGACCAAATATGGATCGGCCATATGGGCGCGGGTCATGCCGATCAGATCAACGTGCCCTTCGGCGACTGCATGGCGCGCAGTGGCGATATCAGCCACGCCGCCCGCATGAAAAATCGGTATATTAACGGCCCTGCGTATGCGTCCTGCCACCGTCAAATGGGGCGCAGAGGGCATCCCCATCGGCGGCACCCAGCCAGCCAAACCCAAATCGTCATAAGGCGCGCCCGCAAGGACATTCAGGAAATCAACGGCACCCGTTGCCGCAATCTTTCGGGCGATCTCGACACAGTCATCTGCATCCAGCCCACCCTTGGCCAACTCATCCCCCGTAACGCGCATTCCTAAAATCAGGTCAGGCCCAACGGCCTCGCGCACGGCCTCCAAAACCTGCATGGTCAGGCGCAAGCGGTTGTCGAGCGAGCCGCCGTAGTCGTCTTCACGCCTGTTGACGAGCGGCGACAGAAACTGCCCCAGCAGATGTGAATGCGACAACAATTCAATTCCGTCAAAGCCGCCTTGCTGGCAACGCTTCGCCGCATCAGCAAACTGCGCAATAATGCGGTTGATATCCTCGGCCTCCATGGTCTTTGGAAACGACCGATGCGCCCGTTCGCGCGTGCCAGACGGTCCTGCGACAGGCAACCAATGCCCGTCATCCCACGCCGTTCTGCGCCCCATATGGGTGATCTGGCACATCACAGCCGCACCATGGGACCGCACACCATCCGTCAGCTTTTTGAACCACGCAATGATGCTGTCATCGCCTGCGTAAAGTTGTCCGAACACCGACGGGCTATCAGGGGCAATATTCGTTGATCCGCCAATAATCGTCAGGCCAATGCCGCCCTTCGCCTTTTCCTCATGATACAGACGATACCGATCCCGCGGATGCCCGCCTTCCTCATAAGACGGCGCATGGGCCGTGCTCATAATACGATTGCGCAGGGTGAGGTGGCGCAACTGAAACGGGTCGAGCAGGGGGTCGTTTTTCATGTCGTGGGGCGACCCGCGCTTATCGCTGCGCTTGAAAAGCACGCAAGACTTGGCGGGTTGTGGCAACCAGTGGATCGTGGGTTTCCTTGAGGATCGTCACGCGGTCAAAGCGGTCGGGGTCTGCGTTCACAGCCTTGCGCAAGGCTGCACCAAACGCCATGCGCAACTCGGTTCCGATGTTGAATTTGCACACAGATGAGGTTGTCGCGAGCAATTTGCGCTGCTCCACGGGCACACCTGATCCGCCGTGGATGACCAGCGGCACCGTCGTCACAGCTTCAATCGCGCGGATGCGCTCGATGTCGAGGCCGCCTTCTTTATCTTGCTGCAAATGCACGTTGCCCACAGAAATCGCCATCGCGTCAACGCCAGTTTCTTTTGCAAACTTGGCAGCTTCCGCAGGGTCCGTACCCGCCGAATTCTCACCACCAGAATAGCCGACAAAACCGATCTCGCCCTCGCAAGACACGCCCATCTTATGGGCCATCTCGGCAATCGCGGCTGTCTCGTCAATGTTTTCGTTCAGGGATTTGCGCGACCCGTCAAACATAATCGAGGTGAACCCGGACTCAAGCGCCTCGCGGCATTCCTCAACTGTATAACCATGATCCAAATGGGCCACGACAGGAACACTTGCCCCTTCGGCTAAGTATCTAAACATCTTGCCCAAAATCGGCAGCGGCGTATGCGCCCGACACCCTGGTCCTGCCTGCAAAATCACAGGGCACCCTTCGGCCTCGGCCGCCGCTACATAGGCGCGCATATCTTCCCAACCCAGCGTTACCAAACCCGCCACCGCATAGTTGCCCTTGAGCGCTGGCTGTAGCACCTCTGCCAATGTCACAAGGCTCATTTGAATTTCGCAATCATGTCTTTGATGCCGGGGATCGTTTCGATCTGCGCGGCATGTGTGGGTTGAAAATATTGGACCAAGCTACGTTGGCTTAAGCCGCCCAGAATAGTGAAGTAATACATCTCGTAACCGGGCATCACCGCACAGGGATGATAGCCAGAGGGGAGCAAAATCGTCGAGCGATCCATCAGTTGATACGCATCTCCGGGCTTGCCTTCTTCGTGCTGGATGATCTGAACGCCAGAGCCATGATTAGGGCGAAACCGGAAGTTATAGGTCTCGTCGTGGCGGGTCTCGATGATGTTACCAGCCGCGTCTTTGCGGTCCGTGTCATGCTTATGGGCAGGGAACCCGGACCAGCCGCCTTGACCAACTGTGAACAGTTCCGACACCAGCAAACGGCCAACCTTACCGTGATACTTCGTGCCCAAAATATGTTTAATCTTGCGGTGGGTTTTGGTGTCGTCAGAGCCGTATTGCACCTTGTCAATCTCGGCCACACGCACGTCAAACGGATCAAGGACCTTGTCGTACCGCGCACCCGCGATAAATGTCTCGGTGTCACGTACAGCAACAATCGTCACCTTCGCGCCGACAGGCACATAAACACCCTCAGGTTCGCCATCCCAAACGTCCACGCCGCGGCTGCCCACGGCCTTAAACGACACGCCCTCAATCTCGACATCAACCGTGCCAGTCGCAGGCACAATGCAGGTCTCGTAGTTCGGCACTTGGTATTCAAACGCCTCGCCAGCCTTGAGCTTGACGATGTTGAAATAATTCAGCGGAACATTCGGATCATCCGCGTCGACGATCGGTTTGTTCTGATTGTCATGGGGTGCAATATGCATGGGATTTCCTTATGTTACGTCTGTGGGGCCAGCGTGAGCGGCCAAGAATTTATCGAGATCGGCAGGGTAGGGCATCGCAGGCGCACAGCCCGGTTTTGCCACCACTATCGCCGCACAAGCAGAGCCGCGCAGTACGGCGGTTTTCAGGTCAAGGCCAGCCGCCAGAGACGACAACATCCCCGCCATAAAACTATCACCAGCGCCTGTGGGTTTGAGCGCTTCAACGGTGTAAATGCCTGTGCGCATCTCACCTTCGGCACTCATCGTAATCGCACCCTCAGCGCCCATTTTATAAACAACAATCGTGGCGGTTGAGGCGGCAAGTTCACGGGCCTTATCAAGACCCTTCTCAATATTGCCCGCCATAAACCCGAACTCTTCGTCATTGCCGACGATCACGTCAGACATCGCAGCGGCGCGCGACAAAACTTCTTCGGCAACTTCCGCGGAAGGCCAAGAATAGGGACGGTAATCCACGTCGAAAATCACTGGCAAGCCAGCCGCGCGGGCCAGTTCAAACGCCCGAAATGCGGCTGTACGCGAAGGCTCGGCTGCAAACACCGTGCCAGCCGTGACCAGCGCACCAAAGCGGGAATAATCCACCGCCTCAACATCCGCGACGGTCATCTCAAAGTCAGCAGCCCCATTGCGATAGATCACCGACTGATGCCCCTGCACGCGGCTTTCATAAAGTGCGAGCGAATTGCGCGCCTCGCCGCCCACCGACTTCACGTAGGTCGCATCGACCCCGTAATGCGCGAGCTTATTGCGGCAAAACCGCCCCACGGCATCATCAGACACACAGGTCACAAGGGCGGCTTTCCCGCCCAGCTTTACAATCCCCGCCGCGATATTGGCCGACGATCCGCCCATATCAGCGGTGAAATTATCCGCATCCTCGGTGGCTACGCCGTTGGCAGGAAACAGGTCCATGCCAACCCGGCCCACGACGACAAAATTGTTGGCCTTGATGCCTTCCATCACACGCCCTTCCGCTGCTTGGACCGGCTCGCCTCAATCTCGGCGTGCTTCTCGGCAACCTTGGCATGTTCGGTCACATGCGGCGTGCCGACCTCCCACCATGCGTGACCTTGGGTCGTCCAACCCTCGTAGGCGTCAACCTTCATCACGATCACAGATGTCTTATCGGCTGCCTTTGCGCGCTTAAACGCCTCGCCCAATTCCGCAGGGTTCGCGACAGTTTCAGCATTCGCACCCATCGACGCGGCATGCGCTTCGAAATCAACGGTGAACGGCGCAGGCACTGTCGGGCAATCGGCGATCAGGTTGTTAAAGCTCTCGTTGCCTGTGTTGTTTTGCAGCTTGTTAATCACCGCAAAGCCGCCGTTATCCAGCACGCAGATAATCAGCTTTTTGCCCGTCAAGACAGACGAGTAAATATCCGAGTTCATCAACAGATAAGACCCGTCACCTGTAAACACGATCGTATCGCGCTCAGGTTCACGCTCGGATTGCGCAATCCGCGCACCCCAGCCACCCGCGATCTCGTAACCCATGCAGGAAAAGCCAAACTCAACGTCCACAGTGCCAATGTCCTTGGTCTGCCAATGCGCCGTGACCTCCGCAGGCAAACCACCCGCCGCTGCGACAACACGGTCGCGCGGATCACACAGATCGTTCACAACACGGATCGCTTGGGCATAAGAATTCGGGCCATTCGACGGGGTCGTGATCTCGTCCGTATAGGCCACCCACTTGACGCGCTCGGCCTTGGCAAAATCAACCCAAGTCGCAGGGGCCTTATAGTCACCCAAGGCGCTCAACGCGCCCAACGCCAGCTTGGCATCCCCCACAATCGGCATCGACAAATGCTTCACCGCATCATGGCGCGCGACGTTCAACCCGATGATCTTTGCGTCCTTTGCAAACGCCGTCCAAGACCCCGTCGTGAAATCCTGCAAACGCGTGCCAACAGCCAAAATCACATCGGCCTTTTCGGCCACAGCATTCGCACTATCGGACCCCGTCACACCCACAGGACCAATATTGAGCGGATGGCCTTGCAGCATATTCGCACGGCCCGCAATCGTCTCGATCACAGGGATATCATGCGCCTCGGCAAAGGCAGTTAATTCAGCAACAGCACCCGAATACTGCACACCACCACCCGCGATAATCACAGGGCGCTTTGCTTTCTTCAGCAACGCCACCGCGTCAGAAATCTCCGCCACATCAGGCGATTGACGGCGAATGCGGTGTACGCGCTTTTCAAAGAAGCTTGCAGGATACTCAAACGTCCAGCCCTGCACATCTTGCGGCAAACCAATGAACGCAGGGCCGCAATCTGCAGGGTCCAGCATGGTAGCGAGGGCGGCAGGCAGCGATTGCAAAATTTGCGCAGGATGCGTGATGCGATCCCAGAACCGTGTGACCGCTTTAAACGCGTCATTCACACCCAAGGTCGGGTTCCCGTAATGCTCCAACTGCTGCAACACAGGGTCGGGCAGGCGGGTGATATAGGCATCACCGCACAGCATTAGCATCGGCAAACGGTTCGCATGGGCAAGGGCGGCGGACGTCAAAAGGTTCGCCGTACCTGGACCCGCACTCGCGGTGCAAAACATGAAACGCTGACGCAACCACTGCTTGGTATAGGCCGCAGCGGCGAATCCCATGCTCTGTTCGTTCTGCCCGCGATACAGCGGCAGAGTGTCGCGTACATCGTAAAGCGCCTCACCCAGACAAGTGACGTTGCCATGGCCGAAAATCCCGAAACCTCCGCCAAAAACCCGCATCTCTTCGCCATCAATCTCAATAAACTGATTGTTCAGATAGGAAATAATGGCTTGGGCCGTCGTCAATGTAATGGTGCGATCAGTCATCAGTTTTCTCTTTTCAGGAACGGGCGACACGCGATTGCGTCTTGCGCGGTTTCGAATCTCAGGATACTTATTTTGCAACCGGTTGCAAAGTGTATTTCGGGGCAGGGAGAAAAGCATGACCAAAATTGGGATCGGCATCGTTGGCGGCGGCTATATGGGCAAGGCACATGCGGTCGCCATGTCATCTGTCGGCGCGATCTTTAACACCGCGCTGCGTCCGCAGTTAGAGATGGTTTGTGCGACGAATCCTGCCTCTGCCGAGAAGTACCGCGCCGCTTTCGGGTTCAACCGCTGCACCGACGACTGGAACGTTCTCGTGAATGATCCCGCCGTTGAGGCCATCGTGATCGCCTCACCGCAAAACACCCACCGCGAAATCGCCGAGGCTGCGTTCAAGCTGAACAAGCCTGTGTTCTGCGAAAAGCCGCTCGGCGCCTCGCTCGCAGACAGCCGCGCGATGGTCGCGGCAGCGCAGGGCCAGATCAACATGACAGGCTTCAACTACATCCGCACGCCCGCCAGCCAGTTTGCACGCAAACTCATCGCTGACGGTGTGATCGGCGACATCACATGGTTTCGCGGCGAACATACCGAAGATTTTCTTGCCGACCCCGAAATGCCCGCAAACTGGCGCACAGCAGGGGACGCAAACGGCACCATGGGCGATCTCGCACCCCATATGATTAACGCAGCTCTCGCGCTGATCGGCCCGATTGATAAACTCATCGCCGAGGTGGAAACCGTCCATAAAACACGCCCCCAAGGCACGGTCTCCAACGACGACCACGCCCAAATGATGTGCCGTTTCGCAAATGGCTGCATGGGGCAGATGTACTTTAGCCGTGTGGCCCATGGCCGCAAAATGGGCTACGCCTACGAGGTGACAGGGACCAAGGGTGCTATCCGTTTTGACCAAGAGGACCAAAACGCGATCTGGCTTTATACCGCAGACGAACCAGAGGCCACGCGCGGTTTCCGCAAAATCCTCACAGGTCCTGCGCATCCTGATTACGAACCCTTCTGCCAAGGCCCTGGCCATGGTACGGGCTACCAAGATCAGATCATCATCGAGGCCAAGGATTTCCTTCACGCCATCGCAACCAATACCCCCGTCTGGCCAACCTTTGAGGATGGCATGGCGGTTAACCAAGTCGTCGCTGCAGCCCTTGCGTCGTCTCGCGCAAAAACTTGGATCGACGTTTCCTTCCTTTAATACCGTCCCGAAAGGCACAACACATGACTATCAAAATCGGCAACGCGCCTTGTTCTTGGGGCATCGAGTTTCCAAGCGACCCGTCTTACCCTGCATGGACGTCTGTGCTCGATCAGTGCGCAGGCGCTGGCTACAAAGGCATCGAACTTGGCCCCATCGGCTATATGCCAGAAGACCCTGCAATCTTGGCACCAGCCTTGGCAGAACGTGATCTTTCCATCATCGGCGGCGTCGTTTTCCGCGCCTTCCACGACCCTGCAAAATGGGACGACGTGATGGATGCATCCGTGCGGACCTGCAAAGCGCTCGTCGCGCATGGCGCAGAGCACCTCGTGTTGATCGACAGCATCTCGCCGCGCCGCGCGCCAACCGCTGGCCGCGCTTACGAGGCCGAGCAGATGGACAAGGCCGAATGGACAACCTTCCGCGACCGTATCGCGACCATCGCAAAAATGGGCGCCGAAGAATACGGCCTCACCGTTGGCATCCACGCGCACGCCGCTGGCTTCATCGACTTTGAACCAGAGCTGGAGCGCCTCTTGAACGAAGTTGATGAGGACATCCTGAAAATCTGCTTCGACACTGGCCACCACTCCTATGCTGGCTTTGATCCTGTTGCCTTCATGAAACGGAACATGCGCCGCATCAGCTACATGCACTTCAAAGACATCAACCCAGTCGTGAAAGCCGACGTCGTCGAGAACCGCACCGATTTCTACAAGGCTTGCGGGCAGGGGATCTTCTGCAACTTGGGCCAAGGCGACGTCGATTTCCCAGCCGTGCGCAAAGTGCTGCTTGACCACGGTTTCGAGGGCTGGTGCACGGTCGAGCAAGACTGCGACCCGTCAATGCCGGGCACACCTTTGGAAGACGCGCGCGCAAACCGCGAATACCTCCAGTCCATCGGATTTTGATTTTACGGTGCACGGGCGGTGCACGCTTGGTGCACGCCCTGTGCACATTGCTTTTTAGGAAAGTGAAGACACTATGACCAAACTGAAATGGGGCATGATCGGCGGCGGCGAAGGCAGCCAAATCGGGCCAGCACACCGCCTTGGCGCACAAGCCGACGCACGCTTTGAAATGGTTGCAGGCGCCCTCGATCACCGCGCCGATGCTGGCCGCGACTATGCGCAACGCCTTGGAATCGCTGCAGATCGCGCATATGGCGACTGGCAGGAAATGTTGAGCGGCGAGAAAGGTCGTGCGGACCGCGTCGACCTCGTCACCGTCGCCACACCCAACGCCACACACTTTGAAATCACCAAATCCTTCCTTGAGGCTGGTTTTAACGTGCTGTGCGAAAAGCCGATGACAATGACCGTGGAAGAGGGCGAGGAGATCGTCAAAGTCGTTGAAAAGACAGGTAAAATCTGCGCCGTGAACTACTGCTATTCCGCCTACCCCATGGTGCGCCAAGCCCGCGCCATGGTCCGCGCAGGCGAAATCGGCAAACCGCGCCTTGTGGTCACAAACTTTAGCCACGGCCACCACGGCGACGCAACCGACGCCGAAAACCCACGCGTGCGTTGGCGCTATGACCCTGCAATGGCTGGCGTTTCTGGCCAGTTCGCCGATTGCGGCATCCACGCGATGCACATGGCAAGCTTCATTTGCGACGATCAGGTCGAGACTCTCTCCGCCGATTTCGCCTCCACAATCCCAAGCCGCGTTCTCGAAGACGACGCGATGGTCAACTTCCGCATGACTGGCGGCACTGTCGGGCGCCTTTGGACATCGTCTGTCGCCATTGGTCGCCAACACGGTTTTGACATCCAAGTCTTTGGTGAAACTGGTGGATTCCGCTGGGCCTCCGAGCAGCCGAACCAGTTGATCTACACACCCGTCGGCGGTCGCACGCAGATCATCGAGAAGGGCGAGGGCGGGTTGCATGAAGATGCACAGCGCCTCAGCCGCGTATCAATCGCGCACCCAGAGGGTTTCCCGCTCGCCGTCGCAAACATCTATTGCGATCTGGCTGATGCGATTGCGGGCGAAGTCCGCGACGGTCTGCCAACAGCTTCTGACGGTGTTCGTTCCATGGCGGCTGTGCATACGGCTGTGGCTTCTGCCAAAGCGCAAGGCGCTTGGATGGATGCACGGCCCAGCATCTTTAAGTAAAGTCTACGGGCGCGGGCGTAATGTCCCGCGCTCAACCACATGGCACGGAAACAGCCGCGCCTCTGGATGACGCGCAGGATCGTTCAGCATCGCTTCCATCAATGCGACAGACGCCGTGATGATCTGCTTGATCGGCTGATGGATCGTGGTGAGGGCAATACTCTCCCAACTCGACATTTCCATATCGTTCAGGCCAATGATGCCGATATCTTCTGGCACCGACAGGCCCGCATCCTTAATCGCACTGAGCACGCCAATCGACAAAACATCATCGCCGCAGAAATACGCCTCTGCATGGCCAGCCTTTAACAATCGCACCATCTCGGCGCGGCCCGCTTGGAACGAATAAGCCTCTGCATAAGAGTGTGTCTGTATCATACCCGCATGCTTTGCAATCTCATCGCGAAAGCCTTCAAATCGGTCTTGGGTCGATGTCGCCGATTTTGGACCGCCTAGGAACGCCACCTCTTTATATCCACGCGCAATCAGCTCAATCGCCGCCGCGCGTCCTGCGGCCACGTTATCAATACCAACAACATGCACGTCAGGATTACTGGCATAGCGACCAAAGGTGTTAACCACGGGGATACGCTTATCGCGGAAGGCTTTGGAAAATGCGGGGGGGAGAGTAGAAGAGGCAACGATCACGCCGTCCACGGAATATTGCGTAAGCATCTGCACCGAATGCTCCGGATCGGTCTCATCACTCAGGTTCACCAGCAGGGGACGCAATCCGCAATCCTGAAGACCACGCGTGAACAGATCAAACACCTCTAAAAAGATAGGGTTGTGAAAGTTGTTAGATACGAGCCCAATCAGCTTGGTCCGCCGTGTGGTCAAACTACGGGCCAATAGGTTGGGACTATATCCTAACTCTTCTGCGGCTTTCTCGACCTTCTGACGCATCTTCGGCGAAACGGACGCCCCATCGGTAAAAGCCCGCGAAACGGCAGAGCGCGAAACACCAGCGCGTTTTGCTACATCTTTCAGGGTGGGCGTCATACGGGGGGTAGTCCTCACTCTAGCGTTGTCATCTGGCTTACCGGATCATCGGAACCGCCGCACGCCTAAATACCGCATGTGTTGCAACCGGATGCAAGAATATACGGAAACAGGAGACGCATAACGGTGCACGCGCTGTGCACACCCAGTGTACGGATGGTGCATAGGGCATAGGAGAGCATTGCCTCACCCCGTCGCGCGCTGTGATACTAAGTATATAGTATAGGCGGGGCCGCTATTTGCCCTTATTGATTCCTTCTCAAGAGGTTTCCAACGCCCATACGGCCCGATTCATTCAGATGCGGGGCAGGGCAGGGGGCGAGTCGTGTCATTTGTTTGGTAAAACGGGTAGTGGAACGGGTATATCGGCAAAGCTCCGCTGTATACGGAGGACGCAGAACCCTTAAAAATAAGGCTACACGTAAGGATTTCGATAAAATAACAATTAAGCGAAAAAAGGGGTTGCGGGTCCTGACTACTAACCTTAGAACCCCCCTTACCGGAGAGACACACAGTCAGATACGGGGCGCCAGACGGGCGGGACGAACTGGAAACGGTAGGTTCTGCTAGCGAGACGCGAGAGAATTCGGAGATAAGGTTGGCGGGGCGCGCTAGAAATAATTGGCGCATCCAGTTTATATTTGTCTCCACGCTTTTTGAAATTGATATATCTGAAGAGATATGTGGGCGGTTTGGTTCAGTTCGATGGATCAGACGTCTGTATATCAACGCTAGTAGGGGCAACCCGATGATCTAGTGTCAGCTTCACTGTTTGACGGCTCTTGGTTAACTTTGTTAACTGAAAGTACATCAAACATGAATTAACGCCATGTAGTTTCAGTAAGGCTATATGGTGGATGTGCAGAGGTTCGAACGTCAAGGTTAGCATCGTGAGATGCTTTCAACTTGAGAGTTTGATCCTGGCTCAGAACGAACGCTGGCGGCAGGCCTAACACATGCAAGTCGAGCGCTCACCTTCGGGTGGGAGCGGCGGACGGGTTAGTAACGCGTGGGAACATACCCTTCTCTATGGAATAGCCTCGGGAAACTGAGAGTAATACCATATACGCCCTTCGGGGGAAAGATTTATCGGAGAAGGATTGGCCCGCGTTTGATTAGATAGTTGGTGGGGTAATGGCCTACCAAGTCTACGATCAATAGCTGGTTTGAGAGGATGATCAGCAACACTGGGACTGAGACACGGCCCAGACTCCTACGGGAGGCAGCAGTGGGGAATCTTAGACAATGGGCGCAAGCCTGATCTAGCCATGCCGCGTGAGTGATGAAGGCCCTAGGGTCGTAAAGCTCTTTCGCCAGGGATGATAATGACAGTACCTGGTAAAGAAACCCCGGCTAACTCC
>ENA-OWPI01000491-OWPI01000491.1-marine-metagenome-genome-assembly--contig:-NODE-491-length-54245-cov-4.501403_pt1 | contig 54245 bp, 47 predicted proteins | sample MGYA00238138_ERZ651775 | MGnify/ENA primary metagenome ERZ651775 (study PRJEB26906, sample SAMN06265043) | marine metagenome | isolation source: Helgoland LTER site | place: Germany:Helgoland, sampling...
TCTTTTAGAACAAAGTTTGCTTTTTAGAATTATTAATCAAAACACGCATATTATGTGAATATTATTACACAAAAAAAACTAGCACAAAACTTAAAATTTTGATTTTTATTGAATGATATTATTGGTAGCGGAGGAGGGACTTGAACCCCCGACACCCGGATTATGATTCCGGTGCTCTAACCAGCTGAGCTACTCCGCCTAAATACTTAAGATGTTATTAGATATAATTTATTTTCTAGTCAAGTAATTACAGTTTAAAATGAGAATTCATAATAAAATATTCTTGTTTAAATTATTATCTTTTATAAATGCTTTAATTCTAGGATATTTGTTATATTGCTGGTTATTAGTTTTGTTTTTTCCTGAAAATCTTAATTTTTCTATGATTCCTATGGTATCCATAATTTTTTTGTATTGCATTTGATTGTCTAAAATTTCAATCTCAATTTTATTTAAACTTAACTGATTATTTTTCATTTCATAGACTGGTTTATTACTTTTCCAATTTATCAAGCTTGGTATAATGCCATTTTCAATTAATTCTTTATTAAAAAAATTACTTTCTAAGCTTGGCATTGCAAAGTTCCATTTATAATTTCCACGAGAAGCCTCAATTGGAGTACAAAAATGTTTGAGTATTTCTTTATTCTTAGTTTCAATCACATAACCAATCATTTGAGGTGAATATTCTAACTTTTTTTGTAATATAGGATTATCTAAGTTGAACCATCTATTTTCATTAGGAGGCTTTGAAGAAGGATCTATAGCAATGACTTCTAAATAAACATCTTTATCTACTTTGACCACTCTATTATGAGTTCCCATAAAATCATGATAGCCTACTTCACTCAACTTTATATCTAACTTTTTTTCTATAAAGTTAGTGCCCTCTTCTAGAGACCTTGCACCAAAAACTATATGATCTAGTTTATGCATTTAATGTTGAGCTAGGCTTGCCATATTAGGAGCTTCAGAAATCCAACCACCCCCAAGAACATGTGAATATTCTTCAGTATTGTAAAAGACAGCTGCTTGTCCTGTTGAAACTCCAAATTGAGGTTCATCAAAATATAAATTAGATAGTCCTGTTTTAAAATTTACTACAACTTCAGCATCAACAGGTTTTGAAGAATTCCTTAATTTTACTAAAACCCTAAATTTTGATTTTTTTGGTTGATCTATTATCCAATTACATTCTGTTATCTTAATTTTTTTGCATGCCAATAATTTCCTTGGGCCAACAATTACATTATTATTTTTACTATCAAGGGCAATAACGTATAACACAGTCTCTTCGTCTGCAATACCTTTCCTGCCTCCTATTCCAATACCTTTTCTCTGGCCAATGGTATAATCAATTATACCGTTATGTTTACCTAGGACTTTTCCTTCAACATCAACTATATTTCCAACATCAATACTTCCTGGCCTTAATTTCCTTACTATATCTGCATAGTTTCCTTCAGGAACAAAACAAATGTCTTGGCTGTCAGGTTTTTCAGAAACATTTAATTTATGTTTCCTGGCAACAGACCTAGTTTCTTCCTTTGTAAGCGAACCTAGCGGAAATCTCAAAAAATCTAATTGCTTTTTTGTTGTTGCAAATAAAAAATACGACTGATCTTTTAAATCATCAATTCCTTTATATAAGCTTGGCATTCCTAATTTATTTTTTCTTCTGATATAATGACCTGTTGCCATAGCACTTGCACCTAGTCTTTTAGCCCTTTCAAACATATCAGTAAATTTAACTGTTTGATTACATCTTACACAAGGTATAGGTGTTTCTCCTCTTAAATAAGAATCTGCAAAATCTTCCATCACTTTATCTTGAAAAAGATTTTCATAATTTAAAACATAATGGGGGATTTGTAATTTATCAGCAACTAATCTAGCATCATTTATGTCAGAGCCGGCACAACAAGCTCCTTTTTTTTTAAGAGCTTTACCATGATCATATAATTGCATAGTTAAGCCAACAACATCAAAGCCAGCTTCAACAAGTAAAGCTGCTGTAACAGATGAGTCTACGCCACCAGACATAGCAACAACTATTCTATGGTCAGCAGGATTTCCATTTAAATCCATATCTTTTATAACTTGTTTAAGGTTAAACATAGATTTTACTCTTCAGGAATGGAAATTCGTAAGCCATCTAATTCATCGTTGATTTCTATTTGACACCCAAGACGTGAAGTTGGAGTTAAGCCAACTGCTAAATCCAACATATCTTCTTCGTCTGGGTTTGGTTTACCAACAATTGGAAACCAGTCTTTATCTATAACGACGTGGCAAGTACAACACGATATTGAACCACCACAAGTACCCTCAATTCCTAAATCATTATCTCTAGCAACTTCCATAATAGATAAACCATTTTCAGCATCTATAGATTTTTCATTTCCATCTGGCTGAATAAATACTAACTTTGGCAAAGCTAACTCCATAAAATGTATTTCGTTCTAACTAAATGTTAGACCAACATTGCGCCAATCTATCTAATTCTTTCGTAGTAATCAAGTTGTCTGATGCTAAAATAATGTCATTTGGTGGAAACGATAATCTAATTGAGTTAGAGGCAAGAGAATCATACCCCATTGCTCTAAGCACATGGCTTTGACTTATTTTCCCAGAACTACATGCTGAACCAGAACTTACAGAAAAAGAATTAATATCTAATTTCATTAACGCTAAATCTCCTGGTATATCAGGTGAGGCTATCAATAAAGTATTATTAACTCTTTCAACGTCATTACCAAAAACAATTGTCTGTGGGCTCACTAGTTTAATTTTATCACTTAAATAATTTCTAAGAAATTTAACTTTTTCATTACTATGCTCTGACATTGTTCTAAACATAGCAGCAGCTTCGCCAAACCCAAGTATTCCAATAATATTTTCAGTTCCAGCTCTCATTCCTTTTTCTTGTCCCCCTCCCAAAAGTTGAGGGTTTAAATTAAAATTTTTATTATTAACCAAAGCTCCTATCCCAGAAGGAGCACCAATTTTATGTCCTGATAATGTTAAAAAATCTAAATCTACTTTTTGTAAATCTACTTTAATTTTACCTAAAGCTTGGGCAGCATCACAATGAACTAAACAACCATATTTTTTTGATAATTTTACAACATCTTCAATTGGCTGTATAACACCAGTCTCATTATTCACCCACATGACTGAAATCAGTATATTTTTTTTAATTTTTGTATTTTTTTTTAATAATATTTCTAAATAGTCTAAATCAATAACTCCATCTTTATCTACAGGAATAATTTGATCACTTTTAGAAGACTCTAAAACTGCTAAATGTTCAATTGAGCTTACAATAATAGTATCAAAATTACTAAAAATCAAATTAATAGACTCTGTTGCTGAACTTGTAAAAATTATATTTTCATTTTTTGTATTTATCAGTTTGGCAATATTTTCTCTTGCGCGCTCAATAACATTTTTACCTTTTCTTCCATAAAAATGAACTGATGATGCGTTAACTGGACCCCATTCAATGAAATCTAACATAGATTTTTTTATTTTACTGAGTATTGGAACAGTAGCATTATAATCTAGATAAGTTGATTTGTTTGAATTAATCATTTATTTAGTGACTTGATGAAATTTGTTACTATGTAATTTTCTTATTATTAACTGTTTCAATTTTTTTAATCTTTTTTTCTAAAGTTTCTACTTTTTTGATAAGTAAGTTAAGAGTTTTTTCTCTTGGATCTACTTCATTTTTAGAAATAGCATATGCTTCAAACTTAATTGGTGAAGAAGATTTTGTAAATTCTCTTGCTGGAACTCCCGCGACAGTGACATCTGGGGGAACATCTTTGGAAACAACAGAATTAGCTCCAATTCTAGCATTATCTCCTACATTTATAGGTCCTAATATTTGAGCTCCTGAACCTATGATAACATTATTACCAATTGTTGGATGTCTCTTTTGATTTCTCTGCAAATCACTCTCTACTGAGGGCATGATACCACCTAAGGTAACATCTTGGTAAATAGTTACATTTTCTCCTATTTCTGCTGTTTCACCAATGACTATACCAAAGCCATGGTCCATAAAAAAATTAGAGCCTATTTTGGCAGCTGGATGGATTTCTATACCTGTGAAAATTCTGGCTAAATGCATAATTAATCTAGATATGAATTTTAAGTTATATCTCCAAAAAATATTGGCTATCTTATAAAATACCATTACATGAAAAGATGGGTATAGGAAGATTACGCCTAGTCTCCCTCCTGCGGCTGGATCCCTTTCAATAATAGAGTCAATTTCTTGAATAATATTTTTAAACATTTTTTAAAAAAACCTATTTTTAATTTATATATCATGTTTTTTAAGATAACTGTCAAAATTTAACAGATAAAATTTTTTACCAAACCCAATTATATTTTGACAGATTTGCGTAATGTTACTATTCGATTAAATATAAACAAATAAATTATACTGTTTTAATTTTATAGCTTAAATATTTTATGTTATAAACAAGTTGTTTTTTAAATTTACTGGAGATAATTAATGCCAGAAGTGATTCTAAACGGTCCACACGGTAGGATTGAGTGCAGATACCATCCAGGTTTGTCATCTGATTGTCCTGTAGCACTTATTTTACACCCTGAACCTAACCAAGGTGGAAGCATGAACAATAAGGTTTCATATGGCATGTATCATGAATTTAGAAATAGAGGCTTTGCAGTCTTGCGTTTTAACTTTAGAGGAGTTGGGCGCAGTGAGGGTGTTTATGAGGGTGGAGAAGGTGAGTTAGCTGACGCAGCTGCCGTTTTAGATTGGCTACAATCTCAAAACATTCATTCTAGATATACCTTTATAGCAGGGTTTTCATTTGGTTCATGGATTGGAATGCAATTAATGATGAGGCGCCCTGAAATAGTTGGTTTTATCTCAGTATCTCCACCAGCAGATAAATTTGATTTTTCTTTTCTTGCTCCCTGCCCTGCATCAGGTTTAATCATTCACGGAGAAGATAATAAAAGAGTTCCAAGCGAAGTCGTCCAAAGAATAGTAGATAAGATATCTATTCAAAAAGGAATAAAAATAGAAGTTGAATTTATCAAAGATGCTAATCACATGTTCTCCAATCATAATGAAGAGTTAATAGGTTCTATTAGAAAGTATTTAAATAATGTTCTTGATTCATCTGAATATAAAGAAACCTAAAAATTCTTACACGAGATAGATAATGAATATACCAGTAAAGTCTGAATTTCTTAAGATTATGATTGAGAGAGGGTTTGTTCATCAAATTACTGATGTACAAAATTTAGACCTTCAGACCTGTAACGCTCAGCTTTCTGGATATATTGGCTTTGATTGTACAGCATCTTCTTTACATGTTGGCTCATTAATTCAAATCATGATGTTAAGATGGTTTCAGAAAACTGGAAACAAGCCTATTGTTTTAATGGGTGGTGGGACTACAAAAATTGGTGACCCATCGGGCAAGGATTCTGCTAGACCAGTTCTGTCAATTGAGAAAATTGAAGAAAACCAAGTTAGTATAAAGAGTATTTTTAAGAAATTTTTAAAATTTGGAAATAATACTAATGATGCCATTATGGTTGACAACTCCTCTTGGTTAGAAAATATAAATTATATTTCATTCTTACGTGATTTTGGATCTTCATTTTCTATTAATAAATTAATTAATTTAGAAAGCGTAAAGCTCAGACTAGAAAGAGAACAAAATCTGTCATTTTTGGAATTTAATTATTCATTATTACAAGCATATGATTTTTTACAATTAAATAAAAAGTATGGCTGTTCTCTTCAAATGGGTGGTTCAGATCAATGGGGAAATATTGTAACAGGTTTAGAACTAATTAGAAAAAAAACATCTAAACAAGCTTTCGGTTTAACTTCACCTTTATTAACAACTAGTAGCGGTTCAAAAATGGGGAAAAGTGCTAATGGTGCTGTTTGGCTTAACGAAAATGAATTATCAAATTGGGATTTCTGGCAATATTGGAGAAACACTGAAGATCCAGATGTAATTAAATTTTTAAAGTTATTTACTGAACTACCCTTAACTGAAATTAGTAAACTAGAAAAATTAAAAGGCGCTGAAATAAACGAGGCTAAAATTATTTTAGCTAACGAAGTAACTAAATTATGTAGGAGTGAAGAAGAAGCACTTCGTATTTCAAATGCTGCAGCAAATACATTTAACAACATAATGACTGATAACGCATTACCAAGTGCAATAATTAGTAATTTAGAAATTAAATTTATAGAAGCACTAAGAATATTAAAATTTGTAAATTCTAATGGAGAAGCACGAAGATTAATAAAAGGGAACGGTGCTAAAATAAATGACATAGTAATTAATGACGAAAATTATAGTTTATCCAAAGAAGATTTTAACAACGGTCATGTAAAAATATCTTCCGGTAAGAAAAAACATGGACTATTGATAAAAAAATAATTAATTATCTTTATTTTTCACAAAAAAATTATTTTCATCAAGCCAATCATCTGCAAAAATCTCTCTAAAAATACCAGGAGCAAATGATAAAAAATTTAAATTTACTTTTGGTTTTTCGATTGGACCTTGCATCTTAAACTGACCCGCAAATAAACCCTCTTTTTTTATCCCTGTGATTAATTCTCCTACTGCTGGAACTAAACTTATAAACTTAGATATTATTTTGATAGGGGCGACAGAGCCTCTCAAGTCTACAACTTGATCTTTTAAATTCAATTTACCACGAGCTGATATTCCAAGAGATTCACTGGATAAATATAATTTATCAAAATTAAAAGTATTATCTGCAACAAATATTTTTGCTTTCCCTTTGTTAAATAAAACACCTTCTCCAGAAATTATTGATTGAATTCCAGAAAAACTTAAAATAGATAAAGAATTAATAATTCCAGGCGCATTAATTAAACTAAAATTTTGAGAAGTAATAATTCCTTCGTATTGATCGTATGAATCATTTAAGAAGTTTATGTCTATTTTCATTTTTCCACTTCGAATGTTAGGGGTATACCCAAGAGCTCTTAAAAGGTTTCCACCATTAGTGGTTTCAAAACTTAGTTCAGGATAATGATTATTCTTTTTAATTAATTTTATTTTAGTTTCAGCTCCGCCTGTAAGTCCTATTCCATATAATGTAGATAAATTATCGTCTATAAGAATATTTAATTTTCCAGATTCTAATATAGATGCATTTGCTAACCACATTTGTCCATATGCTGTAGATTTAAAAACTGATTTATGAATTGTTCCTTTGATATTGCCTGATAGAACAATCTGGGGATTAAAAATAATTTTATCAGTGGTAATATCAAAAACTATCTTTTGACCTAGAGCAAAATTATTTTTAATATTATTTTTTAAATTTGATAAATCTATCTTTTTTCCAGATATCAATATATTCGTCTCTTTGTTCAATCTAGAAATATTAACTCTATTTAAAAGAAATTGTTTAGATGTGATATTTTTTAAAGTGATTTTGCCATATGCATGATCATCGAATAATACTGATTGAATTTTGTAAATACCGTTATTCGTTTTAAGAATGACGTCTTTTAAGCTTATTAATTTTCCATTTTTAAAACTTAATTTAGATTTAATTGATGCAGGAATATTTTTGTTCTTAACTACATTTAAAAGGTTAGAAGCCAGGTATGAACGTGACAGATCTGCATCAAGGATAAATGTAAAATCTAAATTTTTAAAATCACCTTGCAAAGCTAAATTAAACTCAGCAGCCCCAAGCAAATCAATATTGAACAAATTTTTTATTATATGAGAAAAAAATTTACTATTATTAATTTTCAAAAAACCGTCTTTTAAAATTTTATTTTCTATATTTATATCTTTAAAACTAATGTCAGTTTGATCATCTCGTATAAAAAAAGCTTTAGATATTTTTAAATTATTTCTATTTATTTTTAATTTAAAACTAGCCCGATCAAACTCATAATCCCAATTTAGTTTTTGAAAAAACAACGCACCTTTAGAAGCGTTTATATTCATTTCTATCCAACTATATTTATCAATTATTCTATTATTGTTATAAAATGCCTCAAATTTTAAATTCCCAGATAAGGCAGATGATTTTTTTTTAAAAAAAGTATTTTGATGTTGGACCGTTACGTTTTTGAAATCTGAATATCCTTTTATATCTGTAATTTTGAATTTTTTTAAAAATGAAAAATTTAAATTTATAAACATCTCATTAAACGATCCAGAATTAACAACATCCAAATAATTTTTAATTTTAGAAAAAGTAAAATATTGTTTGAAATAATTATGATGTGCAATCATGTTTTTTTCTAAAACTTCTAGTGTTATTTTTTCAAATTTAACTTTTATAGAACCTTCTTTAGATAATAGATCTATACTACCAGTCCCTATTGATTTATTTGGAAAAGAAATATTTTTGAAGTTTATTATGTTTTCTTTCTTTCTCCATGATATTTCGCCATTAAATTTTGTTTCTAGAATAGATTCACTATTTATAGTGTCGGCAAAACTTATGATAGACTTTTGGGAGAGAAAGTTAATTTCTTTAGGTTTGAAATTTTTGTTTGTAATAATTTCGTAACTTCCGTTTAACCTAGTATTTACATTTATTTCATCAAATTTAGATAGACCATGCTGAAATAAGTTATGGTTAATATTTTTAATTTTTCCATAAAATTTATTAAAATTTTGAGCCAGTTCACCTCGGACAGAAAATTGAACTTTATCATTATCTTTGCAATTCATATTAACTGAACGTGCTTTGTTGATATAGCTTGATACAGAAATATTTTTACAATTAATATTAAAAATTTTCTCTTCTAATTCATTCCTTGTGTCTAATAATAAAAAATTAATTTTATCAATTAAAATTTGATTTTTCCAAATCTGTTTCAGATTTGTTTTTTTTGTAAATTCTTTGTTTACTGAAAGTAAAAATTTTATCAAAGGGCCGGGTATGAATTTATTTTTTTGTAAATTACCATTTACTGTTAAGTTATTAAATTTGAAATAATCAAAAGTTAAATCTTTGTTTTTTGAAAAAATATTGTTTAATATATTATCATAAGAAAAACCCAATTCAATGATCTTAATATTAGATTTTTCTCTTTGGTTTGGTAAATAAATATTAACATTATCAAGTTCAATCCTAAGTAAATTTGGCCACGCAGGTTCTAGAAAATTTATACCTGCAACATTTAATCTAATATTTTTATCATTAACTTTATCTGAAATGTATTCTTGTAATTTTTGATTAAAATCTTTTTTTAGATTAAGTGACTGGATAATAAATTGTTGAGCTCTTTGAGAATAAAAGAATGTAAAAAACAGTGATCCATTTAATAAAAAAACAGTTACTAAAAATGAAATTATAATTTTTTTTAACATTGTTCTCTATTTTACAAATAGCTTAATAAAATCATAGTTGATATTATTCATATTTATTTATATAACGTAAATCATAATCAAATACTAATTATATGAGTTTCTTATATGTTAAATATAAACGACAAAATTCCTGATTTTGAAATATTGACTGACACAGGAAGTTTCACACCTTCTAATCATCTAGGCAAGAATATAGTTATTTTCTTTTTTCCAAGAGCAGATACTTCAGGATGCACAGCAGAATCTCTAGCTTTCACAAATCTTCAAAGCAGTTTTGATAGCTTAAATTGTATTGTAATTGGTATTTCTAAAGATAATCCAAAAAAACAAGCTAAATTCAGGGAAAAATATAATCTATCATGTGAACTTGGTGCAGACTTTGAAAATAATGTATGTGAAAAATTTGGTGTTTGGGTGGAAAAATCAATGTACGGTAAAAAATATATGGGAATACAAAGAGCAACTTTTCTAGCTAATACTAAAGGAGTGATTACGAACGTTTGGGAAAAAGTTAAAGTACCCGGTCATGCTGAAATTGTTTTAGAAGAATTAAATAAAATGTGTAAATAATTCTACCTCTTCATTCCCACTTTTAAAGCCAATGCAGATTCAATGAATACATCAATATCTCCATCAAGAACTGATTGGGTGTTACCAACCTCTACACTTGTTCGAAGATCTTTAACCATTTGGTAGGGATGGAGAACGTAAGAACGTATTTGACTGCCCCAACCAATCTCTCCTTTATCTATAGCATTTTTATTGTTTACGTCTTCTCTACGTTTGAGTTCAATTTCATATAATTTAGCTTTAAGCATTGACATAGCTTGAGCTCTATTTCTATGTTGAGATCTATCATTTTGACATTGTACAACTGTGTTTGTTGGAATGTGAGTTATTCTTATGGCTGAGTCTGTTTTATTAACATGCTGACCACCAGCACCAGAAGCTCTATATGTATCAACTCTTAAATCTTTATCTTCAATTGCAATATCAATTTTATCATCTATTTCAGGATATACCCAAATTGAAGCAAAACTGGTATGTCTTCTTGAAGATGAATCAAAAGGAGATATTCTAACTAAACGATGCACACCAGATTCAGTTTTAGACCAGCCATAAGCGTTAAACCCTTCTATAAGCAGTGTGCATGACTTTATACCAGCTTCATCTCCAGAACTCTCTTCAACATAAGATATTTTAAAACCTCTTTTTTCTGACCATCTTGAATACATCCTTTGTAACATTAGTGCCCAATCTTGAGCTTCAGTACCTCCTGCACCTGCATGTATTTCAATATAACAATTATTCGCATCCGCTTCACCAGATAGTAAACTCTCTAGTTGAAGTTTATCACATTTTTTTACCAATTCATTTAACTGCAAAACTGATAAATCTATAAAATCTTTATCACTCTCTTCTTCTGCAAGATCTATGAGCTCAACCAGGCCACTTTTTTCAATCTCTATAGATTTAATTACATCTATTGTTTTTTCTAAGTTTTTTTTGTCTCTCATTATTAACTGAGCATTAGACGTGTCATTCCAAAAATTTGGATCTTCAATTAATAGATCAATTTTGTTAAGTTTATCAATAGCGTTTTCCCAATCAATATGTTTTTTTAATATATGAAGTGCATGGTCTACTTCATCAAATTTTAGCTGTATTTCAGATTGCATTTTAAATAACCTGTTGATTTAGTATAATGGAGATAAATTTTTAATATGTGTTTTTGAATTTTTTAAATTTATTAAGTTTTTATTGAAACTTAGGCTTGGAAGTTGACCTGGCTTAAAAGCTTCCAATATTGAGTTTTTATTATTTGAATTTACTTTAACTCCAGTTTTAGAATTAACTAATATAAGTTTAATGCCTGGTGGCCTTCTAAAAGGAATATCTGGTTTATTTTTAAGAGTTTTTTTCATGAAATTTTTGAAAATTGGCGCTGCTACTGAACTTCCTGTTTCTTTAAACCCAAGTGGCCTAGGTTTGTCAAAACCAACAAATACTCCAACAACTAAATCACTAGAAAATCCTATGAACCAGGCATCGGTATTTGCATTAGTTGTTCCTGTTTTTCCTGCTAAATTTCTTTTTAAAGATTTTATAACAACACCTGTGCCTCTCTCAACAGCTCCTTTGAGCATAGATGTCATTTGATATGCGGAACCAGCAGAGATAATTTTTTTTCTTGAATCCAATGAAGCTATTCTTGGAATTTGATTAGAACTTGATCCAGTATCGCAGTTTTTACATATTCGCTTGTCATGTTTTACAATAGTTTTTCCTCGTCTATCTTGAACACGATCAATTAATGTAGGAGTTATTTTTTTTCCACCATTTACTATCATTCCATATGCATTAGTTAATTTTAGTAAAGTTGTTTCTCCAGCTCCTAAAGACATAGAAAGATATGGAGGTAAATTCTGATTAATTCCAAATAACTTTGCAAATCTTTGAATAATATGTGGTTTAGTATAATTTGCTAATAAAATTTCTACAGTATTTTTTTCTATACCAAAATGCTTAGCTATTGTGATATATGAAGCCCCATTATCTAATAACTGATAAAGTTCATTTTCATTAATTTTGTTTTTTAAAGAAAAATTTTGGATCAGTGATAATTTTTCCTCTTCAATCAGCTTTATTGCTAACCTTGCTGTCATTAAATTTCTAGATTTTTCTATACCTAATCTCAGAGGACTAGGTCCATAGAATTTTTTCGTATAATTTGCTGGCTTCCACTTTGGGCACCCTTCACATTGTTCATAAGCTAAAGCTGCATCTTGTATAAGATCCGTTGGTTTATAATTTTTTTCTAAACCTGCTAAATAAATAAAGGGTTTAAAAGCTGATCCAGGCTGACGTTTTGCTTGAGTTGCTCTGTTAAATTCACTTTGATTGAAGTTATAACCACCACTCATTGCCAATACTCTTCCAGTATTTGGATCTATAACAACTATTGCTCCATTAACTTCTGGTATTTGAGAAAGTAAATAGTTTTTCTCTTTTTTATTAGATTGCTTCTTAACAACAATTACGTCTCCAACATTTAAGAAATCCTTAAAATTTTTATACCTTGATCCCAAATAAATTTTTAATTTATCGTCTTTATCTTTTTTTATTGTTTGTGGTTTTACCCAAGAAAGATTTTTAAATTCAACAACCCCGATGTCTCCATCAGGTAGACGTATCTCAATAAAATTTTTATATATTTTATTTACAATAACTGCTTTTCTTTTTTGAGGTAATTTTTTCTGTACGTCATTTAAAATAATTAATATCTCATTTAAACTTAATTTAGATAAATCTAAATTTTGTATTACCCCCCTCCAACCTTGTCTTTTATCTAAACTTTCTAGTCCATTCACTAGAGCCTCATCTGCATTAACTTGCATAAAAGGATTTAACGTAGTTCTAACAGAGTAACCATTTGTATATAATTTAGATCCAATCTTTTTATTTTTACTTAAAGTTTTTCTCACTTCTTCAGAAAAGTATGGGGCGTAACCAGCATCTATACCACTGGATTTAAGTATTTTTATGGGTTTATTTCTTTCTTTTTTCTCTATATCTTTGTTAATATAGCCATTTTTATGCATTTGATTTAACACCCAATTACGTCTAACTGTAGCCTGCTCAATTTTGTACAATGGGTTATAATTATTTGGAGCCTTAGGTAATGCTGCTAAAAAAGCCATCTCAGCTAGACTGAGATTATCTAAACTTTTATCAAAATAATTCAAAGCAGCTGCAGCAATACCATATGATTTAAAACCCAAATAAATTTCATTTAAATACAACTCCAAAATTTGATTTTTTGAAAAAGCCCTTTCAATACGTATAGCTAAAATTGCTTCTTTAATTTTTCTTTCATATGAAACCTCTGAGGTTAGTAAAAAATTCTTGGCAACCTGTTGAGTAATTGTAGAAGCTCCTATTAATCTTTTTCCAGAACCTATGTTACTAATATTGGTAATTACAGCTCTCAAAGTTGCTTTCATGTCTAGACCAAAATGATTATAAAAACCTTTATCTTCAGCAGATAAAAATGCATTAATTAGTTTTTTAGGAATAACATTTATTGGAACAAAAACTCTATTTTCTATTGCATACTCAGCAAGCAAGGCACCATTTCCAGCATGAACTCTAGTTACTACCTTTGGGTTGTATTTTGACAACTCTTTATAATCTGGAAGGGTTTTACCAAAATACCACAATCCGTAAAAAAAAATTATTATTCCTGATAATAAAAATAAAAAAAGTGTTGTTATTAAGTATGCAAAAAATTTCATTTTATCTTTTTATGTGTAAATTTAGACATTTTTAGGACCGTTCTATCTGCTTTTATCAGTTAGATAATTTTCTATGGCATTCGCTAACCCTTGGCTTAAATTTTTCATATATTTACTATTTAACATTTTTTTCTCTTCTTGTTTATTTGATAAGAAGCCTATTTCAATTAAGACTGAAGGTATATCATAGGATTTTAAGACTGCAAAACCTGCAAATCTATGTCCTCTATTTAAAGCTAATTTAGTCTCTTTTAAATTAGAAATAATATTTTTGGCTAGAATAGAACTGTCATTCATTGCTTCTCTTTGAAACATTTTTATTAAAGATCCATATATAAGTGGATCTTTAATGCTTTCCTCAAGGCCTAATATTTTGTCGACTTCATTTTCTTTTTTGGCTAATCTCTGTGCCTCCTTATCCGACGCAACATCTGAAAGACTGAAAACGGAAATACCACTAGCTTTTTTATTTTCACTTGAGTCTGCGTGAATGGAAATAAAGATATCTGCTTTATTTTTTTTTGCTAATTCAATTCTTTTTCTAAGTGGAATAAAATAATCACCTGTCCTGGATAAAAGAGCATTAATTTGTCTGTTCTTATTTAAAACTTTAGCGATTAAGAGGGAGGCTTTTAAAGTTAAATCTTTTTCTAAAGTACCTAACGCGCCAATTGCTCCAGGATCTTTGCCTCCATGTCCGGGATCAATAAAAACAATTATTTTTTTTTCTATTATCGATGCTCTGTAATTTTTTGGTCTTTTTAAAGGTAATGAGTTAAAATTTCTTTGATTTAAGCTTATTTGTTTTTTAGATTCTGATAGACTAATTTTATCGGTAAGTGTCAGAAAATTTCCTTTATTTTTATATAAAACATGCTTAGCTATACTAAAGCTCGTCTTAGAAGTGTTACTAATGCTCATTTCTAGGTTTAGTAACTCGTTATTGTTTTTAACTTTATTAAAAAAAAAGTCTGAAATAATAGCTGGTTGAGATAATTCTAAAACAAGCCTGGAGCCAAGCTTTGATTTAGAACTAAGCCTTACATCCGTCAATAAGCTCTGTTTAATTTCTTCGAATTTTGAAATATTCTTAAATCTTATAGGTTTTTCAAAATCAATAATTATTCGATATGGCTCATCTAAGAGATTAAGCTTCATATTATTGTTAAGATCTAAATTCATACAAACTAAAGTATTAAATTTTATTCCACAATTTGTTTTTAACTGATCAGATTTAACTCCATGAGAGAGAATAAAAGTTAGTAAGATTAATATTATTTGCATTGTTTTAGGTTTAATTTCAATTAAGTTATTCATACGAGTTTTTGTTTAATGCTATATAATTATTTATTATATCAAAAAATAAAGTTTGTCTTGGCTCAATCAACAATATATAACTTGAAATAGAATTTATGTGATTAAATTGAATAAGTAAATTTGTTAAAATATATGAATGTTAATTTCAATTTAATCATTTGAAACCTAGCAAATGCGGGTGAAATACAGAATGAGATTTAATTTTTAGTGTTACAAATTATTTGTAGGGAATTAATGGTTGTTGATTTTTAATTTTAAATTGAGCTTTTATAAAAGATGACATTAATATTTGATTTTTTTAAATAACTAATTAATTAACCTAAGAAATAAACATCTTTAACTCTTCAAGTTCTCATTCAAGTTAATTTAGTGTAATCAAAATAACATTTGATTGCCTTTTTGAGTTTGGAGACAAATTATGACTAAACGTTTATTAATTGATGCAAGGCAAACAGAAGAAACCAGGGTAATCACAAGCACAAATGATAAAATTGACGATTTTGAATACGAAGTTCATTCTAGAAGACAATTAAAGGGTAATATCTACCTTGCAAGAGTTACTAGAGTTGAACCCAGCCTTCAAGCGGCATTTATAGAATATGGTGGAAACAGACAAGGTTTTTTAGCATTTAGTGAGATTCATCCAGATTATTACAGAATTCCAATAGAAGACAGACAAAAATTAATTGCCGATGTATCAGCAAAAACAGACGAAGAACTTGATATTAATCAAAATATAAATGAAGAAATTGAAGAAGATTTTAGTGAAGAAGAATTGAGGAAGGTTAAACGTAACCTATATAGAAATTATAAAATTCAAGAAGTTATTGCTAGACGTCAAATATTATTGGTTCAAGTTGTTAAAGAAGAAAGAGGAACCAAAGGAGCTGCATTAACAACTTATATATCAATTGCCGGTAGATGTTGCGTACTTATGCCTAATACTCCAAGAGGAGGAGGAGTTAGTAGAAAAATTGCAAATATAGTAGATAGAAAAAGATTAAAAAAAATAGTTGATGATCTTGATCTAGCAACAGGAATGGCACTAATAATTAGAACTGCTGGAAGTAAAAGAACAAAAATTGAAATAAAACGAGACTATTCTAATTCCATGAGCACATGGGAAAACGTAAAAAAGCTTACTTTAGAGTCAAATGCACCAACTCTAATTCATGAAGAAGGTTCACTTGTCAAAAGAGCTATACGTGACTTATATCATAATGATATAGATGAGGTTTTAGTTGAGGGTAATGAGGCCTATAAAGTTTGTAAGAATTACATGAAAGCATTAATGCCTAGTCATGCAAAGAAAGTTCAAGAATATCATGATGAAAAAAAACCTCTATTTCAAAGATACAACCTAGACTCACAGTTATTTGATATATTTAGCCCTAAAGTAACCCTTAATTCTGGAGGTTACCTTATTATCGATCAAACAGAGGCATTAGTTGCGATTGATGTTAACTCTGGCAAGGCTACTAGAGAAAGGTCTATAGAAGATACAGCACTTAAAACAAACTTGGAAGCAGCTGAAGAGTTTGCTAGACAAGCAAGACTCAGAGATCTTTCAGGTCTCGTTGTTATTGATTTCATTGACATGGAAGAGGTTAAAAATAGAAATAACGTAGAAAAAAAATTAAAAGAAGCAATGAGAAAAGATAGAGCCCGTATACAAATAGGCCAAATTAGTGGTTTTGGGCTTCTAGAATTGTCTAGACAACGGCTTAGGCCTTCAGTTGTCGAAAACTCATCCGAATTATGCTCTAATTGTGGTGGATCAGGTCGCATTCAATCTATTGAGGTTAGTGCTGTACAAATACTTAGATCTATCGAAGAGGAAGGTGCCGACGATAATAATATAGGCGTAAATGTATACGCTCACTCTAGTGTTATACTTCATATTTTAAATAAAAAACGTGATCAACTTAGTGAAATTCAATCTCGATACAATATTTTGATTGAATTTATTAATGACAATAGCATTATCCCACCATTGAAAAAATTAGAAACAGTCAAAAAAATCAATACACAAAATAAGATACAGACAGAAAAAAAAGAAAATCAAGAAGGATCTGCCATTAATGACCAAGAAAATAACAATAGAAGAAAAAGAGGGAAGAAAATAGGAAGAAAAAATAAAAAAGTAATTCCCAATGAAGATCTTTCCAATGAAGAAGAAACAAAGAATAATAATCAAATTAATAAAAACGAAACCAAAGCAACTGAGAAGACAGATCAAAACGAAATAAATAAAAATATTAAAAAAAGAAAAAATACACGAGAAAACAATAAAAAATCAAATGAGAGCAAATCTAAGAAAAATAAATCTGTTAAAATTAAATCAGAAAACGATAATACATTAGATGTTGAAAAGAATAATATAAACGAAACGGCTACAACTGAAACAAAAAATCCTAGGATAGTTCAAACTTCTTCTCCCATTGAGGTTACAGAAATAGACAATGACTCAAAGCCTCAAAAACCTAAAAGAAAAGGGTGGTGGTCAAAATAAAAAAATTACTGTTCATATTTTTATTTTTTTTTTCATGTAATTCAATAGCTTCCGAAAAAATTAAAATTATTAGAGATGCAGAGATCGAGTTTTTTCTTCAAGAAATTATAGTATCAATTTCACAAAACCTTAAAGAAGAAGGTAAGAAATTTTATCCCAGGCTAATTTTGAATAATGAGTACAATGCATTTGTTACAGGTTCAAACAAGATTTATGTAAGCTCAGGATTAATTAACAAAGCTGAATCAATCAGTGAAATTCAAGGGGTTATAGCTCACGAAATTGGTCATTTAATTTTAAATCATCATACTAGTAGACTTATTAATAAGGATAAAAGTTCCAAATATTCAACTATAGCTGCAATAGCCGGAATTGGTCTATCAATAGGCGGCAAATTGAATAGCAACGCTGCGACTGGTTTAATCATTGGTGGTCAAGATCTAACAACAAAATCCTACCTTCAATTTACGAGAATTCAAGAACAAGCAGCTGATAAGTTTGCACTAGACATCATGAAGAAAGCTAAAATTTCTTTAAATGGTTTAAAAAGTTTATTATCCAGGTTAAGTGAAGAGGAAATGTTAAACCAATCTCTACGAAGTGATTTTTATAGATCTCATCCCGTTTCTAAATTAAGATTAAGGCAACTGAATAAATATATTAATTTACCTTCAAGCTCAAAATCAGTAAAAACAAAAATTTTTATTAATGATAATAATATCTCTTTAGAGTATGTAAGTAACAAAATAAAAGCTTATAATCAAAATTCCTCTGAAATTTTAAATAATGAAAGAATTAACAATGAAGTTTTATATTTATATAATAATGTTGTAGGAAATTTAAGAATAGGTAAGTACGATTTAGCAATTAATAATTTAAATGAATTAATAGTAAAATTTAAGAATTACCCTTTTATATTTGAACTTTATGGAGACATTTATTTTGCAAAAGGTGATTTTAAAAAGGCAATAGAAAACTACAAAAGAGCGATAAAAATCCTAAACAGTAATTCAGTTGGCTCTACTGATCTAATTAATTTTTCTTTGGTTAAGTCATTGCTACAAACTAACGAAGTAAATAATTATAAACAATCAATCTATATTTTAGAACAGCTAGTAAAAACTAATCCACGATGGAGTTACTTATGGAGACTTTTAGCAAAGGCATCAGGTAGAATAAACCAAAAAGGAATTTCTTATATTGCCTTAGCGGAAGAAGCATTAATTAAAAAAAACTTTTTGAAAGCAAAAAAATATGTAAGTTTGGCTTTTAAGTTCCCAGAATTATCTGAGGAATATAGATTAAGGGGACAAGAAATTTTAATTAGGACAAAAGAAAAAAATGAAAAATAAAAACTTAAATATAATAACTTTATTATCAGCTTTAATGCTTTTATTACCCTCTTTATGTAAATCTCATGAAATTAAAGAAGATACTATAGAAAAAATAATACAAGAATTTATAGTAAACAATCCTGACTTAATTCAATCTTCTCTTGATAATCATAAAATTAATCTAGAAAAACAAAAAATTCAAAAAGCTATTAATGCACTAAAAATAATTAAGAATCCTGGTGTTTTTCAAAAAAATGCTAACATAACGATATATGAGTTCTTTGATTATAACTGTGGATATTGTAAATCAGTTCTAAAAGTAGTTTTAGAAACATTAGCTGAAGATAAGAAATTAAATTTTGTTTTTGTAGAATACCCTATTTTATCTCAAGATTCTTACATAGCATCTATAGCTGCTCTTGCCTCAAAAAAACAAGGTTTATATAACGATTTTCATTCTTCACTAATGAGCTTAAAAGGTAGAATTAGTGAAAAAGAAATATATAAAATTGCAAAAAAAACAGGTTTAAACTTGGAACAACTAAAAATTGACATGAAGAATCCTGAAATAAAAAATCAACTTTTACAAAATCGTGAAATAGCTAAACTACTAAATTTAAACGGAACTCCGGCTTTTATAATTGGTGATATTATTTATCCAGGTGCCATAAACAAAAATAATTTAAAGACAATAATAAAAAACTTTCGTGAAAGTTGATTTCTTTCTATAACGAATGTCTTATTATAAACAAATTTCTTTTTTATCCATGATTTTAATTGGAGAATAAAATGATTAAAAAACTATATATTTTAAATGGACCAAATTTAAACTTATTAGGAACAAGGGAACCAGAGAAATATGGAAACACCTCTTTAGAAAATGTTAAATCTTTATGTAATGAAAAATGTATAAGTAATGAGTTAGATTTACATTTCTTTCAATCCAATTTTGAAGGTGAAATAATTGAAGAAATACATAAAGCAAATAATAATGCATGCGGCATTATAATTAATGCAGGAGCATTAACGCATACTTCAATTGGGATTCTTGATGCTTTGACCATGTTTGATGGCCCCAAAATTGAAATCCACATAACCAACGTATATGCAAGAGAGGACTTTCGTCATAAGTCATTTATCTCACCTGTTGCAACTGGTATAATAGCAGGTTTAGGTGTGAACTCCTATGTACTTGCAATTGAAGCTATTAAAGAGTTAATAAATGACTAAGCTTAAGAAAAGATAGGATAACTAATGAATGACAAGAAAAAAAATAATCTAGACGAAGTAAATTTAGTTCAGGCTTTATCTGATATAGTTAACACGGACAAACTATCAGAATTAGAATATGAAACCGATGTGTGTAAGATTAAAATTGTAAAACACTCAAATCCAATTTTTTCAAATGTTCCATCAGTTGAAAATCAAACTATAAATACTGTTCCCGTTGAAAAAGAAAATAAAACAATTACTACCTCAGAAAAATATAATAATAAACATCCAGGTGCTGTAAATTCACCAATGGTTGGAACTGCATATTCTGCATCAGAACCTGGTAAAGACCCTTTCATAAAAATTAACTCTTCAGTCATAAAAGGTGACACCTTACTTATAATTGAGGCAATGAAAGTTATGAATACCATTACTGCTCATAAATCTGGGAAAGTTGCTTTCATTGGATTCGAAGATGGTCAACCAATAGAATTTGACCAATTATTAATTGTTATTGAATAGAATTTTCTAATGTTTTCAAAAATACTAATTGCAAATAGAGGTGATGTCGCCTTAAGGGTATTAAGGGCTTGTAAAGAACTTAATATTAAAACCGTTGCTGTCCATTCAACTGCTGATAATGACGCAATGCATGTAAGATTAGCCGATGAGAGTGTTTGCATTGGCCCTCCTTCATCTGCAAAATCATATTTAAATATTCCAGCTATAATAACAGCTGCAAAATTAGTGGGTGCTGACGCCATTCACCCTGGCGTGGGTTTTCTATCAGAAAATGCAGAATTTGCAGAAATTGTTGAAGCTCACAACATTACTTTTATTGGTCCTAAGACAGAGCATATTAAATGCATGGGAGACAAGATAGAAGCAAAAATCACAGCTCAGAAATTAGGAATACCTCTGGTTCCTGGTTCCAAGGGAGATATAGTTAATTATGAATCAGCAGAAAAGGAAGCGGAACAAATTGGATATCCTGTTCTTATTAAAGCAGCTTCTGGTGGTGGTGGTAGAGGAATGAAAGTTGCTTTGACAAAAGAGGAGCTAGAATCAGCCTTTATCTCTGCAAAAAATGAGGCAAAAGCAGCTTTTGGTGATGACCGTGTTTATATAGAGAGATATCTGCAAAACCCCAGACATATTGAAGTTCAAATTATTGGAGATAAATTTGGGAACACTGTTCATCTTGGTGAAAGAGAATGCTCTATTCAAAGAAGACACCAGAAAGTTATTGAAGAAGCGCCTTCACCTGCAATAAATGAGACAACTAGGAATAGAATTGGTACGATAGCCTCTAATGCCGCAGCTGAAATGGGTTATTTAGGCTTAGGAACTATAGAGTTTTTATATGAAAATGGTGAATTTTTCTTTATTGAAATGAATACCAGACTTCAAGTAGAACATCCCATAACCGAAGCTATAACAGGCATAGATCTTGTAAGAGAACAAATCAGAATTGCAGCTGGTCTTCCCTTATCATTTAAACAAGAGGATGTTAAAATAAATGGGCATGCTATAGAATGTCGAATTAATGCTGAAAATCCTATAACTTTCATCCCATCTCCAGGTAAGATTGAAGAGTTTCATTCTCCAAGTGGCCTTGGCGTAAGAGTTGAGGCATGCGTATACTCAGGTTATGTTGTACCGCCATATTATGATAGCTTAATAGCTAAATTAATAGTTCATGGCGATAATAGAAATCACTGTATTTCGAGACTTAAACAAGCTTTAAAAGAAATTATTATAGAACCTATTTCTACAACCATTGAATTACATAAAGATATTTTAGACACAAAAGTTATGGAAGAAGGTTCTTATGATATTAGATGGTTAGAAAATGAATTGTTAGATCCAAAATAATACGCCTTAATACAGATTTTTTAGCTTTGAACGATATACCTAACATTACTATTTCTGCAAACGAGTTATTAAAAGCTTACACGCTTGGATACTTTCCTATGGCTGAAAGCAGAAATGATAAAAATTTAGTTTTTATTGATCCTGAATGTAGAGCGTTAATACCAATAGAAAAATTTCATGTTTCAAAAAGTCTATTTCGTTTAGTTAACAAGAGACCTTTTACCATCACTATGAACCAAGCCTTTTCTTCAGTAATACATAAATGTGCTACAATTAATAGAGATGACACGTGGATCAATCTTGAGATAGAAAAGTTATTTATTACCCTCAATGAAATGAGATATGCACACTCAATTGAATGCTGGGACAATCATAAATTAGTTGGTGGCATCTATGGATTAGCTATAGGCGGAGTTTTTTTTGCAGAATCAATGTTTAGTTCTGTTCCTAATGGAAGTAAAGTTGCCTTATTAAACCTGGTAGCAAGATTATGGAAAACTGGTTTTAAAATATTAGACGTTCAATTTTTAAATGACCATTTAATTCAATTTGGGGCTTATGAAGTTGAAAAAGTTAGTTTTAAGAAAGACTTAAAGTCGGTTGTAAATATGAAAAATACATTCTATTCTTCACCCTCTAAAGATGAGGATTTTTTTGAAATACTATCAACATTTTTGCAAGCTAAAATAGATAAATCATAAACTGAATTTTCAAGTGCATTTAAAGCTGGGCTTGAAGCAAACATCCATCCTTTAAATTTAACTTCTGAGAGTCTATCAGAATTATCATTTATTCTTATATAAGCGAGTGATTCAGGTTTAAAAATTGGCTTGGAAAAAACACACCTTTCTACAAAAATATCAAGAACACCATATTTATAAGTTTGACCTACAAATACTTCAAAAGTTTCTATTCTTGCTGTAATTTTATCCAACCCTTGAATTAATAATTTATTACCTTCAACCCATGGAGAAGCAAATATATTTTTTGAAAAAGTAATTAAAATTAGAAGAAAAACTATTTTTGAAAAACACATAATATTGATAACCATAAGGTTTTACCTATTTATTTTTTATTTCCTGAGTAAATAACTTTTCCTAACATATCAGTGAAACTTACTGGATCACTTGTATCATAAATAGTGTCATTCGGTTTGATATATGTATCAGAGCCTCCGGGAATTATATCTATGAAATTCCCTCCTAAAAGTGAAGATGATGTTATTCTTGCTGAAGAATCGTCTGGAATTTTTATATTTTCATTCAATTTAACATCTACTTTTGCATTGTAATCCTCTAAATTAAGATCTAAGCTTGTTATTTTTCCTACATTAATTCCTGATATTTTGACATTGTCACCATTTTTCAAACCTGCTGAGGATCCAAAGATCAAGGATATATTATAGCCAACCTTTTGATTGCTATTTACTGACTGCATACCTATGCTTAAAAAGCCAATTGCAACACTTAAAACGATGGCTCCCATCAAAATCTCAATCAAACTATATCTCATGCATAAGTTTCCTAACTAAATTAAAATTTGTAACTACTATATCAAATTACTAAACTTTTTAAACATGATTGTAATAATTATTTCACTTAGACTTATGCATAAACGTTAAAATCATAATAAAATTAAAGAGTTAAAAAAAAATTAAAAAAATTTAAATTATTGACTTTACTAAAGCATACTAAATCATGTAGTTTATATATTCATAATCACTACATATTGTGTTTATCCACAGGCTAGTATTTATTGAAATAAGTTAAAAAAAACTAATTAAGAAAATAAAATTAAGGAAAAACAACACGTTATTTTTAGAAAATTGTAAAGCCCGTAAACATGTTTTAAATTTTAAACAATTTATCCACAGGTTTAATAAACGCTTTAATATCCCAGTCTAATTTATTAACTAAGATTGTTTATTCATTGTATTTAAAAGAGGGAAAATATGAAGTTTACCAGACAATTTACTAAAAATAATGATAATGCATATTCAGGTTTAGAATTTAAAACTACTACAAGTGAAATTAAGAATCCTGATGGAACTATTGTGTTTAGCGCACCTAATATAGAAGTACCTGCTAATTATTCGCAAGTTGCGGCCGATATTATTGCGCAAAAATATTTTCGTAAAGCTGGCATTCCTACATATGTAAAAAAAATTGAAGAAAATGACGTTCCCTCTTGGTTATGGCGTTCTGAACCAGATGCAATTAAATTAAGTCATCTTCCTGAAGATAAAAGATTTAAAGGTGAAGAATCAGCCAAACAAGTTTTTGACAGACTAGCAGGCACATGGACTTACTGGGGATGGAAAGGTAATTATTTTACAAAAGAAGAAGATGCGAAAATTTATTTTGATGAAATGAGATATATGCTTGCTGCTCAAATGTGCGCTCCAAATTCACCACAATGGTTTAATACAGGTTTACATTGGGCATATGGAATAGATGGCCCAAGCCAAGGCCACCACTATGTAGACTTTAAAACAAAAAAATTAGTTAAATCTAAGTCTTCTTATGAGCATCCTCAACCTCATGCATGCTTTATTCAATCTGTCAAAGACGATCTTGTTAATGAAGGTGGAATAATGGACCTGTGGGTAAGAGAGGCAAGGTTATTTAAGTATGGTTCAGGTACAGGTACAAATTTTTCTAAATTAAGAGGTAGTACTGAAGGCTTGTCTGGAGGCGGAAGATCGTCAGGAATGATGAGTTTCTTAAGAATTGGAGACCGAGCAGCAGGAGCAATTAAATCTGGCGGCACTACAAGAAGAGCAGCTAAAATGGTGACAGTAGATGTAGATCATCCAGATATTGAAGAATATATCAATTGGAAGGTAGTTGAAGAACAAAAAGTTGCTGCACTTGTTGCTGGCTCAAAATTAACTGGCAAAAATCTAAAATCTGTAATGGATGCATGTAACCTTTCAAACTATAAAGATGAAGAACGAATAAACCCTAAAATTAATATTGAACTTAAAAAAGCTATATTAAATTGCCGTGCTGTAATGATTCCTGAAAATTACATACAAAGGGTTATACAATTTGCTAAGCAAGGATTTAAAGATATTGAATTTCAAACATATGATACGGACTGGGATAGCGAAGCTTACTTAACAGTATCAGGTCAAAACTCCAATAACTCTGTTAGAGTTAGTAATGACTTTTTAGAAAAAGTGTCACAAAAATCTAAATGGGACCTTATTAGACGAACTGATGGTGGAGTTCATAAAACAATTGAGGCAGCTGATTTGTGGTCAAAAATATCCGAAGCAGCTTGGGCTTGTGCTGATCCAGGACTACAATACGATACTACTATCAACGAATGGCACACTTGCCCTGAAGCTGGAAGAATAAATGCTTCAAACCCTTGCTCAGAGTATATGTTTATCGACGACACTGCATGCAACTTAGCTTCTATAAATCTACTACAGTTTAAAAAAGATGATGCATCTTTTGATATAGAAGCCTATGAATACACAACTAGATTGTGGACTCTAACATTAGAAATATCCGTAATGATGGCACAATTTCCATCTAAAGAAATTGCCCAAAGATCATATGAATATAGAACACTTGGATTAGGTTACGCAAATATAGGCGGATTATTGATGTCTTGGGGGATTGCGTATGACAGTGATGAAGGTAGGTCTATTTGTGCAGCCCTAACATCAATTATGACAGGTATATCATATGCAACTTCTGCTGAAATAGCAGGCGAATTAGGGGCATTCCCTAAATATAAAGAAAATGCAAAACACATGTTAAAAGTGATACGCAATCATAAACGAGCTTCAGAAGGCAAAACAAGAGATTATGAAGACTTATCTATTAATCCAGTTCCTTTAATGGCCCAAGACTGCCCTGATCAAAAATTAATTGTAGCAGCAAAAGAAGCTTGGTCAAAAGCATTGTCCCTTGGTGAAAAAAATGGATATAGAAATGCTCAAGCTACAGTGATTGCTCCTACTGGTACAATTGGGCTTGTTATGGATTGCGACACTACTGGCATTGAACCAGATTTTGCTATGGTTAAATTTAAAAAATTAGCAGGAGGTGGCTATTTTAAAATAATAAATCGTGTTGTACCTGAAGCTCTTGCATATTTAGGATATAATGCAGATCAAATCGACGACATGCAAAGATATGCAGTAGGTACCGGCAGCTTAAAAGATTGTCAAGCTATCAGCCATAATGCATTAATTTCTAAGGGTTTTACAGAAAAAGAAATTAACTTGATCGAAGATTCTTTAGCTTCAGCATTTGATATTAAATTTGTGTTTAACCAATTCACCCTTGGAGCAGAATTTTGTAAAGAGAAATTAGGCATGTCTTCAGAGCAAATGAATGATTTTACTTTTAATATGTTAGAGTTTTTAGGATTTACTTCAGAAGAGATAGACGTTGCGAACATTCATGTTTGTGGTGCTATGACATTGGAGGGTGCACCGCATTTAAATAAAGATCATTTAGCTGTGTTTGATTGTGCAAACGTTTGTGGAAGAATTGGTAAAAGATTTTTGTCAGTTGACAGCCATATAAAAATGATGGCAGCTGCACAATCTTTTATATCTGGTGCTATTTCGAAAACAATTAATATGCCAAATGATGCCACAATAGATGATTGTAGTGATGCGTATATGCTATCTTGGCAACTTGGCATTAAAGCTAATGCACTATATAGAGATGGTTCAAAATTAAGTCAGCCTTTGAACTCGGCTTTACTTGATGAAGATGATATTGACGAAGATAATGATAACATAACCAACGAAGAAGATATTACTAAGAGAACTAGTCAAGTGGTTGAAAAAATTGTTGAACGATTTGTACAAACTGAAAGAGATAAACTGCCCCACAGAAGGAAAGGGTACACACAAAAAGCTACAGTTGGTGGACATAAAGTTTATTTGAGAACTGGTGAATATGAAAGTGGTAAATTAGGGGAAATCTTTGTTGATATGCATAAAGAGGGAGCAGCATTTAGATCATTAATGAACAACTTTGCAATTGCCGTGTCAATTGGTCTGCAGTACGGCGTTCCGTTAGAAGAGTATGTTGAGGCCTTCACATTTACACGTTTTGAGCCTCAGGGTATGGTTACAGGAAATGATACAATAAAAATGTCAACGTCTATTCTTGATTATATTTTTAGAGAACTTGCTATATCCTATCTTGACAGAAATGATTTGGGTCATGTTGGGCCTGAAGACCTTGAATCAAGTACAACTGGTTCTGGAGGACATAAAAATCTTATATCCGAGAAAGTTGCTAGTAGAGGTTTTGTTAGAAGAGAACTAAAGGTTGTATCAGGTGGAAATAATAACGTGACAATGATGCCACAAACAACCTCTCTAAAAGAAGACACAATAAATGAACCTAATCAAGAGGATACTGTTGTTATTAATAATCAAGCTCCTAATCTAGCTCAAGAAATTGAAGCTAAAATAAAAGGTTATGAGGGTGAAGCTTGCGGTGAATGTGGTAATTTCACCCTAGTTAGAAATGGAACATGTATGAAATGTAATACCTGTGGTGCAACTTCAGGTTGTTCTTAAAAAGGAAACGAAATGGCAAATATCATTGACCAAAGATTAAAAGAATTAAACATTGAACTTGATGATGCAAGCGTACCAGCTGGAAGTTATGTACCCTATGTAATTACTAATAATTTAGTATTTATATCAGGACAATTACCTTTTATAGATGGGAAATTGACCATAAAAGGTAAGGTAGGTGATAATGTTTCTCTTGATGATGCCGTTAAAATGTCTGAAGCATGCGCAAAAGCACTTCTTAGCCAACTGAAAGCTGCTTGTAATGGCAATCTTGATAAGGTTAATAAAGTAGTTAAGTTGGGTGGATTTGTTGCCTCGGCTCCAAATTTTACAGATCAGCCAAAGGTAATAAATGGTGCATCAGACTTAATTGTTAATATTTTTGGAGATAAAGGTAAACATTCTAGATTTGCAGTAGGTGTAGCAGCTCTTCCATTAAATGTTCCTGTTGAGATTGATGGTATTTTTGAGATTGAAGATTAAGATTTACAAATACAAAACTCAACAATGAAAATTGAATTAGCCTCAAGCTTAAGCAATATTGATAAGAATCAATGGAATAAATTAAACATATGTAATCATCCATTTACATCATATGAATTTTTGAATGCATTAGAAACTTCAAACTCTGTATCTACAAAAACTGGTTGGACGCCAAAACACATTTTAGTTAAAAATGCGGCTAATAATTTAATTGGGGCATCACCTAATTATTTGAAGATGCACTCTTATGGTGAATATATTTTTGATCATAGTTGGGCAAATGCATTTGAAAATGCGGGTGGTCAGTATTATCCAAAATTACTTTCTGCTATACCCTTCACACCCGCAACGGGCCCAAGAATTTTGTTAAGCCCTCAAAAAAAAAATAATGATGAAATATTTAAATTAATAATTTGCACATACGAACAACTTGTAAAAAATAATAATTTAAGTTCAGCTCATATGAATTTTATTACAAAACAACTAAGTGATACATTAAATAAAAGAAATTGGATAAAAAGGGAAGGTCTTCAGTTTCACTGGTATAATAAAAAGTATCAATCATTTGATGATTTCTTGGATGAATTAAAAAGTACAAAAAGAAAAGCGATTAAAAAAGAAAGAAAAAAAATTAATGAATATGGTCTAACAATTGAACGCTTAACTGGAGACGCTTTGAATGTAAAGATCTGGGACTCTTTTTATGAATTTTATTTAAGTACCATTGATAAAAAATGGGGAGGCGCTTATTTAACAAAAGATTTTTTCTACTCAATAAATCGAAGTATGAAAAACAAAATCTTATTAGTCATAGCTAAGAAAAATAATGATATTATTGCTGGCGCATTGAATTTCGTTGGTGAGAACACTTTATATGGTAGGAATTGGGGATCAAAATTAGACGTACCTTTCTTGCATTTTGAACTTTGCTACTATCAGGCCATTGAATATGCAATTGAAAATAAAATTCAAATAGTTGAGGCTGGAGCTCAAGGTCATCATAAAATACAAAGAGGTTATATTGCAACTTCTACATATAGTGCTCACTATATTCAAAACGATTCCTTTGATAAGGCTATTAGAGGTTTTGTAGAAATGGAAGCAAACGAAATCAACAAACAAATCGAGGTTATTAATCAACAAGGTTCCCCTTATTCGAATTAATAAATCATGTTAACTCAGGTGTCCCCTTGTTTTTATTCTTTTTATCTTTATTATTTGGTCCTTCTGTTTTAAGAACTAATTTATTTTTTAAAAAGTCAACATTAACAATACCACCATCAACTAACCTGCCAAATAACAATTCTTCAGCTAACGGTTTTTTAATATGTTCTTGAATAACTCTTCCTAAAGGCCTAGCTCCAAATGTTTTATCATAACCTTCTGAAGCCAACCAGTCTCTTGCTTTGTCACTTAAAACAACAGATACACCTTTTTCAGATAATTGTGCCTCTAGTTGCATTATAAATTTATCAACTACCATTCTAACTACCTCTAAAGGTAAATATCCAAATGGTATAATAGCGTCTAATCTATTTCTAAATTCTGGCGCAAATAATTTATCAATCGCTTCAGTATCAGCACCCTCTCGATTTTCCTGTTTAAAACCAATCGCTGCTTTTGAAAGTTCCTGAGCTCCTGCATTTGTAGTCATAATCAATATTGTGTTTCTAAAATCTATCGATTTACCATTGTTATCAGTAAGCTTACCATGATCCATGACTTGTAAGAGTAAGTTGAACAAATCAGGATGAGCTTTTTCAATTTCATCTAATAAAAGAACTGAATGAGGGTTTTGATCAACAGCGTCAGTTAAAAGTCCTCCCTGATCAAAGCCTACATACCCTGGAGGTGCCCCTATTAACCTTGAAACTGTATGCCTCTCCATATACTCAGACATGTCAAACCTTATGAGTTTAACTCCTGTTGCTTCGGCTAACTGTCTTGCAACTTCAGTTTTTCCAACTCCTGTTGGACCTGAAAACAAGTATGAACCTACAGGTTTTTCAACTTCTCTTAATCCTGCTCTCGATAATTTAATACTCGAGACTAATTCAGTAACGGCTTTGTCTTGTCCATACACCATCCTTTTTAAATCATCTTCTAACTTTGATAGCGCTTTTCTATCGTCCGTAGACACGTTTCTAGGAGGAATTCTAGCAATCAATGCAACAGTTTCTTCAATTTCGGTTTTTCCAATTATTTTTTTTCTTTTAGATTTAGCTTTTAGCATTTGTGCAGCAGCTGTTTCATCTATCACGTCAATGGCTTTATCTGGTAACTTTCTATCATTAATATATCTTGAAGACAGTTCAACTGCTGTCTTAATAGCTATATTAGTAAATTTTAATTTATGATGTTCTTCATATTTTGATTTTAATCCCATCAAAATTTTAATGGTATCCTCAACATTGGGTTCTGCAACGTCAATTTTTTGGAATCTTCTAACTAACGCTCTGTCTTTATCGAAATAACCTCTGTATTCTTTATAAGTGGTTGAACCTATACATTTCAATCCACCATTTTGAAGAGCTGGTTTTAGTAAATTAGACGCATCCATTGCACCACCACTGGTGGCCCCTGCACCAATTATAGTGTGTATTTCATCTATAAATAAAATTGCATTTTCATTTAATTCAACCTCTTTCATAACAGCTTTGAGACGTTCCTCAAAGTCTCCTCTATACCTTGTGCCAGCAAGCAAACTTCCCATATCCAATGCATATATCTCAGAATTCAGCAAAACATCTGGTACATTACCTTTTACAACCTTGTCTGCTAAACCTTCAGCAATAGCCGTTTTTCCAACACCAGGGTCACCTACCAATAAAGGATTATTTTTTGTCCTTCTACATAAAACCTGAATAGTTCTATCTAATTCAGTTTGTCTTCCTATCAAGGGATCTATTTTCCCTTCGGCTGCTTTTTCATTCAAGTTTACAGCATACTTTTCTAATGCTTTTTCAGCTTTTTTATTTTCTAAGTTTTCTGTTTTATCATCAACTCCAGAAGAGGAACTTGATTTTGAATAGTTAGGATCTTTAGCTAAGCCGTGGCTCATAAAACTTACTGCGTCGAGACGTTTCATATCTTGCTTTTGCAATAAATACACTGCATAACAGTCTCTTTCTGAAAACATTGCAACTAAAATATTAGCTCCAGTAGCTTCACTTCTTCCTGAAGATTGAGTGTGAATTACTGCACGCTGAACAACTCTCTGAAATCCAGCTGTAGGTTGTGTGTCCACATCAACATCTGGCGAGATGATTGCTTTTAATTCTTCATTAAAATATTTGTTTAAATCTTCTTCTAGTACTTTGATATTTACGGAACATGCTTTTAATACTTCAACGGCATCTTGGTCTTCTAACAAAGAACTTAATAAATGTTCTAGCGTTGCAAATTCATGCTTTAACGAAGATGCATTTGTCATTGCTCGCCTTAATGATTCTTCCAACGATTTTGATAGCATTTTTATTCCTTTTCTAATTGAACTTGTAAAGGATGTTCGTATTTACGAGCATAATTCATCACTTGCATAGCTTTTGTTTCAGCTAAATCGTATGCATATACACCACATACCCCTACACCTCTCTGATGCACATGAAGCATAATCTGCGTAGCTTCTTCTCTGTTTTTCTGAAAAAATTTCTCCAGCACCTCAATAACAAACTCCATTGGAGTGTAATCATCATTCATCATTAATACTCTATAAAGAGCTGGTATTTTTGTTCGAGGGTCCGTTGCTAACTTAATATTCCCTTCTACATCATCATTTTTATTCTCATCGTCATTTTTATTCATTACAAATAATAACCTTGCTTTCACGAAAGGGGTTAAATCTAAATTTATTTTATTATCAACCATTGATTTCTTAATACTCTTTTGAATTTAACCTTATGTTAATGATATAAGAACGACATAACCATTCAACAAGTTTAAGTTAATAATTTTTTAAAGTTAATTGTTACAAACAATAAAATGATTTTATACTAAATATTGTGATTTGTTAAAAAAATTGTCAATATAATGTGTATATTTGCTTACTTTAAGTTACAAATAATGATTTTTATGTTAATAAATTATTTTAATTTATGGTTGGATATAATAAGTGTTTCGAAACTATGTTAAATTAATTTCTTTTTTGCCTGTATTTTGGATGATTTGTGTTTCATCAGCGCATGCAAAGTACGCTTCTTTTATAATTAACGAAAATACTAAAAGAATCTATCATAACGCAAACGCCGACACCCGTAACTATCCTGCTTCTCTAACTAAAATTATGACCTTATATTTAGTATTTGATGCATTAAAATCAAAAAAAATATCAATGAATAGTAAGTTTAAAGTTTCTAAACGCGCTACAAGACAACCTCCTTCTAAATTAAACCTTTCTGCTGGATCTAATATTACCGTAAAAAACGCTATCCTTGCCTTAGTAACAAAATCCGCCAATGACGTCGCAACAGTTATTGCAGAAAATTTAGGAAAATCAGAAAGAAACTTTGCTAGATTAATGACAAGAAAAGCTAAAAAATTAGGCATGACACGTACTACATTTAGGAATGCTTCTGGGTTACCTAACCGGGGGCAACTATCTACTGCAAGAGATATGGCAACGTTAGGTATAGCAATTAGAAAAAATCACCCTAAATTTTTTAAGTTATTTAAAACTAAATCTTTTATTTATAAAGGTATTAAATATACTAATCATAATAATTTATTAGGTAGTTATTCTGGAACCGATGGTATTAAGACAGGTTATACTAATGCTTCTGGTTTCAATCTTGTAGCTTCCGTAGAACGAAACGGACAAAGAATTATTGGTGTTGTTTTTGGTGGTAAAAAAGCAAGATCAAGAGACAAGCATATGGTTACACTACTTAATAAGTACTTTAAAACCAGCCTATCTAAACCACTCGTTAGAATAGCAAAACCTTCAGAGCTACCAAAAATACGCCCTAAAATTGTGATGGCTGAAAAAAATATTAAGAATTTTAGAATACCGCCTAAAATAATTAATAATATAACCCCAAATAATATAGAAGAGGACTGGTTTATACAAATTGGCGCCTTTAAAAACAGGTTAAATGCTCATAAAGCTGCTCGTAATGCCAGGAATATTGTACCTGAGCAACTGGGGAACCTACCTGCTTCTTTAAGCAAGATAACTAAATCTAGTACTAATAATAATCTACAATATTTATGGCGTGTAAGATTCGTTGAGTTAGCAGAAAATCAAGCTCGTTCAGTTTGTGCGGAGCTTTGGACTTCTGGTCTGAGCTGTATTCCACTTCCTTCAAATAACAACTCTTAATATTAAATTCTTTTAAGATACTTTTAATATATCATCCCAATTTGTAGTATAAAATGGTGACTTATAACAAGATCGCATCCGCCATTTATCTGGCTCTGATTTTATATTTCTTGAGTTTTTTATCACTCCTTGAGAACCATGAAATATTGTCATTTTCCCCATTTTTGCATTTATATTATCTATTAGTTTCATACGATCACATGATCTACTTATATGTATTTGTTGATCTGCATTATGTATAAATAAACTACCTTGAATAATATAATTATCTGAAGAACCATCATCCTTTTGTTTTAATCCAAGTAATGTTACTCCAATTTTTTTATAATTATATTTTGGGCGATAAAGATTTTCTAATAACTTAAAAGATTTTTCAATTATAATGGTTGTACTATCAGTTAACTCATCAAAGTTTATTGTTGCACTATTACTGTATTGTAAATCTCGTTCTCTAAAACGGTTAGTATTAATAAAAACATAAATTCCTCCACATACACTATCTTGATAACGTAGTTTCTCTGCGGCTCTTGCTACATAGTTTGCCAACGCCTTTTTAAGACTGTCTTTATCATTAATCATGTTACCAAAAGATCTAGATACAGTGATAGATTTTTTATTAATCACCTCTTCCAAAGCAAGACAAGGTTGTCCTCTTAATTCATAAATAATGCGCTCACCCACAACTGATATTAATGTTCTTATCTGACGAGGGTTTGCTTGCTGTAATTGCCTTGGGTTATTTATTCCGATAGATCTTAATCTATTTCCCCATCCTTTTGAAACTCCCCAAATATCTTCTAATTTCATATCGCTCAATATATGTGTTAATTGAGTGGAAACAGTTAATATATAAACACCATTAGATGAGTTTTTTTTTGCGATTTTATTTGCTAGTTTTGCCAACGTTTTAGTGGGGCCTATTCCAATTGAAACAGGTATGCCTGTCCATTGATAAATACGCTCTCTAATTTTAAACATCTCGTCTTGTAAACTTTGAATATTAAAGTTTTTTAAGTTTAAGAATGCTTCATCAATAGAATATATTTCTATGTTAGGAATAAAATAATTTAATACACTCATTACTCTAGAAGACATATCTCCATATAAAGTGTAATTTGAAGAATAAGTAAAAATCTTATTTTGTTTTATAAGTGTTTTGTATAGATGCAATGGAGCACCCATAGGAATTCCTAAGGCTTTTGCTTCATTAGATCTTGCAATAATACATCCATCATTATTCGACAGCACTACAACAGGCTTACCTCTTAATGACGGGTTAAATACTCTTTCACAAGAAACATAAAAATTATTACAATCTACTAAACCATACATATCATAGGCAATGAACAGAACTTGTTACTACGCCCCAAATTTCCATATTCATATCGTCTCTAATCTCAATTGGTTGATATAAATCATTTTCTGGCATCAATATAATTTTATTGGATTGTTTATATAATCTTTTAACCGTCATTTGCCCATCTAAAACAGCAATAATCACTTTTCCATGTGATGGCTTAACACTTCTATCTACAACTAAAATATCATTATCATTAATTCCCGCATTAATCATTGAGTCACCATTAACACGTACAAAAAATGTTGTAGCCGGACGCTTGATTAAATAAGTATTTAAATCTAAGGTTTTTTCTAAATTATCATCTGCAGGAGACGGGAAACCTGCCGAAACCTTTGAACTATACAGGGGAAATTTTTGAGATCTACTTAGACATGGTTTAAATACTTCTAATTTAGAAGGCATTATGTAATGGCCATTTTGAGCTAATATTCGCTTAGTTATTTCTAAATTCATTATTTCCTCTATTCCAAAAATATTTTGTTCATGTTTTGTTCTCTTATATATTGAATATAAAGTCAACTGTTAAAAGTGAAAATTAATGTGTTTTACCGAAAGCGCCTGGCTTCACACCATAATCGACGGCAACGCCATAACTAGGATCATCATCAGCATCTACAATTAATTGTCCTGCTTTTCGTAAAAGTGAATGACAATCTGTTGACAAATGCCTCAATTGTAAATGTTTCTTTCTTTTTTTATATTTAACGGCAAGGTCTTCTATTGCTTGAAGAGCTGATTGATCTACAATACGACTGTTTATAAAGTCAACGATAACAATATCAGTATCGGTATCTAAGTTAAATATTTCTGAAAACCCTTGAACAGAACCAAAGAATAACGGTCCTTCTATATAATAAATGGTATTACCATCATCGTCTACTTTAACGTTTCCTCTGATACGAACTGCATTATTCCAAGCATAAGCAAGAGCTGAGACAATAACTCCACATATAACGGCTATAGCTAAATCATAAATAACAGTAACCGCAGTTACGATTAACATTACAACAACATCTGTCATTGGAATACGTCTAATAACCATAATACTCTGCCAAGCAAAAGTACCTATAACTACCATAAACATAACGCCTACTAATGCTGCTAATGGAATTTGTTCAATAAGCGAAGAACCAACTACAATAAATAGAAGTAAGAATAAAGATGCTGAAATTCCAGATATCCTTGTACGTCCTCCAGACTTTACATTAATCATTGATTGACCAATCATGGCACAACCACCCATACCACTAAAAAATCCAGTTACAGTATTCGCAATACCCTGTGCCACACACTCTTGAGATGCACCACCAATCTTTCCCGTAATATCACCAACTAAGTTAAGAGTTAGTAAACTTTCAATTAAACCAATAGTTGCCAAAATTAGAGCATATGGCAATATTATTATAAATGTCTCAGTATTAAGAGGAACTAAAGGGATATGAAACGTTGGCAACCCTCCTTTAATAGAAGCTAAATCACTGACACGCGGAACATCAATATCCAACGATATTACAAGTGTAGCTACAAAAAGTATACCAGCCAGAGGCGCTGGAATAATAGTGGTTATCTTAGGCACAACCCATATCACTACCATAGTTGTAATAACAAGTAGAAGCATAACAAGTAAGGTTTGGCCTTCCATCCATTGCCTACTATCAGACAAGTCTGTTGTTTGAAATTGGGACATTTGAGCTAAAAAAATAACAATTGCTAAACCGTTCACAAAGCCAAGCATCACGGGATAAGGGACTAATCTGATAAATTTTCCTAACCTTAAAAAGGCAGCTGTAATTTGGAAAATACCCATTAATACTACTGTTGCAAATAAATACTCAACACCGTGCAGAGAAACTAACGCAACCATTACAACAGCCAACGCACCCGTCGCTCCAGAAATCATACCAGGCCTACCTCCTATTAAAGCAGTAATCAACCCAACTATGAATGCTGCATATAAACCGACTAAGGGGTGTACGCCAGCAACAAAGGAAAAGGATACAGCTTCAGGCACTAATGCCAATGCAACAGTTAAACCTGCCAAAATTTCTGTTTTGAATTTTAAGAGTGATGAAAACTTTAAATTAGAAAATTGTAATTCGGAATCTGATATTTTTTGTGATAACTCTTTAAATATTTTTTGCATAATCAAAACCTAATTTATTAATCTTAAGACGAACCTTTGTAGTTAGGTTAATTATATCAAAATTTTAACCGTTAACGTAATTTAAGAATTGGATAACAATTATATTTTTATTAAACCTTAAGAGTCTTTATGTCTCTCAAGCAAACTTTCTAAGTCATGATCTACTTGCTCATCAAACCCATGTCGAGCAGAAAAGAATACTAAAGACATTAAGCCGGCACCTAATAATATAGTAAAAAAAGCACCTACGAAAATAGCAACTAAACCATTATAACTAATTTGGACATCCGACATTTGCAGCCATAAATTGATTGCAAAAACAGTTATGATTACAAGAGCACATGATGCAATAACAATAAGTAATAAAATATTTTTCATAATTTAAGTATATATTAATAAACCGTGAATAAGTCCATTATTATCTAAGCGGCAACTCTGATTTCACTAACTGCTCCCAATACGTAACACCTAACGGCAAAATATTATCATTAAAATCATACTTTGTATTATGAAGCATACAACCTGATTTTCCTTCACCTGCTCCCAACCAAATATATGACCCTGGAATTTTTTCTAACATGTAAGCAAAATCTTCTGCGCCCATAGATGGCGCCATGTTAGTTTTTACAGAACCAGGTCCAAATATACTCGAAGTAACTTCAATTGCTTTTTCACTACATTCAATGTTATTAACCGTAACAGGATAACCTTTGATAACTGAAACGTCTGCTGTACAACCATAGGCCAATGCTGTCGCTCTACATATCTCTTTGAATTGTTTATGGACATTTATTCTAGTAGCAGAATTAACTGTTCTAATGGTGCCTATAAAATCTGTGACTTGAGGTATTATATTAAACCCAGATCCTGCATTGATTTGAGTTACTGAAACAACAACAGCGTCTAGTGGATTTTGTTTACGCGAAACTATTTGCTGTAAGGCTTGAACAATAGCTGTAGTTGCTAAAACAGGATCGTTTGTTGCTTGAGGCATAGCAGCATGACCACCATTACCTTTTACAGTAACCTCAAATCTGTCTGCAGCAGCCATTACAGAACCTTTATGTACAGCCACGTTACCTTCATCCATTCCTGGCCAATTATGCATTCCCCACACACTATCCATGGGAAATTGTTCGAACAATCCATCTTCTATCATAGCCAAACCTCCACCTCCACCTTCTTCAGCAGGTTGGAATATAAAATAAACAGTGCCATCAAAATTATTTTTTGACGCCAACAACTTAGCGGCTCCAAGCAACATGGCTGTATGCCCATCATGCCCGCATGCATGCATTCGTCCCTCAAATTTAGATTTGTAAGAAAAGTTATTTTCTTCTGTCATGGGCAAAGCATCCATATCAGCCCTTAAGCCAATAGCTTTATTACCTCCACCACCTAAATTAGCATCTAGGCCTTTTAGAATTCCAACAACTCCAGTGCCTCCTAAACCTCTATGAACCTCTAAACCAAAAGATTGTAATTTTTTTGCTACAAAATCTGAAGTCCATTTTTCTTCATATCCAAGTTCTGGGTGAGCATGCAACTCATGTCTCCAAGTTTTAATTTCAGGAATAATATTTATAATTTCGTTAGATACTTCCATATGATACTCCTCATAAATGACTTTTAAGAGACAAGGTCAACTTTCTAATCATTAGTCTATCGTGATAGTAGTTAATATGCTAATTTATAAGAACTTAACTTTATCTTCTACAAATAAATTGAATAATTATTGTTTTTGGAGCCTAGAAATATGAAATGGATTAATAATATTTTGCCTGAAACAAACTTACAGAAATTTATTTTTATTTTTCTACCTTTTGCGTGTGGGTATTTTTTATCTTATCTTTATAGATCTACAAATGCTGTCTTAGCACCCTACTTAAGTAATGATTTAAACTTAAATGCAGAACAGCTTGGGTTAATTACATCCGCTTATTTTTTAACATTTGGCTTATTTCAATTACCCCTAGGGGTTTTACTTGACAAATTTGGCGCTAGAAAAGTTCAAAGTATTCTTTTTTTAATAGCTGCTATAGGAGCTATATTATTTAGTTTAGGAAACGATGTTTGGTCACTTGTTACGGCACGTGGATTGATTGGGTTAGGTGTTTCAGGTGCTTTAATGGCCGCTTTTAAAGCCTTTGCTGTTTGGTTTCCTAAAGAAAGACTTCCACTTTTAATAGGATTATTTATGTCTGCAGGGGGTATGGGTGCTATTGTAGCATCAACACCTTTAGAAATGGCTTTGCAAATAACTGATTGGAGAGGTGTTTATCTATTCATTGGAATAGTTACAATTTTTGTTGGAATATTAATTTTTTTTGTAGTTCCAGAAAAACAAGAAAATAACTATAATGAAAAACCTTTACCAGTTCTTAAAGTATTAAAGCACATTTATACTAGTTATGCTTTTTGGAGAATAGGTCCATTGTCTGGAATTGCTGGAGGTACTGGGCTTGCAATATTGGGATTATGGGCTGGACCCTGGCTTTCAGATATAGGTAAATTTAATAAAAACGAAATTGCCAATATTCTCTTTATTTCAACAATAATGATGACAATTGGAACCACCTCTTTAGGAATAATTACGGACTATTTAAGAAAATTTAATATATCTCCAGTTGGTGTAATGGGTGGAGCTTTATTTGTTTTTATTATACCTTTAACTATTATTACATTTGGAATAATGCCTAAAGCTATATGGCCTTGGGTTGTCTTAAGTATAACATCATTAGCTGCTACATTAGCATATGCTGGACTTAGTCAACATTTTCCAACTAGCTATGCCGCCCGTGCGTCAACAGCTATAAATTTAATATGTTTTTTGATGGCCTTTATAGCACAATATGCAATTGGATTTATTATGCAATTAGTTGAACCAGGAAAACAGTCTGGATATTCAATAAAGGCATATCAAGCAGGATTCGGCTTATTTTTAGGCCTGCTTATAATTTGTTATATAATATTTATTATCATGAGTATTTTAGAAATAAGAAAAAATAAAGGTGAAACTTCTAAGGATAATAGCGCCTAGCAGTCCACTCATTCTTTAATGCAGTTGGCTTCAAAACGAATCTATCATGCAACCTAAAATCACCATCTTCCCAAAATTCAAACTCATCAGGTTTAAGAGCAAATCCACCCCAAAACGTTGGTCTAGGTATGTCTTCGTCATATTTAGATTCTAATAATTTAACCTTCTCCATCAAAACTTCTCTAGATTCTAATTCTCTAGATTGTTTAGATGCCCACGCACCTATCCTACTGCCTCTTGATCTGGATTGGTAGTACTTGTCAGACACTTGATCAGACACTTTATTAACACTTCCTGTTAACCTGACCTGACGATTTAAACTTTTCCAATAAAAGCAGATTGCACCTTTAGCAGTCTCATTTATTTCATTAGATTTACGGCTTTCATAGTTTGTATAAAAAACAAAAGATGTATCAATAATATCTTTTAACAAGACGGTTCTAACAGACGGCATCCCATTTTTTGATACAGTGGCTAACTGCATAGCATTAGGATCTCTAATTTCATTTTTTTCTGCTTCAGATAACCACTTTTTAAATAATAAGATTGGGTCTACTATTTTATCTAATTCCAATTATCGTCTCCAAATTTAATTTTGTATTTTTAACATATAGTACTAATTTTGCCATATTTTATAAATATATTCAAAATTGGAAATGTTTAAAGAAATTATGAAAGGTTTTATATGTCTAAAAAATTTTTTTTATTATTTGGATTGATCGTTTTATTTTCAAGCAGTGGTTATTCTAAAACAAATTTCTATCAAGTGACAGGATCTATATCATCAGTTGAAGTTCTCAAAAAATACACAAACCAAAGAGTGCCTAGAGAAGAAAAGAAATGTTCAATTCAGAGAGTTCCAGTAAATCAAAATGCTCAAAAATTTGGTGCGGATAATTTTATTGGTGCTTTGATAGGAGGCGCTATTGGAAATCAAATTGGTTCTGGTGGAGGAAAATCAGGATCTACTGCCTTAGGAGCATTAATTGGATCTGAAGTTGTTAGAAGCGAGAAAGCTGGTGCAAATGAAAGTTATGTTGAAAAAGAAGTTTGCCGTACTCAAAAAGTTTTTTATACTGAGACTACAGAACAAGTTAGTGGTTATAAACTAAATGTAGAAGTAGATGGAGAAATTATCTCATTTACTAGTAACAAATCTTATAATCCCGGTGATTTAATAACCTTAACAAAGAAGATAAGTTATTCTCTTAATTAAAGATTAATATATATATGTATATATTTATATATTAAAAAGAGGTAATTAATTATATAATAACAACATATTATACTTTAAAATCTTTATTAAGATTAGGAAATGAATTATGCAGGAAAAAAACCTCAATAACGGAATCATGAAAGGTAAACGTGGTATAGTTATGGGAGTGGCAAATGATAGATCTATAGCTTGGGGAATTGCTTCGGCTGCAGCTAAGCAGGGTGCTGAACTAGCATTTACTTATCAAGGAGATGCTTTAGAAAAGAGGGTCAGGCCACTCGCAGAATCAATTGGCTCTAATATTATAATACCATGCGATGTTTCTAGTGATAAAGCTATTGATGAAACCTTCTTATTATTAAAAGAAAAATGGGATAATATTGATTTTTTAGTTCATGCGATAGCGTATTCAGATAAAGAAGAATTAAAAGGTGAGTATCTTGATACAACCAGAGAAAATTTCTATAAGACTATGGATATATCTGTTTATTCGTTTACTGCAGTAGCTCAAAGAGCTGCAGGCATGATGCCTAATGGTGGATCCATGATTACTTTAACATATTATGGCGCTGAAAAAGTAATGCCTCATTATAATGTCATGGGAGTTGCAAAGGCTGCGCTTGAATCATCTGTAAGATACTTAGCTGCAGATTTGGGCGGTGATAAAATTAGAGTTAACAGTTTATCTGCAGGTCCTATTAAAACCTTAGCTGCTAGTGGAATTGGTGATTTTAGATATATACTTAAATGGAACCAATATAATTCTCCATTAAGGCGAAATGTTACGTTAGACGATGTAGGTGGGTCTGGAGTTTATCTTTTATCTGATTTATCAGCTGGAGTAACCGGAGAAACGCATCATATTGATTGTGGTTATCATGTAGTTGGCATGAAGGCAATTGACGCCCCTGACATGTCTCCTGAAAAAAAAGATAATTAGTTTATCTATTTGAGAGAATTAAAATGGCTAGTAACTCTTTTGGACATATTTTCAAATTCACAAGCTTTGGTGAAAGCCATGGCAAAGCAATTGGGTGTGTCGTTGATGGAGTACCTCCTTTAGTTTCTATAAACGAAGAAGATATTCAACATTATTTAGATAGAAGAAAACCCGGTCAATCAAAATTCGTCACTCAAAGAAAAGAGAATGATCAAGTTGAGATTTTATCGGGAGTTTTTGAAGGTAAAACAACAGGACACCCGATCGCTCTGAATATTAAAAATGAAGATCAACGAAGTAAAGATTACTCTGAAATATCCCAACAATTTAGACCAGGACACGCAGACATTACTTATCAAACTAAATATGGAATAAGAGATTATAGGGGTGGTGGCAGATCAAGCGCAAGAGAAACTGCGGTAAGAGTTGCTGCTGGTGCAATAGCTTTTAAAGTATTAGAACATAAATTAAAAAAACCACTCATAATAAGAGCCAGTGTTATTCAGATGGGTCCTAATAAAATAAATAAAGAAAATTTTAATTGGAATGAAGTTAATGCAAACCCATTCTTCTGCGGAGACCCAGAAGCTGCTAAAAAATGGGAGATATGGCTTGATGAATTAAGAAAGAAAGGTAATAGCGCCGGCGCCATAATTGAAGTTGTAGCAGAAAATGTTCCTAAAGGTTTAGGAAGCCCAATCTATAAAAAATTAGATACTCAAATCACAGAAGCTCTTATGAGTATTAATGCTGTAAAAGGCGTTGAAATTGGTTCAGGTTTTAACTTAGCATCGTTAACAGGCGTAGAAGCAAATGACGAAATATTTCCAGACAACAAAGGAGGTTATTATTTTGGCTCTAACCACTCTGGAGGAATATTAGGAGGGATTTCTTCTGGACAACCCATTGTAGCTAGGTTCGTAGTAAAGCCAACAAGCTCTATTCTAACAGAAAAAAATTCTATCAACTTAAATAATGAAGCAATTCAAATTAAAACTAAGGGCAGACATGATCCATGTGTTGGAATAAGAGCTGTCCCTGTTGCTGAGGCTATGCTGGCTATTACTTTCCTTGATCAATTACTAGAACATGAAAGTCAAATTGGATCCCTTATATAAAAAATAATCAAGCGTATCTTACTTAGTTACTACAATCACAAACTCTTTATTTCCACTTGGGCCTAGAATAGGACTTTCAACAACTCCTAGTAAATTCATTTTCATTTCGGATGTAATCCAACCTTTTATATCATTTGTAACTTCTTCATGAAGGTTTGGGTCTCTTACAACTCCCCCTTTACCAACAAGACCTTTACCCACTTCAAACTGCGGCTTTATTAATGCAGCTAACCATCCATTTTTTTTCAAAAATTGAAGACTAGAAGGTAAAATTTTTTTTAATGATATAAAAGAGGCGTCACAAACTATAACGTCCAAAGTATCTTTTATAATTTTATCTGTTAAAAAACGTGCATTTGTTTTTTCGCTAACTATGACTCTTTCATCTTGTCTTAATTTCCAATCTAATTGGCCATAGCCAACATCAACTGCGTAAACTTTTTTTGCACCTTTTGTTAATAGTACATCTGTAAAGCCACCTGTGCTTGCACCTATATCAAGAGCTATTACGGAATTACAATCTAAATTATATTCTAAAATAGCTTTTTCTAATTTGATTCCTCCTCTAGATACCCACGGGTGAATTTTACCCTTAACATCTATTTCAGACTCTTTTGTAATTTGTTGCCCAGGCTTATCTATGCGTTTTTGATTAACAAACACTGTACCTGCCATTAGCATAGAATTAGCCTGTTCTCTACTCTTAGCCAACCCCCTTGAGACCATAAGCTTATCTATTCGTTCTTTTGTTATCTTTATAAACTCCAAGTAATAGTTAAATCACTTATTTGACAGCCATGTCATTACTTAATTTGGAAAGAGGAAGTATTTCTTTTATTGTATTAGTCAGCCCAACAACATCTAAGCCAGCCTTTGCTAATTGTTCGTTTTGAGAGGCATGGTCTTGAAAATAATCTGGCATAGTTAAGCATCTTATTTCTTTATTTCCATTATTAAGAACACCCTTAGAAGACAGAAAATGTAAACAGTGTGAGCTAAAACCACCTGCTGAACCCTCTTCTATTATAATTAACTTAGAGTGGTTTTTCCACAAATCTTGAAGTAATTCAGTATCAATTGGTTTTGCAAACCTAGCATCTGCCACAGTTATTGAGCGACCTTCTGCAAGCAAATTATCTGCAACTTTTAATGCCACACCAACTCTAGTGCCTAAAGCAAAAATCGCTAAATCTTTTCCTTTTCTGACAATACGACCTTTACCAATCTCAATAATATCAGGAGATTGTTTTATATCAACACCTTCACCTTCACCTCTAGGGTATCGGCAGAAAATTGGTCCATCACTATACCTTGAAGATGTTAAAACCATATTTGCCAACTCTGCTTCATCACTTGGCGCCATGACAACAACATCAGGCAAACAACAAAGGTAAGCTAAATCAAACGACCCAGCATGTGTTGCTCCATCAGCACCAACAAATCCTGCTCTATCGAGCATAAATCGAACTGGTAATTTTTGAATAACAACATCATGAATAACCTGGTCATATGCTCTTTGTAAAAATGTCGAGTAAATTACAACAAACGGCTTCAAACCTTCTGAAGCCATTCCTGCTGCAAATGTTACAGCATGCTGTTCGGCAATACCAACGTCAAAAAATCTATCTTCGTATTTTTCTGCAAATTTATTTAGGCCAGTTCCAGAAGGCATGGCTGCTGTAATGGCCATAATCCTTTTATCTTTTTCTGCAATCTTACATAGCGTTTCTGAAAAGACATTTGTATAAGTTGGGGCGTTAGAAACTGCCTTAACTGTATCTCCGGTTATTACATTGAATTCTGAAACAGCATGATATTTTTCATGAGAACCTTTTGAAAAAGGGTGTCCTCTTCCTTTTTCTGTTACAACATGGAGTAACATTGGCTTTTCATGAGAACCATTTTTTAAATTTTCTAGAATTTTAACCATTGATTTAATATCATGACCATCAATAGGGCCAAGATAATTCATACCCATTTGACTGAATATTGTACCTTCAGAATTACCTAAAAAATTACGTGCAAGATTTTCAGCTCTTTTAGCTGTCTCACCTATCTCCTTTGGAAAAAGATTTACCATTTGTTTAGCTATTTCTCTAACGTTATTAAAAGGACGGCTTGATACAACGTTTGATAAATAATTACTCAACCCCCCAACAGCAGGTGCAATCGACATATCATTATCGTTTAATATTACCAGTAAGTTAGTTTTTAAAGCACCAGCATTGTTTATAGCTTCATATGCCATTCCTGCGCTCATTGCTCCGTCACCAATAACGGCTATAACATTGTTAAATTTACCTAGTCTATCTCTCGCAACTGCCATTCCTAGCGCTGCCGAAATAGAAGTAGATGAATGTCCAGCTCCAAAAGGGTCATAAATAGATTCTGATCTTTTTGTAAAACCTGAAATACCTTTTGACTTTCTTAAGGTACTCATCTTATTTCTTCTAGAGGTTAAAATTTTGTGAGGATAAGCTTGATGGCCAACATCCCATATTAGTTTGTCATCAGGTGTATCGAAGACATAATGAATGGCAACAGCAAGCTCAACAACTCCAAGTCCAGCTCCTAAATGACCTCCAGTTTTAGAAACGCTATCGATCATATCGGAGCGAATTTCTGAAGATAATTGCTCAAGGTTATCTATTTCTAGAAACTTTAAATCATTCGGGTCATTTACCTGATCAAGTATCGGTGTAGATGAAAATGTATTTTTTTTATCTTTATTTGCCATTAATTAAATTAAACCTAATGTAATATTCATAAAATTAATGATTTCTATTTACAGTATATTTTGCCAAAGATACAAGGTTTTCTATACCATACCCAAAATTTTCAATTGTACTTATTGCTGAATTTGATGCTTCTAAAGCTCTTTTGGTTGCTTTATCTCTACCTAATATTGTAACGAAATTTGGTGTTTCATTTTTATCATCTTGCTTAACAGGTTTCCCCATGACTGTTTCGTCACCATCTTTATCTAACAAATCATCTGCTATTTGAAAGGCTAGACCTATATTACTTGCATAACTGATAATTTTATCCCGTTGCTTATCATTAACGTTCAATAAAATAGAAGCTACATGAGAGCAAGATGAAATTAATACTCCAGTTTTATGGCTTTGAATCCATTCAATTTCATCTAAGCTTAAGCTACTTTTGTTATTTAAATCCATATCAGCTTGCTGCCCACCAACCATTCCATAAGGGCCTATCGCTTTTGCTAATGCAAAACAGATTTCAGATCTTTGCCTGGAATCTTTAATTAAATTCTGGTCACTTATAATTTGGAAAGCCCAACTTAATAATGCATCTCCAGCTAAAATAGCTGTATGCATGTCATATTTTATGTGATTAGACGGTTTTCCTCTTCTTGTAGAAGAGTTATCCATAGCAGGCAAATCATCATGTATTAATGAATAAGTATGAATAGCTTCAATAGCGGAAGCTACAACAACTAGTTCATCGTACTTTGACTTTGAAATTTCTTGATTATTAATTGAACCTAAAAATTTTCCAGATTCTATAACTAAAAAGGCTCTTATTTTTTTCCCACTATTAATTGAAGAGTATCTCATAGCCTCAAAAAGTTTAGAGTTTAGACTATCTCCAATTGGCAAATGTTTATCTAAAAATTGATCTATTACATATGAATTTTTTTTTAATTTATTTATAAAATCAATCATACATATGCGCTCTGTTTACAAGACATATTAGTCAGAGTCAAAAGTGGTTAATTTATCTGGGATTACATCTGAATTATCTGATGATTGAATGGTTTCAACTTTCATTTTAGCTTCGTTAAGTTTTTTCTGACAAAGGTCCTTTAACTGAGAACCTCTATCATATGCCGAAATTGCCTGATCAAGTGATATATCCCCTTTATCCAGAGATTCAACAAGTTTTTCTAATTCATTCATCGCTTCTTCAAAAGTCATCGTGTCTATCACATTGTCATTGCTCATAAACCAAACACCTATATCAAATCATTTTTATATTTATCTTTAAAAACTAACTCCTCATTCAAATTTAATCAATAGATTACTTAATCATATGAAGTGCGTTTATTAACTTTCTTCCTATATTAACCTCGAAAGCTGAATGACCTGCATCCTCAACAATTTCAATTGTTGCCATATCCCAAACCTTACAGAGATATAATGCGTTAAATGGTGGACATATTACGTCGTGTCTACCTTGTATTATAACTGCAGGTATTTTTGATATTTTATGAATATTTGAAATAATAAAATTATTTTTTATGAAGCAATTATTAATAAAATAATGAGTTTCTATTTTTGCAATCGCCAGAGCATTTTCTCCAGATACTGGCCGTTCAACATACTCTAAAGATGAACAAGAATTTTCATACTCTGCCCATACTGATGCTGCCTTAAGGTTTAACGATCTATTATTTATTCTTAGTTGCTGATAAAACCACTCAAGTATTTTGGTTCTATGGGTTAATGGAACATGTGTTATAAATTTTTCATACGCTTCTGGAAAAAACTTTCTAATGTCATATAAAAACCAATTTATCTCATCAATAGTACCTAAAAAAATACCCCTAAGAATGAAACCTAAACATCTTTGTGGAAAATAAATACCGTATAATAAAGCAAGAGTGCTTCCCCAAGAACCTCCAAAAATATACCAGTTATCTATTTTTAAAAAAACTCTAAGTCTTTCAATGTCTGAAATAAGAGATTCAGTATTATTATTCTTAGTTTCTGCATATGGGATGCTTTTACCAGAGCCTCTTTGATCAAAAAAAATTACTCTGAAAATTTTTGGATCAAAAAAAGCTTTATGAGAGTTTGAAAAACCAGCTCCTGGCCCACCATGTAAAAACAAAACAGGCTTCCCGTTAGGGTTTCCATATTGTTCATAATAAATTTTATGACCATTACCAACATCTAGATAACCTTCTTGAAAAGACGGCAGACAGTCAAAAAGAAAAGTAGATTTTTGCTTGATAGTTAACATTAATTAATTAGTTTTAGATAAATATGACTAAGCAGCTTCTTCGGCACTATCATAAATTATTTTTTCTAACTTTATGACTGCGCTATCTTTATCTGTGTCATCAACCGCTGCAAACTCACTAGCTAAACGTTCTAAAGCTGCTTGATACATTTGTCGTTCAGAATAAGACTGCTCCCCTTGGTCATCCTTACGATATAAGTCTCTCACCACTTCTGCAATCGAAACAAGGCTTCCAGAATTAATTTTAGTTTCATATTCCTGGGCTCTTCTTGACCACATTGTTTTTTTAACTTTAGCTTTACCCTTTAAAGTGATAATTGCTTCATCCATCTGAACTTTACTTGACAGAGTTCTTAAACCAGATTCGGTTGCTTTGGACAAAGGAACTCTCAATGTCATCCTTTCATGCTCAAAACGAATAACTAGTAATTCTAAATCTGTTTCTTCAATCTTACGTTTTTCTGTTCCTATAATTTTACCAACACCATGACTAGGGTAAACCACAAAATCACCCGGAATAAATGTATTAATTAAGTTTTGATCTTTAGACAATTCAGTACACCTTTAATATAAAAAGGGTCTTATAACATATTTACGCTTAAATAACTAGGTTTAAAGAAATTAATGTTTCCTTGAATTTATATTTCTCCAGGATTTTTAGAACCATATTTCTCAAATTTCCCTTCCTCGTCCGCATATTTTTCGGCATCAGGTAAAGGATCCATCTTCATAGTAATGTTAGGCCAAATTTCTGACATTTCTTTATTATACTCTAGCCATTGATCCGCGCCAGGATCCGTATCAGATTGAATTGCATCAACGGGACATTCAGGTTCACATACTCCACAGTCAATACATTCATCGGGATGAATAACAATGGTGTTTTCACCTATATAAAAACAATCAACTGGACATACTTCCACACAATCGGTATGCCTACAATTAATACATTTATCATTAACTATATAAGTCATTTTACTACCTAATACTATTTTAGATTGTTTAAACTACAACAATTTGGATTACAAGTTAGATATTAATTAATGTCAGTTTCTACCCATTAATTTATCTGTCTGACGGCGCTCTAATTTTGTTGGACGCCCTACCCTCTCAACAAACTTAAGATTAACTTTCTTATCAGTTGTAATTTCTTTTTTTTCTATTGGTGTTAAATCTTCATAATAAAGGATTGATTCTAAAAAAGGACCTCTTCTATTAGGAATATTAATAATTTTTAATATTTTGACTTTATCATTAATTGGTATGGTCAAAACATCGTCTATTGAAACTAATTTATGTGGCTTTTGAGTTACTTGTCCTGCTATACGTACTCTGCTTGTAGTTATAAATTTTGTTGCTAAATTTCGACTTTTAAATAATCTAATATAAAACAGATAGAGATCTAGCCTTATAGTTTTTTTTTCCTGAATATCTAAGGCCATCTACTTTATTTTAATAGATTTTAATATTGCGAATGGCGATAGCGGATCTGCTAACTTATCTTGTTTCTTATTTTTAAAATTATTTTTTAAATTTGTTTTAGAGTTTTGTTTATTTTTTGAAACAAATTTAATTGTTTTATTTAAATTTTTACTTTTACTCTTCGGACGTTCAAAAATGACAATTGGAATTTGATCAACTAAAGTTGATGGTTCCTCTCCATTTTTAACATAACCTAAATCATACAAAATATCTTCCATTTGAATTTTCGTAGACCCTGAAATAGACAACATTGCATCATTTATTTTAAATTTACCAGTTCTTGCTTCTGCTCTGATTAGGGCTGAAAGTCTTTCTGCAATATCCGCCCTTAAAGCTAAATTACCTAGAGGCACAAACCCTAACGCTCTATAGTAATCATGGTTAGCATCAGGGCCAATTACAACACTAACACGACCATCAGGTGGCGGGCCCTGCTCTGGAAAATTATGATTATACACAGACCATAATAATGCACGTAAATTTATAGATGATGGCTTTAAAAAGTTAGGTAAATATATAGTCTCGACACCTAGTCTTAAACCTAGTTTTGCTAAATTTCTTTTATCATTCTCAGAAAGTTTATTTATCGACATTGACAAATTACTTGTTTTTGCAGAACCCATCCCTTCGTATACTTCATAGGCTATTCCAAGAGCTTTACCTGATAAATTGTTATCTGATACAATGTCGTCTTTTTCAGCAATATCATCAGTTTCAGTAATAATATTTTTTTCAATATCATTATTATCTAAATTCACTTTCTTATCTATTACTGGTTTTTTAAGATTAATGGCTTCAGATAAAATATCTTTAATATTTTTTTCAACTGCCTCATTAATTCTTAATTCAATCTGTTTTATATGTTCATCCAACAATAATTCAGAATTATTAACACTTATTTTTGGTGAATATAAATTCTCACCTTGAACCAGTATTGCAACTTTATTGTTTTGCCATCGAATAGTGCCATCGCTATTAAATTTAAAAGCCGCATTATCTGAAATCAAAAGTTCTCGAACTCGTCTTTCAATCTCTTTAGGTAAAATTTTTCTTGCTGCCGTTAAGATGGTTGCTGCCTTTTCACCTTCAGATAAATAAGGTATGAAGTCGAAACCATTAAGGGTTCCTACCTCTTCTTCTTCTACAAAGACTTTTCCGTCTAACCTAATTACTGCTTCCAAATTATGATGCTCTTTCATTGTTTTATTTAATATTACAATTTTTTTATCTACAAATCTTTGTGTTAACCTATCGTGTAATTCATCAGATAATTTGTCTTCAATGGCTTTGGCTTTAGCTTGCCAATAATCTGCTTCGTCTAACCAATTTTTTCTATTTGTTATAAATGTCCAAGTTCTAATATTAGATATTCTATTTAATAATGTATCAATTTCTCCGTCTACTCTATCATGCCTACTGATTTGTGAACTTATCCAATCATTATCTAATTTGCCTTTTAATAATAATTCAAAAGTTTTTTCTAGCAAGTTAAAATGCATGCTAGATAAGGAATTGCTGAAATCAGGAATTTGACAAATATTCCATAAAAGAGACAAAGTTTCTCTGCTATCGATTTTATTTTTAATGGTATCTTGTTCTGAGAGATGATTTAAACAAATAGCGTCTAAAGCACCAACTTTTTTTCTCATAAATTTGAAGGGTGGAGGAACTTCTAAAGACCTAATTAAATTATTTAAAGAATTAAAGTTTAATTCTGTATTTCTCCACCATATATTTCTTAGTGACATAAATGAATGAGTTTCAATTTGTTCAATGGTATCTTCTTCAAAACTTAAGTAATCTTCAACAACTCCAAATGATCCATTACGGCTGTGACGCCCTGCTCTACCGGCTATCTGGGCAATTTCTGCCGCTGACAGATGTCTGGGGGCATTCCCATCAAACTTTATATCAGAAGCAAAGGCAACATGATCAATATCCATGTTTAAGCCCATTCCTATTGCATCTGTAGCAATCAAATAATCAACTTGTCCACTTTGATAGAGTTCTACTTGGGAATTTCTTGTCCTTGGAGACAAAGCACCCATCACTATTGCAGCGCCACCTTTTTTTGTTCTCACAAGCTCGGCGATTCTATAAACCTCTGGAACTGAAAAAGCAACAACTGCAGATCGAGGCTTTAATCTAGTTATTTTTTTTACACCTATATAACTTAGAGTAGATAACCTAGGTCTTATTTCCACTTCGCAATTAGGTAATATTTTTTGTAACAATGGTTTTATAGTTTCTGCTCCAAGAAAGACCGTTTCTTCTGTCCCCCTGGCATTAAGAATTCTGTCTGTAAAAATAAATCCCCTTTCAGGATCAGCTGCTAATTGAATTTCATCTATTGATACAAAAGAAAAAGATCTTTCCAAAGGCATGGATTCTACTGTACAGCAAAAATATTTAGCGAAAGGTGGAATAATTTTTTCCTCACCTGTCACTAAAGCAACATTTTCTTTACCAACTTGGATTACTGCTTTTTCATAATTTTCTCTAGCCAAAAGCCTCAAGGGAAAACCAATAATACCTGATTTATGAGAAAGCATTCGATCCATTGCATAGTAAGTTTTACCAGTATTAGTTGGCCCTAATAACGCTTTTATAGAGGAATTTTTATCAATACTTTTAGGAGACATATCAGTAATTTTCTTTTTACTTAAATCAAATAACTTGTTCTATGTTAAAGAGATAAAGATGCCGTTTCAATGTTAATCTTTTATAAATCCAACCTAACATTATCCCATAAATTTAATATACACTTTTAAAAAAAATCAATAGAATAAAATTTCATTGCAATTACTTTCTGGAGAAAATTATGTCGGCTCAAAAACGCAAAGCTATTATTACAGGTGGTAGCAAAGGCATAGGCAAGGCAATAGCTGAACGTTTTGCTAAAGAAAATATTGATATTTTCCTACTTGCTTCAAATGAAGAAAATCTTGCAAGGACTGCATCTGAACTAAAAGGTAAATATAAAGTTAGTATTCAATATCAAGCATCGGATCTTAAAACTAAAGAAGGTTGTAATAGTGTAATAAATATTATTGAAAATGAATTTCAAGATTTTGATACATTAATTTTTAGTGCAGGCGCTACAAAGAGCGGCGATTTTCTGAAGCAACCTATTGAAGATTTTGAAGATGGATTTGCTTTAAAATTTTATAGCGCTGTTAGGTTGTCCAAAGCATTTTGGCCAACTCTATCTAAAAATAAAGGATGGGTTGTTTCTATCAATGGAGCAATGAGCCATTCTCCAGATCCATTTTTTATGGTTGGTGGTGCTGTAAATGCCGCATTTTTAAATTTCTCAAAAGCTTTGTCAAAAAGAGGACTGATTGATGGAGTTAATGTTAATTCGATTAACCCTGGTATGACATCAACAGACCGCTTAATCACAATAATTCAAAGTAATGCAGATCGAGAAGGAATTACGTTTGCTGAAGCAGAGAGAAAAGCCCTAGAAAATATTGGATTAGATAGATTTGGCACTCCTGAAGAAGTTGCTGAATTAACTTATTTTCTCTGTGATCCTAAGATGCGTCATCTTACAGGTACTGAAATAAATCTGGATGGCGGAAAGAAAACAACTATTTAAAAATAAGGCAATTTAAAAAATGACTAAAAAAGCAGCTTCCGTTTTTGTTCAAACTCTAAAAAATCATGGTGTTGATAGATTTTTTTGTGTACCTGGAGAATCATATTTGTCAGTAATGGATGAATTACTATATTCCCCTGGTATAGAGGTTGTTACTTGCAGACACGAGGGTGGTGCTGGATTTATGGCGGTTGCCGACGCAAAATGTACAGGCAAAGCAGGAGTAGCTTTTGTAAGTAGAGGCCCTGGCGCAACAAACGCATCTATATCCGTTCACTCTGCCCAGCAAGGTGGAATTCCTATGGTTCTTTTTATAGGTCAGATAAACAGAATCAGTACTGGTAAAATGCATTTACAAGAGATGGATTTTATTAAAACTTTTTCTGATATGGCAAAACACGTTGAACAAATAAACACTCCAAGTGAAATTGCAAATGTAACGGCAAGGGCTTTTCATATAGCCGAAAGTGGTATCCCTGGGCCTGTTGTTATAGCAATACCAACAGATGTACTAGAAACTAAAATTGAAATTAATGACGTAAAACAAATTACAATAAACCCTCCATTAGCATTTCCTGATAAAGTCAAAGAGGTATCTAATATATTGGCGAGCGCAAAAAAGCCTGTGTTAGTTGTTGGTGGACAAATTCACACATCAAATAATGCTAGAGAACTCGTCAAAACTGTTGCTGACAGATATTGTCTACCGGTTTTATGTACTTATGAACATCAAGACATTCTCTCACACGATCACCCTAGTTATGCAGGAGAATTAGGATTAAGGCCCCCGGAACCAATTAGAAAAAATGCCTTAGAGGCTGATGTTGTATTAGTTGTCGGCCATCGATTTAATGGTGTACCTAATATGGCGTATAAATTTCCAGCCTCGGATCAGGTTTTTATACATGTTTTACCTGATCCAAACTCAATAGGTAAAATCTTTAGAACAGATTTAAGCATAGTTGCTGATAGTGAAAATTTTCTAGAGCAATTATCAGAAATTGAAAATAAAAACACCAATCACAATAGAAAAGAATGGGTTAATCTATGTCATCAACGTTA
>ENA-OWPI01000492-OWPI01000492.1-marine-metagenome-genome-assembly--contig:-NODE-492-length-54232-cov-11.993999_pt1 | contig 54232 bp, 29 predicted proteins | sample MGYA00238138_ERZ651775 | MGnify/ENA primary metagenome ERZ651775 (study PRJEB26906, sample SAMN06265043) | marine metagenome | isolation source: Helgoland LTER site | place: Germany:Helgoland, sampling...
GTATGATGAATTTGACGAATGGGCGTGTGTGTGTGCGGCCATGAACGGCCACTTGGACTGTTTGAAGTACTTGCACGAAACCGCCAAAGCGCCTTGGGACGAAGAAGCGGTACGAGAAGCGCACGATAACGAACACACCGAATGTGTACAATACCTCCTCGACAACAACTGTCCTCTCCCCACCAATTGGCGATACGACGACGGAACGTTATACGACGAGTTCTACCAACCGGTCTGATTAGGAGAGCAATAGATAGTTCATTTAGAAATAGTAATTAAATACCCACATCGAGCGTAATCTTCACATTTTTTCCTCTCGGGCGTCAAAAGACACATCACACTTTGAGAGAATATTATTCTTCCATGAGCTCAACTGGTACGCCCGGCGTCGGCACGGTCATGCTCGCCATCCCGAGTAAAAAGGTGCGACACTACACACCGCTTTGTTGTCTTCTTTCCTCCTGATTTCTTCCTCGACGACGACTCTTCGTTCGTTCGTTTGTTTGCGCGCGCGGGGAAACGAATCGGAAAGGCACCCTCGATTACTGACACTCACGCACGTCTCTTTCTCCCTCTGTTCTTCACTCGTTCTCTCGCACGCGTGGCAATGCGCAACATTTAGGGTGAGTTTGTGGACATAACGACCCCGCTGGAAAAATACATCGCGGAAACCTTCGGCGCGGAAGAGTTGACGCACGCGGAAAGTTCCATCTCGAAATTCGCCCAAATTCGAGACGCCTCCGTGGCATCGACGAACGCGGCGAACGTGACGGAGGAGACAATTTCAGAACGGCACGCGGAACACATGGAGAATTACTGCAGGTATTACGCCGCGGTGACGGTTTTTGGGAGTCGGTTTCAAGTGAGAGATGATTTTGGATTGAATTGTGGAAAGAGTAGTACTACGAGTACAGCGGCGAATACATCGAGCGAGGAGAACGACGGAGAGTACGAGGACGAAGGGACGAGGACGGGGTTGCATTTACCGTTCGAGTGGAAGGACGCGTTCGCACCTGCGGGTGGCGAGAGGAAAATTGCCGCGAGTTCATCCATCGCGAAGGAGAAATTAGCCATGCTGTATAATTTAGGCGCGTGCGAATCCGCGTTGGCGGCGAAAAGCGATCGATCGACGTTGGACGGGTTGAAAGTCGCTTCCGCGGCGTTTCAAAGAGCGGCGGGGTATTTTCAGTTTTTAGGTCAGTGCGATGATGGGAAGAAAGTGAACGAAACCATGAGTGCGGGGAGTGGCGAACCGACAGCAGCGACGGCGACGGCGACGACTGGGATTGATCGCATTGAAGCCGATTTGAGCGGCAAGATGGCGGCGATTTTAGTCGCTTTGTGTTTAGCGCAAGCGCAAGAGAGCGTTTTTGAGGCGGCGAAATTGAGCGATAAATCGAACGGCGTGTTAGCGAAGTTAGCCATCGCGTGCGCGGATTTGTACGAAGAAGTGCACGAGAAACTGTCGTCGTCGTTGCGAGGCAATCCGAAAGCACCGGTGACGCAAGAGCGGTACGTGCCTAAAATGTGGGCGACGACGACGTTTATTAAAGCGGCTATATTCAACGCCGAAGCGACTGCGAGAGTTTGTGAAACGCTCGTGAACGACGAGGAAACAATCGGGTCGGCGATTACTTTGTTGACGCGATCGAAGGAGCGCTTGGAATCGGCGTTGAGACGAGCGGAGATTCCCACCGCGCCGAAACCCCCAAAGCTGGTCGTGGAAGCCGCCGAAAATATTTTGAGAGATTCGATTAAGTTTGAACTCGGAAAAGCGGTGAGAGATAACGAGTGCGTGTATATGGCCAAAGTTCCATCATACGAAGCGTTGCAGCGCTTACACGACGACGCGAGCGAGAAAGTGACCAACCCGTTGCACTCAAAGTTCGGGGCGAAGATGGTCAAGCCGACATCGGGTGCAGACATCGAAGTTTTCCTCGATCCTTCGAATAAAGACGACGTGAGCGCGTTGTTTGCGCGCATTGTACCGGAAGATTGCGCGAGCTCGGCTTCTTTATACGCGGATAAAGTCGACCGACTTGTTCGCGAACAACTCGAACAACTCGCGTTTGCCTCGGACGAAGCGAGAGTCGCGCTGCGCGAAATGGAACTTCCCGAAACGTACAACGCGTTAAATCGACCGATCCAACTTTCCGAGGAATTAGATGCGGAGGTGAAATTCTTTCGCGATCAGGATGGTGGTATCGACGCCATGCGCGAAACGTTGTCGTTTTCCCGAGACGTTTCGAAACATTGCGAAACGGAACTGGAGGAAATCACGTCTCTTCTAGATATCGAAATGAAAGCGGACGGTGCCGCTCGAAACGCGTACGGTTCGCACAAATATCGCGCGTTACCATCAGATGCGGAAACCACTCGATGGCGACGCGATTTAGAAACTTTTGTGAACAACTCCAAACTCGCCGCCGAATCGGACGAGAAGTTACGATCCGAATTCGCTCGGTGCGAACCGATTTTGCAAATGACCACTTCAGAAAGCATCGCACAAAACGCCCCAAAATTAGAACCGCCGATGCTTCTTGTTGAAGATGCGGAAAGTTTAGCTAAAGAGGTCAGATTAGGATTAGAAAGAATTGAACGAATAGGTCGCGAACGAGAGGAAATTGAAGACGCTATGAAAGCGGTGAAAGCGAGCGATGATATTTTACCGACGCTGGTTGGTAAAATGAAATCGTCCGTCGATTCAGAGACCGCGCAAGGTAAGATATTCAGCGATGAACTTGGAAAGTACGACGAATTAATTGCCGCGGCGCAGAATAACACGTTCGCGCAAGCCGATGCGTTGGCGGAACTGAGGAAGAGTTACATCAAATTCAGCGACATGTACAACGTCTCCTCTCTTCGCGAGAAGGAAATCAAGAGAGACAACACGTTGCGTGAAGCGTTGCGGATTGCAGCAGAATTGTCCCGAGGGATACAGCAAGGCGTTCGCTTTTACGGCGGATTTTCGGATGCCATTGAAAGTCTGAAGAACGAAGTCAAAGTGTGGTGCGAAAATCGCGAAAACGAACGGAAACGTATCGTCGAACGGTTACGAAGAGAAGAAGAAGAGGAGGCGGAACGAGCGAGGATGGCGGAAGAAGTTAGAATAAAGACCGAGCAGATGCGCGTACAGAACGAACGGAGCGTGGCGCATGCAACAGTAACGACCAGTTACTACCCTGGTTCGGAGTATCCGCCACATCATCAACTACAACAGCAACCGCCGCCGCCCTCGAGCTATTACCCGCCGCCGCCTCAACAACAACAACAACACTATCCGCCAACGCAATCATCCTATTATCCTCCGCAACAACAACAACATCATCAACAACAACAACACTATCCGCGTCATCCACCTCCGCCCGCGGACGATGGGTATTATAACCCAGGTGGAGATGAGGGAGGAAATTTCTCCGCGTACGATTTACCTTCCGCCCCTCGAGGAAGATGAGGAGCTTTTTGCAAAAAAAATTAGGTGTTTGGAATTTAGATCAAATGTGTTCAAATGAAAATTACAACAATGTATATCAAACAACAATCGTCGCATCTCTCGATGCGCGCAGTATATTCTATATAAGTTTCTATGTTACTTTTTAAACCTTAACTCAAATCGAAGCTGCCGACGCCTTCGGAGATTGCCAGTTTCAATTTCAATTCCAGCGCTTCTTTGCTCGAGTACGGCGGGAGCTTCAAATAGTTCGCGCACGTCATCGCGCTCGGCAAATCGGCATCGGCCAACTCCGTGCCTTCACTAATCATTTCCGCGGCGTTCATTCCACCACCAACTTCGCTTAAAACGGTCGGTTGTTTGCAAACGACTTTTAATTTTGGGTTCAACGAGGCTAAACCGCCTATCGGTAAGCGAGGGGACCCGGTCGTGAATTTCAAAAACGATCGGCGTTCGGCGTCTGACATGTTGGTTAAAATCTCGCGCAAATTTACCACCGGTTTGGAATTGACTTGGTAGCCATGATCGCATAAGATGTGCTCGCGTAAGTCGCGCTCGCTCCACTTTGTTTGCTCGTCCACGCCACACGTGAGTGCGTCGATTTCAGATAAGGAAAACATGGCAAGTTGCGACGGGTTGGAAACGATGTCGGCAAAACCCTCGCGGCAAGCCTGGAAGAGCGGTTCTACGCCGGCGCCTAAGACATCGTCAACGACCGCTGCGATGTAGCGCGAAGCGTTTTCTGCCGTGACAACTTCGTCTGCAACGGAAGCGCCTTCTATATTCGCACCATCCGGCAACGCGAATTCCAGACACAAATCTTCAATCTTCGCGCCGTCGAGTCTCCCGGACCCGTCTCGAACCGCCGTTTCGAGTTTTTTCAAAGTCGAAAACAGCTCCGGTTCGAGCAATTCGAGGTCGTCTAAACAAAGAGGTAACCCGTACAGCTTCTTGAAAAAGTTCGGGTTAAACTTCACGTCCAATAATCGACCGTCTTGTAAGACTTTGCCGATGGCGCGTCCGACGCATCTGAAAATCTCAATCGCTTTCGAGGCGTTCGGTACCGCACGGAACGGCTTCGGGAACAACCCATGTGGCGCGTTTACGAGGCTTTCAGCGTTGTCTGTCTTCGTCGTCGTTGTCGCGCTATGTTCACTTCGAAATATCCCATGTGAAGCTCTTTGTAAATCTTTTGAAACCAACGCGTAAAATTCATTCGTGGGACCAATGCCAGTCCCAACCTCGTCGTAAAACTCAACCTCTAACACGTGTTTGCGCGTTTGCGGCGAAGAGAATACTTTTATGGCAGAAGACAACGCGTGCTCTCTTCGAATGCGCACCTTTTGCCGTTGTAAACGGCCTACGCGAGCACCTCCTCGCGGATCGCCGCCAGCATTTGCAGCCCCGGCGTTGGCCGCATTGCCGTTGGCCCCGTTGCTCGCCTTACCGTCACCGTGGAGCTGATGCAACGCACGCGCGACGGAGAAAGAGGCGCAATGAAACAGCAAAACGCGCTCGTCGAGTGTGAACAGCCACGGGCACGTCTTTGCAAGCGCAGAGGTCCATTCTGGAACTCTTCGAGCGCACACAGAAAGCGTATCGCGAAGCTGCGCGCGAAGCTTTCCGGAGAGTTTCGGCGCCAAGAACAAGTTTTCGGCGTGCATTTTCGCTGAGGAAAGGTTGGCGATGCGCATTCTGTCCGCGCTGAGCAGCATTTTATCCTCGTCGTCGTCGCCATTTACCAGCATGTTATCAGACGTTTTTTTAGTATGAACAGCAGCAGACTTTATTTTCTCTGGTCCCGCGGTGCGCAAAATCTTCTTCGCGTCTTCCGTAACGAGATGGCACAAGGTCAACGTCGCCAACGCGTCGCGAACAAAGTCGTCCTCCAAACCTTTCACAACATTTGGATGCCCGAATTGCGCGTTGAAAACCGTCGATGCTACCGGGCCTAAAATTGCTTTGACATCGCTTTTCACCGATGGATTCGCGAAGAGGTTTTCCTCCACCACGGTTTCGACGAGCGTCGCCGGTTTCGACGAGTCGTTCGAATCTTCGCCGCCTTCGCTGATAATACCTTTAAATTTCGGGTCGGTAGTGTCCACAATGTCGTAGTATAACACGCACGGTTGTTCCCACAACCGTCCACTCATTGGTTTCACGGAGTCACCGATAGAGACTTGCGTGACTGCGGCTAAGACGTTCTTGGTATCCTGAATGTACGCGTCGCCGTCGTTGACCGAGAAGGCGAGTCGAGGGCGCGCGATGTCGCTCCCCGCGGCGACGGAGGCGAAGCTTCTTCCAGCAGCAGCACCAGGAGCAGACGATGCTTGCGGCGTCGGTACGCGCGCAGTAGCAGCAGTAGCACTTTGCTCTTGTTGCGATGGCGGTGGCGGCGACGGTGACGATGCGGGAGGCGCCGCGATCTCTTCCGCGGATGCCGGCGGATGCGCCGTGTCCTCGCCTTCTGGACCCAACAAATTCTCTTCGTCGTCCTCGTCGTCCATGTAGTCTTCTTCGTGATCCATGTCGTCCATGTCGTCGTCCTCTTCGTCGTGGAAGTCCTCCTCGTCCATATCGTCGTAATCTTCTTCTTCGTCGAAGTCTTCTTCGTCGTGATCCATCTCGCGATCTGGCGCGCTCGCGGATCGGTTTGCGTCGGCGTTCGGCGCAGAGGCGGAAGCATTTGAAGCATTTGGCGGTTGTTGCGCCGGCACTGGTTTCTTCTTCACTCGGGAGTACAAGAATGCTTCGACTGCGCTTAACTGCGCTAACGGTTCAATCATAACCACGCTGTTGCCGTAATCTTCAACTTTGGTCGCGTCGCACTTCGAGGCGCGCTTTAAGCGAACCTTGAGCGGTCTCGCGAGCAAATTCAACCCAGGGTCACCCGCGTTCGCTGAAGGCGCGAGCGAGGACGGTGCACCGCTCGAGGCGCGAAATCGCGCGTAGGACGAATCCGAATTTGCCGTCGCGTGTTCTGAAACAGAGATCGGCATGCGTTCTCGCGTTTGTAAGGTCTCCACGAGAAGACGGACGAGCGTTTCAAACGAGCCCGTCGGCGCGTCGCCGGCGGCGCGCGTGAAAATGGCGAGACGCTCCGTCGCTTCTTCACAATCGATGCTCCTTGATTTAGGAGAAGAAGTTTTAGGAGAAGAAGGCACATCTGAGGCACAGAGGAACTTGCGCAAAGTCGACGCCGCGCCGCATTCGGAGAGTTCGAACGCCGAGATTTCGCTCGTCGCCAGCGCTTCGAATATTTTGGCAAACGCCGACGAAAATTCTTTGGCGTCTCGCGGATTCTTGGCCGATTTGCCGCCTTCGCTCGAATCCGAGAGTGGCGCCGTTTTCAGTTTCGCGCACGCCTTGCGAAGTCGATCGAGACCTTCCGAAGCGATCAAGTGCGCTTTTCCCGGCCCAAAGTATTGATTACGAACTTCCGAGCAGATTCGCAAACCTTCTTCTTTTGGATTCGTGGACATTTGAAACTGCGGCTCTCTCGGCGTCGTTGGATGCAAAAGCGTTTTTTCTTCGGATCCAGCGCTCTTTTCGGCGGCTTCTGCGATTAAAAAGTTGTACTCTTTCGCGCGAACCTCCAAAGCGTGCGCTCCGCCTTCTTTTGCAAACCTCTTGATGAATTCGGCTTCTTCTTCTTGAGTATCTTCGTTAGATTTCTCCAACGTCATCGCGCACAACTTTGCAGCTTCCTTCAATAACTCGCCTTGCGGATCGATCAAAGCGCGAGCGACGACGGCGGCGATGGGAGCTTCATCTCTCGCAACGTTCTCAAACGTCTCGATGTCAACCAGTTGCGTCCACGATGTTAACGTCGACAGCGCTTTGCGTTTAATGGTCACATTCGACGGCGACTCCGCGACGTGGCAAAGCGTCGGCGCGAGATATTCGCCGAAAATTGCAACGAGCGAGGCGTTTTCTGGTTTCGCAAAGAGCTTTTGCAAATCCGCCGCGCCGACGACCAGAGAGACGGAGGTTTTCTTGATCTCGTCGTTCCTCTTCACTTGGGATGGTATTAACAACCCAATCAAATGCATGGCGTCGTGCAAATCATCCATCGATTGTACCGGGCTGTATTCGGAAACGCCGACGTTCGCTCGAACGATTTTGCATCTCTCTAAATGTTCGGCCAAAATCTGCGCGACGCCGTTATTCAACAAGAAAATGGACATCTCCGGACGCGCTTCTAAAATTGTCGCGAGAATCTTCACGCACCCTCTGTAAAGCAGGCGGCTGTGTGTTACATTACTCGTGCTGCCAGCAGTGCCAGCCGCTTCGCGCACGATTTCTAAGCACCGTTCGCAGAGCGCGTCTGATAAAATGAGAGAGACGGTTTCGTTCGCCGCCGCCGGGTCCATCTCCGAGGAGGAGGATTTTTCCTTCTTCTTCTTTTGTCTATCGTTGCTAGTCGCGGCGTCGTCCGTTGTTCTTGTCGTCGTCGTCGTCGTCGCCGCCGCCGTTCCGCCTCGTTCTTCTTCTTTCTTAGTAGCAGAAGGTTGTCGATCCAGTAACAACTGTTGTTGTTCTTTTTGTTCTTTTTCCTTTTGAAGCAAAAACGAAACTCTTCGATCGGCTAATTTCTTAGCTTTCACCGACAAAGAGACCAAGCAGTTGCACGCTAAAGTGGCAACTTTTTGATCGTCTCGAACGAGCAAAGAGAGGAGCGTTGGAATAGCGTCGACGGCACCGGGCGATAAGGACTTCGTTGGAAATTCCGAGCACACGTTCGAAGCCATTTGCATCGATACGCCTTGCATGCCGACGCCGAAGAAATCCAAGTGCGCCAAAGCCGCCGTCAACGCACCTGCTTCGGCGGCTTTTGAGCCGTAATATCCTCGAGTAAGTTTTTCAAGCGCGGAGAGCGATTGTTCTGCGACGTCTATGTATTCTATGGCGAAGAGCTTTTGACACAACGTGGGCAGAGCGCCTGCGCGCACAAACGCGCCCCGCGTGTTTGGCAAAATGTCCGCCATGGACGTCATCGCGCGCACCGCCAAGAGCATCAACTCTGGGTTGTGCTCCAAGTTGCAGCAATTCAACAACGCCTTCGCGAACGGCTCCGGCGATAGACTCGTTGCTAAGAGTTCCTCGGAAGATGTGACGACTATTTCGCACAATTCGTTCAAAGCGATGACAATGGCCGTATCGTCGATGCCGCCGTTCTCGGCTTCTCTATCAAACGTCAACGCTTTCAAAACGTCTTTGAGGCGCGCGGAAATCCCGCCGCGAGAACCACCACCCATCCCCTCCATGGCACCACCGAGACGAGAGAGCAACGCGTGAAGTCCTCCATCGTGACGGTCGCCACTGCCTCGGCGTCCTTCGTCCTCCGAGTCGTTGTCGTCGTCCTCGTCGTCCTCGTTCGAGTACTCTTCTTCGTCGTCGTCGTCATCGATGTCTTCGTCATCCTCGTCGTCCTCGTCGTCGTCGTCGTGATAGTCGTCTCCGCCACCGCCGTACTCTTCGTCGTCGGCGTCTTCATCCTCGTCGTCGTCTCCAAAGTCTTCTCCTCGATCGACTTCATCGATGTCGTCTTCGCGCATCATCGAGACGTCTTGCCCTTCCGTCGGCTGCTCGTCGCCTCCTCCCGACCTTTTGCCTCCGCGGTTCTTTTCGTCGGCATCTTCGTTGTCCTTCACCTCCTCTTCTTTCTTCTTCTTCCTCCCGCGCGTGGTTCTTTTCGCCGTCAAAGTCTTCTTCATCTTCTTCTTCTTCTCCTTCTTCTCCGCCTTATCTTTTTTCATCAAAGCGCCAGACGCCGCCGGAAGAGGAAGACCGCCACCACCCTCACCTTTCGCCAACGTTTCAAAGCGTTGTTGAGTAGAAAAAGCAGAAGACAACAAAGTCGTCTTTTCGCCCTTTTTCGTCGTCTTCGTTCTCTTCTCATCGTCGCTCTTTGTTTTCCTCTCGAGCGTGCGACCGTCGCCTTTTTCCTCCTCTTTTGCTTCTTTGACCTTCTTTTCTCCTCGCTGTCGTACCTGTTGTTTTAAAGAAGAAGACGAAGACAACTTTGATGCGGGCGAAGATGCTTTCTTCCCTCTCTTCGTCGGGTTCTTTTGCGCGGATTTTGGAAACGAAGCGTTCTCTTCTTCGTCGTCGCTTTTCTTCCGTCGTTTTGTCTTCTTCTCGCTCACATCTTCTTCCTCCTCGAAATCCATCTTCGTTTCCGTCGTCGTCGTCATCTCGTCGTCGTTCTTTCGCTTCTTCTTCTTCTCTCGCGCTAAACTCGTCTTCCTCTGAATCGCTAAAGTTGATTTCGTCGGCAAAGATGCGGTTAATGTTTTCTTCGTCTTCATTTTCGTCGTTTTTGTCGTCGACTTCTTCTTCTTCTTCATCGTCGACTTTGAAACGGACGAAGACGAGCGTCTCGGAATCGTCGTCGTTTCCTTTGCGTTTTCCTTCGTCGTCTTCGTTTCCTTTTCCTCGAGAAGAAGAAGACGTTTCTTACTCGTATTACGCATCATCATCGTCTCAAAAAGCGCGCGATACTAAAAGAGAGTTGTTGTTGTGTTGTTGTGTTGTTGTTTTAACGGTGATGCGCGCGTGAGAGAGAAACGCGCGCAGTAAACGCGTCAGATGTGTGATGTGGCAGCCCCTCTTTTTTGCCTGTTTTTTTTTGCACTTAATAAGCGACCCCCACTGTGCTTTGTACTGCGCTGGCAGCGACGGAGTCGTAGAGAGCGCGCGACGGAGCAGAGCACGAGTAGGAGTAGTACAACAAATAAAAAGCGCGCAACGCTGGGAACAAAAGCGAGCGCGTGACGTAGGAGTAGGAGTCGTGTTACGACGTGAGTGTTATGTAGTTTGGCGGCGTTTTCTCTCTTTCTTTCCGCGGAGTATATCTCTAGTATTTCTCGTGTAATGCTTTCGATTATTAGAGCACGCCGGATTGAACGATCACGACGTCTTTCTTCGGCCTATCGCCTCTCCCGGTTTGAGTGCTCTCTACTTTTTTGACGACGTCGAAACCTTCCAACACGTTTCCAAAGACGACGTGTTTCCCCGTCAACCACGGCGTCGCGGCGGTGGTTAAAAAAAACTGCGAACCGTTCGTGTTCGGTCCGGCGTTGGCCATGGCTAAAACGCCAGGCCCGGTGAACGGGATTTTGAAATTCTCGTCCGCGAAGTTTCTGCCGTAGATGGAATACCCGCCGGTTCCGTTCGCGCGTTCGAAATCGCCGCCTTGGAGCATAAAGTTCGGTATCACGCGGTGGAAAATGGAGTTTTGGTACCCGAACCCTTTCGAGTTTGCGCACAACTCTCGAAAGTTCGCCACGGTTTTCGGAACGTCTTCGCCGAATAATCCAATGACGATTCGTCCGGCGTTTTCACCCCCGATGGAGACGTCGAAGTAAACTTTTTCTGTGACCTTATATTCGCACAGGTTCGGGAATGCGGACGCGACGTCTTTCGAATATCCTTCGCACAGTTGTTGTTGCTGCTTCGCAGGCGCTTCATCCGGAATCGTTTTCATCATCATCTCTTCCTCTTCCCCCGCCAAGGTTTCGTTCGCGCTGCTTAAAAAGAAACTGGAAAAAGCAGCGGCTGAAATCGTCGTCGTCATCATGTTCCGTCTCGTGTTGCTTCTTTTTCTCCTCGCATCGCTCTCGATAAAGGTGTCGCGTATATCTTCTTTGTCTTCTTCTTTGTCTTCTTTCACTTCTTCCCTACTCTCGCTGTTCTCGAGCGACGCCTTCGTCATCGTCGGCCTCCTCCCGTTCCGAAAACTTCGAGTCGTAGGTGTTGGAGGTATCATCGTCCGCATTCTCGCGGAAGTGGAGGAGGAAATCATTTCTGTCTGTCCGGTATTCTCCGCGTTGTGTTTCTCGCAAAAAGGTAAAATATGACGTATCCAAAATGTCTCCAATTTATCCATTACGTTTGCGCGCATTAAAACATACACAACGAGGACGATACTACCATGGTTTTTACCACCACCACGACGAAAATGCCATCTCTGTCTGCCGTTTCTGCGAGTTCGTTTTCATCGTTCTCATCGTCGTCGTCGTCCGAGCTTCAGAAGCGGATAAAGAAGAAGAAGACGAACGTCTCGCGAGGACGACGAGGAGGCGCTCGAGGATCACGAGGAGGACGTTTTCATCGGACGACGAAAGCGGAAAGCAACACCAACAACGGCGACGACTCCGTCAAAATCGAGAGGGAAGGGTTAGAACGACGGGAACCGAGGAGAAGAGGTCCGAGGAGGAAGATCGCGCGAGTGGTCGTCAACAAAGAGGAAGAAGAAGAAGACAAAGAAGAAGACAAAGAAGCTTCGAAGCGTTTGGTGAGAGAAGAAGGAAAGACAAATACGAAGACTACAAAGAATACGAAGAAGAAGACATCGATGACGATGACGGAACGATGGCAAAAAGACCCACTCTCGGCGTTGATTTCCATCCCTCGAATCGCGCTCGGGGCGGCGGAAGAATTAATCGTCGAGAAAGGCGGGAACCCGTCCGACGTGTTGGAGGAAATCGGGAGGAACGTGCCGCGATTGGTATCGTCGTCACCGTTTAGTAGTAGTAGTAATAATACTAACGACGGCGACGACGATACCGAGAGTGTTGAGAACATTTTGAGAGATTTAGAAAGAGAGATGGAACGGTTGGAGAGGAAAGGTGCGGACGCGGCGAGACCGATGAGAGAGGCGTTGGTGAAACCGAACTTGGATGAAGAGACGTACGAGAGGTATTTCGCGTACCCTTCATCAAAAGGCGAAGGGGAGGAGGACGACGAAGACGAAGACGAAGACGAGGACGAGGAGGGAGGATTTTACGACGCGAGTAAAGATACCGGGAGCGACGAAGAGGTGGCAAAAGCGGCGAGTGATATCGCGGATGCGTTGAGTGGGATGGATTTAGCGGATTTGTACGCGGAAAAGAAAGAGGAAAAGGGAAGGAGCAAAAGCGAGGAGGGAGAACGAGGAAGGCGGTTGAACGTAATCGCTGAAAGTAACTCGAGAAAGGCAGAGAAGGACGGCGTGTCACCAGAAGCGGTGGAGTATACCATCGAGGAGAACTTATCGAACGTCGTGATGGAAACAGCGACGGTGTCTTCGACGAGACGAAGAGTAGTATCGAGCGCTACCTCTTCTTCAGCGACACCTGCGACGACGATTGAAATCTCAAACAAGTACTATTCTTCCGCCGCGATATCACCGGAAGAACGAAAGGAAGAGAAAAAAGAAAAGACAACGGTGGTTAGCACCAAAGATACGAGTAGTTACGTACAAAAATTCAACGGTAAATGGAAACGAGACGATCAACTGGACGAATCGAAACTGATGGATTTATTCGAGATGAACCGGTTGTTCCGAGCGGCGAATAGCGCCTTGACGCAGTTGGATGTAGGAGCGACCACTTCAAATTTCTCGCTCAAAGCTTCGTACGGAATCATCTCCGTCAACGAATCGTACGCTTACGATTCGGAAGTGCGCCAAAACAGACGAGATGCGAGATCGGGAGCTCAATTCGGACGAGCGACGTTAGACGCCCAATCGGAATCGATAACGCTCGAGTCGCGATGGACTGAACCTCTCGAAGGAAACATGACGGAAACGTTCGAAGTTGATGAGAATAACCGCCTCGTGCGCAAAGCGAAGGTGACCCTCCTCAACACCAACAAAACCTGGGAAGGCGTTTACGAATACAAGCGCGTGTAATATATGCACATACTAAATCTAAACTAAAGGTAATCCTGGACAAACGTACGCCTTTTCCGGACACTCCACGCGTACCGTCACGTCCACGCAAAACAAAGTCTCCACCCCTTTCCCATCCTTCAACTCGTACCTGTATCTATACTTCCCGCTCGGCGTGTACCACGGCACTTTCGCGCGTCGTCCCGAAACCGTCTGCCTCCCGTGGCCTCCAATCGGGCAGTCCTCCGTCCACTCGCACAACGCGACGGACTCTTTTATCCCTTGATGATTTTGCATCTCCACTTCCTCTTCCTCGTTATCATCATTATTATCACTATTACGAGTACGACGACTACGACTAAACCAACTCTGTCGGATCATCTTCCCGGACGTATATTCCACATCGCTTTCCAAGGTAAACTTCGTCGCCCCGGAGTGGCCGGTTCTCCCTGCGAACGACCCGGGAGATGCCACCGCGTTCAAGACTCGGATTTTTGACGGACTCGTCACGTTGCACAGTTGGAACGAGGAATCCCAGGACTCGTGCTTGTGCTCTTTGTTTTCCCAAACGAGTGGTCGTCTTCCTAGTGGTTTCGTAAACACAGGTGATGGTTTTTCTTGCGTCGCGTTCCCCAACGTGAATGAGAAGAGCAGGAGTACGAGTCGTGTCAGCAAAGACATCGAAGGAAGAAAGGAACCCCAACGACAGAAAGAGCGCATGAGTAGTATTGTTTTTAAGCGCGTGCGACTCCTTTAAACTTTGAAATGCTCTCTTTTTGTCGCGACTGTTTTACGCGCGAACTTTGGAGCACATTCCAACGCTTGATAAAATTTGACCCGAATACAGGCTACCTGTACGAATAAACAATCTTAGAACAATCTTAGGCGAATATAACAATAACAATCTTAGAAACATATGTATTACAACGCACAGATAAGAGTCTTCCTACAAAGCGACGGCTTCCAAGTCGAACAAAGAGGACCCGACGATTTTACACTTCCTCATCTGTCCTGGCTCTAACTTTTGCCCTCCATTTTCAGCTTCTGAAATGAACACGACGGGGTCGATATCCGGCGCTTCTAAAGCGGTTCTGCCGACCCAGGCGTCCATGTCCTCGTCGAAGTTGTCGACGAGGACGTCCAAGGTTTGACCGACGCGAGATTGGGCGAAACTTTCGGATATTTCTTGTTGTTGCGCGACGAGTTGGTCCCGGCGCAAGGCGCGGAGATCGTCTTTGACTTGGTCCGGGTACTCCGCCGCCGGCGTGCCGTCTTCTTCGGAGTAGGCGAACGCGCCTAATCGTTCAAATTTGAAGTCGCGGCAAAATTGCATCAACTCTTCGTGTTCTTCCTCGGTTTCGCCCGGGAAACCAGATATGAACGTCGTGCGTAAGGCTAAACCGGGAATTCGATCTCGGAGTTTATATAACAAGTCTTCCGCGTGCTGGCGAGGCGGTCGGTTCATTCGGAGTAAACTCAAATTGGTGATGTGTTGGAGAGGAATGTCGATGTATTTACACACCTGCGGGACGTCCGCGATGGCGGTGATTAACTCGTCCGAGAAGTAACTCGGGTACGCGTATAAAATCCGAATCCATTCGATGCCGTCGACTTCGGCTAACGTTTCCAAAAGCTCGGCTAACCCTCGACCGTCTTGCGCTCGCAAATCCATCCCCCACTGGTTGGTATCTTCCGCGATTAAACACAACTCTTTCGCCCCGAGCTGGCCTAACGCTTTCGCCTCGTCCACGATGGGCTCAAATTTTTTCGATCGAAATTTACCTCTAAACGACGGAATCGCGCAAAACGTGCACTTATGATCGCACCCTTCGGCGACTCGCAAATACGCCGAGTGTTTCGGCGTAATCCGCACTCGATCAATCTCCAAACGAAACGGCGGCGAGTTTCCACCGACCAACGTCTTCTTTTTCGGCAACACCAAATCGTCGTTCGTGATTATGTTTTTACTACTGGTGCTCGTCGCAGAAGCGCCGATTCTGCTTTGCGACGCGGGATCGAACGGACTCACGATAGTATTTTTGCGTTCCCGCAAACTCTCCTCCACGAGGTCCGGCAACATCCCGTAATTCTCAAACCCGACGATTAAATCCGCCTCCGGTAACTCCTTCTGTAAATCCTCGCCGTACCTCTGCGCCAGACATCCAGTCACGACGATTTTCTTCTTCCCGCCTTTGCTCAGTTTCGACGCTTCCAATATCGCCTCCACCGATTCGCTCTTCGCGTCGTCGATAAACCCGCACGAGTTTATGATGATAGCATCCGCCTCCTCGTGGTTCGTCGTGATGTCGTACCCGTTCTTTTGCATGTCCCCGAGCATAACTTCCGCGTCGACGACGTTTTTCGGGCACCCTAAGCCTACCAAGGACACTTTCAAGTTTTTCTTTTCTGTTGCGATTCCTGTTGGATTGGACGTGGCGGCGACTTTCACGGAATCAAAATTGGAATCGAAACGATTCTTATTTCTTTGCAAGTTTCCGCTGCTTTTTTTAATCACTTTTCCTCCTCCTCGTTCGCTCGCACCACTGGTACACCGCGTGGTGGTGGTGTTGGTCGTTTTGGCGACGGCAGTAGAGATCATCATATCGTTTTTAATAATACGTAAGAAGAGTACACGCAACAAAAACACCTACAAGTGGTCTATAGGTTAACGAACAATGGAGCTTTTTTTTTCGAAGACTGGTTCGTTTGGACAGTGGACAGTCTCTCGAGGCAAAAAGAGCAAAAAAAGAAGAAAAATAAAAAAGGCGTTTCTCTTCATTAAAAAGAAGATATATACTTTTCCTTCTCTCTCTCTCTCTCGTCGGATTTAGCGCTCTCTCATTGAGGTGAGCTTTTACGGCGAGGCGAAGAAGACGGAAGACACGTGTAGAATTTCTGCGAGAGCGCGCGTTTTTTGCGCTTTGCTTTCTCAAAGAAGCTTTACTGCAGCAGATGAAGCTGAAGATTATTTTTACTCTGGTGATTTTTGTGTTTAAAATACTCGTCCTGGTCTCGCTTTTTTAAGAGTAAAGGTGTTTGAGTTTGTTGCGACGAGATATTCGTGAACCACGCGCGATGTTTTCTTCTTCTTCTTGGTCTTCCGCGTGGTGGTCACCGTTTCCGTCGTCGTCGTTCGCGATGAGCAGTCCGTCTTTCTCGGCCGCGATGCGGAAAAATTTCATCGTGAAAGCGAGGAACAGACGGTTTTGGTTTTTCCTGGAGACGATCTGTCCGATACTGTTCGTGGTGTTGATGGTCGTGCCTTCGGTTTTAATCCAGGAGAAGACGGTTCAATCGCAATTTTTCATATCGAGACCTTTGGCAAACGTCGCCTGGGGGATGACGAGAGGGTTTGAAAGCATGGACGGAGGTAAATATAGAATCGCGTATTCGCCGAGCGAAAACGAGGAGGTTAGAAAAGTCGCGATGAAAGCGGCGCGGCGACTGGTGTGCGAGAATCAACCGATTACGTTTGGCGCGGTGGTTTCGGTAAACGCGAAATACGCTTTGAAATCAAACAGTCCCGAAGAAGGGATGAGCGCGATACCGAACTTGATCGAAGATATTAATAATTTGACGAGATCAAGTGCGAGTGCTTCAATAGTAGATGTTTTGAGGGACGTTATTCCAAAGACGTTTTCTGAACGGGAGGGCGGGAAAGACGTGCCATTTCTCGCGTGCGACGATGCATCCGCTGAGGCGCTTTTGTTTCCCGTATCGTCCGCGCGGAAAGCGGAGGCTTTAGCGATGGATCCGGAGAATAAGATATTGATGGTTGTAAATTTGATCATGGATGATGGCAAAGATATTCGCTACGAGATTCGCGCGAACCAAACTTCCGGGATTGCCTCCGGAAAGACGATATTGTCCGGAGCCTCGAGCGCCCAGAATAATAAAAATCGAAATTCGCCCTTTGCGCACCCGTTTCAAAAGTGGGTCAACGGCGTCAACTACGAGTGGACGAAATATTACGCGTATGCGAACGTACAAAGCGCGTTCAATCGAGCGTTTTTTGAGTATTTTGCGGAAAGAGAAGGGATTTTGAATGCTACCGCGCGCAACCTCACGTCGATCAATATTAAAGCGTCCGCGTTCCCAGAGCACGATACGAACATCGCCGCGACAATTTCGAGCGCCTTCTTCTCCTTAGCGTTCGTCTTTGCCTTCGCCGTTCCACTTTCCAGCATTGCAAAGTCGACTGCCTATGAAAGCGTAAATAACCTTCGTTTACATCAAGAACTGCTCGGTTGTTCTAAATCTACGTATTGGTTGTCTTGGTTTATGGCGCATTACGCGCCGTTGTTCTTAGTCTCGGGGTTCATATCTTTAGTTGGCAAACGCGCGTTCGTATCTATCGACGCGTCTATTGTGTTCGGATTTTTCATCGTATGGTCTGCGCAACTCGTCGCGTTTGGTTTATTCGTCTCCGCCTCGGTTGGATATTTGTTGCAAAAACTCGCGAGAGAGGATGGGACGTCTAGGTCGAACAACAGCTCCTCGACGGCGTCCGTCGCGTCTCTGGTGAGCGTGTTCGTGTACGTCGTCACGTGGGTTTCGGGCGTTACAGCGACGACAAAGCATCCAGATGGAAGTGTTAGTTGGCTTTACGCATGTTTTCTCTCCCCGGCGAGCGCGTTGCACGTGTTTGGCGAAATTGTGAGCGCGTGCGAGAGACACGGCAGCTCGATGTCGTGGAAGACGTTCGCCGACGACGATATGTACCACGGCGTCACCGCGAGAGGCGTGTATTTTGTCGCGCTCGTAAATTGGATGGTGTTTGCAATCTTTTTGCGCGCGTTTTTCATACGCGGAGGGTGTCAAAATGTGAGATCAAAATACGTTCTGATGACAAGCGATAACGCCGCGAGTGACGATGCCATTCGAGCGACGAACGTGACAAAACGCATTTTAAGAAACGTTAATTTTCGCGCGAAGAAATCCAGCGTCTGCGCATTACTCGGACACAACGGTGCCGGAAAAACCACTTTAGTGTCCGTGTTAGTTGGTCTTGAGTCTATAAACGAGCAAACGAAAATTGAAACGTCCGGTGAAGTTGGTTTTTGCCCGCAGTTTGACTTTTTGTGGCCGCAACTCACCGTTCGCGAACACTTGCGGTTGCGATTGGCGTTTTCCTCGAAAAGTCGGAGAACAAGGAATAACGACGAAGAAGAGGAGAATATTCCCTCCTCTGAACCGATTCTCATCCAGACGCTCGCCTCCAAACTCGCCATCTCGAATAAGCTCGACGAACAAATCTCCACGCTTTCTGGCGGACAAAAAAGGAAAGTTTCGCTTTTGTTGTCGCTTTTGAACTCCTCGATTGCTATTCTCGATGAACCGACGGCATCGATGGATCCAGTCTCCAAACGTTTGGCGTGGAAGTTGATCTCGGAGTTTACGAAATCAGATTCTGCAAATAGCGTTGTTTTAGCCACGCATCACATGGACGAAGTTGAGGCGTTAGCGGACGATTTGGTCATCTTGCATAACGGCCAATCCGTGATTGAAAGCGTTTCGGTGGAAGAGATGAAAAAAATGCACGGCGGTGGTGGAGATGAACCGTCGCTGGAAAAGGCGTTTCTTAATTTCATCGCAAAAGCTAAAGAAGAGGAAGGCGAGGAGGATGATATCATCTTACCTTTGGAAGAGGTAGGAGTAGCGGCGGCAACCAGCGGAGACATCGACAACAACGACGACGAGAAGACTACGAAAACGAGGAGAGCTTTGCGACAAGTTCAGGCAATTTTACGCGCGCGATATTTAGTCTGGAAGCGTCAGCCGTTGTTTGCGCTATTTGCCATCGTTAGCTGCGCGATATTTTTCACCATCGGCCTTTCGTTGGCAAAATCCGGTTCGTCGGCGAATGGTTCATCTGCGCTAAGTTCGAGCGAATACGCCGAAGAGATGACGCCGTCAACATTTCTCGGAAAGAGCAAACCCTTGTTTACCATATCTGAATCGTCTCGTCCGTCGCGTCAGCGACAAATGGCATCGCTTCCTATGACTTTCTATGCTGCCGTTCGAACGACGCCGCGCTCGGTCACAAAACAGTACGAGTGTCAAAGAAATTCTTTCCTCTTGCCTGTATGCGGCAATATTTCGGCGTGTGCCGAAAATTTTGAGTGCACGAGTGAAATGAACATCGAAAGCACCATCGATTACGAATTGATGAGACAGGCTGAATTTACCGCGACGCGTTCATGCGGATCGCAAAAATTTCCTTCTCCGTGCGCGTTTTACTACCTCGACTCGACGACGAATACGATGACCATCGCTACCTCACCCACCGCGTACCACGCGATTCCATCTGCGTTGGGCTTACTCGACGAGTCTATTTTTGCGAGCGCGTTCAGAGAGAAAGGTCTGACCTTGACAGCAATGAACGATCCGTTACCTTTGAGTGAAAGTGAATCTGTGTCCTCGAACGCGTTTTCGCACCAGTCCATGTCCTCTACGTTCGTGGCAATGTGCGCAGTCCTTGGATTAAGTATAGCGTCGGCTATACTCACACCAACGCTCGTTCGAGAGAGGACTTTAGGATTTAAGCACGCGCTCCTATGTGCGGGACTGTCGAATAAAGTGTATTGGCTCGGAACGGCGACCTTTGATTTCATTTCGAAGACGTTTCCCGCTTTGCTACTTTCGTTCATCATGTGCCTCGCTTTACGCGAAGAGGAAATAGACGTTTCTTCCACAAGATACGCAGAAACATTGCTTTTTGCATCCATCGCGTTTGCGTTTCAAACGACGCCGATTGCGTACTTATCGTCGTTGTTTTTCTCTGACGACGTGTCTTCTTTTGCCACGCAAGCGGCCAGTTCCTTCTCTGTTGCGGTATTGTCTTTTATCGCGTCTGTCGTGTTGGATGGTCTGGCGTTAGCCGGAGAAGATGTTTCCGTGGTGTGGGATGTTGTTTCTGTTATCTTTTGCGCGTCGCCGCAATACAGTTTCGCTCGCATATTTTACAACCTTTCTCGACGAGAACACGCCATCCCTCGATTCGAGGAGAAGCGCGAAGGAGAGGAAGAAGAAGAAGAAGGTGTCGGTTTCTCGATATTGCTTCCGGATACGAAAACGTTCCTGGAATGGGAAAATAGCGGAAGAGAGTTCTTATTGATGTTTGTTTTCGGTCTCTTCTATTGGTTTGTTTTCGTTGCGTTGGAATGGCGAACCGCGAAACGCATCGAAAACGCTTTTGAAAAAGATACGAGAGAAGATGAATGCGATACGAACGACGGAGCGTTGACTGTGATGAAATTAAAAAAGCAGTATCGCAAAGACCAAGCGCCGTCGGTCGATTCTATATCGTTCAAGGTTTCCGCGAAAGAGGCGTTCGCGTTGTGTGGCGTCAACGGAGCCGGCAAGACGACCTCGTTCGCTATGCTCTCTGGCTTACTATCGAAAACGAACGGCTACGTTCGATGGGCGAGCGCGACTACGTCTTTTGGCTATTGCGCTCAAACAAACGGCGTGGAAGATTTTCTCACGCCACTCGAACATCTCGATTTGTTCGCTTCCGTCGTCACGTCTGCAACAACTTCTTCCTCCTCTTCTTCTCCTTCGCTGTGGTGTGAACGTTTTCAATCGCTACAAAAGCACAAAACCGTGCTCGCGAAAAACTTGAGCGGCGGTGCGAAGCGAGAACTGTGCGTTGCAATCGCCCTTTCCGTCGCCGAAGCTGCGAAACAAACGGTCTCTCCCTCTCATCATCCATCGTTAGTTTTACTTGACGAGCCTACTGCGGGCGTGGACCCGTATGCGAAAACAAAGCTTTGGAAGGCTGTGGAAAACGTTATGAACTCCAATCAAGGCGCCGCGGTCGTCATCACTTCCCACGATGTCTTCGAATGCGAAAAAGTCTGCGCCTCCGTCGGGTTACTCCGCGACGGCAAGTTCCTACTTTGCGGCAACACCTCCGACATCAAAAAAGAGTTTTCCAACGATGCGTTTGCGTCATCCTCGTTAGAAGACGTCTTCATCGCCGTTGTCGAACGGGAAGAAGCATTGGAAGCGTTTTCTCAATCCAATGATGATAACTAAGATATAATCTCTCTCTCTCTCTACCACCATCGCAACGCGCTCTTCGCTCCGAGTCCGTCTCGTCTCGAATTCATATCTTGCGCCACGCCTTCACATCCGTCTTCAGCGCTCAACCAAAACCCGCCGATATTATCGTGGTGCAAATAGAATCGATGATGCAACGTAAATGCAGCCGGCCCGTATTTCGTCTTAAAATTCGCCACGCCTTCGCTCTCCAACGCGTCTCCGTCTCTCCATTTTCTCTGTTGATCTGAAAGCCACCCGCTGTACTCCTCGATTTCCTCTTTCGTCCAACCTTCGTCGTCGTCCTCGTTCGCCAACGAGAGTTGAATCATCATCCCAGATTTCTCTCCAAACGTGGAGACTTTTCTCACCTCTCGCCCGTGAAAGATGGATTCGTTATCCGCGAACGCGCTCTGCTCGTATCCATCCATCATATACATCCGCGAAACGTTCGATTCTTGGACGACGACGTTTCCATCATCTGTTTCTCCAAAATTCCTCGCTTTCGTCTCCAGCCTCTCCCTAAACTTCCTCGTAAAACTTAATCCAAACTTCATGCCTCCGCAAAAGTTAAACGTCGTCGCCGGATGGCTTTCGCAATCCAACATAAATTGCGCCCAGTTTCCGTTATATCTTTCGTTCCGTTCCGTAGAATCCACTAAAAAAGACGGCATCATCATCAACTCTTCTTCTTCTTCTTCTTCTCGTTGTTGATTTTGGATGGCTCTCGGAGACGTCACTCTTTGTCTTCCTGCGTTCCTTTGTCTTCGGGTTTCGGCTTTTAGGTGATGACGAGTTGATGTTGTTAATTGCGCGCGCATTTTGGATAAAATCGTATCGAAATTGTGCCGTCGTCGTTTCCCTTAAAAAATAAGCGTAACAACAAAGTGCGCGCGTTTGATCGAACGCACACGCGCGACGCGACGCGCTGATTCAACACGCCATCCTTCGAAAGTTCAACGACCGAAATGGATATCGAGAAACTCAGGAAAAAGTTGGGGACTTTGAACGACGACGACCAGTCGTGGCGAAAGATAAAACGAAAACCCAACAGGCGGCGAACAACGGGAACGACGGGAACGAGGAAAGACGAAGAAGAGAAACGAGTGGAGAAAATACAAACGACGCTAAAACTGAAACACCCGTGGAATAAAATCGAGGACGTGGAAGAGGTGAACGTGTACATCGTTTTCAAAGAGAAGATGAAAGTGATCTCGTTCGCGAGCGAAGAAACGAGGAAGAGTTGGAAAAGTTTCGAAGACGAAGAGGTGGAGGAGGAGGAAGAGGAAAAGGTCAAGACGACGAAGAAGAAGAGGCCGCCGGCGCTGGTAAAAGTGATCGCGAGTAAACTCGAGACAAAAAGGTCGTCCACTCAAAAGAAGAAGAAGAAAAGCGATCAACAACAACGTTCGGGGGCGAATGTTTTCATCGTCTCCGGGAGTCAACCGGTCGTCAACGAGTACGATTTAGAGCGCTTGGGCATGACGACGACCGCGTTCGCTCGCGGAGCGGAAAGAATAGAAGAAGAAGAACAAGAACAAGAACAAGAACAAGAGCAGTGAGAAGAGAAAAAACACGTCTAGGACGATTTAAAGATCAGTAAATGGGGACGATGATGATCGAGAGAGAGAAGAGCAATACTCGATCCATCCCCTCCATCCAAGATTTTCCTCCGTGTATTTTTTACTCGCTATATGAACTCCTCTTTTTTCTCTCGTTTTGGCTCTTTTTACAAGGGCAGCTGCCAGGTCAAAAATGACTTCATTCGATATCATATCAACACACACACACACCTGCACGAATACAAAATGTTTTCTTTGACTACTTCTACCGTTGCTTCCGCGAAAATCACCTCCAAGGTACGCGAATGCGTTATTATTTTCGTTTCTTTCGGTTCGCGTGGGTATCCTCGACGGCGATTTCGAACACCAATCGCGCGCTTTAAGTACAATCCCAATCGTCTCGTTTTTAAGCCAAGACGGCAAAAAAGATGATTTTTGCGCGGATGATGAGAAGAGTATTTTGATGCGAGCTTTGATATGCGACGTCGCGAACGGAAATGCGGCGTCGCATTCGCGCGCATAAATACTTCTCGCGCGCGAGGTTCGCGCGTTTGATGGGAGATTTCGTCGTCGAAACATCGCGTTTCGCGGAGGAAAAGCGCCGTTTTTGAATTTGTCATCGATATACAGTCACAAAGCGGACCTCTTTCTCGTTATCTCTGATTTCGATCAGAGAAATTCTATTATTTCGATGATGATGATGCTGACACGTATGTTCTCTCTCTTTCGTCTTTACGCGATAACTTTAAACAGGTGAACTTCAAGACTTCCAAAAGAGTCGCCACCAAGGCTCGCGCCGGGTTCTCCGTCAACGCCGCTGCGGTACGTTTTTCTTCCTCCATCTCTTGTTTTGGATAGAGTTCACAAAAGACTCCAAAGTGACTCCATACTGACTTTCATCAACGCGTTCTCTCTCCTTTCTTCTTCCTTTTATAAACAGTCTGGCGACACTCTCGACAAGGTTAGAGGTATCATCTCCGAGCAGCTCGGCACCGACCTCGACGCCGTCGCCGCGGATTCCAAGTTTGTCGACTTGGGCGCCGATTCTTTGGACACCGTCGAAATCATGATGGCGTTGGAAGAGCAATTCGAAATCACGCTCGACGAAGAAGGGGCCGAGAAGATTGGCACCGTCCAAGAAGCCGCCGACATGATCCAAACGCAAATCGACGCGTAAATTTAATTCGTCGTTTTAATAATTACAAAACGGTTGATAAATTTAGCGAGAGAGAGAGAGGGAGAGAGAGAGAAGAGAGAGAGAGAGAGAGAGAGAGAGAGACTGCGAGAGATGATGAAATCGAGGCGAAGAGAAAAAGACTCGCCGGACGGATGGCGGCGCGCTCTCTCTTTCTCTTTCTTTTCGAACTAACACTTAGATTTATGGGGGGAAATGTGCATACTAAACTCACTCACACATCAGAGAGCGAGGTTGATATGTATTTTAATATATATAAATAGCCATTTATATTCACACGGAACACGTAAAGTACACCTTTTCAGAGCAACTCTTCTTCTTCATTGTTTCACCGCGTAAAAGTCACGTAAAAAATCTACAACACAATAAACACAACGAACGCTCTTCTGCGAGGACGAACGATATAAGTCACGAGACACATGTCATCCTCCCCTAAATCCCTCGACTCATCCTCTGCCCTCGAGCTCCTCTTCTCTCCCGGCGACAAGAGGAAAGGACGAAAGCGCAAAATCCTTCTCAAATCGATCGAAAAGACGGTCCAGATTTCAATCTCGTTCCTGGTCGCCTTGCTTTGTTTTTACGGGATTTACCGGGCGATCGACGACACGCACCCGGAGACGCTGGCGAAAATACCAAAGTTTGGAAGTAGTGGAGGAGGAGGAGGAGGACATTTTCTTCATCATCGTCATGATGATGATGAAGTCCCGATGAGTAGTGGTAGTAGTGGTAGAAAGAGATTTAGTGGCAAAAGCAGCAGGCTGGTGGACTCACTGGCGAACGACCTGTCGCGAGCGAAGACGGCTTTGACGGACGCGAAAATACACGAACGCGCGATCGAGGTGGAGTTGATGGAAACGAGAGCGCGAGAACGATCGATATATCAGGAAGCGGAGACGTTGAAATCGAAATTGATTGGCGCGACGAGAGACCAAGTCGAGGACGTCGTCGAGGACGTGGACGAGTTGTTGAGAGATTGGGAGTTTGAGTTGGGGGATCCGGTGGAGATGGAACACGCGAGCCCACCGCCGAGCGAGGCGATGGTGAAGCACGAGGAGGCGAAAGAGGAAGGGATGGGGAAGAAGGTGAAGGTTGGGGAAAAGGCGTCGGAGTTGACGGCGGCGGAGCGAGAGCAGCAGAGTAAGACCGGTGCCGGTAGTAGTGGAAGTAGTAGCGATAGGAGTAGGAGTAGTACTAGCAGTGGTGATAGTAGTAGTAGTAGAAGTGGTGGTGGTAGTAGTAGTAGCAGCAGCAGCAATAATAATGTTCTCGCTGATGACGCATCGTTAGGGACGTGCGAAGCGCACGAGCACACGGAGTATTGGGGAGCCGTCGTCCTCAACGGCGATAATCATAAAACCGAAGATGCCGGTAAGTGTTGCGACGCGTGTCGAAATCTCAACAGAGCCAGTGGGAATAGATGTAACGTGTGGGTGTACAATCCAAACTCGAAAGCGTGCTGGTTGAAGTTTGAGAAAAACATCAAGGAGATGAAACCGGCGAACTCTGGAGCGGGGGTTCCGTGGGTCGCCGGGAAGTTTACGGACTTGAAGCCGCCGAAACCGCCGCAGCATCCACCGGCAACCGGGAAAAGGTACGAAGATATGCCACGGTGTTTACACGGCGTCATGACGTCCAGTGGTAACGCGTACATGAATTGGCAGTCGAGAATCATGTATCAGACGTGGCAAAACCACGCCTCGCAACCTGGATCCATCATGAAAGCCTTCACGAGAGTGTTACACAAAGGTCGCGACGACGAGTTAATGGTTGAAATACCGACCATGCGTTTTGAGCCCATTCAAACGCACTGCGACAGTTGGTGCGATTATCCCGTAGCCGATCGGTCCAGTGCCATCGCGCGATGGTCGCAAACCTCTGACTCGGAAACGTGTTCGCACATCGTCATGCTCGAAACCGATCACGTCATCGTGAAATCGCCGCCGGAGTCCATCTTACTCCCACCCGGCCAAGCGTACGGTTTCGAGTTCACGTACATCAACGTTAACCATCCAACCATGCGCTCACACTTTTCGGAAGAGTACGGCGATAAATCCAAAGGAATTATTCCTCGAACTGGAAATTCACCGACCGTTATCACCGCCGAGGATTTACGAAAAGTGGCTCCGAAATGGGCTGAATTCGTCGCGCGCACGGAACAACCGGAAAACGTCAAGAAATCCTTGGGATGGTTGCGAGACATGTACGCGTACGATCTCGCCGCGTTCGTTTCCGGCATCAAGCACACTTTTTACGGCGCCGGCAAACCCGAATCCATCATGGCTCAACCTCCGGCGGATGAAGAACTCGGCGGCGCGTTCATCTTACATTACACCTGGGGCCCAGAAATCTACGACGTAGACGGAACAACTATGCTTTGGAAATTCGACAAACGAGCCTACGGTGGCGGTCAATACCAACGAGGTCCGTATAAACTCGTCAAACTGGAAGATCCCCCTCCGTGGAAAGAAGGCTTAAAATTGCAAACGTTCTTCGCTCCTCGAGCGATATCCGAGAACAAACACGCCTTGATCGCCATGTTGATTACCGAGATTAACGCCGCCATCGATAAGTTACCGAGAGTGCCAAAAGGCCACGACTCCTTGGAAGAGGCGCAAATGTGGGCCTCGAATTAAAGACGAACTCAACGCGTCGTGTGAAGCAGTAGCGGAAGGAATCGAGGAAAGATTTTTTTAATACTACATCAGACTCTTTTAGCATGCAGCAGATTCTTCATAAAAAGCGCTCCTCACACAACTATTTATTTAAAAGAAGACAAGAATAAACCGCGAAAGCGGGAACACGTCTCCCACTTCTTTTGGATTCAAAATGCCTCGTCCTCCTCCCTCGCCACGTTTACCTTCTTCCTACTTCGCCTCCGTCCCTCCCGAGAAGAAACGAATCAGTCGCGCGCTCCTCCGATCTGCGTTTTTTCTTTCGATGATTTTCTTCGTTCTGAACCGATTCGAGACATCGAAACCTTTAGATTTGATGTCCATCGCACAGCGAGAAGAGACGAGTTTACCGGAAGAAATCGTCGACGATGAAGGGATGACGCACACTATTGGTGGTGGTGGTGGTGGTGATGCAGGAGGAGAAGAGGATGAAGATGGCAAAGGAGGGGAGTTTAATTTGAAAGATTCCATCGTCCCTTTGAACAGCGATTCGACGTATTGCAACGGGGCGCCCGGCGCGTGGTTCGCCAGAGCGGAGTGGAGCACGAAGAGGAGGTTGATGCGCGAAGGAGGAATAGGAGCGCAAAAGAAAAGTGGTGGTTATGGCGCGAAAGTTTGGGACGCGGAAGCGAATAAGTTTTGTTCGTCTCCCGTCGCGACGCGGAGACGACGGTCGTTGCTCGGATTTAGCGACGAGCAGTGCTCGCAAACGTGCAGGAGCGTTGAGAGGGACCACAAGGAGTTGTTGAGTGAAAGAAAGAGACAAGCTCGAGAGGATTTGCTCGATTGCTTGACGTCGGACGCTGGGTGTAAGAAAGTGTTTTCGAGTAAAAAGGAGAGGTGGGAAAATATGGCGAAATTTGCGTTCGCGTTACCGTCGGTGAAGATGTTGACGGAGTATAAGCCGAAGTGTTTTACGGTGAGTAAAGCGAGAGTGTGTTCGAACATGAGAGGGAATAAAGAAACGCCGAACGGGTGGAGCGTGAAATATTTCGATTACTTGAAACCGAGATACGATGTGAAATACAAAGAATTAGGCACTTGCGCAATGGTTGGAAATTCGCCGCACGTCTATCGAGACGGCTTAACGGATGAAAATAGCAAAAGCATCGACAAACACGACAGCGTTTGGAGATTTAACTTACGCTCGGGGTTAGCGAACGATACGAACGTACACAAGAAGTACGGAGTTCGGAAGCCACTGGGGAAAAAGACGCGATTTAGAATGTTCAACAGCATACGAGGACGACAACTCTCGAGAGGTATAAACGTGGACGAGAAGATCCTTCGATCGAAACGTAATTTACGAGAAGAATGGTGGTTTTGGTATTCCACGAGCACGAGTTATTTTCACAACATAAAGAAACGGTTTCAATACGTCCAGACGAGGGTTTTAAGTCCCTCGAGCGTGAATTATATTGTGGATTGTTACATGCAAATGCGGAGAGATTTACTGGATATTGGAGCGCTCGAAGAGGAAGGCCACGCGAATAACAAAAAGCTCATGATGAAGTGTCCGACGTCGTTATCCAGTGGAATCCACTTAGCTTTTATGAGTCAGCACTTGTGTTCGCAAATGGATATGTTTGGAATGTCTTACCACCCGAAACAGGCGGCGAAGGCGGGCTATAGCGGCCACGCGTGGTCTATTGACGTGCGCATGTTTCGATTGATGCACGTCGTCGGTCTCGTGAACGTTTGTACCACGGATAAAAGCTTAGAATAGGAGATGATTTTTTACGCAGCGCATTTAGAAGTCTAGCCGTTTTAGAATAGGAGTAGTAGTAGTAGTAGTAGTAGTAGTAGTGTACAAATACATAAGTACGGTAGAGCTAACCCGCGTTTGAAAACGCCGTCCATTCGTCGCGAGCGCGAAAGTCTCTCCGCGTCAGGGTGGTGCTAATAAAAAAGAGGCTATATAAACAAATACATAAAGAAGGAACTTACTGCAGCAAAAACAGAATCAAGATAATCAGCGCAGTAAAGACGGTGATTGCTAAACACACCATCTTATTCCTCGCACTCTTTTGACTCTTATCCGCCTTTGTCAACTCCTTCTGCGCCTCTTTCGTTCTCACCGCCGTACTCACGATATTCGCCTCGATATCGTCAATCATGTTCCCTTGCTCGTTTACCAACACCGCTAAATCTTGGAAAATCTCATTCACTTCGCCAATTTGTTGCTGAATCTCCGCGATGCCTCTCTCTCGTTCCTCGATTAACTGATCGTTAAATCGCATGTCGATTTCCACCGCGGTCATCTCCTTCTGCCCTTGGCTTTTATGTTCCATCAGCAAAGGCGCGTGTTGTTGCTCCTCGTCTACCATTTGCCCGCCTTGGTAAAACTGTCCACCTCGTTCGCCACTCATGGCCACGTCCGCGGCGGCGCTATTGTTGTTGTTCTTCCCTCCAGTCGCTCCGTACCCTTTCTTTTTACTCTTCGCCGCTTCGTTGCCAATCTCCTTTTGCGGTAAAAACGTGCTCTCTCTCTCCGCGCACGCCCTTTGCGCTCTCTGAAAATCCTTCAACGTCGCGTGTAAATCCTTCACCAACTTTTTATGCCTCTCCGCTAAACTTTCCGCGTCGTCCTCGTCCTCGCCCGCTTCGTACTCGTACTCTTGATCTTGCTCCTCGTGCACTAAATCCGTCACCAATCTCGCCAACTTTTTCACCAACACCGAACTCTCTTTCGCCATTTGACCTATCGATTCTCTGAGTTTGTGCAGTTTCGCTCTTTGGTCCTTCGTATCTCGCGCCGTTCCCAGTTGGTCCACGAGTCGTTTAAACGTCGAGACGTTCGTTTGGAGTTGGAAAATGAGCGATTGGACGCGGTTCGCGTGGGTGGAAATCGCCTCGCGTAAGATTCCACTTTTATTCGCATCGTTATCATTCTCGCCGTCGTTCGTCAGGCGAGTGTACGACATTAGTAGTAGTAGTAGTATTTATCCCCTTCGTATTCTTCTTCCAAAAGGAGTGTGCTTTCTCTCTCGCTCTTCCTTTGAGTAAACTTTTGTGTGTCTCCTCGCGCTGTTTTTGATGAATTCTGAAGGGACGGACGATTCAAACGAAGGAGAAAAAAGGAGTCAAAATGCGTTTAGGGTATATCTCATGGTGCTCTTTTAAAAAGGTTTTTACTTTACAACCTCCTCCTCTTCGCCTTCAGGCGCTCCTTCGGGCGCTCGTTCTTCTCCGTCGTCGTCGTCTTCTTCCTCGTCTTCTCCGTCGTCGTCGTCTTGGTCGTCGTCGTCTGGAGGGACAAATCCGAGCTCTTGGCAGACGGTCATTAAAAAATCTAAAACCTTCGTGAAGAAGTGCGCGAGGTGCTTCGTGCTAAACTCCATCTCGTCTTTCAACATTTCCTCGATTCGCTCGACCGGGAGGATGCCAAAATTGACCGGGGTGTACGAACACATCGTGCTCACTTGGTCGGGGAATATGGAGACGTTGAGCGGGTCTTCGCCGGTGATGGCGTGAGTTTTCGGGTCCGCGCCGGCTTCGATGGTGAACGCGAATCCGGTGAGGACGTGTTTGAACTCGTGCTTGTTGTTTTGGTCTTCGCCGAGTTTTCGCCAGCGAAGACCGGAGATGGATTCGAATTGCGGCGGGCCGAAGCTATTCCTGGCGTCAGTCGATGTCAGAGCGACTTTTAAATCGTCGCGAAGTTTTCGGTTGGCTTTTTGAACGGCGAGCATGTCCGTGCCTTTTTGGACGAGCTCTTCTTGCAATTTGAAAATCTCAACTTTCATGTTCCCTTTTTCTTCGGCGAGTTCGTGCGTGCGACCGGCTTCTTTTTGGAAGAAATCTCGGTCTCTTCGTAAATCCGATATTAAAGTCTCCTGCGCCCTTTGTTTCTCCTTCATCGCCTCTTGCATCTTCGTCGCCGCCATGGCGACTTCGTCCACTTTTTTCTTTTTCAAATCGTCGTATTTTCTTTGCAAAGACTCGTACCGTTCTTGCAACATTAGAAATTTTCGACTCTCGGCTCGATCGAACGCTTGCTCCGTTTTCCGTTGCTGGTGCTTGTTTCTGTCTAAAGCCATTTGCGCTTGTTGCATGCCTTGGTGGTAATCATCATCCTCGTCGTAGTTTTGGGTTTTCCTCGGTCGGCCCACGCCTCTCTTCCCCGGCGCCGGTTGTTTCTTTACTTTTTGCGAGGAAGACGGACGTCCTCGTTTTCTATCGTTTCCTTCGTCGTCGCTGCCTTTCGTGTTGTACTTATTGAACGCTTCCCCGTCGTTGTTATAATCGTCGGAATCGTACTCGTCCTCCTCGTCCGAGTAGTACCGCTTGTGCTGCGCTCCTCCTCTACCGCCGCCGCCCAACGCTTTCCGAGCGTTCCCCGCCGCCTCTCGCATGCTCTTATACTTGTTCGAATGGTCCGCTTTCCGCCACCCAACCGGGCGACCTCTTTTCTTCTTTACCACTGGTTGTTCTTGTTGTTGTTGTTGTTGATCCGTCGTCGTCACTAATGTCTTCGTCGCGACGTCTCCTCCTCCTCCTCCTCCTCCTGGGGTGGGCAATTTCCCAGCCGAAGACGGGGTGGATTTCTTCGACGGCGTCGCTGGATTTCTCGCGGCGTTATTATTGCTCAAACTTTCCGTGACCATCTTTTGCGTCGCCTGTTTTTGTTGTTGTTGTTGTTGTTGTTCGCGTTTCATAAAGAGAGAGAGAGAGAGAGAAAAGTGGTGAGCACACGTAAACGCAAATCATTCAAACGGGGACAGTAGTATAATAGGACGAAAGAAAAGTTTGAAATTCATCATCGCGCGAGGATGAGAAGAAAAAAGCGAGAACAAAAAGAAGAAAACAAAACGCACGGTCCACCCGGGAACTTGATCCGTCCCGGCGTAGTCGATTTTCCCGTCCATCGCGCACGCGCGTTTCGGGCGTCCTCCTTCGACGCCCACCATCTCAGTAGTAGTAGTAGTAGTGCGTACTAATTTTATATAATGTATGATTTTTTTTGGAGAGCGAACGAACCTTTTTCAACGGCTTTTTTCTGCCTCTGCCTTTTTTGCGAGTTTATTATTATTAGGAAGAGATCAAAAAAGCTGCTTTTTTGCCCAAAATTTTTTGCCCAAAAAAATTGCACAAAAATTCTCTCTGGATCTCTCTTATAGGAGATATTTTTCTATCACGCGCGCGCATAAATACACACGCGGAAGAAAGTTGTTCTCGTTTTATATTGCCGTTGTTGTGTAGCGTTTTCGCGAAAGTTCCTTCTTCTCTTCTTCTTCTCTTTCTCTTCGTCTCTTTCTTTTGCCTGCGAGAGAAAAGGTGAAAGAAGCGAGTGAGAAGAGAGAGACGATCTCGTCGAGAGGTCGTTACGAGCGACAAAGAGAGAGCGAGAGAAAGCATCTCATCATGTCGCGCCGGAGGAGGACGACGACTCGCTCGCGCGAAGAAGAAGAAGAAAGAGCAGACGAGGACGAGGACGGGACGACGACGAACTCGGAGTCGTCGTCTCGGGGCGATGATGATCCGACGACGACGACGACGAGAAGAGGCGGAGACGATGTCGACGAGATGTTGTTGAACCACAACAACAACAACAACAACAACAACGCGTACGACGTCGGGGAGGAAGAAGAAGACGAAGAGGAGGAATTAGGATATAACAGATTTGGATCGGTCGCCGCAGGTGGTGGTGGTCGAGGTAGAAGAGGACGTCCGCCGTTAAGGCGGAATACGAGCGATTCCGAGGAAGAGCTTCGTCGTCAACAACAGCAACAACGGGGACGGGGACACGCGCCCTCGAGCGAAGACGACGACGACGAAGAACTTTCCCGAAGCGATAACGATACGCAAATGTCCGTGGATTCTGATACCGAGGGGAGAGGTGGACTGGTTGATAGTGCGTATAATAACGATTTGAACGCGAACACTCGTCGCCGCGCGAGAGAAACGCATAAGAATTACGTGGACGCGCAGTTGGCCAACGCCGCCGCCGCCGGCGAAACAGAAAGAGCGCAAAGGAGGAGTCAGCGTTTACAACAACAAGGTTGGCGGGGCGCTTCCGGTGGTGGTAGTGGTGGTGCTGACTCTTTGTCCCCGTCGTCTTCCTCTTCGGAGGAAGACGAAGGCGAGGAAATTTTACCAACTCAGCTCGAACCGGGCGTTTTCCCGTTGGATGAATTCAACTCGGTTGTCTTGGCGCATAACTCGTATCGGTACATGCGAAATTACCAAGGGTACTATCCGACGAAGATGTTGCCGTGCTTGAAATACATCAACGAAAACTACTTGTGTCTTTACGAGTCCAACGACAAAGAACGCGAGAAAATTCGACCAGAGGAGGTGGAAGCGTTTAGAAAATTTCTCTCGCAAGGCATCCTCGTGAGTAATTTCCACACCGTATTGGAAGAGCTTAAAGCTTCGGCGTGGCCTAGCGACTCCTTGTTGTTTCAATACAACTGCTTAGAAATGTGCTGCGAAGTTGCCGTCATAGCCTCGCAAGCGCTAAATCAGTTTTGCATCGATCGCATCTTAATGGAGGCGTGCATCGATAAAGGGGACGATAACGTATTTAGTATGCCGCATAAACCAAACGAAAGTTCTGAGAACAATAGCCGAACCGTAGGTCTTAGCGTCAATGATGGCGAAGATCTCGAAGAACTAGCGCGCGCGTGCGAGATTGAAGAATTAACCGCCATTTTGAGCGCGTTAGCGTTAGGTATGAAATCTTCGTGCGCATTTTACGAGAGATATCGGACGCACAAAGTTCCATCTTTTTCTGATTATAGAACTGATAATGAACTATCGTGGAAAGAGACTGAGGAAGGGAAAACGAGTCATCACAAAGATAGCATCGCGTTCCCAGTCAGGGTTGAAGTACCGGTTGCCACGAAAGGACGACGGAGAGCAGAGAGGGCAAAGATGGACAGGGAGCGAGAGAAAGAAGAAGAAGGAAACGAAAACGTGATGACGAAAGAGATTGTCGTGAAAGCGTGGCCGGCGCATGTCGTCGAAACTTTTGGTCAGCAAGGCGGTTGGACCTGGTTGTTGAGACTTTTGGAAGCTCGAGGTGCGGTGTTTGATAACAAGCGCGATGCATTTACGAGCGGCGAGATGGCTAAAAATTTGATGCCGCCTCGCCTCATGGAGTCTGCCTGCGCGGCTCTGGCCGCAGCGACGGACGTTTTGAACGAGTCGAACGCCAAGATACTAGTCGATACGTTTTTATACTCCGCCTCAAAGGTTACGGAAGCGTTGCACGCGTTGAAAATTGAAAGCGCAAATGAGACGACGAACAAGAAGTCCAAGAAAGGCTCTGCTGCCGCTGAGAATAACAACAATAGCGAGAACAGCGATGTGGCAAAACGGCGAGAAGATGCGATAAAATTTGCATCTATTCTATCGCACGCGTTCATAACTGCACAATTTCGCGATGGCGAGACTATTTCGACACGATCAGTTGAAGGCAAGAGTGTGTTTGTTGAGTTACAAAGAGCAATTATCGTCGCCTCGTTGGGCGTGTCTACGTTCGCCTCGCAACTCGCGGCTCTGAAGGAAATCAAAATAGCGCTGGATATGGTCGATGCGTTCGTTGAGACCGGTATTCAATGGCTCGCTGAAAACGAAATTCTGGAGCACATTCTGCGTCCTACGTATCTTCATCACAGGCAGTACGTCGAACACGTTCGCGACGTCTTGGCGAAGTTAGCGCAACATCCCAATGTCTTAAAACGCGAACATCTCGAACTCATTTGGAACGTTGGTTTCACCGCAGACTCGCATCAAGACGTTAGCATAAACGTCTGTGATATGCTCGGTCAATTAGCGCCGGTTTTATCTGACGAGCACTTAGATTTTGTTTTGACTCGATTCAAAACTTTGGCAGTGAGCGGAAGTTTGGACGGGAAGACGTTGGACACTCTGAAATCGATTGTTACAAACCGAGCGGTTTCGGAAACCTTTGCGAATACTATCTTGGAGCTTCTTTTCGAAGCTTCGTGTGCGAATGAAACGCGGGCGGTATTTTATCTCGGCGCAGAAGTCGATGAGGATGCCAATCCGGAGTACGCATTTCTCTTTGCGTTTTACAAATTTACAGAAAGAGGAGCTGCTGTCCTTGACGTGATGACTTGGATAGACAAGCTCTTGACGCACATAGCGTCTTTCACAAAAGAGGACGGCGGAATGAGTTATAATAGCAACAGCAACAATAGCGCGGTTTCTGTAACGAATACCGATCGATTGGTGGTATCTGCGCGCCTTCTACGGTACATGTTTGATTCGAACAACGACTTTACCACGAGCGACGAGATCCCGGCGAAAGCGGACTCATTAGACAGCACAAGAAACGTAACTGAAATGTGCGTATCTGCGCTCGAGCACTCCAAAGCATTAGATGCACAATATGCGGCGTCCACCGCTGTGCGTGATGATTTTGCTTGGGAAGATGCTCGAATCTTACGATCACAACGAAGAGCGGAAGAGGTGGTGACGTTTTTGCACAACTTCTATGATGCGGCGCAAAGAACGTTGCAGCTCAAGAGCGGAGTTGCACTCAGATTGTGGGACGCTCTCACCGACACAAAAGTTCAAGAAACAGATGCGAAGAGAAACGTGTGGATGACGAAACTTGTTGACTATTGTTCACCAGACGCGATATCAGCGATTCTAGTCGAAAGATTGTTGAAGACGAACGTCGAGACGCAGTGCGACGATAGTTTGTGGGAGGTTTTTTACCCATTCTTTGTCGCAAACGCGATGCACGAAAAATTGATCGAACCAATTGGAAGGTTTAAAGGTGATGGCTTGTGCAGTTTTAGTAGTGAAGAAGATGTGGACGATGACATATACGATGAGATTGGACGAGAGAAAGAACCAAAAGGAGTTAAGTGCAGACGCTTTCAGGAGAAAAGGCAATACCGCTTCGTGAACGAACCCACGGTGGAAGATAAAAATTCAGACTCCAAAAATGGATTGGCTTATTTTTTTGCGATTATCACCGAGTGCCCGAATATTTCGAGCGCGTGTCTTAATACAGCGACAATGAGGCTAATTCGGACGTATCTGAACTCGAACGCGGAAAAAGTGTTTCTTGAGATTTGTGCAAAGAAATTAACGAAAACGTGCGGCCCGGATTTTCAAAGCATAGAAACGCTGAACGAAAGGGATCGATTGAAATGCGCGCGGTTACTCCGCGTGTTGGACGAAGTTCTCGATCGTACGCCCTCGAGTAGTGCCAGCGGTGGCAACGACATTAACGCAGAGTCCATTATTCCGCACGGGAGATCGTTTCGAGGCGATCCGATGTCTATTACCATTTCCATAGGTAATTCTGGGCGGTATCGCGGGGGCGAGAACAACGCCCGCGCCATCTCAACGCACTCGAACGAAACTGTGGAAGACTTTTTGAACAACTTTGCGAGTGCTAATGGTGTTGCGCGGGATTCTTTTAAAGCTATTTGTAACGGGAAGCTCCTGGCGACGGAGACGAGAGAAGGACGGGCGCGCTTGCTTTCGGATTTGAACCTCCCTAATGGGACGGGGTGCGTCCAAGTCATTCCCTCAACTTCAAAAGTCCAAACCGATCGCAACAAGGTGGTGCAAGAGCTTGGCAATACCAAAGAGCTTCCTCGAGTGATGTTATCGAAACAGCCGATGATTTATGAAGTACTCTTTGCGTTATCACGATCGCAATCAGAATTAACGACGGCGAGTCATGGCCCTGATGGCGGTGGCGGGGTTTCGAAAATGGACATCGACACCGCCGATCTCGAAGAGGAGTGTGAAACAGTGCGACGCGCCGCGCGGAAATTACTCGCATCGCTACCAACTGACAAGACTGTTTATGATGAAGTTCTCGGCGCTATCAGCAGCAAAGATTCTGGTACCTCGCTTGGAAAGGTTTTGCACAGTACATTTAGGGGTTCCTTCGCAAAAGTCGCGTACGTTTTAGAAACCGTGGACGCGCTGACGGATTCAATCTTTGCATCTGACGCCGCTGAAGAGCGGAGCAAAAGCTACGCGAGATCGTTTCCAAATGTTGCACCGGTGCTTTTGGATATTCTCGATGATGCTTCCGGCGGAACGACGACAAAAGACGGCAGTAAAGATTCTGAGATCCGGCGTTCGATTTGCGCATCGGTGGTGAGATTGCTCAAACCTTTCACTCTGGATAAGAACAGTGATACTGCGACGATGACTTTGGTAGGAAAGAAGCACGATTTGGTTGAACCGGTAAAATCCATGCACGTGAGTAGTGATACTTCCAACGAGTGCACGATTGAAGGCGTGACGCTTCCGAAAGATGCGCTTCGGGACTTTGCGGTGGCTGCAACCTCGCGCGTTTTGCGCTGCGCGGCCGCTTTTTCAAAATCAAGTGTTCGATCCGAAATCCACATCGCGTATGAATCGATTCAGTTGGCTATGGAGTTTAACAGGATGGCAACATTGAGATGTACTGACTTATCTCAAGCTTCCGTTTTTGCGGAGTTGCAACCAAAAGATGTCTTGGATGCGGTCTTTGGATCCATTTTCTGTGGTACCGCGGACGCCGCCTTTCGGGAGGTGCTCATCAAGACGTTTCTTTTTAACCAAAAAGAATTTTATGCGATTATCAACGGAAGTGGCGTGGATCAAAGCGAAGAAGATAAGGAGAACGAACAGACCGATAATGGTAATAAAAGTCGCGCGCAAGTTCCTCTGTCTATCATCACCGCCATTCAAGATCGACTCGATATCGCCGAAGAAAACGTAGAAACTTCCTTGGAATATTTCAAAGTGCGAAAGATATTTGCTTTGCACATGCCTTCTAAAGAAGGTAACCCGCATATTCTGCAGTTCCTCGAGAGCGCATTTAAGCGCGATGTGGAATGGGTCGTTCAACTCGCGATGGATCCTAGAAGTGCGGCTTCAAATAACGCCTCGGAGACGATCCAAGCCTCAACGACGCAGCGATTGGAGACGATGGCTTACTTTGCAGCGGCTGTGGAGACAATCAGCGTGGAAGACGCCGTGCGCTTAACAAAAGCGATCCTTCTGCGCGGTCTATTTCCAGAACTAGAAACTGTATGCAGAAGTCTGTGTAGTAGACGTTCTGATCCCGATCAAGAAATGATGGAAACTTTACTCTTAAGCCAAGATTCGCTCCAGATGCTCGCCGCGGGGAAACGAGAATTGTCGACGAAGTTTACCGCGCTCTTCGGGGATCAAGATCGACGCCCGCACGCGTTCTCAGTTTTATCTTCTGTGTGCAAAAAGAGCGCCGATGCTTTGTCCTTAACGCTGAGTTCTTTGTACAGATTACACTTGTTTGACCAAATGGACGAAGAGAACAGAGAAGCCTGCGATTTGTTGCAATTTGAAATGGAAGAGCTGGATGCACTCGAGAACATAGAGTGGGACGTCGAACCAACCGCCGAAGTTAATCGTCAAGTCAGTATCCGAGGTCACCCGCTGCCAAAGAATGTGAGCGCAAAAATTGGACTCGTCAACGCCGGTGCGACGTGTTATATGAATGCTTTGTTTCAGCAACTCTTCGCGCAACCAGGTATTCGCGACAAGATTTTAGCCATCGACGCGAAGGTTGAAGAGGAGGATCAATCCGAGAGTCTTTTTTATCAGACGCAAAAAATGTTTGCTATGCTGAAAGGATCTTCTGTGCACACGTACTACGAGCCTAGCGATTTGTGGCACGCCTTCAAAGACTGGGACGGGGAACCCGTAAACGTAAGAGAACACGAAGACGCGTACGTCTTTTTTACGAGGTTTCAAGAGCAAATAGATTCGCACTACGTCAACGCGATGAAAGAGAAACTTAACATCACGAGTGAAGTTGAAAAACAAGCGAAAGAGGAAGGGCGAGAACTGCCAAAGTTTAAGGGTGCGATTGAAGAAGTTTTAGGAGGGAAGATGGTGTCGCAAATCATCTGTAAGAACTGTCCGAAGCATCGAAGCGAACGCGAAGAAGATTTTTGTCAAATTCAGCTCGCTGTGGGCGGTAAGCATAAAGCGTGCGTTGATGATTCCATGTCGTTGTTAACGACTGGTGAACTCATGGATGCCGACAACCAGTGGGAATGCCCGGAATGCGAGAAGAAAGTTGATGCGACGAAGCGAACGTGCGTCCGCACGTTGCCAGACTCGCTCTGTTTGCACATTCAGCGACTCGAGTACGATTACGCTATGGATCAAAGAAACAAAGTAAAAGATTATTATAGTTTCCCAAAGACTTTGGATATGTACCCATACACGGAAGAAGCACTCGAAAAGGCTGATCAAGCCGCGTTGGAGGCCGAAGAAGAGCTCGGAGCTGGAGGAACAAACGACGACGGTGGCCCGGCGCGACCGGGTACGCCTGGGAATCTTTTGAATCACCATCGTCACACATCGCGAAAGTCTATGCGTAATCTCAACAACAACAAGCAAAACGGTGAATTAGATGGAGGCGATGGAAATGAAAATACCGAGGACGACGAGAAATTGGAATATAGACTTTCTGGCGTCATCGTCCACTCAGGAACTGCTTTTGCGGGGCACTATTACTCATTCATTCGCGATCGCGACGAGAAGACCGGAGAGCTCACCGGAGACGACGATGATCTTGGGACGTGGCGTCGCTACGACGATACTTCTGTCGAACCGTACGATCCAAAGTGTTTAGAAGATGACTGCTTTGGTGGCTCTTATGTACACCAAACGAACAACGTCGGCGAGGAGGCGCAAACGCTCACATACGAAAAACCAAATTCCGCGTACATTTTATTTTACGAGAAGAAAAAGAAGAAGAGTAAGAAAGAATTAAACGATTCACACATGTCCGATATTGCCGAGGTGAGCGCCGGGGTTGTTGATTCGAATATGAATCCAGAGATGGCTTTAATGGTGGAAAAGGACAATCTCCAGGCGACATATCGTGCGAATCTCTTCGAGAAGAGCTATTTCAACTTTGCGCTTGACCAATTGCGCACGGCGCTCGATTTGCTCGTCAACTCTACCTCCGCTAATGCTACTGAGAAGAACGGCACTCCAGTAGCCATTGGAACTAGGAAGACGTCGCGCGTTTCGCAATCTGCCGTTCGAGCGAGCTCGTCCGATGCCGACGGAGACGGTCGGAAGCAACCAAAGGATAACGAAGACGACGCAGAATCTACAAATCTTGGTGCAAAATGCGTTCGATTTGCTTTTCACTTCTATATCAAAGTGTACGCTCGAGCGAGCTTGCAGTTGCAAAAAGACCTGCCGAATGGCGAGGAAATGATCGAATGGCAAGAAGGTTTAGGGAAACTTGTGATGTCTTCACCAACGGCTCGACTTGAATTTATGCGCATCGCCGACAAGTATAAAGTCGATACAATTGCCGCGCTCACGCGCTGTAACCGCGAAGTGATTCGTGAGATACTCGTGAAAATGTTCACTAATTGTTTGAAATTAACGCTCGTATCCAACGATTCAGCTTCCTTCGAACGGTTGCTGGAACAGAAGAAGAATCACGATTTTCAATTGCCACCTGGAGCGGTCACAGAAACGGAATGTCCCGAAGCTTTCGCCGCATACGGGATGATTGATACGTACGCGTGCTTTTTCAGACAATACGCTGATACGGAAGCATCGTATCAAGAAGAGAAAGAAGAGTTGGAGCGCGAGAATAAGTTTAAGCAACGCGCGAAACTCCAATGGGAGAGGAAACGGAACTTTTTTATTAATTCATGCCATGGAAAGCAAGTTTCGGCGGCGATATTTTATGCAATGATTACGTGTCAATCGGCAGCTGGAAAGAACCGCAATGTCAAGGGCGGAGATCAGTTGTTAGTGCACGTGTTGATTCACCACATGAACGTCGTTCCCGGATTAATTTGGAGATACATTGGTGCGCGTTTGAGCGAATCGCAGACGCAAGAAATCGCGACCGAGAAAACGATGCTCCTGAGACTTTTGCGCAGGTTCTTGGAGGAATTACATTTTTGCGACAGCGGTGGTCCTCCTCCTTCGAAATCTAAGGCGTCTTCTTTTGCATCTGGTGACGCCGAACCTCTTCCGGAAGGAGACGACTGTGCTAAAGCGTCGAATGAAATTTCAGATACCTTACTCAGCAATATTGAACCGTTAGCAGACGCGTTCGTTTTCGATAACGAGGAAACCGCGATACAAATACTCGAACGAGCGCAGTGGAACAGCGTCGAGTTCACGAAAAAAGTCGTTGGCGAACTCTTTCGATTTTACACAATCTTTAGCGACCAAAACAACGATGAAACGAAGGCAAATTATCAGCGAGCGAACAAAGCGCTATTTCGATTGATGGACATTGACGACGATTTACGCGCGCAAAGAACAGCACTCATACTCGGGTCTCCCGAGATGCTCACCGAACAAGAAAGAAAGTCCGGGGAATACGACGGCATGTCCATCTTGAGCTTGTTCAAGATTGACGGTTTGGTGATGTCCAATTGGGACACCATCCTTCGGATGTTGCGAGCGTTTGAAGGCAAAAGCGGCAAGTTTACAATCGACGTGGACGATGCGGAAGACGTCGAGGAGATTTCAGATCCAGATCGAATCGTTGCGAAATACATATCCTCAGCGGTGAGAGGAATAGGCCTTCCGATTTGGAACGAACAGTTGACCAGGTTACACGACAAATTCGGCGGTCAGTCGCAGCAGTTTGCGGATAACGTGAAAGCGCTGTATAAATATTTCAATGATAGGGCGTGAAGAGAGGGAGAGAGAGAGATGGACGAAGAAACCGCCACGCACTCTTATCTTTTATAGATACAAATAGTAAGCATTAGCATTACTCAAAACTTTGTGTTATTGTTTTATATACTAAGAATTGTTGTACAAAAACTACCGAGGTACTACTACCGTGTTCTCACGCGAGGTACGTGTAAATTCAAAAGCAGAAGACTTTAAAATGTATATATAGACTTTCTCCTCTGCTTGATTAATTATTATGTCTTCGCCCAATGACGATTGCCCTTCCGATCCTATTAATCCATTGCTCCTTCTCCTGTCTGCTCGGACAAATAAAATACATCACCCCACCGTTCCTGGTCACAATCTCGAACGAGTTCGCGTCTCCGGTCGTCTCCTCCGCCCCTCTCACCGACACGCAATCCCCACTCGCTGCGTCGATCACCCCTCTGCTTTTCGTCATCATCGTCACGTGTTCGTCCAAAAACCAAAACAGTTTCCCTTGCTTCATCACGAAAAACCGTTTCCTCCACGTCTTCACGACCTCGCCTTGTTTCTCCAGCCATCCGGTTTTCTCGTACGGCGGCTCCCAATACTCCACCCCGTCGGTGATGACTCGAGGTTTCACGATTTGCGATATCTTCGCCCCGAGTTTCGAAAACATCTTCTTCCGATTTTTATTCTTCTTCTTCTATTCTCTCTCTCTTCTTATAATTCAATGTGCCTGAGCTTCCCTCTCGCTCGCCAAAGCGCAATCTCCTCCTCGGTAAACTTCTCGATATTCACGATAGTCCTCCCTTTCACTCTGTTCTTCGTAAACTTCACCTTCCCGTCGACTAAGCTAAACAAAGTGTGATCGGTGCCAATCCCGCAGTTCTCCCCCGGATGCCACTTCGTCCCTCGCTGCCTGGCGATGATGTTCCCCGGTCGAACGAGTTCCCCGCCGTATTTCTTGATGCCTAAAAATTTCGGGTTCGAATCGCGTCCGTTCGACGTGGATCCGCCGGCTTTTTTCGACGCCAATCTCACTCGTATTTGTTGTTGCGGTTGTTCTCCTCCTAAAACGACAAAACTAAACGATGATGATAAAGAAGACAACAAAGAAGCTCTCGTCGTGTTGTTGGTGTTAAAGTTGTTCGTGGTATTATTCTTCAAGCAAAAGCGGAGCATCTTAATCTTCCATCCCAGAAGGAAGAGTTTTTTCTCACGAGTCTCGTAAAAGATAAAAAAGTCTCGTCGAGTCAAAAGAGAGTTGTTTGTTTGTTTGTTTGTTCCTTTTTTTCAAAGCTTTTTTCAAAGCTTTCAAAGCTCAAAGCTTCTTCAAGTGCTGCCCTTTTATTCTTCTTTTTTCTTCTTTTTCGTTCTCGTTAGAAATTACGCACAAAAGCACACGCACACAACGAACACAAATCACACACGTATATATTACTATATACTAAACGAAGAAGAAGAAGATGCAAATTTTCGTGAAAACCTTGACGGGCAAAACCATCACCTTGGAAGTGGAGTCTTCGGATACCATCGATAACGTGAAAGCGAAGATCCAAGATAAAGAAGGTACGTTTCGTGTAAAGAGTCGTCGTTTGAAATTTTGCCTCCTCGCTCTTGGATTCTGCGACGACGATCGAATCGTCACTCGCGCTGCGTTCGAAGAAATCCTCCGAGAGAAGAGAGAGAAAAAGAGAGCGCACTCTCTCGCGCGCGTGGTGAGAAAAGAACCACGCGCTTGTGTTTTTTGAGACCACCCGCGGCACTTTTTGCGCGCACGTGTGCGCTTCGGAAAGAGAGAGAGAGAGTGAAACGTCGTGTCATTCATGCGTGCGATCTGAGATTACGAATGTTCGACCAAAACCACGCAACGGTGCCTTTTCGACGAAAAGAATCTCTCGAGAGCGAGTTTTTTGGACGACGGTTTTTTGCCTCGAAAGAAGAAGAAGAAGAAAGAATTTTTTTGGGAAGATTCTCTAGGCGCGTCCGGATGATGGAGACGTTCTCTCTCTCTCTCTTCTCTCTGAACGAAAGAGAAGAGCGCGCAATGTTGTACGATCTCTGATGATCGCGCGTTAAATTCTCTCTTTGCGTTTTCTTTCGTTTTCTCGGCTTTCGCGCTGACCTTTTTTTCTCCTCTCTTTTTTCTAAAAACAGGAATTCCGCCGGATCAGCAGCGATTGATTTTCGCCGGTAAGCAGTTAGAAGACGGCAGAACGTTGGCCGATTACAACATCCAGAAGGAGTCTACGTTGCACTTGGTGTTGCGTTTACGAGGCGGCGAAGAAAGACAATAAACGAGCGCGTTCTCGTTCTTTCTTTTGGGCGCGCACGAAGATTGTACTACTTTTCATCACATCCTTTCCATCCTTTTTTAGAGAGATAAAACGGCTTGAAATAAGAGCCTTGTAATAGAGAGAGACACTTTATACTGTTTGACGCGCCGAGTATATCTAAAAGAAGGTAGATACACAATACCGTACTACTTTTGAACACCTACTACTACGACCTTTGTATTTCCTCGTTCCAAACGTCATTCGAAACGTGCATTTGAAAAAATGTCTTCTCATCGATGACGACCGAAAAGAAAGAGGAAGACATCGTCCACCTCCTCTCCTCGGACGAGGAGCTCATCCCGATTCCCACGCGAGCCTGTCAGTTTTCTTCGTTTCTCTCGGTCGCGTTGCGACGACGCGAGGACTTTGGCGGTTTCGTTTCGGGAAAACATCAACGAGAAGAAGAGAAGGACTTCATCGTCCTTCGCGTCCCGAACGTGAGCTCGAAAACGTTGTCCATTATCGTCGAGTATTTAAACCATCGTGACTCGATGCAAGAACGGAAAGAGATGAAACTGAAACGACGATTACGGAGAAGAGAAGATGGATTTACGAGCAGTAGCAGCAGCAGCTCGAACAACAGCGATGATGATTCTTCGTTCTGTTCGAAGGCTGATGATGAGTTGAAGGCTGATGATGAGTTCGTTGGAAAAAAGGGAAAAGGAGAGCAACGATTTCACGTGCCAGCGGAGGAGGCGATGAACGTGATGATGGCGTCGAACTTTTTGGGGTGTTGAATTAGTATTACGCTTCTTCCGTTACATGCCGTTCCATCTGTTGACGGCGCCGTTGCTTTTCATCTTATTCTGCATCTCTTGGGTGTTTGCGGAAATCCGAGCGATATCGACGAGTTCTGCTTCGCAAGTGACTAATAACGTGTCATCCTCCGCGTCGTAGATTTCTCCAGTAGTCACGATGCGGAGTTTGTTGCTCGATATGGATTTGATTTTGCACAGGATGCGACAGGTTCGGTGAAGAGGGAACGGTTTTTTCAGATTGACTTTGAAATTTATAGTCGTAGCGGTTGGAGCGAATTCGCACTTTGCAATTTCCGCCGTGCATTCGTCCAGTATGGTTTCGATCGATCCACCGTGCGCGGTGGTGTACCCGTGTAAACAGATTGCAGCGCCTTCACCGGCTCTGACTGCGCCGTGCAGCTCTCCGTGGTCGCATCCATTTCGAGGGAACCTGTAAAAATGTCGGACGTCCAAACCTGCTTTCGCCGCGGAATCACCGCTGGCCCAGCACCCAGGCGCTACGACAAAATCGTGCGGTCGCTCACACGGCACGTGTTTCATGAACGGAAAATACATAGGGTCCGTGCTGAGTTTAGTCAACAGCGTGTCGTTTGGCGGGAATAAACCGTTCGGCCGGAATGGAATCCCGGTCGCAAACGCCGCCTTCCGATAATCCTCCGGCGTTAAATCTAAAGTGTTATCAATGACCACTTTCGGTCTGTTCTCAACCAAAGACCTCTCGTCGATCGTAATCTCCCTCGCGCCTCCGGCTTGATTCGAGACCACTTTCCCGTTTTCCAACTCGTTTTGGTAATGCGCTCGAATGTCTTTCTCGGTCACGAATTTCGACATCACCAAATCATCGTCCAAAAAATGTGGTTCTTTCTCCGGGTGTTCCTCTTTGAGTATTTCGTTCAGGGATACTTTTTTGCTCGTCCATTCGTCCATTTCTTTGAATCTGCTCTGATGAATGCGGATTGGGATGATAAAGAAGATGTGAGATGATGATGCTTATTGTGATCAATATTTAAGAAGAATAAAGCGAAAAAAAAAAGAATACGTTACGAAATCAGAACGGACGTTTTTTCATAAAAGCGCAGGAAGAAACAGTCGCACAACAGCGCACAAACGTGAGTAAACGCGCAGATAAGAAAGTTTTGCGAACGGAAAAACCACCACGACCGCCATGGCGAAGAACGACGCGAAGAAGAAGAAACCTGTGACGATAATGTCCTGCGCGGACATCTCTTCGAACTTTTCGAAATACGTCAAAACGAACGACTCGAAAGCGCTTTTGAAAGGTTTCCGAGGTTTGTTGTTACGCGAACGAAAAGAAGAAGAGGCGGAGAACGACGAGAACGGGAGAGGAAAAGACGCAATAAACGACGAGGAAAAGTTCTTTTCGGACGCGAAACGCGCGATGGGTTTATCCGATGCCATAGTGAAGGTAGGTTTTATGCGTTCGTGCGGTCGCGTCGAGCGCGCATCGCGCCGGTTTCGACGCGCGCGAAGAGAGAAATCTCTTCTTCTTTTGTCTCTTTGGTCCGTTTGAAAATTTTTGTGGGCACCTTAGTTCTCACCCCTATGTGTGTGTTTTCTCTCTCTCTCTCTCTTTTATAACGACAACAACAGGCGCTGGAAGACCTCGAGGAGGATGAAGGCAACATCGAGAAGAACGATAAAGAAGGTCGCCGAAAAGAAGCGGATAACATCACGCTTTTCATTAAACAGGTGACCGAGGCGATGACGGTACACGCGGATAGCGGATTCTTCGCGAAGAAGTATAACGAGAACGCCGACGAGGAAGAGAAAGCGGCGTACAGAGAAGCGTTTTCGGGACTGTTGAGCAGTTTTGCTAACCGCTTTACGAGTGAGATTGAAAGCGACGAAGCGTACGATAACTACGTGACAGCGTTTGGGGACGTTCAATACGTCGTCGTGGACTTGTTGGAAAAGATGGAGGAGAAGGAGAAGGAGAAGTGGGCGCCGATGCTCAACGTGGCGTGCGATATGGCGTTTGATGATAGAACGTGCGTGGAAAACGTGAGACAGTGTTATCGATTGTTGAACAAGTTGATCGAGAAGTGTAAATCAAACTTGAAGAAGCTCGGGGACGAGGTATTGCTCGACCGTTCGAGTAACTCGTCGTCGCCGGAAGGGAGTCAATTGAACGCTTCTCGATTGAAGAAGTTGGCGAGAGCGTTTGAGACGTGCGGTGATTTCGAATGCCAGAAGGAGATCACGATAATTTCTATCCATTTGCTACACAGTAAGAAGTGCGATAGTTTCGATCCGACCACCGAGCACGGGATGAAGACGATAAAGACGCTCTTTCCGAAACGATCGGAGGAGATTTTACTGCTCCAGGAGACGCTCGTGAAACTCGGCGATAGCTGCGAAAGGTTTCCTCTCGTCGTTGACTTTGTTCGACAATCGAACGCTTTGCTTGGATCCCGAGCTTCGGTATTTTCGTACGAGTGCGAAAAGGCAAAATTTGGCGAGTTCGAAGTTGCAGATAATCTCGTGCATTTTAGCAAGTATATGGGTTTGACTTTGAACGTGCGCTTGGAGAAGGGCAAGGATGATGCCACCACCGTGGACGTGATCGAACAGAACATCCGCGTCGCGAATTTTAACAGTTCGACGAACACGCTTACGATTGGCATTTTTCAGAAATGCGAGGGGATGTTGGAACGAGATGTTTTTGACGCGAAAGACGACGGCTGGATCTCATTGACGTTTAAACCGGAAGACGTCCCTGGAGTAAAAAATTGCGTTCGAGTGTACGCGGAAAGCGGATCCTGCAAGGCGATGGAAAAGTTGAGAGACACGCTCGACGCTTCGGCGCGAAAGAAGACGTCCAGAGGAGTTGAGGTGACGTATGATTTGCAAGAGATACTCACGCAACCAGAGTCGACGACGGATTTAATGGAACCAGAACCGTTACCACGCAATCCAACCGCGACGAAGGATCTCGCGGCCGACGAAGAAAAAAATATCGCAAAGAAGGCAACGACGAAGGCAAAAGAAAGCAAAAAGAAAGCGTTGCCAACGCCATCGTTACCAAGCCCTTCATCGAAACCCGTGAGAGCAGCAAAAGCAAAGGCCAACGCGAAATTAGCCGCGCAAAACGCGGCGTACCAAAGCGCGCTGAAGGAAAAAGGAAACGCGGAGAAGATTGCATCCCCGATCGAGGCGAAGAAGACGCAGCAGCAAAAGAAGAAGATTGGAAGTTTGAGAGACATCTTCGCCAACGACAACGACCAAAAAGAAGAAGAGGAAGACGACGAAGAAGGAAACTATGGCAAAAACAGTTTTCTTGACCAAACGGACGAATCGTTGGACGCTGGCGACGAGGACGCAGCAAAAGTTCCCTCCTTCGAGGAGGACGAGGAGGGAGACGCTCTGTTAGAGAAGAAGAAGACGACGAAGAAGAAGACAAATGAGAGAACTAAAGATCATAACAACAACTACGACGACACTAAAACGCCAAAGGCGACTATAAAGGTTCCGAAAACCGCGCCTCTTCGAAAGCCCGAGAAATCGACCGTGCGCTTTGCTCCGCCGACGAAAGAAACAACTTCACGCGGTATGAAAGCGGCGTTGGCGCCTACGACAACGAAGAATAAGAAGGAAAGTTGGCGAGAAAAAATGAGCAATCTTACGAATACTTTACACGTCGATGACGACGAGGAAAACAACATCGACGCACAACTTGGCAAAAGTGGCAAGTCCGAGAAAGAAACGCTGAGTTATAATAAAGCGAAAATTGGACGAAGATTGAAATTTTCCACAGGGAAGAAGGCAGACGAAGCGTCTACGCTGAAACGTAAGAATCGAGGCGACGACGACGACGACAACAACGACGATTTTGCGTATCGCGACGATGAAGAAGACGAAGACGACGATGGTTTGTTGTTGTTTTCTTCGCAAAACGAATCTGACGAGCGAGTAAAGAAACGAGCTGCGACGGCAACCAAAGTTGTTGGTCTGAAAAGTAGCGACGAAGACTTTGGAATGGAGGAGGAGGAAGACGACGAAGACGACGATCTCCCCTCTGCTGCGGCCGCAGAAAACCAATTCGACGCGATTAAAAACGCCATGGAGACGCTTCGACGCACCAAGACGCGCGAAGCTGAATCTAAAGTGCAAAAACTTTCCAAAAGTCTCGAGATGGACTTTGAAAAAGCGTCGAGCAAACTCGCTCGAGAAGTTTCAGAAAACGTCCAAACCTCCAAGCGCTTCATCGACGAGACCGCGCACCAACTCGAAAAAGAGGAGCAGAAAATCCTCGCGCGTCTCGAAGATATTACAAAAAAGTTTACCCGAGACTTTGAGCGCGAACGCGACCTCTTACTCGCAGTCAAATCCAAAGGAAAGTCCGCGTACAAAAACGCCAACGCCGCCGTCAAAGCCGTCGTCGAAGAGGCGAACGACGAGTGGAACGCGTTACAAACGAAAATGCGCGAAAAGTCCGCGAAATTCAAACGAGAGTGTAAAAGGATCCGCCGAGAGTGCGCGGAGCAAACCGATTTGAAGAAGATGCTCTTAAACATGGCCGAGATGATTTGATCTTTTTTATTCGAGAGGAGAAAATTGTACGCGGAAAAAGAACGAGAACGAGTTTGAGAAAAAGGAGGAAGAAAAGAGAGACACGCGCAAACAAAGAACGCGCTTTCAAAGGTTCCATTAGGATAGCGCGCATAAACATCATGCATAAATACAAAAGAAAGACACAAACACACACATATCTTCTAAGTTACTGTGACACCCAACTCGATGATCGTCCTTCTTCTTTGGGAAGCGCTTTCTTCACGTATATTTCGCTCTCTCTCATTCCTCCTCGCGTATTTTCCCTCTTTTTGAATGCACTGAACCATTGGCTTTCTTTTCCTCCTCCTTTTCCTCGTTGTCGTGTGGCTCATTTATGGCCCAAAATGCTTCACTCGTCGTTTTCCCACATTTCACAAGAAAGATATAATTCGGCGAATTCGCTCCAAGCTCCAAAACACACACGCGCGCGTTTGTTTGTATCGCTCAAGACACACACACACACGCACGCGTTGTTAAATAAAGCGTGGCAGCTTTTTTGTGATCGTTGCGGCGCAGAATCAATCGATGATGATCGCTTCGTCTTCTTCCGGGATGAATTCTTCTTCTTCTTCTCGGGGAAGATTATCGTCGACGACGTCGCCTAAAACGCTTCGCGCTTTATCTTCCTCGCAATCATCGTCGTCGTCTCAACGAAGATCGAAGAACAGATCGCGCGTCGTCGTGGTCTCCTCTTCCTCTTCTTTTGGTGGTGTTCGTGGTAAAAGAAGAGCGCTTTTGTCTTCCTCTTCTTTCGCGCATCAATCATCTCGCGCGCGAAATCCGCTCGCCGGTTTATCCTCTCGCGGATTCGCTCGAGGATTCGTTCGATATAATTTCCAGGAGGAGGACGACAACGTCTCGTTCGCGACTCTGAACAAGACGAAAAGAAGATTCCAAAACGTGCGCCCGAGAAACAGCAACTTCCCGTCCGGGAACAGCGCGACCGAAATCGAGGACTGCTTATCGGACGAAGAGTGCAAAGATCAACTCATCGAAGGGTTAGAGAAGAGTTTAAGCTCCAGTCGAGAGGAGGAAAAAGAGGAAGAGAAGAAAAAGAAAGAGGAAACGAAAACAAAAACGGCGTTAGTCTCTTCCGCGGAAGGAAGTGAGACGAAACCAAAAAAGCGAGAATTCGTCAACGCGAAAGGGTACGACGGGGACGAGTGTTCCGTGGACGAGGATAACTGCGCGGTGTCGGAACCACCGCTGAACTTTGGCCGATTGCGATCGGTCGGGACTATTTCTCGGTCGTTTGAGATTTGGACGTTTGCGTTTACGTTTGTTATTCGAAGGGTGAGTTTGGGGTTGAAGTGGACGTATAAGGGCGGGTACACGGAAGAGAAGAGAACGGCGAGATTGGAACGGTTGGCGAAGTGGTTGAGACTCGGGTTGTTGAGGTTAGGTCCGACGTTTATTAAGGTTGGGCAGCAATTCAGTACGAGGGTGGACGTGTTGAGTCCGCAGTTTATCCGCGAGTTGGAGAAATTGCAAGATCGCGTGCCACCGTTTCCAACGGATATTGCGAGAGAAATTTTAACCGAAGAGTTAGGGAAGCCAATTGACGACGTGTTCGATGACTTTGACGACGTCGCGTTGGCGGCAGCGTCGCTCGGACAAGTGCACTTGGCCAAGTTGAAAACCACGGGGGAGCAAGTCATCATCAAAGTTCAACGACCTGGGTTGAAGGAGATTTTCGACATCGATTTGAAAAACTTGAGAGTGATTGCGAAGTGGTTGCAGTCGGTCGATCCAAAAAACGACGGCGCAAAGAGAGATTGGGTGGCTATTTTCGACGAAACCGCGAGAGTGTTATACGACGAAGTCGATTACACGAACGAGGCGCAAAACGCGACGGATTTCGCGAAACAATTCGAAACGCAAGATTGGATTAAAGTGCCGAAAATCTTTTGGGATTACACTTCTAGACGCGCGATGTGCATGGAGTACGTCCCAGCGACGAAGATTAACGATTTAGCCGGAATTCAAGCCATGAATGTTGATCCGGATCGCATGGCGAGATTGGCGGTGGAGGCGTACCTTCAACAAGTCTTGAGATTTGGATTTTTCCATGCGGATCCGCACCCTGGGAACGTTGCCGTGGATAACAAAGATCCAGAAGGCAAAGGTCGATTGGTCGTTTACGATTACGGCATGATGGGTAGAATTCCAGACGAAACTAGAGCTGGTTTGTTGGACTTATTTTACGCCACCTACGAAGGGTCCTCGAAATCCGCCACCAAAGCGTTGATCAAGATGGGCGTTTTGGTCGATACCGGCGGCGATTTAACCGCGGTAGAAAGAACGGCTGGTTTCTTTTTGGAAGCGTTCGGGAAAAGAATCAACTACCAAGAATCTAAAAGAGCGGAAGATAAAGAGGCGTTCGAAAAGGAATTCAAAGAACCGCGAACGAAGGAAGAGAAGCAAGCGGTCAGAAAGAAAATTTTGACGAACATCGGGGAAGATTTGATGGTGGTGTCTAAAGACCAACCGTTTAGGTTTCCGGCTGAGTTCACTTTTGTGGTGGTGCGTTTTATTGTGTGCTCGATTTGCTTTTTTCACTACTCGTTGTTCGTTTCTTTGTTTGTTTGTTTATTTGTTTGTATATTCGCGCTCGAAAAGGGGGGTATATATACGAAAGAGCGTGTGACGTGCGTTTGCTGTGAAGAAAACTCATCTAGAATTTTATGCACTTCGTGAGACTTTGCGTCGCTGTCGAAAACAAGGCATTGTGGTTTCTCTGAGCAAACAGCACATCACTTCGTCGTGTGTACTCGATCGTCACTGTTCCTTCCTTCCTTCCTATTCTGATGAGCATTCTTACTGACTTTTTTTTTATCTTCTCTTTTCTTATATATTACAGAGAGCCTTTAGCGTCCTCGACGGCATCGGCAAAACGCTCAACAAAAAGTTTGATATTGGTGAAATCGCAGCGCCATACGCGCGTAACTTGCTCATCGAAGCCAACCCGGATGCGCTTCCGCCGCAAGTTGTTACCGCGCAGCGCGAATGGTTGAAGAGAGCTGACGCGCAAACGCGAGCGGTTGTGAACTTGTTCAAGGCGCCGGACGCGATCGAGTCCATCGCCGATATCATTCGAAGAATTGAAACCGGTAAGTTGAAAATCAGAGTCCGCGCTTTGGAAGTTGAACGCGCGGTTGAGAGAGTTGCGGTGACGCAAGACATTACTTTGAAAGCGTTGATTGCGTCGTGCATGGCGAACATTGGGTGCGTCTTATGGGTAACCAATCCGGGATTGTATCTGATCCAAGCGAAAATCGCGTTGGGCTTAGCCACCGTGATGATGTTGCAAGCGGTCAAAGGACAGTTGACTTTGAGCAAGATGTTGAAGAAAGAAGCCAAGTACTCCGGAGCGGATTAATACATAAATCAAAATGCATTGTAAACGAGAATTATTATAACAAGTAAGTTTTATAAGTACAATCTCTCTCTGTGTTCTCGTTCGTGTTGGCGTTATTTCTCTCTCTCTCTCTCCTTCGCTCTCTCTTTTCGCTCCATCTAAATATTATTATCATCGTGCACTAAAAATCACAATCTGTGCGGAACTCAAAGTGTTGAGCGTCTGCGTTGTTATTCATGACTCCTGCTTTTTGGTACTGATCGACGCGATGTTCGAAAAAGTTCGCCTTGCCTTGCAACGAAATCGTCTCCATCCAATCGAACGGATTCTGCGCGTTATAATACTTACTCGCGCCCAACTGCACGAGCAAACGATCGGCGACAAACTCGACGTAATCTGACATTAAATCTGCATTCATGCCGACTAACGCGCAGCTCAACGCGTCGCAGACGAATTCTTTTTCGATTGCGACTGCGTTGGAGACAATCTCGTGCAGCTCCTCCTCGCTGAGCTTGTGCTTCAACTCGGAATACAGCTCGCAGGCGAAATCGCAGTGCAACCCTTCGTCTCGACTGATCAACTCGTTGGAAAACGTCAAACCTTTCATCAATCCTCTCTTCTTTAGCCAAAAGATGGCGCAGAAACTGCCGCTGAAGAAAATGCCTTCCACGCATGCGAAACCGACTAAACGTTCGGCAAACCTCGCCGACGAAGACTCGATCCATTTCATCGCCCAATCCGCCTTCTTTTTCACGGTTGGAATCGTATGAATCGCTCGAAACAAATTTCTCTTCTGAATTGGGTCTTTCACGTACGTCTCTAACAACAACGCGTACGTTTCGCTGTGAATATTCTCGATGGATTGCTGAAACGCGTAAAACGCTCTCGCCTCGGGAACCTGAATCTCTTTCATAAACCGCACGCATAAATTCTCCAAGACGATACCGTCCGAGGCGGCGAAAAACGCCAAAACGTGCGTGATAAAATGTTGCTCGTTCTCGTTCAACGTGATCCAATCTCTGTAATCGTACGTCAAATCAATCTCCTCCGCGGTCCAAAAGCTCGCCTCCGCTTTCTTATAATACTCCCAAATTCTCGGGTATTTCATCGGGAACAACGTAAATCGGTCCTCGTTTGGCATCAACAAAGGTTCCTCGGCGTCTAAAGCCGCGTTCACCATCGCTCTTTGCCTTTCTCTCCCTTCCTGCACTCTTTTCGCGTACGGCGAAGAGAAGCAAAACATATCCGCTTGCTCTTCGTCGTCCAAATGGATCGATTTGCGTCCTCCTTTCGGCGTGGACGGTACGTCTTCCTCTTCCTCTTCGCTCGACCACTCGCTCGTCTTCTCGCGACGACGCGGCGGCTCCTGAATCGGCGACGCCGCCACATCTTTCAACTCCCTCTCATATAGAACATCCGCGCTCCCTTTACTGCTCGTCGACGTCGAGTCGTCCGATGATCGATCGTTTTCCGAATCGTCCTCGTCCGCCAAAGTTGTCTCTAGACTCAAAAAATGTTTCCCTGAGTTCAACATCCCTGGTGGTGACGACGACGATCCTTCTAATTTTTCCTCCTTAGTCGTCGTCGTCGTAGTACTCGTAGTACTCGTCGTCGTCGCTCCGCTGCTCTTCTTTCCTTCAAACTCTCCTTCCGTTTCTTCTTCCTCGCAACTGTTCTCGCTCTTGGAATTATCAAACGTTAACTTCCGCTGAATATCTCTCGCTAAAAACGACATATCGTTAACACCAAGAGAGATTTTGAGAGTTCTCGCCAATCCAATTCAATTTTCTACAAAGAAATTCTCTCTCTCTTTCTCTCTCTCTCTCTTTTTCTTGTTGCAAAGTATTATTCAAATCGAGATGATCGATGTGTTATCTCCCTCTCTCTCTCTCACTCTCTCTCTCTGTGTTCTTTCTTCTTCTTTAAATTATGTGTGTAATAAAAGAAGGGACAAAAATCAGTTGTACGAAGTGACGTCTCTGTTGTTTTTGGCGGGAAGTTG
>ENA-OWPI01000495-OWPI01000495.1-marine-metagenome-genome-assembly--contig:-NODE-495-length-54115-cov-11.024002_pt1 | contig 54115 bp, 28 predicted proteins | sample MGYA00238138_ERZ651775 | MGnify/ENA primary metagenome ERZ651775 (study PRJEB26906, sample SAMN06265043) | marine metagenome | isolation source: Helgoland LTER site | place: Germany:Helgoland, sampling...
TACCAGATTTGCCACGACGTTGTGGTAACTGGCATGGTAGTGTTTGGGTTCGGCGCCGCCGCGATGGCGGATTGGCCGGTTGTCGTCGCGAGATCGCTCGCGGAGAAACTTGTTAAATAAGTCGTTTCAAAAGTTTACTCGCCATCCAACTCTTTCGAGCGATCGCGTTCGTCGGTCCGAGTTTGTTTCGAACGACAAAACCTCTCCACGTTTTCTGTATCTTCAACGCCGCGTTTACAACCACTTCTTTTCGCGCATCATGTATCCTAATCTTCCGATACTTAGGCGCTCGACAGCACGGACATCGACGACCGTCGAAATCCATACTATCGCTCCGGATGGAACGGTTCGAGCGGGAAAAGAAACGACGAGAATCGTCTTCGGCGGGTAGAAGGTTTGTAGTGCGTGTTGTTTGTATGTGCGTGTTGTATTTCTACTACTAATTTATGTGCTGTTTGTTTCTTCGCTCTTTTCTTTACTTCCCGATATCTTTTGCCTTTTGGGATTCTTCGCGCGCGAATTTTTCGAGTCGAGATGGTTTCTTTTTTGTGGCAGTGCTCGCATGCTGCCATTTCATTATCAAATCTTGTCCCGAGCGTCCAGGAAACTTCTTACTCATTATTGCCCACTGCTTCGGAGTTTCCTTGTACGCTTCAATAAATTGTTCTTCTTCTTCGGAAGTCCATTTTTTGAATTTTTTTCCGCTCGCTTTTACGTATCCCAGCGCGTACTCTTTCAACGCTGGCGATGCCGCTTTACTCTTGGGGGATTTCGCCTGATCGAACCTTTTGTTCACTTGTGGACCTCTTCGTGGTTTCGTCATCAAACTTCCAATCTTTTTCCACTTGTCTGGATAAATTTTGTGAAACTTAATCAATTCCAAGTCATCGTCTTTCGACCAACTCCCTTTCGTGGTAGTTTTTCCTTCTTGTAACCGGTTCCATCGCAAACGGAGCTGTTTAGCATAGCGAGTTGGAAAGTGCTTTTCCGCCAACTCGTTCCAATTACTACCAGATTCCTTGACTAACGCATCCAATCGCTCAATCTCTTCATCACTCCATTTGTTCACCTCCGTGTACTTTGAAAAGTACGCCGCGGCGTCAAATCCCGGAGAGACGAGTTTATCGAGGAAATCTGTGTTACCCCCAATTTGAGCGAATTGCGTTGGTTCAAGTTCACTCTTCTCGAAAGCACTCACCAGCTTATCGGCATAACCAGCTTTCCATATGCGTGCGCAAACGTCATTACTCACAAATTGCGCGAGCAACGCACGATTGTTATCGAAAATCTTTACGAAAATGATATCCAACGCTTCGCGAAATGCGTCTTTGTTCATGTTCGCAAAGAAACAACCGCACGCGAGTTTTGCGAACAACGCAGGATCGTTGTCGCAGTACTTTGCGAGGATGTAGTCCATCCTCTGGAAGAAGTTCTTGTCGTTAATGTGCGCAAAGAGACCACTGGACACGAATCGCTCAAAAAAATTCCGCTTCTCGTGGCAGTATTGTTTGAACACTCGAAGAAGTTTCTCGACGAATTCTTCTGACTCGTTTACTCTCCCTAATCGACAGGCAAAACCATCAGTTTTAAGCAATTTCAGCGCGAGTTTGGTGTCAAACATCTCAAAAACTTTGTGCACGTTTTTGAAAACCGCGGGGTTTTCGACTTGCATGTTTCTGCACACGGCGAACTGCTTTTGAAACCAAAGCGATTTTCCCGCAACGAATACTTTATGCCAATCCTCAGGTGTGGGCAACAAAATGCGCCATTTGCTTTTTCTTGCCTCCATTGTTTCGATATACGTCGCGTTCAACTTAACAAGATATTCTTTTATCGTCGTCGTCGTCGTCGTCGTCGTCGTCGTCGTCCTTTGCGCGTAATGCTTCGTCGCGACGATCAAGGAGCACGAGTTTTCGAGCGCTTCCTTCATTTGACGTTGTTTGTGCGCGTGAAGGTGCGCGGACGGGTGGTTCATACCGCGGACGACTAATACTTCAAAGTTTCTACTCCCAAAACTAAAGCTCGCGAGAACAACCTCATGTATGTTATCGTCATCGCCGTACAACTGTTCTTCAATGTTTATGAAACCGTCTGTGACCCACAGATCAAAGGCTTTCTCGGCGATGTCTTTCCCACACAGAACGCATACCACGTACTTGTTCTGTAGCGAGAAGACTGTATCGTTATGCAACGCGATCACGTCATCTCGAAACCGTTCGAAGAATTCGCTTCGTAACGCCGGGTTCGCATTCAGAGCCACACCAATCTGTGCGTAATTGAAAACTTTGTTCGTCTTATTCGCCGACATCAGAGCGGCATCGCACCAGAATACGAAAGCGGCTAAGCCATGACGATTCAATAAATCTAGGAGATCGTTCGTCGTCCTATTTCCGCTATGTTCCTTGTCTTTCCCACACGGATACAAGGCTAGAAAAAGCACTGCGTTGGACGCGTCTTCGCCCGTCGGCGGCGGTTGCGGTGGGATTACGGCGACGGCGTCCAACGTGTCCTTTTTGACGAATCCATGCTCACATAAAAGTCGTGCCCATTCCGCGTAGTGGTGACTTGACTTTTCGTGCAGAACATCTTGTAATGGTGTTCTGATCGCATTTTTCTCCTTCTCGTCGTCGTCTTCTTCTTCTTCTTCTTCTTCTTCGTCTTCTTCTTCTTCTTCGTCTTCGTCTTCTTCGTCTTCAGAGTCAACGTCGTCGAGTTCGTCGACGTCGTCCCCAGCGTCGTAATTGTCTTCCTCGTGATCGTTCTCGTCGTCGTCGTCGAACGAAAAATCTTGTAAACGAGCAATGTTGTCTTGTTGTTGTTGTTGTTGTTGTTGTTGTTGTTGCGATCTTTCATAGTCTATGAGGCTTTCCGTCAACGCTTTGTTCACAATCTTTTGATACGTCTCCTCATCCATTTCGTTGGCATTCAAGGTGTCATCGCAGAAGTCGTCTTCGTCGTCACTTTCTTCGTCGTAATTAATGTGGCGTCCGCGAACGCGGGAACTCGAACGCGATGTCGTCGCTGAGTTTGTCCGAGAACTCTTGCGCGAAAGCGAAAGATTTCGTACGGAGTTTCGCCCGGAGTTTCGCCCGCTATCCAAAGCCGAATCCAACACGGAAATGTCGTCATCGCTCTCCCCAACCCTAAGAGGATGTCGCGGTCGTTTATTATCGCGGGACATATTACAGTACGTGGATATATGCGCGCATACGTATGTGGCGATCTGAGGACGGAACCCTATAAGGGTTAAACACTTTTCTCTTTTTTTTTGTTTTTCTGGGGTGCCTTGTCAAAATTGCACGAGAGATTTTCACACGTTTTGCCTCATTTTTGTATTCACACGCGACGCGCGCAAAGAACGCACGCACAAACGCGCAAAGTGTACGACGCGAAGAAGACTCATGTCCCGCCAGGTCGGGTTTAACCTGGAGAGCATATCTTTATCCTCCTCTTCTTCAGAGGAGGAGGAGGAGGAGGAGGATGCGTGTGTTTTCGAAGCGCGAACGAAGGAAGAAACGGAAACGAGGAAAGTTTTGCGTTACGACGCGGAGGATGTCACGACGACGACGAAGAACAATCATCATCATCATCCGTTCGCGTCGTCGAACAAGGGCGAAAGTGGTACTCTTCTGGATGCGCACGAGAGAAACGTCCGAGAAGTTTTGAGGAAAGCGATTTGCGTCGACGAAGAAGGAGAGTATTCGTCCGATTTTGAAGAAGAAGAGGAAAAAAGGACGGAGGAAGCGACGAAAGAAGACCGAGAGAAAGAAGAAGAGAAAGAAGACTTTAACGCAGCGCCGGCATCGACGACAACAACGACGACGACAGCGACGTTTTTGGGACCGAAGCCACCGCCGAGACGGTTTCAGTCGGCGTTTGACATCGCTCGAAAAGCGCTGAGAAGAGAGGAACATTTTTTATCGGCGACGACGACGACTCAGACGACGAGTACTGATGCAACGCTCGTCGTGGACGCGCACGCGTTTGGCGGGAAAGCATTTCGCGGGTCGTGGGCGGGAACGTCCGGGAGATTTGCGTTTTGCGACGGGTCGAAGATTGTCGAGCGAGCGGTCGTACCAGTTGAAGATGTTTGTGGACTCGAAGGCGAGGAAGATGGTTTAGACGAAGAGGAAGCGAAGAGAGCGATGATGACGTTCCAAGCGCGGGCGATTAAGAACGGTTTGAAATGCTTCGAGGCGTTTTCGGAAAAAGAGGCGGATCCTCGATGCCGTTTAAACGTTCCCGCCGAGGACGTGAAGGAGTTTTGTCGAGTGCATTGCGAAGCGTTAGCGAACGCGTTGATGTTGTTGAATAATAGCGGTGATGGTAGTAATAGTAATAGCAACGCCGACGACGAGTACGGTTGCAAAACGAGACGACGACAACGAATCGCGAGCAAAACGAAACGAGCGATTGAGTTGTGGGACCTTCTGGAGCTTTTATACAAGAAGGACGAACTCGGCGCGCAGAGAGGTTCCGCCGCGGATACGTTTCGACGCAAACAAAGTCTGAGCAAATGGTTGAAAAGATCTTTGAAACGCGCGGAGATGGAGAAGGCGTTGGAAATGGACGCGCAACCGATGGATTTTGACGACGACGACGACGACGACGACGACAACAACGACAAAAAAGAGAAGAACAACGATCCAGTCTCTGTGGCATTGTCGCGTAACGATATCGTTTTAGCGACGCAATTAGCTTTGAACGATGGCGACATGCGATTAGCAACCATCATCGCGCAAACCGGGGCGAGCGATAACATCAAAAATCTCGCCAACGCGCAGTTGAACACGTGGGAGAACGCGTTCGGTACCGCGACGAACAAGTACATCCCCGCCGCCACTCGAAGCGTGATGGAACTCCTAGCGGGTAGAGTGGAAACGACGTCGAGCGAAGACGGAACCTCGAGAAATGCGACGCCAGAAACGAAGGATTGGATCGAAAATCTTTCCAGGCGCGTGTGGTTTCATCACAACGTCGCGGAGACGACGGAAAAGATTTTAGAAAGGTACGAGAGAGACATTCTAGAGGGCAAAAACGGAATTTTGAAAGATTCTGCCGCCGCGCTCTTCCCGCACCCGAGCGGCGTGAGTCAAGACGCGTTGGTTGAACACAAGTGCGAAGGCATCGTGAAGGATGCTAGATACGACGCTTTGCTGTTAACTTCTTTAACTTCTGCTTCTTCTTCAGCCACCGCCGCCGGCGGCGCGAGGAATACCAGCAGTTCGAACGGACATCCGTTCCATCAGCTCGGCTTTGGCGAAGACTTTTTGGAGTTTTCAAACTCGTGGATGGCGACGCAGTTCGTCCTCTCGCAACAATCATCGTCGAAAGAGTCCGCGTCGTTGTTGTCACGCAGAGGTGACCAGTACACCGAGAATCTCATCGGTCAAATCTCCCAACTCAACGCGTATTTCGCGAGCGAGGACGAGAAAAATAACGAAGAAAACAGGCTGCCTAAGATTGAGTGCGACTGGCTTCTTTTCGTCGCTTTATTCATTCGAGACGACTCGAAACGCGAACGCGCGTGTAAACGAATTCTCACGGAGACCGTAACCGAGTGGAGAAAGTCAGCGGTGAAATTAGACATTCTTGCGCGGAAATTCCAAATGCCCAAGAAATGGTTGGACGATGCGAACGAGGCGAAAATGAACAACGACAAGCCGGTACTGACGAATTCGTTGTACCGATAAATCAGAAACATGGTAGTAATTGTTAACACTTCTTTTTTACTCAAAATCCAAAACGGCTATCGTGTTGTTGCTAAAGCAGGCTGCAATCTTCGACCCTTCCTGGTTCCAACACACCTCGAAGACCCCGCCGTCACCGCGGTACGTCTTTTCTAACAACCCGGTGGCAATTTCCCAAACTCTCACGCGTTTATCGAAACTTCCCGAGGCGATGTGTTTCCCATCTGGCGAAAACGCGACCGAATACACCGGTTCCGTGTGCATGTTGAACGTCCGAATACACTCTCCAGTCGTCGCGTTCCATAACTTAACCGTGTGATCGTACGAAGCCGTCGCCAACATCAAAGGAATATCCGGATTCTTCGTTCCCGGTCCCGTTGGCGACCATTTGATGGTGTACACTTCCTTTTTGTGTTCGCTGAACGTGAAAAGAGCCTGGTTTTGATTCATGGACCAAATTTTCGCGGTGTAATCGTCCGAGCACGACGCGAGAAGGTTACCGACGGGATCCCACTTGATGCAGTTGACTTCGTCCGTGTGTCCTTCGAATTTTTTCAAAGGTGCCTTCTTACCAACTTCGCAAACGTAAATCTTCTTATCCATACTGGACGTCGCAAACACGTTCGTATCTCCTTTCCAATCGACGTCCAAACACGGCGCTTCGTGTAATTCGTACGTTTGCTTCGCCTCCCCGGATTTCGCGTCCCACACCACGGCAGTTTTATCCACCGATACTGAAATCAACGAGTCGCCGGCTTTGTTCCACTTCAAGGAGAAAATCGGACCTTTGTGCTGCTCGAGTCTGGCGACGAGCTTACCGCTATCGTCCCAAAGCCTCGCGTCGCCGTCGTACGATCCAGTGGCTAATATCGTACCGTCGCTGTTCCAGTCTAAAGTCGTGACGTCTTTCGATTTCTTCTCGTCCTCGTCCTCCGCATCGTTTTTCTTTTCTTTATTCTTTCCTCCTCCACCGTCGACGTCCATGGCGTCGCCACCACCACCTACTCCGTTCTTATCTTCTTTACTCTCTCCGTTTTTATTCGTCGTATCTTTCTCTTCGTTTTCTTTTTTAATCTTCTTCGTGTGCTCTAAAACCGCCGGCGGTTTCATCTTCGCCTCGGCGACTCTTCCGCTCGGCCCAGCCGGTAACGTCCAAATTCTCGCCGTCGCATCGCCACTTCCACTGGCTAACATCCCTTCTCTCTTCGGGTTCCACGCGCAGACGAAAACCTCGCCCAAGTGCCCGTCCAACGTCGTCACTTCGTCTTGGCTCACGTCGAACAGTTGGTTCACGTCGTCCAAACCGCCGTTCTTTCCTCCGGCGGCGGCAAACGTTCCGTCGATCGTTTTCACCGCCATGGCTGCTTTCTTTCTCTCCTCCAACTTTCTTTTCAGCGCGGTCTCTTCCTCCTCGATCGCTCGATTCCGTTCCTCCGCGGACATCTCCCTTCTCGACTTTACCAGCGCCTTCAAAGCGTCCACCGGTTTCGAAAGCAAATCTCTCGCCGTCAACACCGAAAAGTTCGCGTCGATATCGTCCTCTTCGTTGTTGTTTTTGACGTTAGCATTGTTTCCTTCCCCATTAGCACCATTATTCCCGCCGCTGCTCTCGTTCAAATTCGCTTCGAGCTCTAAATATTGCAATCCTTTTTGCACGAACGCCACCAACGCGCCCGCCGGAATGTCCTGATCTTCGTTTCCTGGGGCAATTCGAGTTCTATTGACGAACGATTCGTTCGCAAACGTAAACGCGGAGTGCGAAAACCCAGATTCGAGGAGGTATTTGTACACCATAAAGTTCACCTCGTCCGAGGTGAGACTCATTTTTATTTATTACGGTTCTTCTTTGTCTTCTTCTCGCGAAAGTTTTTAGAAGATCTCTCTTTATAAACGTGTGCGCGATTCAAACCGAGACGGAAATTGGCGAAATTCGCTCTCGATTTTACGCGCGTTTTGCGAGGGAGTCGCGTTAGGGTCGTCACACGCACAGGCTCTCGCTCGCAAAGTCCAACTTTTACTGCAAAAAAATGAAACGAACGCGTATTTCTCGGTAAGATCCGCGCGTCAATTTCCGATTTTATCCTTCGCACAACTCTCGTTTCTGCTCCCTTCACGCGTCGGGGGGTTCTTCGCGTGGTCGTGTGTCCTCGAAAATGACGAGAATGAGAGAACGAGGAGAACGACGAGAAATTTCTTTTTTTTTATGTCTCTTTGTAAGTGCAAAAGTCCTACTCATCAGAGTACCCAAATGGCGCTACAAAGTTTAGGGTATTAGTACGTAAGAGTACTCTTTCAAAGGTACTTTGCGTAGTAGTAGCTCTTGAAGTGCTTCAGACTCTCCTCGCTCTCTCTCTCTCTCTCGTGTCAGTCAGATGGGTGCCAGTTTCTTTCGCTCCATTTAAGAGTAAACACCACGCGTGATAGAGAGAGAGACTCGAGAGAGAGAGAGAAAGAAAGCGCTCATGAAGACAACAACAACAACAACGACGAGACCACACAACAAAGAAGGAATCTTTTGCCTCGGCGTGGACGGCGGCACCGGCGGGATTCGCTGCCAACTCTTCGACGCGCGCACCGGAGAATCGCTCGTCACCTGCGAACGCACGTACGACACCACGTACGGTATTCCACACGCGGGATGCGCGACGCAAACGTGCGCGGATTGGTGGCTAAGCTTTCGAGACGCAATGAGAGAGTTACTCTCCGTGTCGAAGATATCGCTGGCAAATATCGCGGGTATTTGTTTGGACACGACGTGCTGTTCGGTGGTGTTTATGGAGGAGCACGGAGAGCGCGCGATATATCCGTGCGTCATGTGGTGCGACATGCGCGCGGGCGCGAAGGAAACGAAGGACGTTTTGAACGCCGCCGAGTGTGCGAAAAGGAGAAGGAAAAGGAACGAAGACGTAGACGCGCGTTACGAAGAAGAGGTTGCGAAAACGTTACGGGTGAACTGCGACGGAGAAGGTCCGGTTTCCGCGGAGTGGATGGTTCCGAAAGCGCTGTGGATGAAACGGAACGAGAGAGAAGTGTACGATCGAGCGACGAAAGTGTGCGAATATCAAGACTACATGAACTTTCGATTGACGAAAAGATACTGCGCGAGCGCGAACAACGCGAGCGTAAGGTGGCATTTTCGAGAAGAAGAAGGAAAAAAAGTACCTCCGAAAGAGTTGTTGGAAGCGTTAGAGTTGGAAGATTTATTAGAAAAATGGCCGAAAGATGTGTTAAAGTGCGGCGAAGTTATTGGAAACGTCACGAAAGAGGCGTTCGAGGAGCTCTTCGGGGAGAGCGCGAAAAAGTTTATAGAGATACCAGTCGTTCAAGGCGGCGCGGACGCGTTCATCGGCATGATTGGGTTAGGTGCCATTCATCCGAAAACGATGGCTTTAATCACCGGATCTTCGCATTTACACTTAGCAGTTACGGAGAAGAAAATGTTTGGAAAAGGCATGTTTGGCGCTTACGAAAACGCGCTGGTACCCGAGGCGAAATTCATCGTCGAAGGCGGACAAACGAGCACGGGATCGATTACGAATTGGTTTAAAAATCAATTTAATTGCACGTACGAGGAAATATTCAAAGAAGCCGAAGAGATTCCAATTGGATGCGAAAACTTAGTCGCTTTAGACCACTTCCAAGGGAACCGAACGCCACACGTCGACGCCGAATCGAAAGGCTGTTTCATCGGTTTGACGTTGAAACATTCGCGCGCGCACATGTTTCGCGCGATATTAGAATCGATATGTTTCGGCACCAAGGCGGTGGTGGATACCATGCGAAAAAACGGGACGGAAATAGAAACCATAGTCATCGCCGGCGGAGCGACTCGATCGAAGTTTTGGCTTCAAATGCACGCGGACGTGACGAATTGTGAAGTTGTCGTTACCGAATGTCCAGACGCGCCGGCGTTGGGGTGCGCCATTTTAGCCAGCGTAGGAGTGGGGATTTATAAAACCGCCGATGAGGCGTGCGGACGCATGGTGAAGCGTTTGGAAACGATTTCGCCAAATGTGAAGAGCGCGGCTGAGTACGAAAAAGTGTACTCGAGGACGTACTCGAAGCTGTACGGGTTGTGCAAAACGCTGAGAGAGGAAGAAGAAAAAGAAGAAAAAGAAGAAAAAGACGCAATCGACGAGAACGCGGCGCCGGCGAAAAAGAGAAAGACGACGACAAGTGGTGGCGATGCGACGAAAACTACGAGCGCACTCTTCAAAATTGCGCCGTCGCTTTTGGCTGCTCCAGACCACGCCAATCTCATCTCCGCGACCTCGATCGCTCTCGCGGCCTCGGCCGATTGGATCCACGTCGACGTCTTCGACGGCCAATTCGTCCCCGTGGTTACGTTTGGACCGTCCACGGTCCAATCTCTTCGCGAGAACTTCCCCACGGCTTTCTTAGATTGCCACCTCTCCTGTCAAAACCCTGATTTTTACATCGACAACGGTCTCGGCGACAGCGCCTCGCAAATCTCCTTCCACCCCGAAGCCGTCCGGACTTTCGCCGAGAGGAAAAAATTGTGCGAAAAAATAAAGTTCAAACACAACAAGCGCGCGTCGATGAGCATCAACCCGTCCACAAACTTAGAAGACACCTCGGTCTTTGAACTTCTCGACTTGAACTTGTTAGATTGCGTGAACGTACTCGCCGTCCAACCTGGATTTGGCGGTCAAAAACTCCAACCGACTGCGCTCGAAAAAGTCAAACGGTTGCGCAAACGATCGAAAACGCTCGACATCCAAGTCGACGGCGGCGTCAATTTAGAGACGATCGAAGCCGTCGTCGAGAGTGGTGCGAACGTCGTCGTCGCTGGAAGTTTTATCTTTCGCGAAAACAGAGGGAAAGAGAAAGACGCCGTGAAAATGTTGAGAGCGTTTGGTAGTACCACGTGAGTGAGTTTTATGACGATTTTGAGCTTTGCAGCAGCAGCCTTTACACTTTTTATCTCCATTGTGTTATCACCCGTCAAAGAGCACTTTTGCGCTCTTTTTCTCTCTCTCTCTAAACTCTCTCTCTCTGTGTGTTTCGGAAATACGTGATAAAAGCGGAAATGTCCTCCTTCTCCTCCTCCTCCTCTTCGTTTCCTTCGAGCGAGGACGCTCAAAATCATCATCCTCCCAGCGAACAAGAATTCGCTTTTGACGGAGACGACGGCAACGTCCTCGACGCGATTCTACATCGCGTCGACTTCATCTGGGAACGAACGAGAGCAAAACTCGAGGACGTTTACCACCACCCGGAGCTCATCGTTCTCGTCCTCTTTTCACTCGTCCTGGCGCATTTTATCGCCGGTAGAATCTTCTTCAACAAAGGAAAAGAAAGAAAGATTGGGAGTAAGAACAGCAAGAAACGAGATTCGATCGTTTTGTGCGGCCAAGACGGCGCCGGGTCGACGTCGGCGTATTTACTTTTGAAGAACAAAAGTTTAGGGCTCGGGACGGTGACGAGCTCGATAGAGAACGAGAGCGAGGTGGAGATTTGCGTTTCTTCTTCTGATCGTGATGCGAAAGAGAAAAGGGTGAAAGTGAACGTCGTCGACGTACCCGGCCACGCGAAAATCCGGAACCGCTTTTACGAGCGGTTCTTGCCTCGAGCGAAAGGGATCGTGTTCTTCGTGGACGGCGTGGAGTTTTCGACGAATAAAAGAGACGTCGCGGACCATTTATACAACGAAATCTTGATCGATTACGATAACGTCCGGCGCAAACGGATTCCGATTTTAATCGCGTGTAACAAGACGGACAAGGAAGCGTGTTCGCCGGCAACCTTCGTCAAAAAACGTTTGGAATCCGAAATCGAAATGATACGAACCACGCGCGATGTCATGCTTAAAGACGCGCAATTCGACGACGGCAGTCGCAAAGCGAAAAAACGCGCCAAAGAGATTGAAAAGAAACGCGAGAGAGAGGTTACCGGGTTAGGATGGAAAGACGAGTGGGGTAAGTTTTCCTTCGACAAAGCCGCCGAGATGAAAACGCACGGCCGGTTTCTGTTTTGCGCATGCTCTTGCGTCGGCGAAGACCGGGAGTGGAAACTCAAGAAAGAGGCGGAGGAGAAAGGTGATGATGGTAGTGATAACAACGGTGACACTAATAACAGTAGCGGCGGTGACAAAACTAGTAATAGCGGGGGTAGTAGAAACTTGAGCGCGGTGAAAGCCTTCGCGGCTGAGCACGCAGGACGTTAAAACAAATAGTAGTATAATAGTAGTTCATATCAGAGAGTAAAAGAGAAAGAGAGAGACAAAAAGAGGTTGAACACACTCGATGTTCAGCGCGGTGTGTTGATGTTGGTGGTGAAAGCCTTCGTTGAAGTGTTGTAGCATAAAAAGAGAGAAAAAATACACAACTTCTCACTCGTAAAACCTGTCTTTTTGTTTTCAACGCAATTTTAGATAAAACCTCATTTTTCTCGTGTTACGTAAACGCGCGCGGAAATATACATAGCTCTACTAGAAAAAGAAAATGTCCGCGTTAATCCAATCCTTCTCTTCCCTCTCCTTATCTTCCCGCAGTTTGCGAGGAGATGCGAGAGTCGCGTCGCCGTCGGCGATGCCGATGAGAAAAAGAACGGCGGTCGTCACCGAAGCGGTATGTTGTTTTTCTCCTCTTTTCCTGGGCAAAAATTGGTCCAAATTCTCTTCTCTTTCACTTTTTACGCGTAACGAAGCGCTGCTGCTTTCCTACTCTCGCGAACGAGATGCGAACGATTCTTCGCGCGAAAGAAAACGCAACCGAAATGTGTATGCTACTTTTTAAGAGAGAGAGAGCAAACGGCGCGCGTGTTCGTCGTCAGCCGTCAAAGTCGTTTCGTCGCCGAAAATGTTTTCTGTTCCTCTCTTTTCCTCCAATTTTATCCGAGGGGCTGCTTCAGGTTTTAGAGAAGCAAAACCCTCCTCTCCTCTGTTTTTCAAAGAGAAACTCACGTTAGTACTTTCTTTTTTGTGTGCGCGTTCTCTTCTCTAAAACAACAGAAAAAGAAATGGGAAAAACAAGCGTTAAACCAGAACGGGAAACCGTTGCGAGTGAAGATGCACGTGAAAACGAACGATAAGGTCATCGTCATCGCCGGCGCGGATAAAGGGAAAGTGACCGAAGTCGTCGAGGTGTTTACGAAGAATGGGCAAATTTTGTGCAAAGACGTGAACATCAAGACGAAACATGTGAAGCCGAGAAACGAAGGCGAGAGCGGGAGTATTATTCAAAGAGAGTTTCCAATTCATCACTCGAACGTGATGCATTACTCCGCGGCGGAGAAGAAGAGATCGAGAGTTGGTAAAAAGATGGAGGGCGACAAAAAAGTGCGCGTGTTGAAAGCGACTGGGGAGGTGTTGGCAAACTAAGAAATATACGAAGAGATTCTCCGTTTAGTCTTTTAGCAAGTTGTGCCCGTGCATGCGTATATATGACACGTATAACGACGACAACACGCGGTGCTTTGACATTGTGATATATATATATTAAGTTTTATTGTAGCTCATTCTTAAAATAAACAACAACAACAACAACAACAACAGCAACGACAACGTCTTCGTCTTCAGTTTTTGGTTTTCGCTTTTATTATCTCTCTTCTATTTGTTTCGTCAAGTACTATTCGTATTAGTATATCCGATGCGTGCTCTCTTTCTCTCTTTTAATAAATACGGCAATAACGCGCAGCAGCAGCAGTAACGATGGCGTGTTCGCAGCGTTCAAAACTAACTCACAGGCAAGCAAACCCGTGCTTCTTACTCGCTTTCCAAGTGACGTCAATCTTCTCCGGATCGATGGCGCCTACTTCGTGATGCTGCCAACCCTCCAAAGCGTGTATGAGCGCGCCTGCGTGACACGCGTGCACGCACCCTCTTTCCATGGTCATCTCGCACGTTTTGAAATCCTTCGCTTCCTTTTCCGGCAATCTAAACGCCGGTAAATCCGTGTACGCGCAATCCGATCTCGTCTCCGGAATAGGAGGCACGACGAACTGGTGAAACGTCGTTTTCGAGGGCGCCAAACTTTGCTCGTTCTTATCGCAATGTCTTCCGACGACCCAGTTTCTGCACGTTCTTCCGCTGCTATAATTCGTTTTCGTATCGTTCTTTTCTTCTGTTTCTACTTCTCTGTTATTGTTATTGTTGTTATTTTTCAAGGATCCGAGTCGACTCAATAAAAAGCTGCCGCTCTTCTTCAAGACGTTCGAAGTGCTCTCTTGTGTAATTTTCACCTTCTCATTCGCGTTATTTACGCGAAACAGCAAGTGACGAAACTTTTCCGGACACTCCATTTTAATCTTCTCGAACCTCTCTTCGCTCGTCGTGCACATCAAGACGCGGCAGTTCTTCTTCGTCGCCATGTACAACGCGATCGCCCTTCCTAACTTGGACGTCGCGCCGGTCAAGAAGATCTCCTTGACGTTTTCTGGAATCTTATCGATGATTGCTGCCGCAGTTAACGTGTTCCCGTGGACTACTTTCGTGTTTTTCAAATTCTTCTCGTGTTTTTGAACGAAAAACGCGCCGCCGCCGTTCAAAGCTTCGTTTTTGTTCAAAGCGCCCAATCCCAAAACTCTCACGCCTCTCTCGTCCGCGTCTAAAATAGCCCGTTCAATCTTCGCGTTGATGTGTTTAAACTCGCTTCGGATGAAAAATTGAAACCCCCACGCCGGCGTGACCCACGTTTCGATGTTCATGTTTTTCAATCTGTGCTTATCGCTGACAAACGCCTTCACCCCTGGCAAAAATCTCAAAGCCGCAACTGCCGGCAACGTCAACGGCCACAACATCTTCAGCATCCACGAATCCGTCGTGAATGGCCTACTAGAAAACGATCTGAACGCAAACGGTAAGTGAAACATGCTCAACAACTCCGTTCCGTGCGCCATAAACACCACGTCCGGTGTCGTTTTCGGACTCGCTTTCCCTTCGATCGCTTTATCGTACAACTCCTCCGAGCTCTTATCCATGGTTCCGTACGCGTAATCGTAAATAGGCATGAACAAACAAAAGTTCGTGTGCACGCGACTGTGGTGCAACGAGTGATAACTCGGCGTGTACAACAAATACTTCACCCCGGGAAACTTGGCGAAAAACTTTGGCACAAACTCGAAATTACAGTGCCCGATCGCGTTCAACAAATCGAAACCCATCAAGTACACGTAAAACATCGCCATAGACGCGCCGTTGCACATCCACGTCCCTAACAACGGAATCGCAAAATTAGCGGTATACATTATGTGTTCCATGAACGGGTGCACGCTCCCAGTGATTGGCTCGGTGACGAAACTCGCGTGATGGTGCGAGTGGTACGCGCTATACAACGTGTGGTGGTGCAACAGCCTATGCAACCAGTAATACACGTACTCCGTCGGTCCGACGTGTAGCAGCAACAGCTGCCACATGCCTTTCTTCTCAAACAAAGGGAAATTCTTAAACCCAAGCCCTGGGCAAAAATGCACCATAGACATGACTATGTATTGCAATAAAATATAATCGTCCCAGTGGTCCTCCCTATCCACTTGCTTAAAATCGATCCCTTTGCTTTGTATTCTCGTCTTCTCCGTTATCGCGTGTATCCTGGACAAGGATATGAAGAATTGCGCCATGACGTACCGCAGTAAGACTATCATCGTCATGTGAAAGTGCCATTGGTCCGAGTCGTCGTTTTCAGGCGATACAATGCCGCGATAAAGCATGGGAAGATAGATGGCGTATTTCATTTTCCCGATTTTGCTCCACGGGAAATCGTACGCGAACCCCGGTCTCGATGCCATCGTCTTCTTCTTTCTGTTCTGGTATCGCGCTCTCTCTCTCTTTCTGTGCCTCAATCGCCGCTGAAACTGGTGGTCTTTTTTCGTCTCTTCTTCTTTCTCTCTTTTTCTTTCTCTCTGAAGAAGAAGAAGAAGAAGAAGATTATATATGAGAAAAGCGCCTACGTCACAGAAGAAAAAGTGCTCAACCTTACTCGTTAAATTTTAGCGGAACTCCTGTGTACCAATCGAACGGAGAGTAAACGTACACGACGCGAATTTCCGCGCGCGACGGAAATTATCTGATGACGTGCAAACTCTCTCTCTCGTCTCCGTTTATTAGTATTCGTATTAAATTATTCGTAGCACGAAGCGTAGTGCTCTGTAGTTTATTATTGTGCCGCTCTCTCTCGTTATATATAAAAGAGGAAACAACCACACACTCGTTTTTTTGCGCCTTTTTGAGCGAGCGAGACCACGAATTTTCTTCTGCAAAAACAGCCAACAAACGAGGAGAGGAGGAGTCGAGCGCTTCTGGGCCATCGCTTTCATTTTTTTCTCCTCCAAGCCTCGAGAGCAAAACTGTTGCCCCAAGAGAGGAAACGAATAAAAATCTCAAGTCTTTTTTCAAAAAAAATTCAATTTTTCTCTCCTCCTCTCGAGCTTTTTTCGTTCGTTCTGCACAAAAATCACTCGCTTAAAACACAATGGCTCGTACGAAACAAACCGCTCGTAAATCCACCGGTACGTTCAAATTCTCGTTCGTTTAAATGCAAAATTCGTTGTTCTTTTCTCGTTATTGTTGTTGTTGTTAAAGTTGTCTCGTTCTTCTTCTTCGTTCTCTCTTTTTATCATCGGTCTTAATTAGAGTTATGAGATGATTACGAAAAATCATCAAATCCATCAACGGTCACATTTATAGAAATACTGACGATATATTTTGTTCTTTAAATTATAATAACGAGAACAGGTGGCAAAGCCCCGAGAAAGCAACTCGCGACGAAAGCCGCGCGCAAATCTGCGCCGGCGACTGGTGGCGTCAAGAAGCCGCACAGATACCGCCCGGGGACCGTCGCGTTGAGAGAAATCCGAAAGTACCAAAAGTCCACGGAATTGCTCATCCGAAAGTTGCCGTTTCAACGCTTGGTGAGAGAAATCGCGCAAGATTTCAAGACTGACTTAAGATTCCAATCGAGCGCGGTTTTGGCGTTACAAGAAGCGTCCGAAGCGTACTTGGTTGGCTTGTTCGAAGACACCAACTTGTGCGCGATCCACGCCAAGAGAGTTACGATCATGCCGAAGGATGTTCAATTGGCGAGACGCATCAGAGGCGAACGCGCTTAAGAAGTTTGTCTTCTTTCGCGTCTTCGGGGTACAACTCGAAGCAATCAAAACAAATCATCGGAAGTTCTTACTTCCTCCGTTTACGTTTCATTAAGATTAAGCAAAGAAAAAGGAGGGATTTTAGGAAATAGTATTATTATGTGTGTGTGTATTTGTTTTCACGCTCGCTTTTTGCTTTTTGCTCGTCGTCGTCATAACGTCGGTTTTTAAAAGCCGAGTTTTGCGCACTTTTATCCAGTCTCATCACAGATTTAAAAATGATATATTAGTAATTATTAATACAACAAGTGACTCCTCTTGAGCGCTAACGCGCGGTCTAACTCGTCCCAAAACTCCGAGCAAACGGCTTTATCTCCGTGTCTTTGATTCCTTCGGAACGTCAATAACTTCACGTTCCACGTCTTGACGACGTCTGGCGTTTGGTCTTGCTCAAACTTGGCGTAAAAGCCTCTGATTTTTGCAAAAGTGTCGACTAAATCGCCCGTCGCCGCGCCAGGGAAGATGTGTTTCGGCCAATCTTTGAACTGCCACTTGGCGCCGTGGACGAAAACCGCGACGACGCGTTTCCAATCCTCTCCTATTTTCGGCACTTGGTCCGTGATTTCGTACTTCACCGGTTGGTCTCTTTTATACGTTCGAAGTAAAGACGAGTGCGTCGGTTTCTTCGTTTTATTCTTGACGGCTTCTTTTTGAATGTCTTGCCACGGCTCGAATTTCTCCTTCTCCAGGAAGTTTTTCGCGTTGAACATGTTCAAGACGACTTTGGCGTTTAAGCCCGCCGGGACGAGAATCAAAGGCGTCCCGTGCCTTTTGATTGGTTTCTGTTGTTGTTTCTTCGCTAACGAGGAGGACGCTCCCGCCGCTCCTCTCGTCGTCGTCGTCGATTTCGAATGTTTTTGTTGCTGTAGCTGTTGTTGTGCTAACGCCATCTTCTCTTCTCTCAATTTCTCTTCCCGTTCGCTCGCTAAAAACGCCGCCTCTTCCGCCGCCGTGCGTTGCTTCTTCGCCGGCTGCGCCAAAAACGACGCGTTCGGATCAAAACCGCCGCCTGAGCCGTCCCCGAAATCGCCGCCAAACAAATCGTTAAAGTCGCTCCCAACTCTCTCCTTCCAAAACGTTTGCTCTTCCACTTTCTCCTGGTACCTGTTCCGTCGCTGACCGCGTTCGACAATTTTCTCCGCTTCGACCAACTCCTTCGGCTTTTCGCTCGTCGTCAAACGATGATTGCCGCCTCGTCTACCATTCGTGCCATTCGTCGACGATCGAAACACCAAACTCGGGTCCACTTTCTCTAACGCTAACGTAAAATCTTTCTTCCTTTTCAAGCTCGCGTTCCGAGTCGCGTACGGTACGACTTTAATCGCATCCTCTTCGTCCTCCTCAAAGTCTCGCTCTTTTTTCTTCTTCAACGCTTCCTCGCGTATCGTCGTCGCGTCCATCGCATCCGTCGTCGTCGCCCGAATTTCATCAATATCATTCGCCTTGAGTGTCGTCGTCGTCTCCATCATCTCCGTAACAGTCCCATCCTCCTTTTCCATTTGTACTAATACCGTCGATCCATCGACAGACGTCGCGTCCACCCTTTCCGAGTGCGTTTTCACCCCAGTGGCGAAATCCCACAAATCCTTAAAATCCGGTCTCGGAACGCGTTCAATCTTCTCCTTGATCGCGTGTTTCACGTATTTCCCGTATTCCTTTTGGTCCGAGATTAAACTCGCGTTGGATTCTTTGCACTTTTGGACGAAGAAAAGAATCTGGTCCAGTTTTAGACGTTGGTTTTTCACTTTCGACGTGAATCGTGTCGTCAGCGCGTTCGATCGACTGACGCGCAATCGTTCGTGAGAAGCGCACTGAAACCCGAACGGGAAAACGATCGCATCCGGTGTGATCAGAACGTTTTGGATTTCGTTCGACGAGTAACACTCTCGGAGGAGACGTAAAGGGTCCATTTTTATTCTATCGAGTAGATGTGTTGCGAGGAGAGTGTGTGAGAGAGATCAGTCTTTTCTGCGCCGGAATTCTGACGAAACTACTCGAGAGAGTCTAATAAATACGACTCCTACGACGAGGAAAACGTGTACCGCAAAGAGTCTTCTCTCTCTCTTTACGACGTGCGAGTGTGACGATAAATGCTATTAGTAGTATTGTAACGCTTCGTAGTAGTAGTAGTAGTGTTATTGTTATTAAAATCGAGAAGACTTTGCGACTCTCTCTGCTCATTTTCCTCCTCCGAGAACGAACGCCGGCGCGGCTTCGAGGAGGAGCTTTTGTTTGACCCTTTTCGCAACCCCGTCGCGGGGCGAGGACGACGACGATTCTTTGTTGTTGTTGTTTCCGACGAAGATGGAGTTTGAAGGGAAGGAGGATCTTTTCTTCGGGTTTATCGTCTGAATCGTCGTCGGCGTGAAACCGGCGTCGTCGTTTTCTTCTCGCTCTTTCGTCGTCGACGTCGGCTTTTGTCTACTTCTCGGAGAAGAGGAGGACGAAGGAGGAGGAAGGAACGTTGTTGTTTTTCTAACCATTAAGTGTCGTCCTCGTCCTCGAGATGCTGCCGCTGCTGCTCCTCCGGAGAAGAAGGGCGTTAACGACGGAGATGAGGATGGGTCAGAGAGAGACCGACTGGAAGACGATCCGACGACGATTCGAAAGAGCTCCTCGCCGTCCTGCGCTCGTTCGATTTTGCACCATTCCGAACACGTTTTCGCCAACGTTCGCAAGCAATCTTCGATTTCGTCTCGACTATAAAACATGCCGCCAATATCTTTCGCGTTTAACTGCTCGTGGGTTTTGTGGAGGAGGATGTCAAAGGCGAAAGCACGTTTGCGCGAGGTGGCGAAGAGGGAGTGGACGAGATCGAAGATTCGCGGAAGGTTTTGTTTGATTTTGTTCTCCGCGCGAAGCGCCACGGCGGAAGGCGAGTGGAGGAGATCTTTTTCGATTTTCCGTTCGAGGACGCGGCGGATGGCTTGGCGAGAGACGCCGATGGTGGTTGTCGAGTCCTTACCGTCATTCGCGGATGCATTATTGATATTACCGGCGAGATAGTCGTCGTTTTCGAGGTTGTCGTCGTCTTCGCAAACGCCGCCATTCTCCTTCTGCATCCGCCGAACTTCTTCGTCGATGTCGCGCTCAGTGACGACTTTCTTTTTCGTCGCAGTTGTCATAATTAACGGGGTGAGTGGATACGTCCCGGTGGACGGCGTCGAAGATGGTGGCTTGGGCGTGTGAAGCAACATCAACGATGGTGCGCTCGTCGTCGTCGTCGTAGTAGTAGTAGTCGCAGCGGCAGCGGCGGTTCCTCCTGCCGGTGGCATCAAAGGAGGCGCGTCCCGTACGGCACACTCGGCGATATCTGGCGCCTCACGTTCGACGTCGAACGTTTCGTGCCATAACATTTGTTCTGATACGTTCGAGGACGGGGAAATGACGATACCGTGATTTCGACAAAACGCGACATGCGCCTCGTCGCACAGTCGCATCAAGCGCGAGTGGAAATCTGCTTCCCTCGCTCGTTCGCGCTCTTTCTCCGACATCAAAAGTGAACTTTTTTCTCTCTTCTTTACGACTTTTTTGCCGTTCTCTTCCTCGTCACCGTTGCAGTCTTCGTCTTCGCCGTCCACACTTTCTCTCTTCATTACTCTCTCTTCTAAAATCTCTAATCGCACGCTTTTTGGATCGACAAACGTTCGTCCCTCCTCCGGGCGATGTTTTTCATCCACCGCGTTCTTCGTCGCGTCTCTCTTCCTCTTCGTAAACGCAAACGTTCCAGGTCTAACCGTCTCTATCTTTCGCAAATGCTCAAAGCGCACGTCTCTTTTGACTAAGTTTTTCGCGCACGCGCATATATTCTCCACCGTTTCTGCGCTATTCCGCATTCGCAACAACTCTCTGTACATTTTCAATCCGTTGAACACGAGCGCCAAGTGTTCGTACTTGGACGGCAAAGCGTTCCTTTCTCGTCGTCTTTGTCTTTGGTTGTTTTCTTTCTGGGTGTTGTTGTTGTCGTTGTTGTTGTTGATAGAATTAGCAGTATTAGCAACACTCTTTCCGCTAAAGCGCTCTTTCAACATTCGATGCTCGCGAGCAACTTCTGGATCCTCCTCTCTTTTCTTCTCGAGTAATTCCTCGGCATCGGATGGATTGGATATCCTCCAATCCTGCCCTCTCGTTTCCTCCGTTTCTTTTCTCTTTCCATTTTGATTCCGTTTCGTTATTCTTCTTTCATCGTCGCGAACGGCGGCAACTTCTAACCTCGACGAATTCGCGACGAAGGAGTTGTGCAATCTGCTGTGCGTCTTTGCGCTCGTATTATTATTACTATTACTAATGTTGTTATTATTATTATTATTACTGTGATGAAAAGGTGGCCGACTCGGATGAAACGCGCGTTGATGATGTTGTTGTTGTCTCTGTCTCTGTTGCTGCGCGCCACTCGGCGTCGTATTCGCGAGCACTTTCGCTCGTCCTAATCCTCCTCCTCTCCCTCCTCCCATCGTTTTTGTCGTCGTTTTTAAGAACGCGCTCGGACACACCGGCTCGTCATCCTCGTCCTCCTCTTCTTCCTCCTCGTCATCCATCGCGCTCTTAAACTTCATCTCGTCCTCTCGAAAACTACTCGTTAAACCACCAGTTCTTCTTCCGCAACTCTTCCGTTGTTGTTGTTGTTTTTCTTGTTGTTCTCCTTCGACGACGACGAACGGTGGTGGTGGTGGTGGTGGTGGTGGTGATGATTGTTTCTCTGTCGATGTCTTCTTCTCCTTCGTTTCTCGCGCGTCTTCTCTTAACTTCCTCTCCACCTCTTTCAAGCTCCGAAATCGCTTCGTTTTCCCTCGTTTCTCCTCGGCGCAAAATAAATAATACGCGTCGAAGCTCCCTTCCGAGTGCCCCGTTTTCCGTCGCTTCGTTTCAATCGTCCACTGGTTTTCATCAAAGTTGAGGAAAACTTTTAGATTGTTATTAAAGTGCGCGCAAAACTGTTCCCACTTTGCTTTTTGAAATCGTTCTCTCATCGTCGTCTGTTGTTGCGACATTTGTAGCGTGTCTTCTGTGTGTGATATATATCTCGCTCTCTCTCGTCGTCTCGTGAAAGAATAATTTAGCGAAAACCGTAACAAAAGACTTTGCGGAACAGAACAGAACACCTTCAGAGCCTTTATGATAAAGCGGTTGTTGTTGTTTCGAGAGAGAAGAGCACAGAGAGAGAGAGAACTCGAAAGAGATTAAACGATGATGATTTGATTGGATTTGTTTTATGTGAGAGACAACGAACGAAAACAAACAAACTTTTGTGGGAGAATTTTTTTTGAATTTTTCTCCTTTTTTTCACCCACAAATGTGCTTCATTTTTTTTGAGCACGAAAGGACTGTTGAAAACCAACCGAGAGAGAGAGAGAGAGAGAGAGAGAGAGAGAGAGAAATGATGATGCAGACTTCGTTAACCCCGACTTTAAACACGACGATTCAGACGACGAGAAGAACGAGAGAGGGTGGTCGTCAAAATCATCGTTTCTTTTTCTTCACGCGGAGGAGTCAAAACGGGACGATGGTTTCCTCCTCCTCCTCCTCGAAATCGTTTTCGAAAAGAAAGACGACGATGATTTTCTCATCGTCATCGTCCAAAAGTGCAGACGCGATGATGGAAGCGCAAAAGCTGTACAGAAGAACGTCTTTAAAGTCGTTCGCGACGACCTCGTCGTCTTCCTTTTCGAGAAGAAGAAGAAGAAGAGGGAGCGTTGCAACTGCCGCCTCTTCCTCTTCGTCTGAATCGTCCGAAACAAAAGTCATCCCGGGAGACTATCGCATAGGGGCGACCTTGATTGCAATCTCCCTCTTTCTCGGCCCGGTGTGCCACTTGTGGTTCCCGCAGTGCGCGATACACGCGATACTCGGAGGTTTCTTATCCTTGCAAGCGTCGAGAGTTCGGTTTCGATTCAGCGAGACAGATTTGGACGTGGTGTTTATTCAACCGGGCGAGAGCGACGGAGAAGCGGCGAAGGCGGAGACGGATTCGTCCGGGGATAACAAGTTGCAAGGCGGCGGAGCGAATAAGTGGTCGTTTGAAAGCGTTCAGAATTGGGAGTTTTGGTTTCCCGGGTTTCCCGTGCTCGTGTATTATAAGGAGAATCAAACGAGAGAAGAAGGACAGCCGCACTTTTTTCCAATCATCATGGACGGGAAGAAGTTGTACGAGGAAATGTTGACGAAGATGCCGAAATCAGTCAACGAGAAACCGAACCCGAGCGAGTGGAATTTGTTGACGGCGTTTAAATCCACCCCGGTCGGGAGGAACATCATCGAGCAAATGAGCGAGGAGCAAGTGAAGTGGTGCGAAGAGACGGTTGGTTTGCCGTATTTCGACGAAAAGAAATAACAGTGTACATCTAATTTAACGAGAATAAAAAGAGAGAGCTTTGTTTTTTGTCGCACGCAGCGCTTGACGCGATATTATTATTGGTACAAAACGACAGCTACTACTACTACTATTACTACTCTTTCCTTTTCGAAAAGTTTTCCCCGTCGTGCGCTAACTTCTCCGCGCGAACTAAAGACATCAAGAACTTCTCCAACTGCGCTTGCGTTTTATCGTACGCCGGTTCCACGACGAACATTTTCAACATGTTGTGTATTCTTTCAATCGGCATGGACGGGAAATTCGTCAACATGCCCATGACGTATTGCTCGTACACTTTCATTTCCGCAGCTTCAACTTCCTCGGCGGAGGATCCCGCGCGATGCAAGAAATCGTCATCGTCGTCGTCGTTCTCTCCTGGACCACCACCGCCTCCATCGGTCGCGATCGTCGTTTTCAACGACCCCGTCGCTCGTCGGTGCTCCATCATTTTGTTGTTCGTCGCCGACGATGCCACGGTGTTCAATTCGTACGTCGCTTCGCTCGTTTCCGAAACCACTCCTCGGTTCATCCATAAAACCATTCGCTGTCGAACGGCTTTGGTCGTCGCATTCAAGACCTTCGCTAACTCCTCCGCCGTCCATTTTTCGCGCTCCGTGAAGTGGTACAAAATCGCCGCGTGTAACGGCGAAACGACAATTTCAAACGGTTTTTCGTTGATCAGAGAGACTTCAACGACGACGCGACCGAGCGAACGCATCCACGTCATCTTCCTTGGCGCTTTCAACTCGTGGTAGCGTTCTTCGTACGCACGCATGGCTTGGTCGATAGCCGGCGGGAGGATGATGTCGTTGTGCGCAGAAGGAGAAGGAGGCCTCGCGCCGACTGTCGTTCTTTTCATCCTCTCGTTTTCTCTTTCGCCCGATACTCCAGGATCCCGCGGCGGCGACGTCGATAAAGAGCGCGAAAGTAAAGAAGGCGTTCCCTCGTCGCCTTCTTCTTGATCGCGCAGTTGTTGTTGTAGTTGCGCATCGATATCGTCATCGAGCACGGACGCGTCGCCTTCCGGAGGAGGCGAAGTTGGAGCGGTATTCGCCGCCGCGGCAGCGGATGTCGGATCGTTCAATCCGTCCACTTCCTCTTCCTCCCCAACGTACATCTCGTTCGTGTTCATCGTCATTTGCACTGGTTCTTGCTCTTGTCCAAGTGACGGGACGATTGAAGGCGCGGAAACCGGGTGCGGCAAACTCGCCTGCGTCGACGCCGGCGCGACGATTGTTGCCGCGCTTTTGGCGATGTCTTTTGGCCAGAACAATTTTGAGAGAATCAAAGCTTGCACGGGACTTTCTTTCAACATTTCTGTCGTTCGAATACCTTCTTTCGCGAGTGGCGTGCCTTCTGCCGGTCGCGTTTTCACGTTCGCGTTCACTCGTCGCGAATCGTTCACGTCGCGCAACATGACCTCGCAATCGTGTAAATGCGTCTCGCCAAACTTATTCTTGAGCAATTCCAACGCGAGCGTTTCTCTCTCGGCGTCGTAGTTGGATTTTTGCAACAGCTTATCCGCGAGCATCAATCGGTATTCGTTCACGAACAACTCTTTCCCACCGTAAATACCAACGAGAAGACCGATAATGTCTCTCAATTGACGCCTTTTGCGCGAGCGGAGTTTCGTAGCTTCCGAAACAACCGGCTCCGGATCCCACGCGTCTCCTGGGAAACGCTTAAGAATCTTCTTCGGCGCTGATGCGCTTTTTCGCCCCGGGATCAAACTCTCAAGTTCACCGGCTTTTTGCAAGTTTTGGTGTCTTTGCTCTTGATGTTGTTGTTCTTGCTGCTGCTGCTGCTGCTGCTGTTGCATCTTTCTCGATTGTTCGCGAGAGAGGATGTCCACCGGTACGGGCGTTCCGAAATTCTTACCCCACGTCATGCCAGATTCCGTGCGATCCAAGACCAGATTTTGGAGCTGATCGACGCCAAAACTCGTCAGCGTTCGAGAGAGCTGTTTGCTCTCGTAATCCATTATGGCGTCCATTCCAGAATTTTGTGATTTTAAGAGAGACGTGGACTTTTTCGGAGCGGGGTAAAAATGTGCAAATTCGTCGAGGCCGCGGTCTTCGCTACCTTCGCTTTCGCTTTCGCTTTCGTCGCTACCGTTGCCGTCTTTGTTGTTCGCGCCTTCATCCGCATCGTCCATATCGTAATCTTCCACACCCTGGAAAGTATTCCTCATCTGCATCTGGTACTCTTGGTATTTTTTTCTATTCTCGTTCGCTTTAAACGCGTTAAATTCTTGTTCGTTAAACTGGTTAAAGCTCGCGCCGTCGTCCTCGTCGAGTTCGGAGGATTCGCTCTCGTCGCCGTCCTCGTCGACGATGTCGCCTCCGCTGGCTTTGCGTCTCCTTCGATCGTGATGGTGGGGGTTGGCGTCGTCGGCGTTGTCGTTTGTATTCTTCAATTCTTCTCTCGCCATGGCACCTAGCTCTGCGAACAATGCGTTCGCTGTCGATGCGTCTCCGCCTCCACCATCGCCATCGCCATCGTTGTTATCGTTGCGATCTCCGCTTCCGTCGTCCGTCAGCATCGTCACGACGCACCGAATGGTATCCTTTCTTTTCCTCAAATACTTCCGTATCGGTCCAGAAACTAAATCTAAAACTATTCCCGATGGATCTAAATCTCGCATCGTTTTAATCGTCCCTATGTATTGCGAAATTACATCCGCGGTTCTCGCTCCCGGATGTAACAAGCGTCTCCGCAGTTGTTCGTTAAAGCTGGAAACTAACGATTCTCGCAGACCAAACTGCCTGTCGTCACTCAAACACATTCGCAAATCTTTCACCGCGCCGAGCGAGTCTGGATGATCGACGACGATGTCAAACAATTCCTCGATTCGTAAAGCGCCTAAGTGTTCTTTGCTCGAGGAGATGAATTTTCGGTGGAACTGACTCGGCGCCTCGTTTCCAAACTGAACGGATTCAAATCCAAAAACAGTCTTGGCGATTTGTAACGGAACGACTCGAGAATACAACGCGACGCACTTCAGCGCGGAGGCTTTGAAGTTCGAGGCGGCAAATTTCAACGCGAAATGTTTGATCGCAAAATCGCTCGCAATCTCAAACGCTTCGTACGAGTATCTTTTAAAGTGCTTCAGAATGGCGTCTTTGTGAACGCGTTCGATTTGAGCGCACTCGAGTTTTCCCAACATTTTCGTCGGCGAAGCGCAATTGCGAAGGTGTTTGCGCACGTTTTTCACGAACTTTCTGTACTGCTGAACCTCGTTCTCTTCGTCGTCGTCGTCGTCGCCGCCGTTGTCGTCGTCGTCGCTCAGTTGCATAGACTCTTCTTCGTTGTTTTCGTCTGTTTTCGTACTCGTAGTAGTATTCAAAGTTGCCGGACGACGACTCCGACCACTCTTTTTTTCTTCCTCCAACGAAGCGTAAAACTCCTCCTCGTCCAAAGGAAACGCGCATTTGTTCCGAAATTTTACGATGACTTTCGCGTAATACGCGCTCAACACCCTCGTCGCGTTCCTCGGACCGCACGAGACGATCAACTCGGCGATTAAATCGTCAAACTTCTTTTCAAATTTTTTCTTCTGACTTTGCGCGTCGAGAGGAAGAAGATTACCACTTTTAACAGACGAACGAGATCCCTTCGCCGCGCTAATTATCTTCTCGTTTTCTTTGCCATCCGCGTTTTTGTCGTCTTTGTCGTCGTCGTCTTTTTCTTCTTCTTCTTCGCCGACGAGTACCATCTCGGCAACCTCCGACGCGATCGCCTTCAACCTCTCCACTTTTCTCGCAAACGCGCTAAACGCTCGCAAGCACCTAAAACCCGGAGAAGAAGCTTCTTCTTCATCATCGTCTTCATCATCGTCTTCTTCTTCTTCTTCTTCTTCTCTGTCCAGCGCGTTCGCAATCACCGCGCTCAAACTCTCCGCCTCGCCTTCCTCCTTTTCGATCTTCCTCAGCGTCTCTGTGAGTTCTCTCAGAGGCGATCGCAGAACGTACGCTTTCGCCTCTCGCAAAAACTGTTCCACGCAGATGTCTTTGAACGCTCTGCGCATCTCGAATATAGACTTTAATAAAGTTGTTGTTGTTGTTGTTGTTGTTGTTGTTGTTGTTGCTCCTTCTTCTTCTTCTTCTTCTTCTTCTTCTTCTTCTTTCCTCCTCCTCGTCCTCGTCTGATTCTTCGTCAAAGTCGTCGCGCTAAAACAACACTCTCGAAACTCCTCTCGGAACGAGTCGTCGAAGAAGAAGACTTTTGCATTTTCATCGTCGTCGTCATCCTCATCGACGAAGGCGTCGATGGCACCACACACACCTTCACCATCTTCGACTGATGATGATTTTGATGATGATGATTTTGAAAGCATCTCGCGGTACGCTTTAAAGCGCTCTTGGAGAAGAAACGCGACACGCATCGTCGTCTCTTCTTCTTCTTCTTCTTCTTCTTCTCCGACGCTTTTCTGTCTCCTCGTCCTCGTCCTCGTCGTCTTCATCATCATCCTCTTTCGTCGAAAGAGATGAAAGATGAGAGAAAAAAGTGTCGAGTTGTTTCGTGCGAGATTTTTGAAAAAAAAGAAAAAAATTTAAAGACACACGAGTGTTGTGTTTTTTTTTGGTTGTGCAAGTGTGTAAAAAAAATTGTTTCATTTGACAAAAAAGGACAGAATAAAATTAGTAATCATCAATGAAATCCACGAAAATCAAGGATGTACAAACTAAAAAGTCGACTAAAGATGCGTATTTATGTATTGCATACCTCCATGGTGTTTATTTGGTCAATTTCTCTTGAATTTTTGGCATGCAGCAATCAGCTGTTTTTTTCAGATTTTTTTGAAGGCTCGACCATTTTTATTTCTCTCTCTCAGATTTAGCAAACGCACAAAATAAATTTTCCAACGAACGAAGAAGCACATCACAACTTGAACAACGAACAGACGACGACGACGCGCAAAAAAAAGCGAGATGATGATGGCGAAAACGACGACGCCTTTATCTCCTCGGGGGCAAAATCGTCGTCGTCGTCGTCTGTTTTTTTTCCATAATTTCCATTTTCTTCTTCTTTTGTCGTCGTCGTTGCTCCTCTTTTCAACAACGCCGATGATGTGTTTGGCGTTTTCCTCGTCCTCGGCCTCGTCTCATCGATTCCATCCGTCGGAAGACGAACTCTCTCGCGTGCGTTCTGCGAAATTCATCTCCTGCCCAGGGTGACGCTTAAACGCACATCCGGAGTTGAAAAAGCTTCTGAAACGAGACGTGGAGAAGCGCGTTCGATTCGGCGAGAAAGTTTCCGTGGAATGGCAAAACGGAAGCCCGGTATATCTCGAGTTTTTGGACGAAGACGGCGCGAAAGTGAACGATTTGAAACGAAACGTGGAACAGCTCTCGGTGGAGGAAATCAGCGATATCTTGGGAAAGTTTGGGTTTCACGACATAGACAAACGGTTTCGAGACGACGCGCACGTGGTAGGTTTTGTCGGGTAAAAACGACGAGTGAAGAGAGTATTCGCATCGTCGTCTCGGCAAACGCGCATCATCAACAAAGAGGAAAGAAAAGCCAAAGCCGCTAAAACGCGCTCGACGGAAACCAACCGAAGAGCGCGCCGGCTCGATTTTCCGACGTGAACGGCTATCGCAGAAACGCGCGCACGACACGAAACGGATCGTTCGAGAAGAAGTCAAGGAGAAGAAGAAGAAGAAGAATTGGTGGTGAAACATCAAATCTTCGCTCTCTCTCTTTCTTTCGTTCTCTCTCTCTCGTTCTGTTTCTCCGCGGTGCGATGTAATTAACTACTTCTTTCGTAAGAAGTAAAAAGCCCGATAATATGAGAGATGCGCAACCCGTGAAAAATGAGACTGTGTGTAATAAAGATTTCGTGTGTTGTGAGCTTTAGAAGACGTATATTTTATTCGTGTTGTTCGGCTCTCGTCGTATTACGTCTTCGCTTACGAACTCCCCTAATCGAACTCTGTTACCCTAGAGATTACCCTAAACACAAACCCGTTCGTTCGTTACAAATGCGCCGACACTTCATCATAATTCAGAACAGCAAGAACAAGAACACGCAACAACAACAACAACGACAAACTTTAAACAATGGCAACGATTACTATTTCAGGAGGTCCCGGTGGCGTCCTCAAGAACGTCCTCACGTTAATCGGCATCGCCTTGATTCTCATCAACTTCGAAGGCGCTTTGATTTCCCCCCGGAAAGCGTTGAATAAGTTCTACGGAATACGACACGAGAACTCCATACAGGTCCACTTGATGCAACTGTTGTGTTGCGTCAGACTTGGGTTAGGGTTCATATTACTCTCGACTCGCTTGTCGTCGAGCAAAGAAAGATTTAGAATCGCATGCGTTGCGTTCGTGACCATGTCTGCGGGGTTGAAGAGCATGCACGTGAATAAATTACCAAACAGCACGTTTGATTTGAAAAACGTCAAAGGGAAGTTTGGGTTCACGTCGACGGATATGTTGGAGTTTAAATTGTTCTTCATGACGACTTTAATCGGCGTCGGGATTGTGTGTCACATGTTTGAACCCGGGTTGTTTACGAAGGATAAAAACGCTCGCGTCAGCAATGAAAATAAGAAGACGAGATGAACCGGCGTTGGTGTTTTTATCGTCGTCTTCGCCTCTTCGCCTTCGCCGCCTCTTCGCGTTTCGAGAAGGAGATACTATCATTAACTACTACGTATTACTACTACTACTCATTATTATATGCTCAAAACATCTCATCTACTTAAGCTAAACTAATCGAACGCGTTCTTCATTTATATATACGAATCGAAAAAGAAATCCTCTGTTATTACACGACGTCCTCGTTCTTGTGAGTAACTTTGCCACCTCTGAGCCGGCGCGTGTGGTGATGGTTGCCGTGGTCGATGAGCACGCTCGTCATATTTGTCGTCCTCGATCCCGCCAAAGCGCCTTCTTCCTCTCCTTCTCCACCACCAGTTCTTCGTTTCATCCCGGCCGACGTGTTTCTTGTTTCCAACTCTTTCTTATACCCGGCGCCTCCGAAAAAGACCGGGAGTAAAATTAAACTCAAACCTACCCATTGTAAAGCGACCAACGGTTCGTGAAACAGGAACGCGTTCAATGAAATCGAAACGACTTGTCGAACGGTCATTACAGACGCCAACGTGACCGCACCAAACGCGCGAATAGTGTACGTGATTGACACCTGCGCTAATGCTGACGCCATGGATAAATAAATTATGTCCGGTATTATTTTCGGGTACCGATGTAAGAATAAAACCGCGTATTCCAACTGCCCGGAAAGGACGACCCACGAGGCGCTGAAAAACGTCCCAAAAACGCACGTCCAAAACATTTGATCGAACAGGGATGTCTTTTGCACGCGAAACATTCTTTGCTGAAATGAACTGGTAAACCCATCTGCGGCGAGGTAAACGAGCGTTATGCACACGCCGATGAAAATGGAGTCTCGAGCTAAGGAACGAAAAGTACCAATCGCGCGTTGGAAAGAGGAGCGCCTGACTAACGCGCGTTTCTTCCAAAACGCCGCGTTTATGTCGTTCTCTTCTTTGAAAATGGCGGAAACGATGGGATCTTCCGAAATCACTCCTTGATCCTCGTCGTTAACATCGTTCCTGTCGTAGAGTCTGTTGTTATTCGAGTACACATTAACGTACCCTTTCTCGTCCCGGTCGATTGTAGTAGCACCAATCTCGTCCTCTTCCTCCTCCTCCGTCGTCATGCCTTCGCTCGCATACTTCGCCGCTAACGACGAGTTGAAGACAAACACGAAACACCCGACGGTGACTACCATGGCAGATAAATACTGGTTCGTTCGAAACCGTCTTCCGTGTAAAAGGAACCCCCAAAACATAGTCGGTAAAATCTTCGCCGCTTTCGCTAAAGTACTAATCGCGTAACTCAAATACTTCAAAACTTCGTATTGGCACAACGTGCTCATTAAGTTTGAAAACGCCACGCACGCGTAGTTCTCCAAACTCGAATCTGGCCACCACCAATACTTCTCTCTCTTGAAACGATGACGATGATGATGATGATGATGATGACCACTCGCTTTCGTCGAGGAAGTGTAAAAAAGCGCCACCCCGCCGACGAACAGCGCGCAAATCCGATTACTCAGCACCAAAAAAATCGAACTCGTAAATATAGCGTCCGGATAATACGTCCCCGATTCATCGTCGTTCTTACTGCTCTCGTACGGAATCGTCATCACTCGTTCTTGCAACACCCCATACACGCCTAAACAGAAAATGTTCATAAAAGCGCACGCGAGTAAGTGCACCATCCCGTGTCTTCGCCAGTCGTTGCGAGAAAATCTCGCGTCGTTCGCGCCGAACGAAAACGTCGCTCTTTGCGACGTAGGCGAAGGTTGGGAGAAGCCGCTCTGGTCGTCGATCTCGTTCTCGCTCTTCTCGTCTTCTCGGCGGTGGTCGCACTCTTCGTCCTCCTCCCAGTCTTCCTCTTCAAAGCCTTCTTCTTCTTCACCATCGGCACTACTCCCCGCGCTCTCAAAGTCACCAAAAGCGCTCGTCGATCGTCCTCGTCCCCCTATTTGCCGCCGTCCCGGTCGAGGGGCATTTTCGCTCATCTTTCTCTCCCTCTTTTCTCTCTCTCTCTTAGAGAATTCTCGTTAGAGAGAACGCCGCTCTCCCTCGGTTGTTGTCGTTAATAACGTTCTTCCTTTTATCGCTCTCGTCGTTCGACGCAAAAAACGAGTAAGAACGGCAGTTTTAGTGGTGGTGCAGAACGTCTTCTAACTTTGTCTTCTTTAACTTCTTCGTCGTCGAGCGCGCGCGTGTGCGTGCGCAACTTGTCGACATCACTTTGGAGAATGCACACAAACTTTCCCCGCTTTTTTCTTGGGTTGTGACAAAAACGTCTTTTTTTCATTCCGTGAAAAAAGAATAATACACACGATCACGAGAACGAGAACACATGTGTTAAAAGGAAAAGAGATACAACAGATGTAAACGCGAAACACAGACAAAGCAGCGCGCGCTGGGTACCACAGGAGTACAAAAGAAGTTTTAAAGCATGTTTTTTGTATCTCTCTTTTTGTAGTAGTATTACATTTTTTGCGAGCGCTAAAAATTGTTTGTATATTATTAAATCGGCGGGATACCGTCTGAGTTCACGAACAAAGACACGAACCATCCTCCAAAATTCCAACTCACGACTAGCATGACTACAATTGCGAGTATCGCTTCGGGAGATGCGTATACTTCCACTTTCGACTGATTCGGCGAGACTTCGGTGATGTCGATCGACAAAAAGTTTCTCAACTCTTCGGACAGTTCGCCTAAGAATCCTTCCGGTTTGCCGCCTTGGTAATTCTTTTTCCCCCAACCACCGCTCTCGTCGTCGTCTTCTGCTTCGTACGACGACGACGAGTTCTCAATAATCTCGTCTGACGTGTCGTTCGTCCACTTCCACAAGCCAAACAGTTGTTCAATCAAACCAATATTCGCGTCGTCCAACTCTTTTTGCAACTCGACCAAATACTCCAACTGTTTCTTCTGCGACAAGGCGAAAAACGCCGGCTCCGCGCCGCCTGTGCTGTCGCTCTCATTCACCATACTAAACGCCATCCCAAACTTCGAATCATCTATGATGGACAAAATGCGCTCCATCCTCTCGTCCGCTTCTTTTTGTCGTCTTTCCATTTTTTTCATTTGCGATCGCTCTCGCGCGCTCGGACCCAAATCCGGATCTTCTCTTCTTACCGCGCGGTTCTTCTCGCGTTCGCTCAATCCCACATTATTTCTCGTCGTCGTCCTTCTTCTCGGTGGTCGTTCCGGAGGTAACGACGAGGACAGTTTTCCGAATTCATTTTTACCGCCGCCGTCGTCGTTCCCGTTCCCGGGAGAGGAAGACGACGACGTCGTCCCTCGCCTTAAACTTTCCACCTTCTTCACAAACTTGAGCTCTCCTTTTTTCTCTTCCCCGTGTTGGTCTTCGTCCTTCGATGATTCTTTCGGAGGCGACAGCCTATCGATGGCGGCTTGTCGCTCGTCTTGCGATTTAAATCTCCGATCCGGGTATAAAAGCTCGTCCTCAAAGTCGTCCTCGTCCGAGAAAGAAGACGGTCGTTTTGCTCGCCATTTCTCTCCTCCTCTTGGAGAAGACGATGATGACGATGGAAACCTCCTAATAGCCGTCGTTTTTGTCGCACTTTTTCTTCTTCTTTTACTACTCGTATCTCCACCACTACAACCACTACTCCTCGTTAAAAGTAACGAGAACGATAAGGCATCCTTCTTCGTCTTCTCCCTCTTCTTTCCGCGAATACCTTTTACGCGCCTCCTCGAAAGCGATGACGACGACACTAAAGGAGGAGGAGGAGTAAAAAGTGTCGTCGTCGCCCCGCTCGATCTCGCCAACGAGGTCGAAGAAAACATCGTCGTCTTTTGAAAGAGAGACGTATATTTAACGAGAAGAGAGAAGATTGAAGAGAAGAGAGATTTTGTGTGAACTAATTTTCTCTCGTTTTTTTCTCTTCTTTTTTTTCTTCTTTTTTCTCTTCTTTTTGTCTTCTTTCTTCTTTGTGTCGCGTTTGTCGTTGTTCTTTTTCTTTCTTTCTTTTGTGCTCGCGTGCTTTGGCGGAAAATGCTTCAAAAACTATTTTATAACACATTTGCATATAATCAGAACACACTATACACACACGACGCATACATACGAAACACCGAAAAGAAGAGATTTACCAAAGAGATTCAACAAAAAAGATGAGCAGCAGCGCTATGATTCAAACACCAGCAGTGATGGTGGTCGTTTCGTCGTCGTTAACGAAAAGCTCCTCTTTTCGTTACCGAGAAGATGGCAGAGGTTTTCGCGACGGGAGAAGAAAGAGTTTTAACTGGATGAGGAGAACGTGCACTCCAACGTCGCCGTCATCAAAATCGAACGGAATTCTCGTCGCGGTTTCGTGTCGTTCTTCATCATCCTCGATGACTTTTACCGCGAAAGAAGAAGAGAAGAGACAAAGATCATCGTTTTCGAACGCGACAAAAACGAGTTTTGGGAGGAGAAGGACGAGGAGGATCGTCGCGCGAAAAGGGTGGCTCGGGAACCTCTTCGGCGGTGGTGGTGAAAATGAAACCGAAGAAGACGAAAAAGGAGAAAACGACGACGAGAACGCGGAAAAGACGACATCGACATCAACGAAAGAAAGCGCCGATGATACAGAGTTTTCGAAGAAGAACAGTAAAGAAGAAGAAGAAGAAAAAGAAATAGAATCTTTAAAACCGATCAAAGTACCGATGATGAATTTGGACGTCTCGACGACGTTGGCGGATTTGGAGCTCTTGTTGGGACCGGACGAAAAAAAATTGGAGGAGGAACGCAAAGAGAAGGAAGAGGAGGCGAAATATTTAAAGTTGAAAGAAACGAGAGAGATGAAACAGAAATCGATGGACGAGAGCAGCTCAGACGACGATATGAGCTTAGACGAGCGGACGAGGAGAATTAGAGAGGAGAACAGGAAGAAGTTTCGGGTGGATTTGAGCAAGGAGTCGTCCGGTGGAGACGGGTTGGTCGATTTGTTGAAACCACCGTCGGACGACGACGACGAGGTAAAGAGCGAAGAAAAAGGAAAAGAGGAGGGCGGTAGTAAGAGCATCGATAGTAGCAATAACAACGTCGTCAGCAGCAGAGACGAAAAGTTGGAGAAAGTTTTAGCCGATCTCGGTAAGATCGCGCAGAGGAAGAAAATGAAAGAGGAAGGGAAGATGGCGTCGTCGGACGAAGACGACGAGGCCGAGTTACAAAGGGAGGAAAGAGAACTTCAGAAGCAATTCGATGCGTTGTTGGATATTTTAGAAGAACCTGGGATTCCACCGGTATCGAAAGAAGACGTGGACGTGATCAAGAACGAAATTTTTGGTATGCAAACGTTTTTCGTGACGTCGGTGGAGACGATCGGCGGCGACTTGGACGACATGGAAGCGGGTCCGGGAGACAACGCCGCAGCGGCAACCTCTTCAGGCGGTAGAAGAAGAAACTCCTCCATGGGTCAAGGTGGTACTGGTGCGTTGTTCAGAGGCAATTTGCGAAAGGATCGTCAGGAAGTTTGGGACGAAGTTCGCGCGAAACTTTACGACATGTTTGACAACAAGTACGAAATTTTCATGCTCGAAGAACCGGACGCGTTGTCGCCGAACTCGCCCGGACCGGGTGAATCAGTCTCAAACACCAGAGGACCGAGGGTTTCGTTCTTAGTCGTTCCCGCGGACAGAGCTGGTCCGTCTGAAGAGACTGGGTTTTGGCAGTACCTCATCGCGTTAGCTTTGATTGGTTTTACCGTCGGATCTGCCGTCCAATTGGGTTTAGTCGCGGAAGTCTCGCGACTGCCTGAGGAGACCATGCGATGGTTAGCGGAAGGTGGCGGCGCGGCTGGTATAGACCCGAGCATCGATCCGAGCGCGCCTCCGCCAGGATTAGAAAACTTTGATACCGTCGCGTACGTCGAGGCTGCTTTACCAGTCACCGCGGGTGTTCTTTTGTCCTCCCTGGCGCACGAAGTTGGACACCGAGTTGTCGGCGCCATGCGAAACGTGAAATTGTCCATCCCGTATTTGATTCCCAACGGACAATTAGGGACGTTTGGTACAATCACGCAAATAAAATCCATACCAGAGAACCGATCAGATTTCTTCGACGTGGCCATCGCGGGGCCTCTTTGTGGTGGTGTCACCGCTTTGGCGTTATTTTCGTACGGTTTAGTTTTATCCATTGGCCACGACCCGGCGTGCGTGCCCATACCCGGGAACTTGTTCGGGAGTTCCTTGTTATTAGGTGGCGTGAGCGAACTTTTATTGACGATGGGTGACGGCGATGCAACAGCTACTGGAGCTGCGGCGGCCACGAGCGCGATTGTCGTGCACCCGTATTTCATAGCCGGATGGTAAGTGTTTGTTTTTTTGTTTGAAAATTTTGTTGGTCGCGCGCGTCGTTTTCGCCGCCCGCGTTTTGGCGCGAAGAAAGAAGAAAAAGATGAACAGCGAAAGAAATATTCTATGAAGACAAACGTTTTTACCGACTTCCCACTAAGCGGCTTTGCGCTTTACGCGTTTTGTCGGCTGCAGAAGCAAAAACTTCCATGACTCTGAGAATTTTCTTCCCAATTTTTCAAAAGTTTTCTTCTTCTTCTTCTTTTCTGTTTCTTCTCTGAAATAGCCGGAGCTATTTTTAATCAGCGAGATTGAAAAAATACTCACCTCTCTTCTCTTCTTAACCACAGGTGCGGGTTAACCACGACTGCTCTCAACCTCCTCCCGGTCGGTCAACTCGACGGTGGTCGCGTCTCCCAAGCGGCTTTTGGACGCCGCGTGCTCTCCGCCACTTCCCTCGGTACCTACGTGGGTCTCACTTTCGGCATCTTGGGTTCCACCTTGAGCCTCCCGTGGCTTATTTTCATCCTCATTTGCCAACGCACCCCGGATTACGCTCCAAAAGATGACGTCACAGAGGTCGACGAGTCCAGAGCAACGTTAGCTTTCGCGTGCATCGCCGTCGCTTTCTTGATTTTGCTCCCCGGAGCGAGTTTAACGCCCAGCGATCTCGCGCCGACGGATTTCTTCTGATAACGACAACAACAACAACAACAACAACAACAACGCTATTATTAAATCATCATCGTTTTTACTAGCTCGCGCTTCTTTGTTATAAAAATAAAATACACGTAGAGAGAGAAAGAGAAAGAGAAAGAGAGAGAGAACATCGCGTAAAGCGCGTTTACTTAGAAGAATATTCGCTCATGTTTCTTCCTTTTTCTCGCATGTTTTTTGCTTTTTGTAACTACTCTTTGCCAATCCAAGAAGATCTTATTAAAAAGAATAAATCTCTTCGCTTTTTTCGTGGGTGAAACACCACCAAGAAAAAGACGCGAACGACTTCTCCATTCCTCCGAGTTGTCGAGCCGTGCGTCACTTCGCGAACGTGTAAAAAAGCGAGATTGTGCGCATTTGCATACCACCGCTTTGTTCGAGTTTGAATTCATATAATTCGTCCTTTGCGCGTTCTCCGAGAGCGAGAGAGAGAGTACTTTTGTATATACGAAAAACACACCGCCAAATTTAGAGAGATGATAGCAACTTCTCCTCGTGCGTCATCGTCGGCGTCATTAGCATTATTAGCCTCGAACAACGCGCGCGCGATGCATTCCGCGACGAAAAAATCCGCCCAGAAAGCGCCGACGTTTACTCGACATAGAATTTCCAGCAGATCTGTGCGTAAGAATCGAGCGATCAAGGAGCCGTCCGATGTCACGGAGAAGATTTCCGACGTAAAGGAATCTCCCTCTTCCTCCTCAGACGATGATGGCGAAAAAGGAGGCGAATCCATCAAACGAGCGCCTCGACCGTCGACGCTGAACCGCCCGGTTTCGGAAGCCGCGGTGAACAGCGACGCCGCGTTGGCGAACTTAAGAGCCGCGGGAGGTGCTAACGGTGCGTCTTTGTTTCGTTTTTTATATCAACATCATCAAGTAGTAGTCTCTCTTCTTTCCCGGGGATAGAGAGATGTGCGTCGCGTTAAGGGACCGAGACGAGAGAGCGTTTTCTCCCTACGAAAGAGTCCCTACTGATGCGCAAAAAGGGAGGAGAAAACAGGGGGAAAACAGGAGGAAAACGAAAGAAAGAAGATTTTAAAATCTTCTCTTTTCCTTCCTTCGTTGTCGATCTTTATCTTCTTTTCTGCTTTTTTTCAATGATTTTTATAAAGTGAGACAAAAAAACTGACTTCGTCTTCTCTCCTCCTTTTTTATGTTACGGAAAATATAAACAACAGTCTATCAATCCGAGCGCAAATCATCCATCATCACCTTAGGTCTCTCTATTCACACGTGTCCGGTTGAGATTCGAGAGAAGATGGCGGTACCGGCGGATCGATTCGAAGAGGCGGTGACGTCTTTGGTGGACGAGAACCCGCACGTGGAAGAGGCGGCTATTTTGTCCACGTGTAATCGTATGGAGGTGACTATTGTCGGGTTATCGTACGATCGAGCGGTGGCAGAGTTGGAAAACTGGATGAGTAAATGGTCCGGGGTAGAATTGACGGAGTTAAGAGAGCACTTTTTCTTGTTGAAGGATCGAGACGCGTGTACGCACTTGTTGGCGGTTTCGGGCGGTTTGGATTCGGTCGTTTTGGGCGAGGGTCAAATTTTAGCGCAAGTGAAATCGGTGTTTCAAATGGGTGAGAACGTTAAAGGGTTTGGGAGACATTTGACTGGATTGTTCAAAGCTGCGATTGTGGCTGGTAAACGCGTGAGAAACGAGACGACGATTGCATCCGGGGCGGTTTCCGTCTCCTCGGCGGCGGCGGAGTTGTTGCAAATGAAATTACCGGGTGAGTCTTACGAAGGTACCAGAGTGATGATTGTTGGCGCTGGGACGATGAGTAAGTTGTTGGTGAAGCACTTGGAGTCGAAGAGGTGCACAGAAATGACGATTTTGAACCGAACAAAACCGAGAGCGGAGGCGTTGGCTGAGGAGTTTCCCAACGTCAACATGAAAATTCACTTGATGGATGATTTCATCCCGTTGGCAGCTGAGCACGATATTATTTTTACCGCGAGTAGTTCCATGGAACCGATCATCACGAAGGAGCACTTGGACGCCATGCCGATGGCAACTGCTAAGGTTGACGGGAAGAGACGATTGGTCGACATCGCCGTGCCGAGAAACGTCTGCGCGAGTTGCTCGGAGCACGCGGAGACGATTTGCTACAACGTGGACGATCTCAAGGAGCTCGCCGAGGCCAATAAAGCGAAGAGGAACCAAGCCGCGGAAGACGCGAGACAGCTGTTGGAGGAAGAATTGAACGCGTTTGAAGCTTGGAGAGATTCCTTAGAAACTGTGCCGACGATCAAACGATTGAGATCGAAAGCCGAACGCATTCGATCGCAAGAGTTGGAGAAGGCTTTGAGTAAAATCAAAGGCGAATTGTCCAATAAAGATAAGAAAGTTTTCGAAGAGTTATCGCGAGGTATCGTGAACAAGCTTTTGCATGGACCGATGCAAGCTTTGCGATCGGACGGAAGCGACAGAGCGGCGGTAGCGCAGACTTTGGTCAACATGCACGCTTTGGAGCTCATGTTCGAATTAAGAAAGGAAGACGAAATCGAAGAAGAGGAGAAGAAGAAGAAGAAGGAAGCCGAAGGGAAAAAGTAGTAAACTCACTCTGAGGAGTAGAAAGAGAAAAGGAAATCTTTTTTGTGCGGCTCGTTTTAATTGCACGCTTTTTGCGCTTGGCGCTCGCGCGCGCCACATCAAATAGAAAAGAGAGAGAGAAAGAGAGAGAGAGAGGGGGAATAATAATAAGTAACAGCGACAAGGACAGAGCAGTTTTGGGAAGATGAAATCTTCTTACCTTACGAGCTATCCTGGTGTACTATGTAATATCACAAACAACAAAAATTACCACATCACAACATAATAAATGACTAAACAACTTATTAATCAATCTAAGTTTGGGAACGTCGAGTCTATCGCGCGTTTCCACTGTCGCAATCCACCAATCACGTCGACGATTTGGCATTTCTCCGCATCAAAGCAAAACTTCTTTTTCGTTTGAGTGGTGTCGCTTCCATCTTCTATCGTCAGCGTTCGTCTTTTGTTCTCGGCACTCTCGTCGCGGTCTAAGAGTTTTTGTTTAAATCTTTCCCTCGCCAGTTGACTGTCGTTGCCTCTCCGACAGATGAACGCGATCACGTCTACTTCTACTTCAGTTACTGCTTTCTCGTCTTCTTCGCCTCCGTCCTCGTCGACAGCAGTGGCGACAACAACGTTCGTTGTTGTCATCGTCTCCATCGCGTTCTTCTTTTCGTTCTCTTCGTCTACGAACGGGTAGTTGATGGCATCTTTCAAAGCCGCTATCGAGAACTCGATCTCGTTTCGCACGTCAAAGAGCACAACGCTTTTCGTCTTCTCGTGGTGTTTTTCTTCGTGCGAAGCGACGCTGGTATTGCTATTGTTCTTCTTTTTGTCGCTATTTTCGACGAGCAACTGCGCGAGTTCTTCGCACGTTATTCTCCTTTGCGTCCCGTCCTCGCCAATGCTTTCTTCTATTTTGTTATCTGTTCCGTTATTTTTACACCGCTGAGCAGCAATGCCGCTATTCAAGAACGCGTCGTAATCGTAAGATTCAATCGCAAACGCATCTCTCGTTTCGCTCGTGGCGCACACCAAACAATCTTTTCTCCTCTTGATTTTCACGCACGTCGTCGGTCGCGAAGGATTTTGCACAAAGTCAAAAAGCGTCATCAACCCGAGCGGCCGGTGAGGGAACGTCGAAGACGACGCCAACGACGACTTCGACGCTGCTTTCTCTTTCTTTTCTCCTTCTTTCCCGCGATATCGGCACCGACCGGACAACAATATTCGAATGCACTCCAACGCTTGAAACGTCCCGACAATCCCCGGCGCCACGTTCAACACGCCTTGCTCGGCGCACGACCCGCACTCGTCCGCCGGAGGTGGCGAAGGATACGCGCACCTCAAACACGGTCCTCTCTCCATATCGCCGCTCCCGTCACCTGCTTCTTCTTCCCCGCTCTCGTTATACACCACCAACTGCCCTTCCACCCCAACGCTCGCTCCGCTCACCAGCGGCGTCCTCAACTTTGCGCACGCGTCCGACAACACGTACCTCGCTCTCTGATTATCCGTACAATCCAAAACAACGTCCGCATCTCTCAACAACTCCATCGCGTTCTGTTCGTTCACACTTTCTTCGACCGCTCGATATGAACACGTCGGGTTCAAACTTTTCGCGGCTCGAATCGCCGATACCGCTTTGTTCGTTTTCGTTTTATTCTCAGAACAACAGTCTTCGTTTCTGTGGCATATCTGTCTGTGCAAGTTGCTCTTTTCCACTGCATCTGCGTCGCAGACGGTTATTTTCCCGACCCCAGCGCCGGCTAAATACAAAACAGATGGGCACCCTAACCCTCCAGCGCCTGCAATGAACACGTGCGCTTTGAAGAGACGAGATTGCCCTCCTTTCGAGCGTTCGTCGTGTCGGAAGAACGGCAATCGCATCTGACGCGAATACCGTTCGACGGTTTCCCGGGTCTCGCATTCACGTTGAGATGATGATTCTTCTTTCTCCAGACGAGAAGAGCGCCACTCGAGACAACAACGAGTATTATTCGTAGTAGTAGTAGTAGTAATAATGGTATCATCGGTGGTATTATTAAGCTCTTCTTCTTCTTCTTCTTCTTCTCTCCTTTTCCGCTTCTTCTTCTCCATCGTCGTTCACCCGTCCTTCTCTCTCTGTCCTTCTCTCTCTGTCTGTCTCGTCTCCAAGAGAGAGGCAAATTTTGCCCAAACCCTAAACCCTACACCCTAAACAACTCTTTTGTTTTTTTTTACTCTCATGACAAAAGTTTTTCTTCTTCAGAGTAAAAAGAAAGACAAACGAAGTTTAGTCTCTCTCTCTCTTTTCTGCGATGAGAACGACGACGATGCGTCAAACTGCTGCTCCGTTTTGAGCGAGAGTTGTGTTATATTCTTCTTAATCAGAGAGAGCGGAAGGGAAAAGGCTTCTTTTTCTCTTCCGTCGTCGCAATTCTCCGCGTCGTCGTCGCAGTCCTCCGCGAGGGAGTGAGAAAGAAAGATGAAGAAGAAGAAGGAAAAGAAACAAAACCATCGTCGGGAAGAAGAGCACCACCAGAAAGAAGAAGAAGAAGAACAAAGCGCGACGATGCGGTTCGAGGAAAAGCTGAACGAAATTCGAGGCTTTTCTACGGAGGAATTGAACGCGTGCGTGAAAGTTTTACAACGCGTCGCACCGGCCAAGTGTACCGCGAAGTACGACGAGAAGACGTTAGAAGAAGAGGAGAAGGAAGAGGAAGAAGAAGAGGAAGAAGGAGAAAGGAAACCGCGAGAAGGAGATGAAAGTGAGTGCGCTGCTTTTACCGAGAAGACGTCGTCGTCTTTAAAGTCAAAGTCGTTTAAAACCGTTCTGGAACTGAAACAACACAAGCGCTTGCGGACGTCGCTCTTACCGCTCGTGGAGTATTTCACCGCGAAACTGTACCGAGGACAAGACCCGAAGGAATATCGCGAGCGAACGCAATCCAAGAGGGCGAAAAACGATCGAAACCAGAGAATGAGAGCGATGGATCGAGACGCGGTGGCGAAAACAAAACTGAGAGAAGAACGGATGAGAAAATTGAGACGGTTGGAGGAGACGAATTTTAACAACGACGCCTCGGAAGAGGCGGAGGTGTTGGAGTGGAAGAGAGAGACGGACGACGCGGGGAAGCGCGCTTTAGGAAACGGCACCGAGGATGGTGGCGCCTGCGCGATAGAAGAGAAGGAAAAGGAAAAGAAACAAAAACAGCTAAAATCCAGCATGTTAGTACCCGACGGCGTCGTCGAGGAGGAAGACGTGGAGAACATCATGGACGACGACGAAAAACGAGCGACCGCGCAGAATACGCTACACAATCCAAACGCGTGTTACTGTTGCAAAAAACGTTTCACCGAAGTGCACCATTTTTACGCCTCCATGTGTCCATCCTGCGCGGAGGAAAACTATTTTCGACGACATTTTACGTGCGACATGAGAGGAAGATATTGCATAGTCACCGGAGCGAGAGTTAAAATAGGATTCCGGGTCGCTTTGAAATTGCTCAAAGCGGGAGCGTTCGTCGTCGCGACGACGAGGTTCCCGGAAGATGCTCGAGAGCGGTTTAAGAGAACAGACGAGGAGTTGTTGAGAAAACAAAAGCAGAAAGAATCGTTCATGAGTCGATTGAAAATCGTCGCCATGGATTTGCGAGACTTACCGGCGCTCGAAAAACTGTGCGAGAAACTAAATAAAGAGCTCCCAAGATTAGACGTCATCGTAAACAACGCGTGTCAAACCGTTCGGAGACCGCCGACGTACTATAAACATTTACTGAAGGGTGAGTTGGTAAAAAAGAAGGAACGTCGCGAAAAGCGAAGAATGATTGGAAACGGGGGAGGAGAAGGAGAAAATGACAACTTACTTTTAACAACCACTACTACTGATGATACCAATAATGACGACGACGACGACGAATGGACGGTGCCTACGTCTGTGTTGCAATCGCAACTCGAAGTTCTCGAAAAAGATAAAGAGTATGCCGCTGCCGACGAGACGTCGGCGATGATTACGACGACCGCAAAAACGAAAACAAACGCCGTCTTTCCGGAAAACGTCTTCGACGTCAACGGACAACAGGTCGATTTGCGAACGCAGAATTCGTGGACGATGAAACTCGGGGAGATCGAAACGCCGGAACTGCTCGAAGTGCTCGCGGTAAACGCCGCGGCGCCGTTCGTTTTGAATGGCAAATTACGCGCGCTCATGAAACGCACGGCGATGGAACTTCCGGTACCCTCGAAGACGATAAAGACGATGCAGGAAGATGAAAAACGATGCGCGTTTATCGTAAACGTTTCCGCCATGGAAGGTAAATTCTACCGCTACAAAACTGCCAACCACCCGCACACGAACATGGCCAAAGCCGCGTTGAACATGATGACCGCCACGTGCGCCAAGGATTACAAAAAAGATTTCATATACATGACCTGCGTGGACACCGGATGGATAAACGACGAAAACCCTCTCCCAGTCGCCTCGAGAATCGCTAAGGAACACAACTTCCAAACCCCCATCGACGAAGAAGACGCGGCGGCGAGAGTCGTCGGCCCGATTTTCGAAAGCGTCGCCGAAGACGAAGACGACGACGAAGAAGAAGAAAAAGAAGAGAAAGAAGAAGAAGAAGAACAAACCCGTGGTCGCGCGAAATCATCCTCGTCGCCTTTTCTCGCAGGGAGAAGAGGAGGAGGAGAAAGAAGGGAAGGAGGAAGAAAAAGAGTTTGGCCGCCAAAATCTGGCGTCTTTCTCAAAGATTTCAAAGAGAGCGAATGGTAATTAATGAAATTGTTGTTAAACCCTAATTGATAATAAATAAACCCTAAACTAATACCAATCCCTTCACTTGCTAAACTTGCCAGAGTGGAAACCCGCAGAAGAGATCAGAGACGAAGACAAAGACAAAGAAGACAAAGAAGACAAAGAGATGTCGTCGTCGGTGCATTCGGGACACTCGGGAAAAGAACATCTCCCTCGAACAACACCAACTCGAACAACAAGAACAGGGAGAGGACGAGTTTCTAAGGCGTTCGAAACGGAGGAGGATTTTTCGGACGATGAAGATGAAGACGATGACGACGACGAATGGGAGGACGACGATGATTTCATCGAAGAAGAAGAAGAAGAAGAAGAAGAAGAAGAAGAAGAAGAAAGGATGGAGGAAGAGGGAGCGAAGTACAACAACTCGTCGCAGTTACAGCTGCAGCAGCGACGACACGGAGGCGCCAACGCCACCTCCACGAATACGAATTCGTCCTCGCATTGTACTAATCGAAATCAGTTAAAAAAAGAAGGACACCAAAAACATCAACAACAAGGACGAGAAGTGTTTCCAACCATCGCGTACAACAATCTCGGGAAACAAACGAACTTTTCGCAGTGCTTGCAAGCTCGCGCGAAGAAATGGAACCCGATGAAGCAGTTTGAACCGGCAAAAAACGGCCAGTTCGCGCCGGATTGGTCTTTTCACGAGTTTGAGTTCCCGGAACATCCGGATGAAATCGTAGAGTTTACGAGTAGGGTTGGTCAGAGACGGTTCGCGTTCGTGTTGAACACGATCGATAAGGAGGTGCGCTTGGCGAATCCAGAGCTGGTCGAGTTGGTGGTGAAGAGTTTGCTGAGATGCACGAACTGCGACGTCGCGAAGACGTTGTTTCGCGCGCAGCAGTATTTTGATTTCTACGAAGACGTGTTTGGTTCGTTGAGGAACGTCCAAAAGTTGAGCGAGGACGAAGAGTTGAAACGAGCGTTTGAAACTGGAGCTTTGCAAGTGTTCGAAAACGTGGACGAGGACGGGAGAGCGTTGATTGTTATAACGTTGGCCAGAATTGTTAATTTCGAGAGGGCTGTGAATCCGAGAGCGACGTCGCTGTTGATGGTGAAGATGCTCAATTATGTGATTTTACGAACGTTGAAAAACTACCCGACGACGCAAAGGAAAGGGTTCATATTTTTGTGCGACATGCACGGATTAAGTTTCGAGCACTTCAACGTGAACTATTCCAGAGTGAACATATACGCGATTTCGAATTTTATGCCGATTCGAGCGGAGAGAGCTGGGATTATTCGACCGTTGTTGTTTACGAAATTTCTGTTACCGACGTTGAAGTATTTCGCCTTTGCGTCGCCAAAAATCCGCGCCAGATTTCACATTTTGACGCAAGATCCGTCGATTTTGCTCGAGAAGCCGTTTCAATTTCGGGTAGAACAAGTGCCGCCGGAATACGGCGGCACCAACAAGATATCTTACGGAATCGCGGAGAGGATTCAAACGTGGACGTTGGAAGAGGAGGAGATTTATTTAGAAGACCGAGACGAAGACGAAGATTTTCCCATGGAGGAAGGCGAAGAAGACGGAACGCTCTTGGAGGAAAAGAGAGAGTTCCAGGAGACTCTGCAAAAGGAGAAATTCGCGACGACGAGTTCCGGCGATGCCATGAGCGTGTAAAAAACAATTATTATTATTAATCGTATCGTTGTTGCGTGTTCGTGTGTGTACATAGTACTGGTAGTAGTTTTGAAAGTGTTTCGTGTACAAAATTTTGCTTAAGAATTCTTCACTTCACTTCTCTCACTCTTTCTCTCTCTCTCTCTTTTTACGCGAGGACATCGAGACGCGTTTTACAAACCTTTTCGAGGATCATCATCCTTCTCGGAGAGAGTTTTAGGCGAACACCGAATCGTCTGAATCGTTCTCGTCGTTCTCGTCTCGTGATATAATGGAAAGTACTCTTCTCTCGTTCGTGGAAGAGATTTTTCTACGCGCTGAGACGAAAGAACGAAGTTAACTCTTACTCTCTAAACACCGAAGAATAATGCAGCAGCAACATCAACAACATAATAATAATAATAATAAGCAAACGCTCGCGTCCTTCAGCAGTCGAGAGCTGCGAGAGAAATACGAAATCCCCGGCGTGTTTTTGATTGAAAACTTTGTCACGAGAGAGGAAGAACGAGAGTTCATCGAGGCGAATAACAACAATGATAATAATACGAAGAAGAAGAAGAACGAAGAAGAAGAGGGAGAAACTTCTTCGCGCGAAAACGGCGAAAAGGATTACTTTAAGAGCGGATGGAAATCGCTGTCGAAACGCCGCGTGCGACATTACGGGAAGAAGTTTGATTACGACACGAGAGACGCGGCGAACGACGCCGAGGAGAAAATTCCGGAACTGCTCGACGTGGACGTTCGGAAAAGGCTCGAGGCGCTCGTCTCGGTCGTCGCCGACGCCGAGAGCACGACGACGGAGGAGAAAGGTGGAGAAGAGAAGAGCTCGAACGACTTCTCGTTCACGCGTCAGAATGCGAACGACGACGCGTGGACCGAGGACGAAAGAAGACAAATATCCGAGGCGATTCAAAAAGTCATCGCGTTTGATCAAGTCACCGTCAACGAATATCCGCCTGGATGCGGCATCGCCCCTCACGTGGACACGCACTCCGCGTTCACGGGAACCATCCTCTCTCTCTCCTTGGGAGATCGATGCGTCATGGAATTTCGCCACCCGAACCACCCAAACGAAGAAGGCTATTCTACCTCTCCTACCGAGAGCGCTACCGCCGCCCGGCGAAGCGGGAACGAGACGATGATATTTCCTCACCGCGCGCTCGAGTTGCCTCGGCGATCTCTCCTCATTCTCACCGATTTTGCTCGGTTCAATCGCCAGCATTACATTCCAAAACGAAAGTCAGATCCGATGATTGACGGAACGCGACGAACGCGAACTGAAACCAGATACAGTTTCACCATTCGACAAACGCTTCATACTACTAACGATAGTGAAAACAATAACAACAACAACGACGACGAACGAGAAGAGAACGGTGGTGGCAAACAAAACCCTCCTCGCTCGTGCGACTGTCCATACCCGCTCTTTTGCGACGTCAAAGACGGACCCTTCTCCAAAATCATTTCCCGGAAGAAGAAGAACAATTTACAAGAACAACAACAACAACAACGAGGCTTTTCGTGCGAGCGGTAGAGAGCAATAGTAGTAAAAGTAATAACAGTAGCACGCAGTAGCGCGACCAGTCGCACATGTAGTCACAGAGACGCTTTTTTGAGTAGAGATAATAGAAACGTTTACTCGCGTCGATCCGATGATTCTCTCGTCGTACGTAACGCGCTTTTCTTCACATTTTTTGACGAAGAGGAAGACAAAGAAGCACCTCTCGAGAGGAACATGGGATATTACGGCGTTTCTTTTACGTCGTCGTCGTCGTCAGGAGGAGGCGTCGGTTTGGTCAAAGGGAGGCGAAGAAGTATCATCATCGCTGCTGCTTTTTCGTCGTTGTTCTTCTTCGTCGTCTTCTTTTATTCTAGGGAATCATCCTCATCGCTTTCGTCCTTAACACCCTCGTCGTCGTCTGCGTCGTCATCGTCCGAGGAGGAGGAGGAAAAGTCGGAAAAGTCGGAAAAGATGATGAGCACAAAATGCGACCGAACGCGTCAACTGTGGGTGGAAGGCGAACCGCCGAAAGTGAGCGCGAAGCTAAAAAGAGGCGTTTCCGGAGCGCCGAAGAGCTTACCGAAGTTTGCGCCGCCCAAGTGCAAGAGAGACCGAATGGAACGAGTTCGTTTGGCAATCGCGGTTTCGACGAGAAGCGCGAGAGGGCCGGCGACGAGTTGGGCGGAGGTTTTAGTGAAGAATGTGCACGCGAACTTGCCGAAACAATGGAAGGCGGAGATTATTTTTTACGAAGACGGGGGAGACGTCGAAGACGAGGAGGATGAGAAAGAGGACGACGGTGAAGTTGATGAGAGCGGCAAGCGCGAAAGGGAGAAAGAGAGCAGGCGAACAAGGAGAACCGCTACGGCGACGACACGAAAGTCGAGAGAGTTTGCGAGAAAAGCGGCGAATGCAGCGAAAGATGGGAAAGGGTACGCAGTTTACGCGACTTCGAGAGATACGGACGCGAGGGTGGTTTCGCGATTGTTGAGATTGACGAGCGCGGAGACGGTGCTTTTGATGTATCCTTCATCTTCTTCGTCATCTAGTTTTAGCTCTAGCTCTAGCAGCTCTTTGAGAGAAAGAAAAACCGGGGTGGATGTATCTGTGGATTGGATACGAAACGCGGAAGCGATGTTAGCGAGAGATGCAAAATTAGTGGCAGTATTTGTCGCCGAGGGAAGCGTTAGAGGCGAAAGGGAAAAAGAACGCAAGGATGGGAATGATGCTCGCCCGTTTTTACCTTCGTCGAATTCGATTGTATTGGTAAAACGAGAAGCTCTTTTGAGAGGAGGGTACCAGCTTCTCGCGGAGAAGAAAGCTGCACCGTGCGGTGTTAATAATCCAAATCCAGACGATTTGCTCATAGAAGCAATAAAGAATGTGGGCGGAAAGTACGTCGCGATGCACGCGGAATCGCCGCACGAGGTGGCGCCGAGTGAAATGATATCGCGCGACGGTGGGGATGGCGAGGTAATTTGTGGTCCAGAATTTCTAGACGTAGAACCCGCGTTTTGTGATCACGGGCGGCGCGCCATCGGTGCCAAAGGAGACGCCTCGCGAGGTGAAAAGAAAGTTATGGCATCAATCGTTATGCAGTTCTACGACCGCCCAAAATCTATATCAGCTCTTCCTGCGTTACTTTCCAAAAAATCTCCGGTTCTCGCGGAACTACTGGTGAACAACGACTCCCGGAGCAGTCACGAAGCCTGGATGAAAAGCCTTCACAGGTTTCACAACTCTATGCTAACTCTGGCCTCCAATAATAGCACAGACGAGAAAGTATCGACGAGGAGGAATAAATTTTCAGTGCCGTTCGCTTTGCTCGTACATAGTCCAGATGTGCACGAAATTAGGGCTTATAATAGACTAGGTCGAGCTGCAAACGCTCCTTTTGTTGCTTTCATTCAGGACGACGATCGACCCAACGATCCAAATTGGCTAGCTCGGGCTCTGAAGTTATTTAAGGTTCAACCGAAAATGTCCATGCTCGGCGGGCACGCGGGTAGATTGGACACGTCAAAAAATATGGAGGTAAAAAGACAATGGGGTGCTCGCTCCAAAGGATACCGTGGAGGCCCAACTTGGCAAAACGCCGGTGAGAAATACGGTAACGCCGCCGGCGCTTTACCGATCAAATTTCTAGATCCGAATACAGAAGAGGCTTTCATGTGGGCGTACAAAGTCAACAGCGCTCCTTTGATCGTTCGCGCCGATGATTTCATACGAGTTGGATTATTTCATCCCATGTTCTCCTGTCCAGGCGAAATGGGAATTGGTTTTGATTTCGAATTTTCAATACGGCTTTGGAAAAACGGCTTGGGCGTGGGATTGTATTCGTCCGGGTTCAAGGACGGGTTGGGCGGCGGAGGGAGTACGCGATCGAATCCAGTGGCGCTCTTGCGGAGAATGACGGCGTGGAGATCTAATAATATTTTGCTATATTACTGCTATCCGAATTTTCATCACGAGAAGGGAACTAAAATAGCGCTAGCGTGGAATAAAGAACTCGTCCTGCGTACAAAGACGAGACGGCCGGCGAAAAGCTCTTCTCAATTTTGATTTTTGACGTTGATGCGAAGACGAAAAGCTTCGGAAGAGAGAGAGAGAGAGAAAAAAAAAAATCACACAATGATATATTTCAAAGTTAGGCATCGATTCGTATTTTCTACAATCATCATCGTTTCACAACGTAGCTATGTATTCTCTCCGCAAATGTGCACGCTCACTTTTTTAACTGACCCTTGCAAAGTCTCACTGACTTGAGTGTGATATCCAGATCCTATACTCAGAAACTCCTCAGTTGACGACGAGTCTACGTTTAAGTATGCGGTCGTCGAATCCACGACGACGACGCCGTCGACTTTAATTTGTGCACGACGATATCCCTCCGCCACATTGTACATCCACTGAATCCTGTACGTCTGATTCGCCTGCAAAGCAACGGTTGCCGTGGTTTGATCGACACCGACTGCTGTACTTGATCCCCAGTTGCATTGCGTCCCAATAAATGGCCTTCCGTGATACAGACCACCAAACCAAGAACCGCAGGCCGATGTTCCACCCAATAAATACACATCTTCGTAGGAATTAAAAGTGCTGCCTGTGGTGATTTCTGCGTACACGTAGTACGCGTAATTGGAGCCAAACGTGGAATGATCCGCAGGAAAGTCCACTGTCGCCGCTTTCAAAAACGGTAACACCGGTGAGATAGCCTCGTATAAAACGGAGCAGGTTTCCAAATTAACCAGACGCTCAAAGCACGAACTCGCTGGTCCGATGATGGCGTCGTCGCACGAGAATTTCGCTTGAAACGCAGTTGCGCCGGAAAACATATTCGTTTGCGCTGACGTCGCTGCGGTTCCAGTCCACGAGGAAATGTCGTGGTTGAACGCAGAAGCGAAATAAAACATATATCCCATATCAGTCACTTGCTCTGTGGTCCAACTCCCAATGTCTTGGTTGAACGCAGAAGCGGAATAAAACATATCTCTCATATCAGTCACTTGCGCCGTGTTCCAATCCCCAATGGCTTGGTTGAACGCAGAAGCGCGAACAAACATAGCTTGCATATTAGTCACTCGCGCTGTGTTCCAACTCTCAATGTCTTGGTTGAACGCAGAAGCTTGATAAAACATATCATACATAGTAGTCACTTTCTCTGTGTTCCACTTCGATATGTCGCCGTTGAATGTACTTTTATCGCCAAAGCCTTGAAAAACACTTCCAGTATATCCACTCATATCTTCCACCAAACTCGTATCCCAATTCGGCATCGTCCCGTAGTTATTACCAGACGCCCACTCAGTGCACTCGCCGGTACCTTCGGCCCCTTCTTCAGATAAACACGCTTCAACGAAAGCGTGCCAACTTGCCGATGGAATTGGAGTCAGCGGTGGCTGTTTGAACCATATTTGATGCACGGTAGTGAATCTGTCGCGCGCGCCAGTCTGATAAGGCGCGTCGTCGCATTCCCATCGAGAACCATCGCCACGAATGGCCCAATGATTTTCGCTTGCTTTATAGAATGGATATTCTATAAGAGAATTCCAAAATTCGTTAGATAGGTCTGGTGTAACTCCCGTGTGGTCGCTAAACTTGGTCGTCCCGCTCGTCCAATACGATAATTTATTTCCAGTCGCCGTACCGGTGACGAGCGCCGATTTCGCCCAAATGTTGCTCGTTTCGAAGTGCACGACGCGAGAATGACCCGAGCTCGTGCAATAGAAGCGAACTGAGTCGACGTCATCTGCAGTCAAGCTTAAATCATTCAACCATATGTGCGAGTAACTTTCCGTGGGCGATTGCGGCGCAGTTCCTGGAACGAGCTCGTTGTTTTCGCCGCCGACGTGATTGTACGCGAGCAACAGAAGCCAGCCGTCGTCGTCTTCGTACATGGTTTCCAACATTTCGGATTGCGTTAACGGCGGTGACGCTTCGCATTTAGCAGAAACGTCCGAAATTCCCCACTTTTCAGCCAATCCGCACTCGAGAGACCGTCTGTCGTACTTCGACAACGACGAATCGTAAATTTGAATCTCGGCGACTTGCGCTCTGACGTTCTCGCTATTTTGGTAATTAGCGAATAAAGTCATATCATCGCCCGTATTCGGGCTCTCGGCTTCCCAAATCATCACGATAGGCTCGGTGGCGTGGTACGTCGTGCCTTGAAAGAACGCGCACTGGTTGGTGTCGAAGTTGTTCTTTACTTCGGCGTTGATCCAGCGCGCGCCATTTTGCCACGGCCCCGAGGAACTTCCTGAATTATGATGATTGCCGTGGAGATAACTCAAACCCCATTCATCGCGCCAATCCCACAAATAGTGCACAGCATTACCGCATGTCCCAAGACAGTTACATTCATCCCAGCGAAATACCATCACTATCGTTTGCCGAACGTAGTTCGTTCCTCCGCCGGTATCTAATCCGGTACTCGACCCGGAGAGATACAAACACGGGTACGTATCGCTCAAACCAGTCGCTTGATAGGTCACCGTCCCCAAAGGAGCGAGCGCGCCGCGCTCATTTCCGCTTTTGTCTACCCAATCGCTCGAGCTCAACGTCGCACCGTCATTGAGAGACGAAAGATCGGAAGCGTCCCAGTGCGCTTGCACGCCATCCAAGACGAGATAAAACTCGGGTGCAGGCGGCGGCGGCGATGGCGCCGCCGGCTCGGAGGACGCTTCAAACACGTAAACTCTCCCAGCGTTGACGCCTTTATCGTCGTCAAATCGAGCCCCAATCAACGCCGTAGTGCCGTATAAGGAAACGGATATCCCAAAGTGATCGTTCTCAGCGGCGTCAGAGGCGGATAGTTTGAGCTGGTGCGTCCATGACGATCCATCGGGAGAGCGCGTAAACACGTACACAACGCCGGCGTCGGATTCCACGTCGTCTTTTCCGTGCGCTCCAATTAATGCGGAATCGCCGTATAACGAGACGGAAACGCCAAAGTACCCACCAATTTCTGAAAGGGGCGCTCGAAGCTTTGTTTCTTGCTGCGTCCACGTCAAACTGGAAATAGAGGTGCGAGTAAAGGCGTACACCGATCCGGCGGCGTATTTCTCACCGTCGTCTTGTAAGTACGCGCCAATTAAAGCGGTATTTTCAAACAGAGAAACGCACGAACCGAAGAAATCACCCGCGTTCGCGTCCGAGGCGTACAACTTTGCGCTCGCCTGTGTCCACTTTTCTTCAGATGATCGCGCGAAAACATAGACCGCGCCAGCTTTTTCCGCCTCGTCGTCGTCTTTTAAAGCGCCGACCAACGCCGTGTTGTCGTACAGCGAAACAGAAACGCCAAACTCGTGACCTTCTTTGAAGTCCGAGGCGAACAGTTTCGTTTGCTCCGTCCAAGACGCAGAATTTGAGTCACTGTACGTGCGTTGAAAGACGTAAACGGAACCCGCGCCGAGCGCTTGTGTCTTGTCGTAACGAGCGCCAATCAAAGCGGTATTGTCGTAAAGCGAGACGGATTGACCAAACGCGGCGTGTTTCGTCGCGTCGCTCGCGCGGAGTTTTGTTTCCTCCGTCCACACGATAATCGACGCGTTTGCAGGAGAAGGCGCCCGAGTGAAGATGTACACTGATCCGGAATCAAAACTGGCGGATTCGTCGTCCAAGGAAGCTCCGATTAAAGCCGTGTTGTCGTACAAAGATACGGACGTGCCGAAACTGTCGCCTTGACGAGCGTCGTGCGCGTAGATTTTCGTGCTCGTTTCTTCGAGCATGTTCTTTAAAAAGAGCGGCGGCGGCGGTGGGGACGGAGATAAAGGAGGAGGAAGAGGAGGAGGAGAAGGAGGAGGAGGAGGAGACGGAGGAGACGGAGGAGGAGACGGAGGAGGAGGAGGCGCAACCCAAGTGTTCTTGATTGTATTGCACGACCTCGCCGGACCGGTGACGGCGTCGTCGCACGTAAATTTCGCTTGAAACGCAGTTGCGTCGAGAAACATGTCAGTTTGCGCCGACGTCGCTGCGGATCCGGTCCACGAGGAAATGTTGTGGTTGAACGCAGGAGCGTACTTAAACATCCATTGCATATCAGTCACTTGTGCTGTGTTCCAACTCCCAATGTCTTGGTTGAACGCAGAAGCGGACTGAAACATATATCCCATAGTAGTCACTTGCGCCGTGTTCCAACTTCCAATGTTTTGGTTGAACGCATAAGCGGCATAAAACATAACTTGCATAGAAGTCACTTTCTCTGTGTTCCAACTCCCAATGTCTTGGTTGAATGCAGAAGCGGACCAAAACATATAATCCATATAAGTCACTTTCTCTGTGTTCCAACTCCCAATGTCTTGGTTGAACGCAGAAGCGGACTGAAACATATATCCCATATCAGTCACTTGCGCCGTGTTCCAACTCCCAATGTCTTGGTTGAACGCAGAAGCGGACTCAAACATATATTCCATAGTCGT